>Ga0111539_10001884_pt1 | contig 27868 bp, 32 predicted proteins | sample RhiMethybrSRZTD1_FD_79667 | JGI IMG/M metagenome (GOLD analysis project Ga0111539, IMG submission 79667) | Populus rhizosphere microbial communities from Tennessee, USA - Rhizosphere MetaG P. TD hybrid SRZTD1 (version 2) (version 2) | ecosystem: Host-associated > Plants > Roots > Rhizosphere >...
GGCTGGGGTGGGCGCGCAGGATGCCGGTGCGGGTGACCCGCATCCTCGTCGCGAATCTGGATATGGTTGATTGTGCCGTGTAAGGTCTTCAGTGCTCGGTACTCGTGGCGGAATCGCTCGACCTCCCTGAACAACATCGCCGGTCGCGTTGATGCTGCGTGAATCATCTGGATACCGTGTCACGCGAAGTTCCAGTCCAGTGGCTCGCCGGAGGGGGTAGAGCGCCCGCACAGCTGCCCGGGTCGCTCCAGCGAGCTTATCCAGGCCAGGAGTCCAATGCCGAGATATGCGGCGTCGAGAACGCAATCTGGACATTGACGCCTGGCACTGCGGCACCATCCTCTCGCCCCGAGCTGGCCGAGTTCGTCACCCGCTGGAGAAGGCCGGAGAGGAGGGATAGGGGTTTAGCGTGCACCCGGCGCGATGAAGCCCTAGGGACGGATACTCTGGGCCACCGACCGAATCACCTCGGCCGCGTTGCGCATGATGTCGCCGACCGGCGTGGTGGGCTTGCTCTTGCGGGTTCCCTTCTTGCGGGCCCCCTTGGTTACAGTGGCCTTACTCGCACCCTTCTTCTTCGAGATCTGCTTCGCCTTCATGAATCCCTCCTGTACCGATAAAGGCCTAGGCGTACCCGTTAACGTCGTTGAGATGATCGCATGAAAGCGCCGCCGCATCTTCTCGCGTCGGTCCGACGCTGTTCCTGATCCGCTCGATCAACCTCGTCGACCCGGGGCCACGAGGACCTGGCCGCAGGGGAAGCCGGTGCTCCGGCGTGCGCTGGAGATGCGTCGGCAGATTGCGCGGGCGGGGTGGTGAGCAGCCGGAGGATGGGCCGCATGCGGCTCCGCGGGGCTCCCTCTAGATTCAAGGTGTAGACTTCGCGCGTTGCCTCAGCCATTCGCGCGTTGCCTCAGCCATCACAACGTTCTAGAACAGTTGGCCCCCGCGCGGTGCCGATAGGAGTGTCATCCCATGTCGAAGCTATTCCTGGCTGGAAGCCTTTGCGCCGCAACCCTCCTGCCCGCCGTCGCTTCCGCCTACGATCTCACTACCCAGCGCGACTCCTCGCCGGCCACAGCAGCACTGCAATCTGATCCTTCTGCGCCCTACGCGCTCCCCACGTCGACTGAGCCCAATGTCCGTCCCGCTCCGAGTGCCGAGAGCCGGAGAGCCAAGTCCCTCGACATCGATGTGACCGTTGATGGTAAAGGGTTCAAGCTCGGAGGCCGACTCTCCGGCGACAAGGGCGTGGCTGGGGCCTGGGTAGGCGCACAAGTGCGTGAAGATGGCATGACCCTGGACGGGAAACTTCAGAGCAACGATGGTCAGTCCCGCGATTTCAGGCTGAACCTTGGTCTTCTGCCCGGCTGGGTGCGGACGGCGGCCCGGATGTGGCTCATACTGCAGTAAGTCTTTTCCGTGGGCATGCTTCCCGGTGAGTTCCCACGGCCAGCGTGTTTCAGCGCTATCGAACCATTTCGGATGACGACGTTCGCGGAGCGGTCGAGCGTACACAGCCGATGAACAGGACGGCGCCGGCCGGGACCTTATCCGTCTCCGGTCGCCAGCGCGATGCTGTCGCACAACGCACTCCTTCTCTACGTCCAGAAGGCCGGCGGCTGGCGGAGTGCGAGCGTCCTGCTCCGCGTGTACGCCCGGTGGGTGCCGGAATGGATAGAGACGGTGGCCGCGGCGCAAGCGGCCGCAACCCAGGCGCAACCGGCGGCCATGGCGAGGGTCTAGCGGTGTCGGCTAGCTACCGGAGGATACAGAACCCCTGGGCCTCGATGCCCAGCGCGGTGTTGAACTTGCTGCGGAAATTCTCCAGCGCGACGGCGGCGGTCAGCTCCACCATCTGTGCTTCGCTGAGGTGAGCGCGGAGGCGCGCGAAGAGCGCGTCGGTCACCTTGTGGCCGGTGATGGTCATGGCCTCGGCGTAGGCCAGCGCGGCCCGCTCGAGCTCGGTGAAGAGCGGGCTGGTGCCGGCCTCGGCCACCGCCTTCAGCTTGTCCTCCGTCGCCCCGGCTTGCATCCCACGGGATGCGTTGATGTCAATTCAGAAGGGACAGCCGTTGATGAGAGCCACGCGCAGATAGACCAGGGCGAGCAGCTGCGGCGGCAGCAGGCCCGATCGGTCGACGGCGACCGAGAGCTGCTTGGCCGCCTTCAAGATCCCGGGGGTGTGGGCCTGGATCTTGGTGGTGTTCAGGACGAAGCCGAAGTGCTCCTGTTCCTTGGCCCAGAGATCCTTCAAGATTGCGTCGTCGCCGGGATCGTCGATCTCGTGGATGCGAGGCATGGCGGAATTATCGCTCCTGGGGCGTCACGGGCGGCCGCCCCCCTTCGACAGGTGTAGCTCCACCGAGGGCAGCGCCTCCAGCAGCACCTCGCCCACGACGGCGAGGCTCTGGGCCGAGACCTTGTCCACCGTGTCCTCGGCGGTGTGCCACGGCGGATAGTTGAAGTCGATCAGGAGCGCGGCCGGCACGCCGAGCCTCAGGAACGGAACGTGGTCGTCCTCCACCGGCATCAGCTCACGCCGGAAGTGGCGGCTGTACCCTATCCGGGCGGCGGACTCCCAGATGATGTCGGTGAGCCACGGCGCCGAGTGCGCCTCGCGATTGATGGACAGATCGCGGTCGCCGATCATGTCCACCAGGATCATCGCGCGCGGCAGGCGGCTCGACTGGGCCAGCTCACCGGCGAGCTGCCGGGAGCCGTAGAGGCTATCGGTCGCGGTCCACGTGCCGCGTGCCTCCTCGCCGTCGAACCACACCAGCCAGTACGTGTAGCGTCGCTGGACGGACGCCAGGCGCCGGCCGAGCTCGAGCAGCAGCGCCGCGCTGGAGCCGCCGTCGTTGGCGCCGACGAAGCGAAACTCGCGGAACAGCTTCGTGTCGTAGTGCCCGGCCAGCATGATGACGTCGGGACGCGCGCCGGGCAGGACCGCGACCACGTTGGCCATGCTCATCAGACCGTCCGGCGTGTCGGCCTCGAAGGGCCGAACCTGGACCTGCGCCCCGTTGATCTTGCGCGCCTCGCTCACGATGTACTCACGGGCCTTGACGCCGCCCGGCGTGCCGGCCACGCGCGGACCGATGGCGACCAGCCGCTCGATGTGCTTCAGCGCGGCGGCACCGTCGAACTTCGGCTGCGCGAGGGCGACGCCGCCCAGGAGTACCAGGGCCAGCCCGGCGAGGACGATCGGGCGCGGGGGGCGTCTCACGCGGGCTTCGTCCCGACGGCGCCGTAGTAGGTCATCGTGAGCACGAAGGTGCCGGCCGCCACCTCGGCGGTGAAGCCGTCCAGCCAGCGCAGGGCGGTGGCCTCGTCCACCACCTCGTAGCGCACGGCGTTCTCCGCGCGGCGCTCGAGGAAGGTCTTGGTCCACGGCTCGAGCGTGGTGTCCTGGAAGAAGTCGGTCAGCACCCGCACGCGCTGCAGACCGGCGGCGACGAGCAGGCGCGGCAGGCGGCGGCCACTGTAGGGCTCGGGATAGACCGCGGCGGCGACTCCCTGCATGATCCGGTCGGTCAGTGCGCGGTCCGGATGCGTCACCGCGAGCATGCCGAAGTCCTGATCCTGCAGGCCGACGCGCCCGCCGGGCCGGGTCACGCGCGCCATCTCCCGCACGATTGCGAGAGGATCGGCCACGTGCAGGATGACGGTGATGGCCAGCGCGGCGTCGAAGCGATCGGCCGTGAACGGCAGATGCGCACCGTCGGCGTGGCGCAGCGCGATGCGCGCCCCCGGCGCGGTCCGCGACAGGCGCCGGGCGGCGTCGAGGATCGTGCGGCTGGGATCCACGCCGACGGCCTCGCCGCGACGGCCCACCATCGCCGCGATGTCACGAAGCACGACGCCGCTGCCGCAGCCCACCTCGAGCACGTGGCCGCCGCGGGACACGGGGACGAAGCGCAGAAAGCGGCGGCGCAGGCGCACCTGACCGCGTGCCTTGCCGCGCGCCTCGAGGCCCTCGATGAGCTTGACGACATTGGGCTGCGCATCGAGCGTGCGCCAGGGATCGGGTCGGAGCACAGGGCGGGATCAGCCGCGGAAGCGGCCTGCGCACTCGGCGCTGCAGAAGTGGCGCAGGCCCGAGGCCGTCTCGCGGCTCACGGCGCGAGAGCGGACCACGTAGGTCTGGCAGACCGGGTCTTTCACGAGCTCGTCGTTGCCGACGCGACCGGTCGCGCCGGGCAGTCGGTATCGACGGAGAAGCGGGATCAGCGCCAGGATTAGCAGCAGAGCCCACGCGGCCAGCATCGCCAGCCGCACGGTCTCAGCGCTCCGGCTTGATGGACACCGCCCGGAGGAACTCCTTGTCCTGCGGCGTCAGCTCGGCCGTGAACGAGCCGCGGCTCTTGGAGCCCGCAAAGAAGATGCCCGTGTCGGCACCGCGCTTGAGGATCTCTTGCACCGCGTCGCGCGCCGCTTCGGTGGCGGCCAGCGATGCCTCGACCGCCTGTACCAGCTTCTTCATGAGCGTGTCGACGGGACGTTCCTTGGCCATGGGGATCATACGATACCATACGGGCCGCATGGCTCCGTGGACCCCGCTCGCCTCGTCGGTCCGCTACACGCACGACAAGCTCGCGCTCCGCGAGGACAGCTGGCGATTGCCCGACGGTTCCAAGCGCACCTACCCCGTTCTCGTGGTCGGCGTCGCGGTCGGCATCCTCGCCTTCGTGGACGATGCGCGCGTGGTGCTCGTGCGACAGTACCGACACCTGCCACGCGCCATGTCGTGGGAGCTGCCGGGTGGTGGGGCTCTACCCGGAGAGGATCCGCCGGCCGCCGCTCAGCGCGAGTTGCGGGAAGAAGGTGGCTATCGGGCCGGCCACCTGGAATTTCTCACCCGCTTCTACCCCTCGCCCGCGTACCTGGACGAGACCGGCTATTGTTATGTCGCGCGCGATCTGGAGCCCGACCCCCTGCCCGCCGACGATGACGAGTTCTTCGAGCGCAGGATCGTGCCCTTTACCGAAGCCCTGCGCATGGTGCTCGCCGACGAGATCACGGAGTCGTTCTCGAAGGTGGCCATCCTCCACTACGCGGTGACAGCCGGCCGCTGACCGTTTCACCGGCTGGGCCATGGCCTGGCACGGAATCCGCAGCGTCATCGTTCAGGGCGATTCCCGCCAGGAGGCCACACAATGCTCTGGACCGTGTTCGTCGTGCTGCTGATTCTCTGGGCGCTCGGGATGGTCAGCTCGTACACCCTCGGGGGCTTCATCCACATCCTGCTGGTCGTCGCGGTGGTCGTGGTGCTGATCCGCATCATCCAGGGCCGACGACCCGTGTAGGCACCCCGGGCCCCGCATTGGACCAAGGTCCTATGCACGTTGGCTTGTAGGACACCTTGACGGGCGTGAGGGGCGGGGGCACACTGAGCCGACACCGAAGGGTCTTACCTTTTACGCCCCGCCGCATCTGAGCCGCGGAGTATCGCGAGGTTTCCGGTAATGCTTACCGCCCGTCGACTCTCCATTCTCGCTCTGACGTTGGGATTTGCCGCGCTGGCATTGGCGGCCGGAGAGCGCCCCACCCTGGCGGCTTCGCCGCAGGCCAAGGCTGAGACACCGATTGCGCCCGGCGAGCCCTCCGCCGGCGAGCAGCTTTCCCTCTCCTCGCCGTGGCCGCGTGTCCATCAGCCCGCACGGGCTCCGGAGCAAGCCGAACGCGAGAAGACCTTTGCCTGGCTGATCCTCCTCTTGAAGGAGCAACGGAGCGCGCGCTAGCGTCGCTCCTAGTAGGTTGCACGGCCTCCCGAGAGGTCGTGCACGGCGCCGGTCGTGAACGCGCACTCGTCGGAGGCAAGCCACGCGACGAGTGTGGCCACCTCGGCCGGGGTGCCGACCCGGCCCATCGGAATCTTGGCGACCAGCATGTCCACGGTCTCCTTCGTCATCTGCTGGAGCAGCTCGGTCCCGATGACGGCGGGGGCAACTGCGTGTACCAGAATGCCCTGAGTGGCGACTTCCTTTGCCAGCGCCTTGGTGAGGCCGATGACGCCGGCCTTGGCGCTCGAGTACGGAATCAGGGTCGGGTTGCCCTCCTTCCCCGCGATCGAGGCGATGTTGATGATCCGTCCCTGCCGTCGGGGCCGCATCAGCCGGACCGCCGCCCGACACACGAGGAACACGCTCGTGAGATCCACCGCCAGCACCTGGTGCCAGTCCTCGTCGGTCAGCTCCCAGATCGGATACGAGCGGCCGGTGATCCCCGCATTGTTGACGACGATGTCGAGGCGGTCGGCCCACCGATAGGCAGCGTCAACGGCGCGGTCGACGTCGGCGGTGCGCGTCACGTCGGCGATCAGGCCCCGGGCCGAGGGGCCCAGCCGTGTGGCCACCGCCTCGACCTCAGCGTCCTGATCGACCAGCGCCACCCGCGCGCCCTCGCCCAGCAGGCGCTCGGCGATCGCCAGACCAATCCCCCGCCGGGCCCCGGTGACCAGCGCCGTCTTCCCCTCGAACCGCATGGCTCTTCCTCCTAGGTCGAAATGCGCGTGACGCGGGCGCCGAGCGCCAGGAGCTTGGCGTCGATGTCCTCGTAGCCGCGGTCGATCTGCTCGACACTGCGGATGACCGTGGTGCCGTCGGCGCACAGCGCGGCGATGACCAGCGCGATGCCGGCGCGGATGTCGGGGCTCGGCAAGCCCTGCGGCTCGCCGCGCAGGCGCGCGGGTCCGTGCACCAGCGCGCGATGCGGATCGCACAGCACCACGCGCCCCCATCCCGATCAGCCGGTCCACGAAGAAGAGCCGGCTCTCGTACATCTTCTCGTGGAATAGCACGGTGCCGGCAGCCTGGGTCGCGGTCACCAGCGCAACGCTCATCAGGTCGGCGGGGAAGGCAGGCCACGGACCATCGTCGATGCGCGGGATGGCGTTGCCGAAATCGGGCGCGATCGCCAGCGTCTGGCCGTCCGGGACCACGAGGTCGTCGCCCCGGACGCGGACCTCGATGCCCAGCCGGCGGAACACCAGCAACGACATACGCATGTGCTCGACGCCGGCGGCCCGGATCTCGATCTCGCCGCCGGTCGCCGCGGCGAGCGCGATGAAGCTGCCACCTCCACGAAGTCGGCGCCGAGCGTGAAATCGGCGCCGGCCAGCGGCCGCCCGCCGTGCACGACGAGCACGTTGGAGCCGATGCCGTCGATGCGCGCCCCCATCTGCACGAGCAGCCGGCACTGGTCCTGGACGTGCGGCTCGGACGCGGCGTTGCGGATGATCGTCGTGCCTTCCGCCAGCACCGCCGCCGCGAGGACGTTCTCGGTGGCCGTCACGCTGGCCTCGTCGAGCAGGATGTCCGCGCCGCGCAGCCGCTCCGCCCGCAGCACGAGGTCCGGGGTCTCCTCGACAACCGCCCCGAGGGCCTGCAGGCCGAGCATGTGGCTGTCGATGCGGCGCCGCCCGATCTGATCGCCGCCACTCGTCCCGAACCGGACCTGCCGCTCGCGCGCGAGCAGCGGCCCCAGCAGCACCAGCGCGCCCCGGATGCGCCGCAGCAGGGTGGGATCGGGCGCCGTCGAGCGCAGGGCGGCCGCGCGCAGCGTGACCGTGTGCCGATCGTGGCGCCCCGACCGCGACGCCGAGACCCTCCATCGCCTGGAGCATCGTCCGCACGTCGGAGATGTCCGGCAGATTGCGCAGCGTCACCGGCTGGTCGGTCAACAGCGCCGCGGCGATCAGCGGGAACGCGGCGTTCTTGTTTCCGCTGGGGGTCAACGTGCCGCGCAGCGGCGTTCCGCCCTCGATGACGAACTCGGCCATCGTCGTTATCCCAGCGCCTGGCCGAGATCCTCGATGAGGTCGTCGGCGTGCTCGAGCCCGATCGACAGCCGCAGGAGATTGTCGGGCGAGCGGGTGACCATGCCCTCGACCGACGCGCGGTGCTCCAGGAGGCTCTCGGTGCCGCCGAAGCTGGTGGCGCAGGTGAAGATGCGGACCTTGCGCTCGACCGCGAAGGCCGCGTCGCGGCCACCCCTCACCTGCACCGACAGCATGCCGCCGAAGCCCGTCATCTGGCGCCGGGCGATCTCGTGCTGGGGATGGGAGGCGAGCCCGGGGTAGTGCACGGCCTCGACGCGGGGATGCGTGGCCAGGAACGTCGCGACCTTCAGCGCGTTGTCCGAGTGCGCGCGCATGCGCCACGGCAGCGTGCGGATCCCCCGGCGAACGAGCCAGCAGTCGAACGGTGACGGGACCGCTCCGCCCGAGCCCTGGATGGCGCGCACGCGATCGAAGAGCGCATCCCGCGTCCGCGCCACCACGGCGCCGCCCAGCACGTCGCCGTGCCCGCCGAGGTACTTGGTCGTCGCGTACACGACCAGGTCGGCGCCCAGCGCCAGCGGCCGCTGGAGGATCGGGGCCGACGTGTTGTCGCACACGCAGACCGCGCCGGCGCCGTGGGCCAGCGCCGCGACCGCCGCCACGTCGGTGACGCGCCATAGCGGGTTCGACGGCGTCTCCGCCCACACGATTTTCGTGCGTGGGGTGAGCGCGGCCTTGATGGCGGCCGTGTCGGTCATGTCGACGAAGTCCACCACCAGGCCCCACGGCACAAACGTGTCGCGCAGCAGCTTGCCCGTGCCGAAGTAGGCGTCGAGCGGCGCGACGAGGTGATCGCCGGGCGCCAGCGCCTGGAACACGGCCGCCGTCGCCGCCGATGCCGAGGCGAAGGCCACGGCGCCGGCCCCGCCCTCCAGCTCGCTCAAGCACTCTTCGAGCGCGTTGCGATTGGGGTTGGCGCTACGGCTGTAGAGGTACCCGCGCGGGTAGGTGCTGTCCGGCTCGTGCTCGAACGTCGTCGCGGTGTGCAGCGGAGGCACCACGGCGCCCGTGGTCGGATCCACTCGGATGCCCGCGTGCACCGCCAGCGTCTCGATTCTCATCCTCGGCTCCTGATGTCGGTCGTCTCGGTCGGGCGTTCCGCCGTTCGGTCCGTTCAGCGACGCAGCCGCGCGCCCATCGGATCGTGCCAGGCTCGCAGCGATACCCTGGCCGCGACCCGGGTGCCGGCAATGTCGATCTCATAGCGTCCGTCTTGCACGGTCTCGGCCGGCGATCCCGGCGTACAGCGCACGTAGCCCATCGCCACCGCGCGGCCGAGCGTGTGGCCGTGGGCGGCGGAGGTCAAGGTGCCCACGAGCTCGTCATTCCGATAGATCGGCTCGTCGCCCCAGGCGACGACGTCCGGGTCATCGAGAGCGAAGAGGAGCAGCCGGCGGCTGACGCCACGGGCGCGCTGGGCGATGAGCGCGTCGCGGCCGATGAACCCGGGCTTGTCGAGCCGAACGGTGAAGCCGAGTCCGGCCTCCAACGGCGTGTCGTGGGGCGTCAGCTCGCGTCCCCACGCGCGGTAGCCCTTCTCGATCCGGAGCGAGTCGAGCGCATAGTAGCCGGCCGGCGTCAGGTCGTCGCCGGCCATCAGCGCGTCCCACACCTCGGGCGCGTCGCCCGACGGCACGTAGAGCTCCCAGCCCAGCTCGCCGGCGTAGCTCACCCGGATCGCTCGCACCGCGACGCCGGCGACGGTCATCTCTCGCACCGCCCCGTAGGGAAACGCGGCATTGCTCAGGTCCGCGTCGGTGACGCGCGAGAGAACATCCCGGGCGCGCGGTCCCATGAGGCCGAGCGTCGCCCAGGCTTCCGTCTGGTCGGTCAGCCGCACGCGCAGATCAGGCGTCGCGTGACGGCGAATCCAGTCCGCATCGCGGATGCGCTGGGCACTGCCCGTGACAACGAACCAGGTGTCCGGACCGACGCGCGACACGGTGAGGTCGCTCTCATAGCCGCCGCGCGCGTTGAGAAAGGGCGTGTAGACCGTCCGTCCGATCGGCACGACCACGTCGTTGGCGGCGAGCCGGTCGAGCAGTACACCGGCGTCGGGTCCCTCGAGCAGGAGCTTGGCGAAGGAGGTCTGGTCGAAGAGTGCCGCCGTCTCGCGGGCCGCCCGATGCTCGCGCGCCGCGTGGGCGAACCAGTTCTGACGTCCGAAGGCGTACAGCGTGCGGGGCGCGATGCCCGCCGGGGCGAACCAGTTCGCACGCTCCCAGCCCATCTTGGTCCCGAAGCACGCCCGGCGCTCGGCGAGGCGCTCGTGCACCGGCGACCGCAGCAGCCCCCGCGCCGTCTCCGGCTCCTTGTTCGGCCACGCCAGTGCGTAGTGGTTGCCGGGCACCTCGCGCATCCGCGCCGTGAGAAAGTCGGCGTCGGCCCAGCGGGGCAGCACGCGGCGCGGGTCGTAGGCCGTCAGGTCCAGCGTGGGGGCGCCGTTCACGATCCACTCGGCCAGCGCCCGGCCCGCTCCGCCGGCCCCGGCGATGCCGCCGGAGTTGAAGCCGGCGGCCACGAAGTACCCACGGAGCCCCGGCGCCTCGCCCAGGATGAAGTTGCCGTCGGGCGTGAAGCTCTCGGGCCCGTTGAGCAGCAGCTGGATCTCGGCCGACTCGAGCGCGGGAATGCGCTCGGCCGCACCACGCATGAGCACCTCGAACTGGTCCCAGTCCTCCTGGGAGAGCGAGAACGCGAAGTTCTCGGGGATCGCGTCCGATTTCCAGGGAATGGCGTGCGGCTCGAAGCCGCCGAAGAGGAGCCCGCCGACCTCCTCGCGCACGTACACACAGCCGTCCGGGTCGCGCAGCACGGCCAGCTCCGGCGTCACGCCCGCCATCGGCCGCGTCACCGCGTAGAAGTGCTCCACCGGCCACAGCGCCACGTCGACGCCGTGCTGACGGCCGAGCGCTCGGGCCCACATGCCCGCGCAGTTGACCACCGCCTCGCACGCGATCGGTCCATGGGAGGTCTCCACGCCCGTCACGGCGCCGTCCCGCGCGATCACCGCCCCGACCGCCACCTCTTCACGGATCGTGGCGCCGCTCGCGCGCGCCCCGGCGGCCAGCGCCTGGGTGACGTCGGCCGGAATGACCCGTCCATCGTCCGGCACGAGCATGGCGCCGGCCAGGTCGTCCGCCCGGCACAGCGGCCAGTGCCGTGGCACGTCGTCCGCGGCAATGATGTGCGCGTCGATGTCCACCGCGCGGGCGAGCGCCACGCTGCGACGCAGCTGCGTGAGCCGCTCGGCCGTGCGGGCCACGATCAGGCTTCCGCAGCGCCGCCAGCCCGTCTCGCAGCCCGTCTCCGCCGGCAGGCGCGCGTACAGCTCGGCGCTGTACTGCACGAGCCGGCTGGCGGTGCGCGAGCCACGCAGGCGCCCCACCAGGCCGGCCGCGTGCCAGGTGGTGCCGCACGTCAGCGTGCGCCGCTCGAGCACACGGACGTCGCGCCAGCCGAGCCGGGCCAGATGGTAGGCGACACTGACACCGACGACCCCGCCGCCGATGACGACGACGCGCGCGTGGTCGGTCATGCGCCGCGGCCCGGCTCGCGGGTCGCGGTGGTCCACGCCTGGGTCCGCCGGGTGACGCCGCGGAGCAGCGCCCAGTACGTGAGGCGCGCCAGCAGGCCGATCCCGATGATCAGCACCGACATGCCCGTCGCCTGCGCGGTCTCGCCGGCGTCGTCGAGCAGGAGCACGGCCACCGCGGCCAGCTCGGTGCCGGGCGCCACCAGGAACACGACCGCCGACAGGGTCACCATCGCGTTCAGAAAGAAGTACATGCTGACCCCGACGATGGACGGCAGCGCGATGGGAACCGTCACGCGCCAGAACGTGCGGTAGAAGGCCACCCCCATGGAGGCCGAGACGCTCTCGAACTCGGCGTCCATCTGCTTGAGCGTGGTCGTCGCGGTCAGAAAGGGCACGGTGAAGTAGTGGATGAGGTTGGAGATGACCAGGATGGCCAGCGTGCCGTAGACGCGATTGAGGACGCTGCCGGGGGCGTTGAACGCGAAGATGTAGGCCAGGCCCAGCACCATCCCCGGCACCGCCACCGGGAGCAGCGCGAACAGGTAGAGCACGCCGTTGGCCGCGGTGCGGCACTTCTCCACCAGGTATGCGCCGGCGAACGTGATCACGGTGCCCACCACCGCCGTCAGGGCCGCCACCCACACGCTGTTCAGCAATGCCGTGTACCCGCCGAGGCTGTCGAAGCGGTAGTGCTTGAGCGTCGGCGTGAGGTTGTAGGGCCACCGGGTGACGACCGACGACGCGAAGATCACGAAGTAGATGGCGAGGATGCACGCCGCGATGAGCGCGCAATACGCGAAGAGCAGGCCGCGGGCCAGCCCGGTGCCCCCCGGCGTCAGCGGGCGCGCCGAGGAGCTGACCAGGGCGTACTGCCGCCTCTGCACCAGCCGATCGACGACACAGGCCAGGAGCGCCGGGACGAGCAGCACGACCGAGACGGTGGCGCCCATGGTGAAGTTCTGCTGGCCGATCACCTGGTTGTAGATCTCGGTGGCCATGACCGAGAACTTGCCGCCCACCACCTTGGGCACGCCGAAGTCCGTGAGCACGAGCGTGAAGACGACGAAGCACGCGCTCATGAGGCCGTACTTGACGCCCGGCAGCGTCACGGTCAGGAAGACCGTCCGCCGGGGGGCGCCGAGCGCGGCGGCCGCGTCGTAGAGACGGGCGTCGGCCGCGGCGAAGGCGGCCATCAGGATCAGCATGGCGTGGGGGAAGCAGTAGAAGACCTCGGCCAGCACGATGCCCTTGGCCCCGTAGATGCCGACGTTGATTCCGGTCTGACGCGTGAAGAGGCCGTTGTTGCCGAAGGCGTAGACGAAGGCGATCGCCGACACGAGTGAGGGCGCGAAGATGGGCAGCATCGCCACCAGACGGAAGGCGCCGCGGCCCGGCATGCGCGTGCGGGTCAGCGCGTAGGCGTAGACGAACGCCAGGCCGACCGTGAGCACCATGGCGATGAGAGACACGGTCAGGCTGTTGACGATCGACACGCCGATCGCCGGCGTGGAGAAGTAGCGCACGTAGTTGGCGAGGCCGACGAACCGACCGCTGTTGTCGAGCAGGCTGCGCCAGAACATCTGCGCCATCGGCCAGGCCAGGAAGACCCACAGGAACAGCGCGAAGAGGACGAGCAGCGCATAGCGAACGACGCGCTCGGTGTCGAGCTGCTGGCGGACGACCCGGTCCGGAATCGCGGCGGCGTCCCCCGCGCGGCGGATCGCCATCGTCAGGCGTCCGGTGCGCCGAGCACGCGCAGCGCCTCCGGCGGCAGCGACACCGGCGCCTCGGCGCCCTCCTTCACGTCCAGCTCCGCCAGCGCCGTGGCGGCCAGGTCGCATTCGAGCGTCACGACCGGCGCGCCGACCACCGCCAGGCCCAGGCGCGTGGAGGCGCCCTGAAACTGCACGCTCGTGACCCGCGCGGTGAGGCGGTTCTCCGCGTCGGCGTGCACGACGGGGCCGACCCGGACCGCCTCGGGACGGATGCCGAGCGTCAGCGACGAGCCCGGCCGGGCCGTCACCGGCGCACGATACCGGAGCGTGAGCGATCCCGCGCGTGCCCAGCCGGACCGGTCATCAGCGACGGCCTCCAGGAGGTTCATGTGCCCAACGAAGCGGGCGACGAAGAGTGAGGCCGGCTCGCGGTAGATCTCGGCGGGCGTGCCGATCTGCTCCACCACGCCGTGGTTCATCACCACGATGCGGTCGGCCATCGTGAGCGCCTCTTCCTGGTCGTGCGTGACCATGACCGTGGTGATCCCCAGCCGGCGCTGCAGCGCCTTCATCTCCTGGCGCAGAGCCAGGCGCACGCGGGCGTCCAGGGCGGACAGCGGCTCGTCGAGCAGCAGGAGCGACGGTGATGGCGCCAGGGCGCGGGCCAGCGCCACGCGTTGCTGCTGACCGCCCGAGAGCTGGGCCGGGTAGTGCAGCTTGTGGCTGCGCAGATCGACGAGCTCGAGCAGCTCGTCGACGCGCGCCTCGATCTGGGCACGCGCCGCCCGCCGTGCCTCCAGGCCGTAGGCCACGTTGCGGGCCACCGTGAGATTGGGAAACAGCGCGTAGGACTGGAAGACGATGCCGTAGTTGCGCCGACTGGGCGGCAGCGCGGACACGTCGCGGCCGCGCATCCGGACGACGCCGACGTTCTGGCGCTCGAGCCCGGCCACGATCCGCAGCAGCGTCGTCTTGCCGCAGCCGCTCGGGCCCAGGAAGCAGACGAACTCACCCTCGGCGACCGTGAACGAGATGTCGCGCAGGGCGACCATTGCGCCGAACTTCTTGGCGACGCCCTCCAGCGCGACCGCCGGCGGGCGGCCGCCGGCGGTCTGGGCCGTCACTTCTGGTATCGCTTGGCCCATTCGGCGAGGATCCGCTCGCGGTTCTTCGACGACCAGTCGAAGTCGTTGGGATACACGACCTTGGTGACGTCCTTGGGCAGCCCCTCGGGGACCGGGAAGCCGGGCACCGCCACCGCCGCGAAGTACTTCGAGTACAGCCCCATCGCCTCGTCGGTGATCGCCCAGTCCAGGAACTGCTTGGCCGCGGCGTTGCCCTTGGCCTTCTTGGTAAGCCCGTTGGCCTCGATCTCGTAGCCCGAGCCCTCCTTGGGCAGGATCATCTCGACCGGCGCGCCGTCCTTCTTCATCTTGGCCGCGACGTACTCGAACGACACGCCGATGGCCCGCTCGCCGGCCGCCGCGTCCTTGCAGGGCTTGGAGCCGGACTTCGTGTACTCGGCCATGTTCTTGTCGAGCGCGTCGAGGTACTTCCAGCCCTCGGCTTCCTTCACCCGCTGCAGGATCGAGGCGACCGAGAGATAGCCTGTCCCCGAGCTGGCCGGGTTCGGCATCACGATCTCGCCCTTGTAGACGGGCTTGGTGAGGTCGGCCCACGACTCCGGCTTGGGCAGGTTCTTCTTCTTGGCCACCTCGGTGTTGAAGCAGAACGCCGACATGTAGATGTCGATGCCGACCCACGACGGCGTGGCGTCCTTGTCACGGAACAGCGGCTGCACGCGGTCCAGCCCCTTGGGCGCGTACGGCTCGAGCAGCCCGGCATTCTTGAAGACCATCACGTTGGTGGCCGCCACGCCCCAGATGACGTCGGCCTGCATGTTGTCCTTCTCGGCCATGAACCGCGCCGAGATGTCGCCCGTCGACAGCCGCAGCATCTTGACCTCGATGTTCGGCAGGGTCTTGTTGGCGGCCTTCATGTAGTCGGTGATCTGCTCCGGCTCCAGTGCCGTGTAGACCACGATCGTGTCCTTGGCCTGGGCCGGACCGGCCAGCATCAGTACCGCGAGTGCGAGGAGCCCCCAGCGAGCCATGTTCTCTCCTTTCAGACCCCGAATGTGCCGACTGTGGACGGACTGTCGTTCCGTGTGGAAGTGACCATTGCCGCGTAAGTTTCGCACACCCCGCCGAAGGGATGCATGACGTTCCCTGCGCGGCGTCGGCGTCACGCTGTCCGGCCGTACCCCGTCCACCAGCCAGAACTAGTTCGGCCCCACCCCCGTTTTGATTCTCCGTCCCAGCAACGATTTCGGCTGTCTGTCATCGCGCGCCGCATGCTCGCCGAATTGCGTTGGACTGCAGCCCTCTCATCTTGGTGCGATGACGATCGCCCATGCCCAACGTTTGCTTCCGAGGCGCAGCAACGGGGAATGTGTATCGATCTGGTTCTCTGGGACCAACGACATGCCCATGTTGGACCAAGGTCCCATGGTGCCGGGCGGCCCGCCTATGCGACTTATAGGCGACAAGGCAGACGTTCGGCCCGAGAAGCCACGCGAAGACAAACGAGACTGAACAATGAGAGAGAGTCTGAGGATCCTCGTGCTCGCGACGCGGACCCGGCTCGCGCGGAAGGGCTGGGGAATTGAGCAACGGCCAATGACACGCTGGCGCCTCTCGGTGCGGGCATGGGTATGAAGAGCGATCCCGGCCGGGTCCTGATCGTCGACGATGAGCCTCACGTCCGTGCGCTGTTGCGCGACTTCCTCACCACGGTGTGCGTCGAGGTGGCCACGGCAGCCAGCGGCGAGGAGGCGCTTGAGATTGTGCCGACGTTCCAGCCGGACGTCATTCTGACCGACGCGATGATGCCCGGTATGTCTGGGGCGGATCTTCTGGACGCACTACGCGGCGCCGGCGTCACCGTGCCGGTGATCCTGATATCGGGGACGCCGATCCCGATCGCCGACGGGTTCTTTCGGCTCCTCCGCAAGCCCTTCGATCTAGGGGAGCTGGCCCAGGTCGTTATGGCAGCCATGGAGCACGGGAGGACCGGGGATGCTTGACAATCGGCAACGCTGCAACCTCACGGCCGTGGTCGGCTTCCTTCAACGTGGCGGAAGCGATGTCCAGATCGCAGAAGATACAGTCCGAACGCGCCTGCGTGCGCTGTTCGATGCCCGCGTGCTCCCGCGCCAAGTCCCCAGAGAGATGGTCGCCGGCCCCAGCGAGGGTCGCGCCCGATGCGTAGCCTGCGAGGTTCACTTCCGGCTGGGAGACATCGAGTACGAGGTCGACGTTGGGGAGGCGCCGATGCCGCTGGTTCATCGACGGTGCCTGGAGCTGTGGGCCGAAGAAGTGCCGAACGGGACTTGCTGAATCGGGCGCGGTTACGCGGTCCCCGGCGCTTTCAATCGCCGCCGTACATGCTCCTCTAGCACCTCGGGCAAGCACGGCTTCGTCAGGAACACGTCCACACCGGCTCGCAGTGCGTCTTGCTCGACGGTCCCCAGCGCGAAACCTGTGAGCATGATCACTGGGATGTGCCGCGTGTGCGGGTGTTTCTTGAGGCGCTGGGTGGCGGCGACGCCGTCGAGCTTCGGCATGGAGAGGTCCATGACGATGATGTCTGGCCGTACCTGGATCGCGATGTTCACGGCGGCTTCACCGTCCGGTGCCGTGTAGACGCCGAAGCCGGCGTACGAGAGATAGGCGGCGTAGACCTCACGGGCATCAAGCGAGTCGTCGGCAATGAGCACGAGGCGTCCCGGCCAGCGGCCCGCCTCGTCGCTTGTGTGCATCAGCGTCGATGGCATTGGTCCGCGCGTCGCTGCAATAACGCTACCATCGAGTTGACCAGACCCCGGCGGATGCGGGCTCAGCAGTCCGCGAACCGTTCGAGACGGCCGGGGGTCGCGGCTATCGCTGCTCGGCGGAGGGCGACTACCGCAGGCTCGGGATCAAAGGACCGGCGATCGCGCGGCCGAGCAGAACGGCCCCGCCCGCGAGTGCGAGCAGGACGGTGGCGACCGCACACGCGGCACCGGTGGCGCCGGCGGCGGCACGAGTGACCAGAGTGACGGCGCCGAGCTCGAGCCCGGCGCCGACGAACACGATGACGGCGCCCACGGCCAGGACGCCGCCAGCGAACAGATCGCAGGCGATCCAGCCGGCAATCGGCCGCAGCGTCGGCAGCACGATCAGCTTCGCGACGGTGGCGCGTCCGGCGCCGAGGCTGACGGCAGCCTGCTCGGTGGCCCGATCGGTCCGGGCGAGGACGTCGCGGGCCACGCGCAGGGTCGCCGGCAGCTGCCAGCAGGCGACCAGCAGCACCACGAGCAGCAGCGCGCCGAGCGGCGTGGATGGCACGCCGAACGCGAGCAGGTAGCCCGCCCCGGCGGCGACGCCGGGCACCGCGAGCGGCACCTGAGAGAGCACGTCGATCCCGCGGCCGAGCACGGCCCGTCGTCGCCCGACGACCCACGCAGCAGTCAGCGTCGCCGTCGTGCCGATCAGAGCCGCGCCGAGACCGAGGGCAAGGCTGAAGCCGAGCGGTCGGAGGCCGACCGGTGTGGCGAACCCGGCCCACTGGCCGAGCGATACACGGCCCGCCTCCAGCATGGAGCCGAGCGGCACGAGCGCCCACAGCAGGGGGAGCCCGAGGCCGAGCACCCCGACGAGCGCAGCCAGCACCGTGTGCAGTCCGGCCGGCGCCGGGCGATGCACGGCGGGCAGCGCCGGCCAGGCACCAGCGACAAACGCGCCGTGACGCCACGTGCCGCCGATCAGTCCCACGAGGAGGGCCAGCGCCAGCGCCGCGCTGCTGGCCGACGAGGCATTTGTGGTCGCCGCGGCGGCGACCGCCGTGGCCAATACCGCGGCGTCACCGCCGAGCAGCAGCGGTGTGGCCACGTCGCTCAGGCAGAGCACGACCAGAACGAGCGCGGCGGCGCCCACGCGCGGACCGGCCAGTCCGAGCGTTACCCGTCGGACGACGGTCAGCCGGCTGGCGCCCAGCGTCTCGGCCGCCTGTTCCATCTCGACGGGCACCGCGGCGAGCGCGCGAACGACCAGCGCCACGGCCCAGGGAAAGAAACCGATCGCCTGGCCGATCACGATCGCCACCACGCCGGGCAGCGAGCCGCCCGGACCGAACACGCCGGCCACCAGGCCTCGCGGTCCCGCGAGGACGAGCAGGGCGAGCGGCGCGACGAACGGCGGCAGCAGCACGCCCAGTCGACACACTGCCCACAGCCGTGCACGTCCCGGCACGTTCACCCGCGCCAGCGCGTAGGCGATCGGCACGGCCGGCAGGAGCGCCGCCAGCGTGGAGGCGACGGCCACCGCGAGGCTCAGGAGGATCAGGGCCAGGTGCGAGGGCACGGCGGCCCCGAGCAGCCCCCACCCACGCAGCCCCCATACGGTCACCGTGGCCACCGGATAGAGGATGAGCGCCGCCAGCGCCACGACCAGCAGCGCGCCGGCGATGCTCACGACGTCGGTCGGGGCCGTGCGGGATCTCGGAGCCGCCAGCGGGCGCGCCATCCGCTCAGCCGGCGGTGAAGCCGCCGTCCACCACCAGCTCGGCGCCGGTCATGAACGAGGACTCGTCGCTGGCGAGGAAGAGCGCCACGTAGGCGATCTCCCGGGGCCGCGCGATGCGCCCGAGCGGAATGCCGGTCTCGAATTCCTTGCGGATCGCCTCCGTGAGGTAGGGCGCCTGCAGCGGCGTGTCCACGATGCCCGGGTGGATCACGTTGCAGCGGATCTGGTCCTTGGCGAACTGAATGGCCAGGGACTTGGTCAGCGAGATCACCGCGCCCTTGGCCGCGGTGTAGGCGTCCTGGGCTCGCGTGAAGCCGGCCAGCGCCGACACCGAGCCCATCATGATGATGGAGCCGCCGCCGGCGACCTGTAGATGAGGGATGCCGTACTTGGTCACCCAGAAGACGGACTTGAGGTTGATGGCCATGACGCGGTCCCACCACTTGTCGTCCGTCTCCAGCACCGAGCGGTCGCGGTCCTTCCACAGCACGCCCGCATTGTTGTAGAGCACGTGCAGCGCCCCGAAGCGCCGCACGCCCTCCTCGACCATGCGCTTGACGTCGGCCTCCAGCGCGACGTCCCCCGTGACCCCCAGCGCCTGCCCGCCGGCCTTCTCGACCAGCGCCACGGTGTCCTGGGCCGCCTTGCCGTCGATATCGGCGACGACGATCCGTGCGCCCTCCTCGGCGAACAGGACGGACGCCTCGCGTCCCATGCCCATGCCCGCACCCGTGATGAACGCGATCTTGCCTTTCAACCGATCGGCCACTCGATCTCCTCTTTCTCGGGTCGCTTCCGACGGCGCCCGCGCTTCAGGAAGCGGACACAGTCGGGGTCGACCCACGCGCCTGTGGCGTCGCCGGGTCCTCAGATCCGCTCGAAGTTCCGGATCAGCTCCCAGTCGGTCACCGCCTGATCGAACGCCTGCTGCTCGAGGCGGGCTCCGTGCAGATAGTGATCGACGACCCGGTCACCGAGCGCCGCGCGCGCGACCTTGGAGCGCTCCAGCTCCGCGATCGCCTCGCGCAGCGTCTTGGGCACCTGGGGCAGCGTGGCGTTCTCGTAGGCGTTGCCCTCAAAGAGCTTGGGCGCCTTGAGCCGGCCGGCGATGCCGTGCAGCCCCGCGGCGATGGTGGCGGCGAAGGCCAGGTAGGGGTTGGCGTCGGCGCCAGGAATCCGGTTCTCGACGCGGAACGACGCGCCCTCGCCGCACAGGCGAAACCCGCAGGTGCGGTTGTCCCAGCCGGCGGCCACGCGCGTCGGCGCGAACGAGCCAGCCTGGTAGCGCTTGTAGGAGTTCACGCCAGGCGCGTAGAAGTACGCCAGCTCCCGCGCCATCGCCATTTGCCCGGCCAGCCAGTGACCGAACAGCGGCGGCGCCCCGCGATGGCCCTGACCGCCGGCGAACAGCGGCTTGCGTCCGCTCCGATCCCACAGCGAGGAGTGCAGGTGGAACGACGAGCCGGCCGCGCCCATGTCGTACTTGGCCATGAACGTCAGCGAGCAGCCTTGCAGATGCGCGATCTCCTTGGCGCCGTGCTTGTACAGCACGGCGCGGTCCGCCATCTCCAGAGCTTCGGCGTAGACGAGGTTGATCTCTTCCTGCCCGCGCCCCCACTCGCCCTTGGAGGTCTCCACCGGCACGTCGGCGCCTTCCATCCCGTTGCGGATGGCGCGGATCAGCGGCTCCTCCTTGGTGGTTTGCAAAATGTGATAGTCCTCGAGGTACGTCGAGAACGGCGTCAAGTTCTGGTAACGCTTGGCCCGCGCCTCCTCGAACGTCTCGCGAAAGCAATACAGCTCGAGCTCGGCCGCGGTCTTGACGACGTACCCCTGCGCCCGCGCCCGCGCGATCTGCCGCTTGAGCACCCAGCGCGGCGCCTCCTCGACCGGCTCCCCCTCCTCGGTGTAGACGTCGCAGAAGACCAGCGCGGTCTTTGGCAGCCACGGGATCAGCCGGAGTGTGCCGAGGTCCGGCACCATCTTCATGTCGCCGTAGCCGCGCTCCCACGACGTGAGCGTGAAGCCGGGCAGCGGCTCCATCTCCATGTCCACCGTGAAGAGATAGATGCACGCGTGGACGCCGTCTTCAACGGCGTGCTCGAGAAAGTGGCGGGCGGTGAGGCGCTTGCCCATGAGTCGGGCATACCCGTCGGGAAAGACCGTGAGGACCGTATCGATCTCGCCTTTGCGGACCAGCGCTTCGAGCGAGCGGCGATCGAGTCGGCCGGGCACGAGGCGGATAGTAGCGCAAGCCCGCAGCGTGTGTCATCCTGCACGCCGTGCCGGGATCGCCGCGTCGCACGATCGTGGCGTGGACGCTGTACGACTTCGCCAACTCGGCGTTCTCGGCGATCGTTCAGGCCACCATCTTCCCCGTCTACTACGCCGAGGCGATCGTCGGCAACGCCGACGGCCGCGGCGACTTCTGGTGGGGGCTGGTCGGCTCCGTTGCCATGATCGTGGTCGCGCTCACCTCCCCCCTGCTCGGCGGCATCGCCGACCACGCCGGCGTGCGCAAGCCGTTCTTCATCGGCTTCACGCTGGTGTCGGTCACCACCACCGCGCTGCTCGCCACCCTGAAGCCGGGGATGGTCGTGCCGGGGTTCCTGCTCGCCGTCACCGGCCTCGTGTGCTTCGAGGCGGCGTTCGTCTACTACAACTCGTATCTGCCCCGGATCGCCGGGCCGACGCAGATCGGCCGGGTGTCGGCCGCCGGATTCGCTGTCGGCTACGCCGGCTCCATCGTGGCCTTCGCCATCGCCTATCCGCTGGTGGCCGCCCACCTCTACTGGGCGTGCTTCCTCACCGCCGCCGCGCAGTTCGCGCTGGCCGCGCTCCCGGCGTTTTTCACCCTGCCTGGCGACCGGGGTCACGCGATGCCGCTCGGGGCCGCGCTCGCGCGCGGGCTCGGCGAGACGCTGGCCACCCTGCGCGAGATCCTCCGCCATCCCGACCGCCTGCAGATGCGCCGCTTCCTCACCAGCTATCTGGTCTACGAGGACGGCGTGAACACGGTGATCCTCTTCGCCGCGGTCTTCGCGTCCAAGACCCTCGGATTCACCGCGACCGAGATCATCGGCCTGTTCCTGGTCGTGCAGATCAGCGCATTGATCGGCTCCGCGCTGTGGGCCCGGCCGACCGACACCCGCGGCCCGCGCTTCGTGGTGACGGTCACGCTGATGCAGTGGGCGGCGGTCACCGTGCTTTCGTTCTTCGTACAGGCCAAGTGGGAGTTCTGGCTGGTGGCCGTGCTGGCCGGCACCGGGCTGGGCGCCGTGCAGGCCGCCAGCCGGACCTTCATGGCCACGCTCATCCCGGCCGGGCGCGAGGCGGAGTTCTTCGGCTTCTACTCGCTAGTCGGCAAGACCGGCGCGGTGATGGGGCCGTTCGTGTTCGGCCTGGTCTCCTGGCTGATGTCGGGGAACCAGCGGGCGGCAATCCTGGCCATCGGACTCTTCTTCGTGGTGGGCCTGGCGCTGCTCTCGCGCGTGCGGGCCGGCGGGCCGACTAGTGGGGGCCCCGACCGGGCCCCCCATGCCCCCCGGGGCGGCTCGGGACGCCCCGGCGGAGCCGTGGCGCCCCTCGATACTGCGACCGATGGCTAGACGAGCGGGCGCCTACTGGGTGTACGTCGTCACGTAGAAGTGGCCGGTGGCGGTGTCCTTGAACGAGATGTACATGAACTCGAGGTTCGCGACGGGCAGCGGCGTCGGCAGGGTGAGGCTCGTCACCGTGCGCGGCAAGTCCGGGGATGCGTAGTCGATGCCGAACCCCGTGAACTCGATCTGGATCGCGTCGGCCTCGGCCGGCGCCGGGAAGATGGTGGCCCCGGTGACGCGGTTCTTGAAGACCCAGCTGACGGCCGTGACGTGGGTCTGGGCGGCGTTCAGGGTCACCGTGGGCAGCATCGCGACGAAGCGCGTCGCGGTCTGTGGGTCGGTCACCGTGAAGGGCCGATCGACGCCACGGTAGCGCACGGACCAGTTTCCGATGAGGTTCCGCCCGGTCACGGACATCGTGTCGGTCTCGTAGAAGCTGCCGGCAGTGACGGTCCGGCGCTGGTGGGCCGGAACGTTCGTGACGAGGGAACCCGCCGGGCCGGTGAACGTCACGCTCGACGTGGCCTGCGGCGTGTCGAAGATCGCGGCCAGCCCCAGGGAGAACTGGGTGATCGGCAGCGGATAGACCGGGGTCGGCGTGGTGAGGCCGTCGAACCCGCCGCCCTGGGCGAAGTGCAGCAAGCTGAAGAACATCACGGGCTGGCCCGCCGCCGTCAAGGTGCCCGTGAACGGGCACGACCCGAGTGGCGCCGTGGCCCGGGTCAGCAGTCCGCTCGTGATGTCGGCCGTCACCACGCCGTCGGTGATCACCCCGCTGCCGGTGGCCGTCGCGGTTCCGGTGATGGCGCCGGTCACCGTCGCGGTGAACGAGATGGTGACGGTCTCGTCGAGGTTGACCGTCGCGCTGAAGGGGCCGTTGAACGTGGCGGTGCCACCAGGGACCGGACCGCTCAGCGTGATCGTCCCCTGCCCCGTCGTCCCGGTCTGGGTCGCGAGGTTCAGCGTTCCGGCGAGATTCAGCGTGAGGCCGCCGAGACCGCCCGTGCAGGTCGGGGACGCCGCTGCGGTCGAGAACGCCGCGTTCACGCTCCGGAGCTTCGTGAGGTTGCGGTTCACCTGGAACGGCATCCACCGCGCTCGACGGCGTGCCGAGCGTGGCGCCGCCGCCCGGGCTCGACAGCGTCACCGTGAATGTCTCGGCCAGCTCGTCGAGGCTGTCGTTCAGGATGGTGATCGCGATCGTCTTCGTCGTCTCGCCGGCGCCGAACGTCAGCACGCCGTTCGCCGTGAGGTAGTCCTGGCCGGGCGTCGCCGTGCCCGGCACGGTCGCGTAGCTCACCGTCACGCCCTCGGCGTTGCCGGTGCGCTGCACGGTGACGAGCACCGACTTGGCGCTCTCAGCCACCGTGTACGTGGCCGCGCCCAGCTTGATCACGCCGGGGACGTCGTTGTCGATGATCGTCAGCGTGGCCGTCCGCTGGGCCAGCAGCTGGGCGGGAGCGCTCGGGTCGCTGAGCGTGAGCAGCACCGTCTCCGCCCTCGGCGCGCATGTCGGGAAGGACGGGGACCATGAAGGTCGCCGTGCGGCTGTTCGCCGCGAACGTCACCACGCCCTGCACGGTCGTGTAGTCGGCGCCGGGCGTCGCGCTGCCGGGCGAGGTCGAGTAGCGCACGGTCGCCGGCGTCGAGACCGGGCCGCTCCGGATCACGCTGATGGCGGCCGAGACCATCGCCTCGCTCACCGTGTACTCGGGGGCACCGAACTGGATCCCCTGCTGCGCGTCGAGCAGGGTGACGGTCGCCGAGGCGGGCGTGCCGATCGTGAGGCCGACCGGCGTGTGCAGTATCACGCGGAAGGACTCGTCACCCTCGGCGATGCCCTCTGAGATCGTGGAGACGGTGATCTGTTTCGAGACCTCGTTGGGGCCGAACGTCACCGTGCCGGAGGCCGGGAAGTAGTCGCCGGCGAGGCTGCCGATCGCCGTGCCGTCGGCCGTCGCCCACTGGACGGTCACGTTGCCGCCCATGCCGCCGGAGCGCGTCAGCGTGAGGTTCGCCTGCGTTCCTTCGAGCACGGAGATGCCGGCGGTCGCGAACTTCACGACCCCGCCCACGTCGTTGTCCTGGATCGTCAGCGGCGCGGTGTTGGTGCCGATCACCGCTCCGGTCGCGTTGGCCAGGAAGAGGTTCACCGTGCGGCTGCCCTGCACGACGCCGTCGGGTTTCGTGGCCACGTCGAAGATCTTGCTCGACACGCCGGACGAAAACGTCAGCGTGCCGGAGCCCAGCACGGTGTAGTCGCCGGCCGGCGCCGTCCCGCCGCTCGCCGAGTAGTCGACGGTGACCGTGCCGGCCTGGTTGCCCGTGCGGCGCACGGTCACGTGGACCGGCTGTCCCTCGACGACCGAGTAGCTGGCCTGGCCGAGATCGAGCTGCGTCATCTCGCTGACCATGGTGACCAGCCCCTGGTAGACGACCGTGGAGCCCAGGCGCGCGGTGAGCACGCCGGTGATCAGGTCTTTGAGCGCGCGCATGCTGCCGGTGATCTCGTAGCGGTGCGCGATCGCGGCCGTGCCGTTCGCCAGCGTGCCGGTCACCGAGCCGTCGGCGGCGACGACGAGGCCGCCCGTGGAGAGCGCGGTCATCGCCCCCGTGGAGTCCTCGAGCGAGGCGCTGGTGAAGGCGCCGGTGGGGCCGAAGGTGGACACGCCGATCTGCCACGTGGAGCCCGCCAGCTTGGACTCGACCCGCTGCAGATAGACGCGCCACGGCCCCGCGAGGTCGGCCTGAGTGAACGTCGTCCCGGGGGGCGCGAATTTCGACAGCGCGACCATGCCGGGGCCGATGGTCGAGCTCCCCGTGAAGCCGAGGATCAGGTCGCGCTGGGGCACGAGCCCGTCACTCGTCGCCATCTGGGCGTTGAAGTTGGCGTTGGTCGCGAAGAGGAGCCCGTACCCTTGGAAGTCGCTTCAGCCGAAGCTGGTGGGGTCGTTCGGATTGGCTGGGCCCTGATGGTGCCGTCGGCGAAGAACAGCGTGGCCACGGTACACCCGTCTTGGTGGAAGTCGATCTTGCCCTGGATCCAGCCGGCGTCACCAGCCTTGAGCGCGTTGCTCGGCGTGATCTCGTGGTAGTTCCACGTCGCGGCCAGGTCGTTGATCCGGCTGAAGGTCTGATCGGTGAGCCGCAGGAGCGTGACGAGGCCGGTATCGGTGGCCCCCGGCCGGTGGAGGGTGACGGCGCCGACGATCGTGTGTCGGTTGACGAGGATGCGCGCTTCCTCGACCACCAGCGAGCGCGCGTCGGTGCCCGTGAGCGTGAGGGTCCCGGTGGCGACGCCCTGGGCGGACAGCGCCAGGCTGCCGGTGACCGTGAATGTGAGCGCGCCGGCACTGAACTCGTCGGTGATGAGCGTGCCCGAGGCCACGCCCGACGCGTCGAACGCCACGTCCCCCTTGTAGGTGTGGAGGGCGGACGCGGTGAACGGGCCGGTGGGGACGGCGAGGTAGGTGACCCGCCACGTGTCGGCGAGATCGGCCGTCGAGAGCGGCTGGGCGGCGGCGCCGAGCGGCAGCAGGAGCACAAACAGCAACGCGAGGACGACGCAGCCAGGGTGCCGCCCCATCATCGAGAGCCTCCGCCGTGGTGACCCTGTCGAGTCGCGCCCGTCGCCCACCATCGGCGAAGTCCCCCGTGCTGCCGTTCCCTTCGAGCAACCGATAGGTGGGGGCGCACAGGGATCATGACGTGACGATCATGCTAACCGATTGGCTGCGGCCGAGGACAGATGCAAAGATTGCGCGCAGTTGGTGCGCGCTACGGGGCCGGCCGCGGGCCCGCCGGGGCTAGCCGATCTCGATCGGAACCGGGGGGATCAGCAGCACCAGCAGAATCAGGCAGGCCACACCGACCAGACGCCGGGCCGGGCTCAGCGGGGTGACGTCGTCGAGCGGAGGGCTGTGGTGGAAGCCGATCAGGAAGAACAGCAGCGCGGCCCACACGAACCAGTTGACCGAATTCGTGATCGCCCCGAGCGCCAGCAACGAGACGAAGGTCACGATCCCGACCGTGCGGTGCCACCGCCCGAACAGCGCATAGGCGATGCGTCCACCGTCCAGCTGGCCAACTGGAAACAGGTTCAGCGCGGTCACGAAGAATCCCACCCAGCCGGCCAGCGCCACCGGATGGAGGAAGACGTCCATCCCCTCGGGGATGGCGCCGAACTTCAGATAGACGAGCCAGCGCAGCAGCAGCGGATCGCCGAAGTGCAGGAACTCGCCGGGCGGCACCGTGGCCACCACCGACCAGCTGAGCCCCAGCAGAATGGCCGGGATCGCGATCATCAATCCCGCCAGCGGCCCGGCCGCCGCGATATCGAAGAGCGAGTTGCGGTCGCGTGCCGGTGAGCGCATGCGGATGATGGCGCCCAGCGTGCCGAACAGGAAGATCGGCGGCGGCGCCGGGATGAAGTACGGCAGGCTCACCGCCGCCTTGTAATAGCGCGCGGTGAAGTAGTGGCCGAACTCATGGACGCCGAGGATGGAGAGCAACGTCAGGGCGAACGGGCCGCCGCCCGTCAGCCACGCCGCGGGCGACGTCAGATCAAACGCACCCCCCGCCAGCAGCGCGCCGGCGGCCAGCGTGGAGAGCGCAGTCAGGATGAACAGCACCAGGTTGAGGGCCGGCCGCGGGCGCTCCACCACCTCGCCGAGGGGCCATGCCTGCAGCACCACACCGTGGCCGTTGTCGGACCGGATGAACGGGGTATAGCCGAAGGGAGCGAAGCGCGGCAGCAACGTGTCCAGTGCCCGGGCCGGCTCCATCCGCAGCTCACCGCGGAACAGGATGACGCCGCCCCGAATCTGCCGCTCCTTGACGACCATGACCTCCTCGGCAAGGTCGCGCAGCTGCTCCTCGCCCAGCAGCAGATCGTGGGAGTACAGCGGCAAGCTCGCCCGGCGACGACGGAACGGCCACAACCGCATGAATTCAGCCTAGCACGGGGGTCACCCCTCCCCCTCGCACGACCACCCCGCCAGCCCCCCCACCACCCGCCGCACCCCCACCAACCCCGCCTCCTCATACAGCGCCCCGAACACCGCCTCCATCGTCGTCGCCAGAATCGACACCGTCTCCCGCCCCCCACCCTGCTCCGCCCCCCGCCCCAGCCTCAGCAGCGGCCCAAGTTCGAACGCCGCCGCCCACTGCGCCAGCGTCTCATCAGCCACCAGCACCGCCCGCCGCGCCGTCAACCGGCCAACGCCAGCATCCGGCTCCACATGCACGAGATGCTCGGCCACAACCAACGCCAGCACCGCATCGCCGAGAAAGGCCAGCGCCAGCTGGTGCTCAGCAGGCGGATGCTCCGCCGCATACGAAGCATGCGTGAGCGCCCGGATCAACCGATCACGATCCAGAAAGTGATGCGCCAGCCGCCGCTCGAGCACAGCGAGAGCGCCCGGTGTCATGGAAAGCAGCGGTCTCGGCAGCGCCGGCGGCTCAAAACCGGCCAGATGCTAGGCGGCGAGGAGTTCCGGACTGCGACGTGGCCCGGCCACGTCGCAGGGAGGGAACGACGAGCCAACGACGCAGATGGCCGGTTTTCAGCCGCCGGCAGTCCAGCGGCCGGCTAACGGAGGTATTTA
>Ga0111539_10001886_pt1 | contig 27864 bp, 21 predicted proteins | sample RhiMethybrSRZTD1_FD_79667 | JGI IMG/M metagenome (GOLD analysis project Ga0111539, IMG submission 79667) | Populus rhizosphere microbial communities from Tennessee, USA - Rhizosphere MetaG P. TD hybrid SRZTD1 (version 2) (version 2) | ecosystem: Host-associated > Plants > Roots > Rhizosphere >...
ATGCAAACTTTGGGTTTTCGGTGGCCGGTGTCCGGCGCGATTACTACACCAACCCGGTGGAGGATGCCCTGGTGCTCTGGCGCGAACGACTGAATGACGGCTGATCTTGAAACCGCCCAGACCTTGTGTTACGGTCGGCGTATGAACTAGCAGCCATGCAGCCGCACGCGCGCGACTCATCGTTTCGAACCCCAAGATCGGCTTTTTGAGAAGGGAGGGGCGGCATGAATGAGCAGTTGCAGGACCTCAAAGGGAAATTAATAGCGAACGACCAGGAATTCCACGACCTCGCCAGCAAGCACCACGAACTCGAAGGCCGGCTCCACGAACTCACCGAAAAACACTACCTCTCCGAACCCGAGCAACTCGAAGAAGTCACTCTCAAGAAGCGCAAGCTGTTGATTAAGGACCGCATGGAAGACATCCTGCGGCGTCATCAGCTGCAATCGCACTAGCGCACCCGGCCGCGCCCCTTCGTGATTAGATAGGGTCGATGGGATTCGTACGCATCGACCCGGCGGGCTGGCCGTTTGTCGGCGGCGCGTTGGTCCTCGCGCTGGCCGGCGCGCTGGTGTCGTGGCTGCTGGTGTGGCCGTTTATTGCGCTGAGCGTCGTTTTTCTGTTCTTCTTCCGCGACCCGCATCGCCAGATCACCGAGGGCGCCAATGTTGTGCTGTCGCCGGCAGACGGCCGGGTGCTGATCGCCGGTCCGGCGATGGCGGATGCCGCCCCGCCCGGTGCCTGGCAGCAGATCAGCATCTTCCTCTCGCCCCTGGACGTGCACGTGAATCGGGTGCCGGCGGCGGGACGCGTGACGCAGGTGAGCTACAGGCCTGGCCGTTTTTTACCGGCCTATCACCGCGATGCCGCGGCCGCCAATGAGCGCAGCGAGATCTGGATCGATCATGACGGCCAGCTGATCGTGGCCCGTCAGATCGTCGGCCTGCTCGCGCGCCGCGTCGTCTGCCGGCTTCGTCCGGGCGCCATGGTCCGTGCCGGCGACCGCTACGGTGTGATGAAGTTCGGCTCGCGCATGGACATTTTTGTGCCTCTCACCGCTGAGATTCGCGTCCGGCCCGGCGACACCCTCCGCGCCGGAGAAACGATCATCGCGGTGTTACACTGAATCGTCCGACCGTGAATGCAGAAGTGAGAAGCAAGAAATACGAACAAGACAATCAGGAGCGCCGGCGGGACGAAGCCGTCCGACTGCGTTTTCTGCGCCGCGCCGGCGATCGTCGGCCGACACGGTTGCGCCGCGGCGTCTCGCTGTTGCCCAGCCTGTTCACGATGGGCAACCTGTTCTGCGGCTACGCGTGCGTCGTGTACGCGATGCGTGGCGACTGCGAGACAGGCGCGATGTTCATCGGGATCGCCATCGTGCTCGACATGCTCGACGGCCGGATCGCCAGACTGACCGGCACCTCGAGCGACTTCGGGCTGCAGTTCGACTCGCTCGCCGACGTGATCTCCTTCGGCATGGCGCCGGCCGTGCTGTCCTTCCAGTGGGCGCTGTCGTCGCTTGGGCGTCCGGGCTGGGCGGTGGGCTTCTTTTTCGTGGCTGCGGCAGCGCTGCGGCTGTCTCGCTTCAATATTCAGAGCGCCGGCGGTGGCGACAAGCGGTACTTCGTCGGCATGCCGAGCCCACCAGCCGCCGGCATTCCGGCCGCAACGGTCTATCTCTACCCGGACGGGTTCACGGATTACCGCGCCGCCCTGCTGGTGCTGCCGATCGTGCTGGTGCCCGCGATTCTCATGGTGAGCACGATCCGGTTCCGCAGCTTCAAAACAATCGATCTACAGGTCCGCCGCTCGTACACCGTGCTGATCCTCATCGCCGGCGCGATCATGTTGATCACAACCCATCCGAAGATCGTGCTCGTCGTCATGGCGTACAGCTATCTGGCATCGGCGTTCATTGAGATGGCGATCACCAGGTTTCGTCATCGCGGCGTTCACGTGGATGCCGATCAGGGGAAGCCTCCCGGGTCCAGCGCGATGCGCGACAGCGCTGCCAGATAGAGCCACGAAAACACGAAAGCACGAAACTCCTAGTCGCTACACGCAACCGGGGGAGCCACGAACACCCGAACGCACGAAACTCCTGGTCGCCGAGCTCGACTTGGGGGACACGAAAACACGGAAGCACGAAACTCCCCTACGGGCCGACGCGGAGTGTGATCGTCACCGTCGTGCCCATGCCGCGCTGGCTCTCGACGCTGATGGTTCCGCCGAGCAGCTCAATGTTCCGCTTGGCAATCGTCAGACCGAGACCGGTTCCCGTCGCTTTCGTCGAGAAATACGGCTCGAAGATCCGCGCCACTGCCTCCTGATCCATGCCGACGCCGGTGTCGGCAACGGTCACGACGACGCGCGGGCCGGAGGTGACGACGGAGGGATCGGCAGCTTCCGCGCGTGTGGCAATGGTGAGACGCCCCTGACCCGGCATCGCATGCAGGGCGTTCTCGATGACATTGGTGAGCGCCCGGGCAAACAGTGTGCGATCCAGTGACAGGGGCGGAAGCGGCCCTCCCCGAACCTCGATCGCAATCCGGCCGGCCAGTCCAGTACGGTACGGTTCGACCACCTCTTCAAGCAACGCTTCGAGGTCGGTGACTTCAGGGCGGGCGGTCGGCGACGACGCAAAGCTCGAGAACTCGGTCGAGATCTGCCGCAGCAGCCTGACCTGGCTGAGAATCGAGGTCACGCATTCTTCGAGGACAGGGGACAACGGCCGGCCACGATCGACGTTGATCCGCAGCGCGTGCTCGGCCGACAACTGGATCGGCGTCAGCGGATTCTTGACGTCATGGGCCACTTGCCGCGCCATGTCGGCCCAGGCTTCCAGCCGCTGCGTGCGCTCGAGTTCGGAGCGCTGACGCTTGAGATCGGCCGCCATGCGATTGAAATCCTCGACCAGACGCCCGAGCTCGTCGGACGAGGTGGCGGCGATGCGCGCATCCAGATCGCCGCGCGCGATGCGACGGGTCGCGCGGGTCAGCCGGCTGATCGGATCGGCGATGTACTCGGCCGCCCAATAGCCAAGGCCGGCGCCGATCACGACGAACAGCACGAACGCCGCCCAGATCCGGCGATCCAGATCGTCGCGCTGGCGATCCAGCTCGCGTTGCCGCAGCGTCAGTGGAATTGTGACGATTCGTTCGCTGTCGCCCGCGCGCACGCGCGCGGCGGCCAGCAGATAACTGAAGGCACCGACGTCTTCGACATTCACGAAAGTGGGCAACCGATCGAGCACGACGCGCCGATAGACGTCAGCCGGCATCCGGGTCGGGAACAGGTGTGAGGCGAACAGGTCGCGCTCGCTGGTCGCCTGGAGAATCGCCCGGTCGAACAGGTTGACATCCTGAGCGATCGCCCGCTCGACGAGCATGAGGAACTCATCGTTGATGCCATCGAGAGCTCGTGTGCCACCCTGCTGGGTCGCGTAGTCCTCGACCAGCCGCTGCGCGACGGTCGCGGTCTTGACGGCCGACTCGTTCAAGCCGTCCTCGAACTGACGGTTGAGGCGACTGCGGGTGGCTACGGCGAGAATCGCGGCGGGGATGATCGCCACGACGACAAATGCGAGGAAGAGTTTGCGATAGAAACTCGCGCGCACCTCCCGCAGCAATGCGCGTCCGGTCGCCGGGCGCGACCAGGTCAGCGCGTTGAAGATCGTCGTCGCTGTCAGCAAGGCAATGTACAGCACCCACGTCAACACCACGAGCTCGGCGAGATTCATCAGCCGGCCAAATGCCGTGATGATGGGATAGCCGAGCGCGTAGATCCCGTAGCGGTCGCTCAGAAAGTAGACCCGAAACGCTTCGTTGCCGCGGTTCACTGTTTCCCAGCGGGGCACGCGTGAGTTCACCAAGCGCTGAAACACGGGGTCGGGAAGACTCCAGACCGCCGTGCCCGCCATGTACAGCGGCGCGCGGCTCCAACCGTACACCGCGAACTCCACGTCGTGGCCCGGGGCTTCTTCCGGCCTCGAGAACTGCCCAAACCTCACGGTTTCGAGATACGGACTTGCCGAGGCGGCAAACGCGAGCGTCCGGTAGTCAGCCATGACCCGTACGACCACCGACCCGACTTGATGGCGGTCCGCCGAGCAGACTCCGCGGCTCGCCCGAAGTACGTTCGACGCTTCGGGGAATACGTCCCACGGCCGGACCACTGAATCGGCTCCACACCCGACGACTGCACGCGGGGCGGGGCCGTATTCTGGAAGATTGAGCGCAAAACGGCTGACCAGATTACCCCTCGCTCCGTAGAGCTCGACCGCGGACGTCAGACGACTCTTCTTGAGATTCGTTTCTGACCACAGTCGATACGCTGGATCGGTCGTGGGGGAGTCGGCTCTGGGAGTTCCTTCGAGCAGCAGCGGCAACGCCGGATTCGCGTCAATCTCCGTGAGCGCTTCATTCAGCTGGCGCTGCAGCTCCTCGCGGACACTCTTGGCCTGCGGGCCCAGCGTATCGGCGACGAGTTCCTCTTTGGCCTGGACGCCGAACGACAGAAGTGACGGATACGTTGCGAGTGCCGGGACCAGAAGCGCGGCGTACAGTCCAAACAGGCGCGCCGCCTGCGACGCCTTGCGCACGGGGCCACGCGGCCGCCCCAGGACTGCGGCGCACACAACCGTCGCCAGCAGGGCGACCAGCATCGGAACGTAGGCGCCGTCACCGGATCGCCTCACCGAGGCCAGCAGATTGGGCGCCGCAACCAACCCGGCAGCGACTCCGGCCAGCCAGAGCCCGCTCTCCATCGCCCGACGCGACACCGTGCGCGGCGTTCTCCATGCCAGCGTCGCCCCATGGATCACGAGTGCTCCCACCCAAATCACGCTGGCATGCAGGAGCAACAGACCAAACGAGATCGCCAGCCGCTCGACGGTGAAGGGGTGCAGAGAAAACCGCAGAAGATCGATCGACGAGTTCGCGACGGTCTGCTGCAGAAAGCGCTCGTAGTTCAACAGCAACGCGATATTGATGGCGCCAGCCGCCAGATAAATGATCGGCGTCCACCAGGCGGTGCCGGCGGAAAGGAGGCGCCGACGCGGGCGGGAAATGCGCCAGCGTTCGACGCCGTCCAGGGCCAGCCCGCACAGCGCGATGAGGAACAAGCCGTCGAGCAGCAGCTCGACCGGCGCGAGCGCCGGTGGCGGGAGGAAGGCGTCGGCCGCCGCGCGCAAGAGCCAACGAGCGCCCGCGAGCGCGACGAGGATGGCCGCGATCGCCAGCAGCACGTGACGGCGCGAGCGCGCGCGCCGCCAGAGATCGGTGAACGGCGCGGCGCAGACGAGGAGCGTCAGCGCTCCGGTCGCATACACCGCCGCTCGTGTCCTCGCTCGCCAACGGTCTCGAGCGGCCGAAAGACCCGCGGGGTCCACGCGCCCTTCAACCGGAAACTGCCCACTGCTCGCAGGGATGACCACCGAATAGGCGGTCGATGGGGCGCCCACCCTCAGCTGCAGGGTCACGGGGGCCAACGAGCCCGAGAACACGAACTGGTCCGCGTCAGGCGTGCCGGCCGGCTCGCCAAGCAGCTGTTCCGCCACGATCGTACCGAGCCGCCGCGACGTCGGATGCTCGGGATCGGGAACCGGCTCGACCCGCACGAGAAACGGGCCGAACGCGCCGGGGGAGACAAACACGTCCGCGGAGCCGTCAATCCGCTCCCGATCGATGTCGGAGACCCGGCCCGACCACGCGACCGGCTGCGCGGTGGCGTCGTAGACGCTGATCCCGGTGACCGGCACGGGCTCGTCGCGCAGTGCCTTGTCCAGCACATCGAACAGCTCTTTGGCCGCTGCCTTATCGCGGGCCGCTGTGCCGATGAGATTGGCGGAAAGGGCGACCGTGCGGGTCAGTGTCGCCAGAGTGTTGGCGCCCGTGTCGAATCGCTCGCGCAGCTCGCGCTCGATTCGGACCAGAGATTCCTGGTCCGTGGCGCCAAACCGCTGCCGTTCCAGCGTCCGACCGACAAGCGCGATCAGTCCGGCCACGGCAAGGCCGGCCGCGATCGTGCGCGTCAACCGATGGCGGCTGCTCACCAGAGATCGGGACCCCGTCACACTCAGCCACAGAATACACGGGGACGGGACAGCAGGCTGCTATAGTGAAACGTGACTTGGAACTGAAACTGCTCCTGAAGCGCGGGGCTCTGCTCACGGCCGCGAACTGGCCGGCGGTGGCGATTCAGTTTGCGGCCGAGACGACGTTCCAGGCCATGCTGGTTGTCCCACTGGTTGGCGCGGCCCTGCTGGTCGCCATGCTGCTGGGCGCGGACGTAACCAACCTCCTGCGCGGAAGTCTCAACGAGATCTTCACGACGATTGCCGACGCGTTGAAATCCGAACCAGTGGCGCTCGCCGGCTTCGTGGCCTCGTTCGCGATCGTGCTGGTGGGCGGATCGGTTCTGATGTTCCTCGTCAAAGGCGGGACGATCGAGGTGCTCCTGGCGTCGAATGCGATCGCCGGGCCGATTGAACGCGAGCCGGTGACGTGGGAGGGCATCCGCGGCGTTTCCAGGTTCACGCCGCAGCGTTTCCTGGATGGGTGCACGCGCTTGTTCAGGCGGTATTTGGCGCTCGGTTTCCTGCTGATGCTCGTGTATGGCCTGTCGGGCGCGGCGTATGTCGCGTTCCTCGTGTACGGCTATCGCGCAGCCGGCGATCGCACGCTCATGATTGGCTGGGCCTTCGTCGCCGCCCTCGCGGCCATCGCGCTGGTCATCTGGATCACCGCCATCAATCTTGTGTACCTGCTGGTGCAGATCGCGATCGCCGCCGAAGACATTGGCCTGGCCGACGCAGGACGGCTCATTGCGCGACTGATTCGCACGAAGTTCCGAGAGCTCGGCGGGGTCTTCCTCATTGTGCTGGTCATGCTGGTTGGCGCCACCTTCGCATCGGCCCTTGCCTGGTCGGGCGTCGGATTGGTGGCATTCGTTCCACTGGTTGGCCTTGCGGTGTTCCCGCTGCAGATCCTGGCGCTGCTCCTGCGCGGCCTGGTGTTCGAATACATCGGCTTGACCGCCCTCGGGGCGTATCTGACCGTCTACCGGCGCCACGCCGACAACATCGACCTCATGCTGGCCAGGGCTCCGTCGGCACCCCGCCCCACCTCCTGACCTCGATTCCAGAGCGACGCCGCCGGCGCTGGCTCACCCTGCCTCCCAATCGCGGTGATCGCGGCGCCCTTGATGAGATCGTCGGTGACGACAATCAGGCGCAACGGATCCGGCACGACATGGGTTCCGGTCACCGCCGATGGAGCCGGGAGATCGCCAGCCGGTTGACCATCCTTCAAGGTATAGGCGTACAGTGCGGCTCCCGATCCGCTGACGACCACGGCATTGGCCAGCGGAAGTGGACCCCGGGTCGGCCGCAGCGGCAGCGGACGCCGCCACCGCTGACTGCCACTTCGCCAGTCAAGGGCGCGGAGCGCGTTGTCGAGCGAGACGAAGTAGACCAGCCGATCGTGCACAAACGGCAGGCCGATGACATCGCCGCCCGTCGGATACCTCCACGCGACCATTCCCGTCTGCGCGATCAGACAGTAGAAGTAGTTGTCGATCGAACCCACGTAGAGGCGATCGTCGAACGCGAGCAGATCGCTTGGCGGGCCACCGAGCCGTCGCTCCCAGACCGGCGCTCCGGTCTCGAGAAGCAGCGCCACGACGCGCCCGTTGCTGATCGGAAGATAGACGCGATCGGCGGCCAAGACCGGAGATGCGTGCAGAGTCGAGTCCAGACGTCGCTGCCAGATCAGGTGACCGTCGGACGCACGGAAGGTCAGGATCGTTCCCGAAGTGGTCCCCGCGATCAACCAGCCGCTCTCCCAGACGAGCGGTGACGCGAGGGGTTCGTCCACCGGGACGCGCCAGACTGTGGACCCGTCCGACGCGTTGCGGGCCACAACCGCGCCGGGCTCATCAGTGAATAGAAGCGTCTCGCCAACGGCCGGCTTCGAACGCACATCGGCGTCCACGACCCAAAGCTCTCGCCCGGCGATGAGATCAAGCGCCGTCAGATGCGTCCCAGCGGTCGGCACGTATCCCAGGCCGTCTCGAAACGCGGGCGGCGCGTTCGGTCGATCGCGCAAGGGCAGCGTCCAGACCGAACGAACCGGGAAGAACGGTGTGTCGGCCGCGCTGGCGATCAACGACGCCCAGGCCGCAATCGCGAGTACGATGGCACTACAACATCTTGTGGTCGCGTTCCTCCGCACACCGCTATAATAGCGTCTAACCTTTTCCAGACCTCGTCTTCGTGAACCATCAAACCATCATCGTTCTCGATTTCGGCTCGCAGTATACGCAGCTCATCGCGCGCCGATTGCGCGAGCTGTCGGTGTATTCGGAAATCTGGGCACCCGAGACGGCTGCCGAGAAGATTCGCGCCCGCAAGCCGGCAGGCATCATTCTTTCGGGTGGGCCCAAGAGCGTTTCCGATCCGGGTGCGCCCAAGTGCGACCCCGCCATCTTCGAGCTGGGGAGCCCCATCCTCGGCATCTGCTATGGCATGCAGCTGATGGCCTCGGCGCTCGGAGGGACGGTCAAACCTGCGCAGCAGCGCGAATTCGGCCACGCACTCGTCACCGTGACCGAACCCGGGGCGCTGTTCGACCATGTGCCGCCGGAGATCCGCGTCTGGGCGAGCCACGGCGATTTCGTCGCGGCCGCGCCGCCGGGCTTTGCCGTCTCGGCGACGAGCGCAAACGCGCCCGTGGCCGCCATGGCTCATCCGGCCCGGGGACTGTACGCCCTCTTGTTCCACCCCGAAGTCGTGCACACGGAGAGCGGCCTCGAGACCCTCAAGAACTTCGCGCACGGGGTCTGCCGCTGCACCGGCGACTGGACCATGGCCTCCTTCGTCGAGGAGGCGACGGCACGGATTTCCTCCCAGGTGGGGAATGGCCGCGTGGTCTGCGCGCTCAGCGGTGGCGTCGACTCGACGGTGGCGGCGCTCCTCCTCCATCGGGCGATCGGCGACAGGTTGACCTGCGTCTTCGTCGACAACGGCGTGCTCCGACTCGACGAAGCCGCGCAGATCCGGAAGCGGTTCGAGCGACTGCAGCTGCCGCTGCGGTTTGTCGACGCCTCGACGCTGTTTCTCGATCGCCTGACCGGGGTGACCGATCCCGAGCAGAAGCGCAAGATCATCGGCGCGACATTCATCGATGTATTCGAAAGCGAGACGCCGAAACTGGGACAGGTCGACTTCCTGGCGCAAGGGACGCTCTATCCTGACGTCATCGAATCGGTCTCGATCGTCGGGCAATCGGCGCTCATCAAGAGCCATCACAACGTGGGCGGCCTGCCCGAACGCATGCGGATGCAGCTGGTGGAGCCGCTGCGAGAGCTATTCAAAGACGAGGTCCGCGCGGTTGGTCGTCAGCTCGGGCTGGACGAGGAGTTCGTCGTCCGCCAGCCGTTCCCGGGGCCGGGCCTGGCGGTCCGCATTCTCGGCGAGGTGACGACGCGCCGGCTCGAATTGCTTCGCCGGGCCGATGCGGTCGTGTCCGAAGAGATCAAGCGCGCCGGCTGGTACGAGAGCCTCTGGCAGAGCTTTGCCGTGCTTCTGCCGATTCAGAGCGTCGGCGTGATGGGCGATGAGCGCACCTACGAGTACACCATTGCGATTCGGGCCGTCGAAAGCCGCGACGGCATGACCGCCGACTGGGCGCGGCTGCCACACGATCTCCTCGCCCACATTTCGTCCCGCATCGTCAACGAAGTGCGCGGGATCAACCGGGTGGTCTACGACATCAGTTCCAAGCCGCCGTCGACGATTGAGTGGGAGTAGCAGGGTGATAGTGGCATTGCAGAATTGCAGGATGGCAGGATGGCAGGATGGCCGCTTCGCGATCCTCTCGGCCATCAATCCTGCAATCCTGCATTCCTGCCATCCTGCAATCCGTCATGCAATCCTGCAATCCTGCAATCCTACAAGTCGAGTATCCGCCCGTGTCTGAATTCGTCCATCTTCACCTCCACACTGAATACTCGTTGCTTGACGGCGCGTGCCGCATCGATGAGGTGCTCGACGAGGCGGTGCGGCTCGGGATGCCGGGGATCGCCGTCACCGAGCACGGCAACATGTTTTCGTCCGTGATCTTCCACGATCACGCGCGCGCGCGCGGGCTCAACCCGATCCTCGGCTGCGAAGTCTACGTGGCCCCCGGCAGCCGCCTCACGAAGAGCGGCAACCCGGGCGAGACGCAGAATCATCTAGTGCTCCTGGCCGAGACCAGCGAGGGGTACCACAATCTCATCAAGCTCGTCTCGGCCGGCTACACCGACGGGTTCTATTACAAACCCCGCATCGACAAGGAGTTGCTCGCGCAGCACGCGAAAGGGCTCATCGGGTTGAGCAGCTGCCTCAAGGGTGAAGTCGCCGAAGGCCTGACCCACGCGCAGGAGCGCAAGGCCGTCGAGGCGGCCGCGGCGTATCGCGACATTCTCGGCCCGGGCAATTTCTTCCTCGAGATGCAGTGGCACGGCATCGACGAGCAGCGGACGGTCAACAGCGGGCTTCCGGCCATCGCCCGCGACCTCAGTCTGCCGCTCATCTGCACCAATGACGTGCACTATCTCAAGGAGAGCGACGCGCACGCACACGACATTCTCCTGTGCATCGGCACCGCCAAGGCATTCACCGATCCGAAGCGTCTTCGGTATGACGCGAAGCAGTTCTTCCTGAAAACCGCGGAGGAAATGGCCGACGTCTTCAAGGATCACCCCGAGGCACTCGTCAACACGATGCGGGTCGCCGAGCGCTGCAACGTGACCCTGCCGCAGGGCGAGAACCATCTGCCCAACTTCGACGTGCCGGCGCCGTTCACCCTGGACGACTACTTCGAGCACGTGACGCGCGAGGGCTTCCGCGAACGCCTGCCGCGTCTCCAGCGACTGGCCCAGGCCGGCTCGCTGCGGCACACGATCGACGAGTACGAGCGGCGGCTCTCGTACGAAATCGACATGATCAAGCAGATGAAATATCCCGGCTACTTTCTCATCGTCTGGGATTTCATCCGCTACGCGCGCGAGCAGGGCATTCCGGTCGGCCCCGGCCGCGGATCAGCCGCGGGCAGCCTCGTGGCGTATTGCCTCCGCATCACTGATGTGGACCCGCTGGACTTCAACCTGATTTTCGAGCGCTTCCTCAATCCGGAGCGAGTGTCGATGCCCGACATCGACGTCGATTTCTGCGAGCGGCGGCGCGGGGAAGTCATCGATTACGTGACGCGCAAGTACGGCCGGGAGAACGTCGCCCAGATCATCACGTTCGGGACGATGAAGGCGAAGGCGGTCGTCCGGGACGTGGGCCGTGTGCTCGAGATGCCGTTCGCCGACGTGGACAAGGTCGCCAAGCAGATCCCGGCCGTCCTCGAGATGACGCTCGACAAGGCGCTCGAGGAGAGTCAGACGCTCAGGGATCTCGAGCAGAACGACCCCAAGGTGAAGGAGCTCCTGGCGGTGGCGCGTCGGCTGGAAGGCATGACCCGGCACGCGTCCGTCCACGCCGCAGGCGTGGTCATCGCGCCGCGGGCGATCACGGAATACGCGCCGCTCTACAAGGGCGCCCGGGACGAAATCACGACCCAGTGGTCGATGAAGGAGATCGAGCGCATCGGCCTCCTCAAGATGGACTTTCTCGGTCTCAGCACGCTGACGTTGATTTTCGACGCCATCAATGAGATCAAGCGCACGACCGGCGTCGATCTGGATATCACCGCGCTGCCGCTGGACGATGCCAAGACCTACCAGATCTTCCAGGACGGACAGACCTACGGCATCTTCCAGTTTGAGAGCAGCGGCATGCGCGACATTCTCCGCAAGGCGAAGCCGCAGACGATCGAGGACTTGATCGCGTTGAACGCACTCTACCGCCCTGGACCGCTGCGCAGTGGGATGGTGGACGATTACATCGCCCGCAAGGGCGGCAAGGTCGAGGTCAAGTACGAGCTGCCACAGCTCGAGCCGATCCTGCGCGAGACCTACGGCGTCATCGCCTACCAGGAGCAGGTGATGCGGGTCGCGCGCGAGCTCGGCGGCTTCACGCTCGGCGAAGCCGACATCCTCCGCAAGGCGATGGGGAAGAAGAACCCGGAGGTCATGGCGAAGCAGCGCGGCAAGTTTGTCGAGGGCGCGAAGAAGAATGCCATCCCCGAGAAGAAAGCCGGACCGATTTTCGACCTGATGGAACACTTTGCCGGATACGGGTTCCCGAAGGCGCATTCAGCCGCTTACGCTCTGCTCGCGTACCAGACCGCGTACTTGAAGGCGAACTATCCCTGGCACTTCGCCGCCGCGCTGTTGACGATTGAGGCGCAGAATACCGACAAGCTGGCGGTGTACCTCGGCGAGTGCCGCGATCGGGGAATCCCGGTATTGCCGCCGGACATCAACGAGAGTCAGCTCCGCTTCACGGTCGAGCCTGAAGGCGTGCGCTTCGGCCTGACCGCGATCAAGAACGTGGGCGAAGGCGCCATCGAATCGCTGCTGGAGGTCCGGAAGAAGCACGGCCCAATCGCGTCGCTCGTGGACCTGTGCGAAGAGCTCGATCTGCGGCTGGTCAACAAACGCGTGTTCGAAAGCCTGACGAAAGCGGGGGCCTTCGATGGCATCGCGAAGGCCCTCCCCTCATCTGAGAAGGCACCGACGACGGCCCTGCGCCCGAGGCTGCTCGCGGCTATCGATGCCGCGTGCGAGCACGGGGCGCGGTTCCAAAGGGATCGCGATGAGGGTCAGGCGCAGCTGTTCGGGGCGATGGATCAGGCGACGAACGGGACGGTCGGCGATCAACCCGGAATGAACGGTGTCGGACGGCAGCTGCCCGAAGCGACGCCCTGGACCGAGACGGAGCAGCTGGCATTCGAGAAGGAAACGCTCGGGCTGTACTGGAGCGGGCATCCCATTGATCCGTATGCCACGCAGCTCCGGGAGTTCGGCGCCCGTCCGACGTCCGAGCTGGCTGAAGCACCGCTTGCGATCGCCACTCAGGACACGTGGGGCCCCAATGGCCGTAAGCCCATGGAGCCCGACACGAGTATCGGCGGGATTGTCGCCGCCGTCCGCCCGCTCAAGACCCGCAAGGGCGACCGCATGGCGGTCTTCACCCTGGAGGACGCGCAAGGTGGAGTCGAGATCATCGTCTTCCCGGAAACGTTCCAGCGGAGTGGCAGCCTGATCGAGACCGGCACGCTGGTTCTCGTCCGGGGCAAGCTGGAGCGAGACGAGGAGTCCGTGAGGATTCTCGCCACCGAAATCCTCCCGATCGACAAGGTCAGAGAACGGCTGACCCGAGAGGTGGCGATCCTCGTCAGGGCTCCAGCCGACCGGCACATGTTCGAAGCCCTTGGCGAGATTTTCTCGCGCCATCGCGGTGATCGGCGCGTGTCGATCGAGCTGGAACTGGCGGCGCCGTCAGCGATGTCAGGCCGTCTGCGTGTCAAAGCCGACGTATCATCTCAAATCCGTGTCCGACCCTCGTCGACGCTGATAGCGGAGCTGGAGCAGGTCGTAGGAACCGGCGCGGTGTCTCTGCGGTGATACGTGACGACGTGGAAACAAGGGCGCTTCCAGTGAGACTCCGTTCGTGTCCGTGTCCTCCGTGGTAGAGATTTCGCGCGATTGACATGCCACCTGAAACCCTCGAATTCGAAGAACCGCTCGTCCACCTCTTGAAGGAGGTGGAAGCGCTTTCCGCCTTGCCGAAGACCGAAGCGCGCGACCGGGAGCTCGAGTCGCTCAATCGCCGGCTGCGCAACGTTCGCGCGGACTTGTACGCCGCGCTCACGCCGTGGCAGCGCGTGCTCGTCGCCAGACATCCCGATCGCCCCGGCCTGGAGGATTTCATTCAGCGGTTGTTCCACGACTTCGTGGAAATCCATGGCGATCGCCGATTCGCCGATGACCATGCACTGATGACCGGCTTTGCCGAGTATCGAGGGCAGCCGGTGCTGCTGGTCGGCCACGTCAAAGGGCGAGATACGAAGGACAAGATTTTCAGAAACTTCGGGTACGCGCGGCCGGAAGGGTACCGGAAAGCGCTCCGCGCCATGCGACTGGCGGAAAAATTCCATCGACCGATTGTGGTCTTCGTCGACACACCGGCGGCCTACCCGGGAGTTGAGTCTGAAGAGCGCGGCGTGGCGGAAGCCATTGCCGCCAACCTGCGCGAGATGATGCTGCTCGACACTCCGATCATCATCATCGTCAGCGGCGAGGGCGGGAGTGGCGGCGCGCTGGGGATTGCCGTGGGCGATCGCGTGCTGATGCAGGAGTACGCGATTTACAGCGTCATTCCACCAGAGGGTTGCGCGGCGATTCTGTGGCGCGACCCGGCGAAGAAAGTCGAAGCCGCCGCGGCGCTGAAACTGACCGCACCGGATCTTCTGAAAGCGGCGATTGTGGACGACATCATTCCCGAGCCAGTCGGCGGTGCCCATACCGACCCGGCGGCCGCCGCGGCGTTGGTGGATGAGGTGCTGGCGCGCGAACTGACAGCCATCAGTGCCCTCGACAGCGACGCGCGTCTGGCCGCCCGCTACGCCAAGTTTCGCGCCATGGGCCGGGCCGGGATCGATTTCCTGGAAGAAGGATGATGCCCCGATGGGAATCCCGGGGCTGTGACGAAGCTGCGGCCGCACAGCTGGCCGAGATCCTTGGAATCGCGCCGATCGTGGCACGGCTGCTCTGTCAGCGAGGACTCGGCGATCCCGTGGAGGCCAAGCGGTTCCTGAACCCCTCGATCGATCAGCTCCACGATCCGATGGCGCTGGCGGACATGTCCAAAGCGGTCGATCGCATTCTCGCCGCGCTGGCCTGCAAGGAGCGCATTGCGGTCCACGGTGATTACGACGTCGACGGGATCACCTCGACCGTCATCCTGAAGCGGGCGCTCGAACTTTTGGGCGGCGACGTGATCCACTTCATTCCGGAGCGTTTGAAGGATGGCTACGGCCTTCAGCCCGCGGCAATCGATCGACTGCACGCTGAGGGGGTCCATCTGGTGGTTTCGGTCGACTGTGGCATTCGCGGCGCTGAAGCCGCATGCCGCGCGACTGAACTTGGTCTGGATCTGATCATCACCGATCACCACGAGCCCGGCGCTGATCTTCCCCCGGCGTTCGCGGTCATCAACCCCAAGCGGCGCGATTGCTCCTACCCTGACAAGAATCTCGCAGGCGTAGGTGTGGCGCTGAAGCTCGTGCAGGCGTTGTGCACACGAACTGGGCACGACAACTGGCTGCCGGGCTTTATCAAGATCGCAGCGATTGGAACGCTGGCCGACGTCGTGCCGCTCGTCGGGGAGAACCGCGTGATTGCCAAGCTCGGGCTCGATTTGCTGACCAAGGGTCCCCACAAGGTCGGTCTTCGCGCGCTGCTCGACGTCGCCGGTCTAGCGGGCAAGACGATCGACAGCTTCCACATCTCGTTCATGCTGGCGCCGCGCGTCAACGCCGCGGGGCGCATGAGCACGCCCGACATCGCCACACGTCTCCTGTTGGCGAGCGACGAAGCGAAGGGCGACGAAGCGCGAGCGTTGGCCCTGCAACTCGACGGCGAGAATGTGAAGCGGCAGGAGGAGGAAGCGGACATTCTCGCCGCCGCCAAGAAGATCGTCCAGTCCGACCCGGATGTGGGCGCGCGTTCGGTCCTGGTCGTCGCGGGCGAGGGGTGGCATCGCGGCGTGATCGGGATTGTCGCCTCCAAGCTGGTCGATGCCTTCCACCGGCCGGCCATTGTTCTCTCCGTGGAAGGCAACATGGCTCAGGGGTCGTGCCGGAGCATTCCTCATTTCGACTTGTTGAACGCGCTGGAGCGATGCGCCGATCGGCTCGTCCGTTTTGGCGGCCACAAGCAGGCCGCGGGGGTTACGATCGAGACGGCCCGGATCCGGGAATTCCGCCTCGCCGTGAACGACGTGGCCGACGAAACCCTTGGGCCGGAGGACTTGATGCCGCGTCTGCGGATCGACGGGGACCTGAACTTTCGCACCATTACCGGCGAAGTGGCCGCCGGCATCGCGGCGTTGGCGCCGTTTGGCGCCGGAAACCCCAGGCCGGTGTTTGCCGCGCGCGGCGTCGAGATTGTCGACGGCCCGCGCAAGCTCAAGGAACGGCACCTCAAGATGGCCCTGCGTCAGGGAGGCCGCATCTTCCGGGCGATCGCCTGGCGCGCCGCCGACCGCCACGACTATTTGGTGGGCCACAAGGCCGGGCTCGACGTTGCGTTCTCCCTGGAGCAGAATCAGTACAACGGCGAAACCTTTGTGGAACTCACCCTGTCCGACATGAAGGGATCTGAACCCCTCCCGTGACCAGCTGGCAGCGCCGGGCGCGTCTCATCATTGCCGTGAGCGCGATCGCGTTTGCCCTGCTGGTGGCGTCGCAGTTCAGGCGCCGCACACCGCCGGCCCAATCCGCGACGATTTCGAAAAACGACCCGCAGGCGAGCGTCGAAAGCACAAAAGGACGCTCGCTCCGCTACAACCTCGATCACGAAGAAGTGCGCACGGAGTGGGAGCGCGGATCCCAGTACCCGGACGGGAGCAGCCGAATGTATGGCGTCAGGGCCGTCACCGAGCGCGCCGGCGGGCGAACGTTCACGATGACGGCGTCCGAGGCCAAGACCGGGAAAAACGAACTCGACCTCGAACTGATCGGCGATGTCCGCGTCACCGTCAGCGACGGGATGGTGATGCAGACCGAACGGGCGACCTACACCGATCGCGACGGCCTGGTCCGGTCTGATGGGCCGGTCGTCTTCTCGCGCGGGCGAATGAGTGGATCTGGGGTGGGCATGACCTACGCCAAGGTCACCGACGTCCTGACCATTCTCGATCGGGTTGACGTCCGTATTCAGCCTGACGAACGGGGAAAGGATCGCACCACCATCACGTCTGGAACGGCCACCTTCACCAGGCCGGAGCACATCATTCACCTCGATCGCGGCGTCAAGGTTGTCCGTGATCTCGAAACGACCGAGTCGGCTGCGGCGGTGGCGCACTTGAGCACGGATGAACAGCAGCTCGACGCTCTGGACCTGCGGGGAAACTCGCGGATCACCGGCGCGCGCAACGAACCAGGGATGCTCAAGTCTCTTGCCGGCATGGATGTCGATCTCAAGTACGCCGCTGGTGGACAGACACTCGAGCGGGCCGTCCTTCGGGACAACGCCACCATCGATGTCGTCGCCGAGCGCGGCCAGAGCAGCCGGAAAATCGAGGCGAACACGATCGACCTCACCCTGGCCGGTGACGGCTCGACGCCGATCGCGGTCGTGGCTCGCCAACGAGTGCAGCTAACGGTCCCGGCTGCGAAAGGCGAGGCCGAGCGAACGATCAACGCCGACGCCATGGATGCGAAAGGCACCGAGCGGCAGGGACTGACCGGCGCACAGTTTAGTGGCGCTGTGCGGTTCGAAGAGCGGGGTGCGGACATCTCACGCAGCGCTCGATCCGCCGTGCTCGACGTGCAGCTGGGCCGCGGTTTGAGCACGATCGACGAGGCGAGGTTCTCCAAGGCCGTTCAATTCAACGACGGTGGCATGACCGCGACAGCGGCTGCCGCCCGCTACGCCGTCGCGAAAGGTGCGCTCGAACTGAGCGGAAGCGAGCCCGGAGCACTCAGACCGCATGTGAAGAACGAGCGACTGGAAGTATCGGCGATGCGCCTCGACGTGAACCTCGACGGACCGCAAGTCACGGCGATCGACAAGGTCGAAAGCACGCTGCGCCCGGCCAAGGAGCAGCCGGCCAATGCCCGCGCGGCGAAGGCGGATCCGAAGGTGCCGTCGATGTTGAAAGGGGATCAGGATGTCCACGTGACGGCCGGAAAGCTCTTCTACGACGGCCGCGCGTCGAACGCGACCTACTCGCAGAACGCGGTGCTCTGGCAAGGGGAGACGAAGATCAAAGGGGAGTCGATCACGATCGATGACAAGACCGGCGACCTGACCGCAACCGGCGGCGTCACGACCAACGCGATGATTCTCCAGGAAGGCAAGGACAAGAAGAAGGAGCGCGTGCTGTCCAAGGGCGCCGCGAAGGAGTTCACGTACAAGGAGTCTCTGCGGCGTGCCACGTACGCGGGCGACGCCAGCCTTGTCGATAGCGAAGGCGATTTGAAGGCCGCGACCATTCATCTCTTCCTCAAGGCCTCCGGCGACGAGATCGATCGGGTCGAAGCCGACAAGGGTGTGGTCGTGACGCTCGTCGAGAAACACCGGACCGCCACCGGCGACGAATTGAAGTATTTCGGCGACGACGAACGCTATGAGATGAAAGGCCAACCCGTCACGATCGTCGACGAATGCGGCCGCAAGAACACCGGCCTCAAGTTGACCTTCTTCCGGGCCACCGATAGGATTCTCCTCGACGGCAACACGAGAAGCCTCACGCAGACCAAGAGCGACGGATCCGGTTGTCGCTAACACCTCGACGCTAGCGCCCTTCCACGATGGCGACACTCCGCACAATCGAGCTCACCAAGTCCTACGGCGGCCGTACGGTGGTTCGCGGCATCAATCTCGACGTCGCGTCAGGTGAGATCGTCGGACTGCTCGGGGCCAATGGCGCGGGCAAGACCACGACCTTCTACATGACCGTCGGTCTCACAGCGCCCGATTCGGGTCGTGTCGAGCTCGATGGCCTGGACGTCACCGAAGATCCGATGTACGTCCGGGCCCGCAAGGGCATCGGCTACCTGCCGCAGGAGCCGTCGATCTTCCGAGGCCTGACCGTCGAGCAGAACATTCTGGCGATTCTCGAAACCATGCCGCTCGATGCGGCCGCCCGCCGCGCGCGCTTGCGCGAGTTGCTCGCGGAGTTGAACCTGACGCCGCTGGCCCGCTCGCCGGCGTACACCTTGTCGGGAGGCGAGCGCCGACGCGCGGAGATCACACGCGCGCTCGTCGTATCGCCCAAGTTCGTCCTGCTCGACGAGCCATTTGCCGGGATCGACCCGATCGCGGTGAGCGACATCCAGAAAATCATCTTCCATCTCCGCGATCGCGGCATCGGCGTGCTCATTACCGACCACAACGTCCGCGAAACGCTGCGCATCACCGACCGCGCCTACATCGTGCACGGCGGCGTCATCTTCAAGAGCGGCACCCCGACCGTCCTGGCGGCCGACGAAGAGGTCCGACGGATTTATCTGGGGGCAGAGTTCCGCTTGGATTAAAATAGGCCTGGGAATTGCATTAGCTGAGGCGCCGCGGCCACGCTCGTTGGCAGCGCGAGTTCAGAAGACGGGCGCAAGTGCGCCCTATGCAAAGACTTAGCTGACACGGCGACCGATGGGTATCCAGCAAAAACTTCACACCAAGCTCGTTCAGAAGCTGATCCTCACGCCATCGCTGCAGCAGGCGATCAAGTTGCTGCCGATGTCGACGCTCGAGTTGTCCGATCTCCTCAATCAGGAGATGGTGGAAAACCCGATGCTCGAGGAGGTGCCAACCGAGGAACTCCAGCCCGCCGAAGCCGCGGCTGCGGCTGAAAAGCCCGACGTCGAACAGCAAGCCAACAAGACCGACACCTGGGACGAACAGGACTACGAGTACTTCTTCGGCGACTATCTCGACGACGGCTATCGTCCCAGAGCGCCGCAGGAGGTCAAAGAGCTCCCGCCGATTGAAAACACGCTGTCAACGGCCACCTCGCTGACCGACCACATGATGTGGCAGCTCTCGATGCAGACCGACGAAGCCGCGCTGCGCGACATCGGCTCGGCCATCATCGGCAATCTGGACGACGATGGGTATCTGGTGGCATCGTTCGAAGAGCTGGCGAGCATGGGCCCGTGGGCCCTGCCCGACGTCGAGCGGGCGCTTCGGCTCGTCCAGGGTTTTGACCCCACCGGGGTCGCGGCGCGCGACCTGCAGGAGTGCCTCCTGCTCCAGCTGCGCCACATCGGCCTCGAAGGCACCGCGACCGAGAAAATCATCACCGACCACCTCCAGCTGCTGAAGAACCATCAGGTGCCGGAGATCGCCCGCAAGCTCGGGCTCACCATCGACGACCTCAAGGAACACATCGAGATCATCAAGAACCTCGATCCGAAGCCGGGAAGCCGCTATAACCCGACGCAGTCGCAGTATGTGATTCCGGATGTGTATGTGATCAAGGTCGAGGATCAGTATGTGGCGGTGCTGAACGAAGACGGGCTGCCGCAGATGCGGATCAGCCCCGTGTACCGCCGGCTGCTCGACAAGAGTGCGTCAGACAACAGCGACGAGACCCGCGCCTACGTGAAGGACAAGTTCCGATCGGCGCTCTGGCTGATCAAGTCGGTGGAACAGCGTCAAAAGACGATCCACAAGGTCGCGAACAGCATCATCAATTTTCAGCGCGATTTCCTCGACCATGGCATCGAGCATCTCCGGCCGCTGGTGCTTCGCGACGTGGCCAATGACATCGGCATGCACGAGTCGACGGTCAGCCGCGTGGTGACCAACAAATACATGCACACGCCGCAGGGCGTGTTCGAGATGAAGTACTTCTTCCACAGCGGCATCAGCAGCTCCTACGGTGAAGCGGTCTCCTCAGTCACCATCAAGCAGCGGATCCGCAAGATCATCGAGAACGAAGACCCGCGCAAGCCGCTCAGCGACTCGAAGATTGTCAGCATCCTCCAGCGGGAGGGCCTGGTGCTGGCGCGGCGCACGATCGCGAAGTATCGAGGAACTGAAGATCTCGACGTCCAATCAGCGGAAGGTGTTGTACTAGTCGCTCGGTCTGTCGTCGCGTTCACAGCCTGGCCTGCCTATGCCCCCAGTTCCCGGCGTCAGTGTTGGCGCTCTGTTGAGCAGCCGGACGGAAGCATTCGGGCTGACGTTGGAGCTGGTGGCCGGCGCAACCGGCCTCGACCGCCTCATTACCAGCCCCCACGTGCAGAAGACCGGCCTCGCCCTCGCCGGATTTCAGGAATACCTCAAGCCCGGGCGAGTGCTGATTTTCGGCGAGAGTGAAATCCGGTACCTGGAGAGCCTGGATCCGGCCGGTCGATCGACAGCGATGCGGCTGGCGCTCAACAGCGACCTGCCCTGTGTCTTGCTCACTGGCGGCTTCACACCCCCGCTGGAGCTGCTGTGCGAAGCTGACACCGCTTGCCTGCCGGTGCTGCACACGGCGTTGTCCACACCCACCGCTATCGCCAAGCTCAGCTCAATCCTCGAGGACACACTCGCCGAGCGGACCATCATCCACGGCGTGCTGATGGATGTCCTTGGTTTGGGCATTCTCATCACGGGGGAGAGCGGCATCGGCAAGAGCGAGTGCGCCCTCGATCTGATCGTGCGCGGCCATCGTCTGGTGGCTGACGACACGGTCGAATTGCGCCGCCGGTCGGAAACGATCCTGATCGGGACGTGCCCCGAACTCACGCGCCATCACATGGAGCTGCGGGGCTTGGGCGTCATCAACGTGAAGGAACTGTTCGGCATTGCCTCCACGCGCTCCTCGAAACGAGTGGAGCTCGCCGTGCAGCTCGAGCGGTGGGATCCCAATCGGGAGTACGAGCGGCTCGGCTTGGACGATGTCTTCTACGAGATCCTGGGGCTTCGCGTCCCGATGATCCGAATGCCGGTCGCGCCCGGGCGCAATATCGCCATCCTCGTCGAGGTCGCCGCCCGCAATCAGCTGCTCCGCAGTCGCGGACACCATGCCGCGCGCATCCTGGTCGAGCGCCTCGAGCGGACGCTCCTTCAACCGAGCGTCCCAGGCCCGCCGCCCGACGACAAGGACGACGAGGACGACGACGAGATCGAATCGGGAGGCGGGGGGTGAAGAAAGCAAAGGGGAAGAGGTTAGAAGTTAAAAGGAAGAAGTTAGAAGTTAAGAAGCCGAAGGTCAAAGGAGGATTTCCGTTCATCATCCTGACCGGGCTGTCCGGATCGGGAAAATCGCACGCCATCCGGGCGCTCGAGGATCTCGGCTACTTCTGCGTCGACAACCTGCCGACGACCCTGCTGCCCACCATGGCCAAACTATCGGTACGGCGGGACATCGAGAAGGTCGCCATCGTCGTCGATGTTCGGGAAGGGAACTTTCTCTCCTCGTTCCCGCGGATTCTGAAGCGGCTGCGCCAGATGCGTGGCCTCAATCCAGTGCTGATTTTTCTCGAGGCGAGCAACAGCGCGCTGTTGCGCCGTTTCAGCGAGACACGGCGGCCGCATCCGATGGCGCGGGATCGATCGCCCAGCGAGGGGATCCGCGACGAGCGGGCTCACATGGCCGCGATCCGGGCGATGGCCGATGAGATCATCGACACGTCGGACATGACGGTCCACGAGTTGCGCCATTTCTTCACCACCTTGTCGCGGGATCGAGCGCGAGCCCGACTGGTCGTCACGGTCCTCAGCTTTGGCTTCAAGTACGGCGTGCCCGCCGATGCCGATCTGGTCTTCGACGTCCGCTGCCTGCCCAACCCGCACTTCGTTCGGGCCCTCCGCCAGCGGACCGGACGGGACCGGGCGGTGGCCGCCTTCATCGAACGTGAGGCATCGACCCGGGAATTCATCAGCCGACTCGAGGACTACACCAAGTACGTCGTCCCGTTCTACGTGGCGGAGGGGAAGAGCTACCTCACCGTGGCGATTGGCTGCACCGGTGGACGGCACCGGTCCGTTATGATTGCGGAGCGACTGCGCCGCGCGCTCTCGAGCATGAGCGGTGTTCGCGTTCGCGTCCGGCATCGGGACATCGCACATGTGTAGCGATCTGTGTCTGTTGGCAACGAGGGCGGGACGCGGCGATCGTCGACCGGCTTCCTGGCCGGTCGCGCGGCGGGCGTCGCAATGATTGGGGTGGTCGTGGTCACCCACGGTCAACTGGCGACCGAGCTGGTGAACGCCGCGGAGATGATTGTCGGCGACCTGCCGCAGTTCGCGGCCGTTTCCATCGGTTGGCACGACGAGGTGAACGATGCGCGTGAGGATATCGCGCAGGCAATCGAGCGGGTTCGCGGCGACGCGGGCGTTCTGCTGTTGACCGACATGTTCGGCGGCACGCCCTCGAACCTGGGCATGACCTTCCTCGAGGGCGACCGCCTCGAAGTCATCACCGGCGTCAATCTCCCGATGCTGATCAAACTGGCCTCGCTTCGCAGCTCTTCGGACTTGCTCGCCGTCGCCCGCGAGATGCGCGATCATGGCCGGACGGCGATTTGGGTGGCTTCAGATCTGCTGCGAGGGGACAAGCCATGACCACCCAGGGGGCGTCGTGACGTCACGATCCGTCACCGTCGTCAATCAGTTGGGCATGCACGCGCGTGCAGCGGCGAAGTTCGTGCATCTGGCGACACGGTTTCAATCGCGGATTCGGGTCGGGCGCCACGGGCGCGAGATGGACGGCAAGAGCATCATGGGGATTCTCCTTTTGGCAGCAGCCATGGGCACGACGATCACCATCAGTGCCGATGGAGCCGACGAGCGCGCCGCGGTGGACGAGCTGGCCGCACTGGTCGAAACCGGATTCGGCGAGGACGTATGCAACGCCTGACAGGCGTCGGGGTCTCCCCGGGAGCGGTCTGTGGGAAAGCGGTGATCCTGATCCAGCGCGCCCAGGTGCTGCGCTATCACATCGCGCCCCCGCGCCTGGCGCATGAACTGGAGCGCCTGGAAGAGAGCCGCCGTCGCTCACATGAGCAGCTGATCGACATCCGCGCGCGGGTGGCGGACAAGCGCGGACCAGAGCTCGCCGCGTTGTTTGATGCCCAGCTGCTGATGCTCGACGACCCGATGTTGATGCCGCGCGCCGGTGAGCTCGTACGCGAACAGCACATCAACGCGGAATGGGCAGTCCAGCAAGTGTTCGAAGAGTTCTGCGCGGTGTTTGACGAGGTCGCCGACCCCTACCTGCGGGAGCGAAAAGGAGATGTGGCTGACCTGATCGGTCGGCTTCGCATGAATCTGCGCCAAGGCGTCACGACGCCGAGGGACCTGCTGCGCGAGTTGGAGGAGTCATCCATCCTCATCGCCGACGAGCTGACGCCATCGCTCGCCGCACAAGTGGACTGGACGAAAGTGCGCGGCTTCGCGACCGACGCCGGGAGTCGAACGTATCACACGGCGATTCTGGCGCGATCGCTCGAGGTCCCCGCCGTGGTCGGACTCCACGACGCCAGCCGGATCGTACGCGCGGGACAGCTCGTGGTCATCGACGGCGATGCCAACGAGATCCTTCTCGATCCCGATGATGAAACGTTGGCGCGCGTGGCCAGAAGCGCCGACGACCATCGGCCGGCCGCCAGGCCGGAGCCGGGCCGGCGCCTGGCGGCGACCGCCGACGGCGTTCGGGTTCGGCTCGAGGCGAACATCGAGTTCCCGGACGACCTGGCGGCCGCGCGCTACGCAGGCGCCGAGGGGATCGGCTTGTATCGATCCGAGTTCCTCCTCACGCCCGAATCGAGCGGCGGCGCGAGCGAGGATGCGCAGTACGAGATCTACCGGAAGATGCTGGAAGGCATGGCGCCCGGGCCGGTCACTGTCCGGACCTTCGACGTCGACGAAGATCAAATCGCTTTCCGCTCGGCTGGGGCGAAGCCCGGCGGCAGCTGGGTCGCCGACGAGGAGCGGGGAAGCCGGCAGGGTCTGCGTGGCCTGCGCCTCAGCCTCACGCGCCCAGAGCTCTTTCAAACGCAGCTCCGCGCGCTGCTTCGCGCGGCCCGTCACGGAACGCTGCGAATCATGTTCCCGTTTGTGTCCGGTGTAGCCCAGGTGCGGGAGGCGCGACGCATGATCGCCGCCGCGACGGCGGATCTTCAGCGGCGCGGTGAGCCGGTGCCCTCGGTGCCGGTTGGTGTGATGATCGAGATTCCGGCCGCCGCCTATACCGCCGACCTGCTGGCGCGCGAAGTCGACTTCTTCACCATCGGAACCAACGATCTGATCCAGTACTGTCTGGCAGTCGACCGGGCCGACGAGCGCGTCTCGCACCTCTATGAGCCGCTCCACCCGGCCATCCTGCGAGTGCTGGTGATGGTGCGCCGCGCAGCCACACGACATGGGATTCCGGTTTCGCTGTGCGGTGAGATGGCGTCCGATCCCGCACTTCTGACGCTGCTGGTTGGGCTTGGCCTCAGGGAGTTCAGCATGACCCCCGGCGCCATCGGCGTCGCCCGACAGGTCCTTTCAGAAGTACGCAGCGCGGACTTGCGATCGCTGGCGAACCGGATCCTCAAGCTGCCGACGGTCGAGGAAATGGAGCGCGAACTGCTCGCGTCTCTTGATCAACTGTCAGCAGATCGGGAGCACGGCCTTGGAGTGAAGAGCAGGGACTAACGGGTGAACGCGACGGGGCTAACGGGATAGTGACAGGGCTAGGGGATAGTCACAGGGCTAAGGGCTAGGGGGATAGTACAGGGCTAAGGGCTAGGGGATAGTCACAGGGCTAAGGGCTAGGTAGAGGGCTGAGGGCTGGGATTCAGCCAGGGTCACGATTGAGCAAAGAGGAGCATCCAACCGTGGAAAGCGAGATGAAGCGTGTGGAGAAGCCGTGGGGCTACGAGATTCACTGGGCGAAAACGGATCGCTATGTCGGCAAAGTCATTCACGTCAATGCCGGCCACGCCCTGAGCCTTCAGTATCACAACATCAAAGACGAGACCATCCTGCTGTATTCAGGCCGTCTGCTGTTCGAAATCCAAGAGGGTGAGTCGCTCGTCAAGCGGGAAATGAAACCCGGAGAGCGCGTGCACATCACGCCCAAGACGATTCATCGGATGACGGCCATCGAAGACAGCGACATTTTCGAGGTCTCGACGCCGGAGTTGCACGACGTGGTCAGACTCGAGGATCGGTACGGCAGGGAGGATCGGAAGCCCTGAGATTCCAGAGGGCAGAGTTCAGATTGCAGAGTTCAAATTGCAGAGTGGATTTCAGAGTAAAGGACGCTTCAAAAGGGAATATCGTCGTCGCTCAGGGGTTCGGAAGCCTCTGCCGGGCCCGACGGGCCAGCGCCCATTCCCATCGCGTCGCCGCCGCGGTCCATCGACGCCCCTGACGCGCCACGCCCGCCGCCGCCGAGCAGGACGATGCGGTCGCCACGAATCTCGGTCGTGTACCGCTTGTTGCCGTCCTTGTCGTCCCACTGACGCGTCTGCAGTCGCCCCTCGACGTAGATCTGCTTGCCCTTGGTGAGGTATTCGGTCAGCGATTCCGCCGACTTGCCCCAGAGCACCACGCGGTGCCACTCGGTTTTTTCCTGCTTCTGGCCGGCCTTGTCGTTCCAGACTTCGGTGGTCGCCATGTTGATCGTCGCAACCGCAGCGCCGCCCGGCGTATAGCGTAGTTCAGCGTCGCGTCCGAGGTTGCCAACGAGAATGACCTTGTTCACGCTTCCCATAGTGGTCGCATTCTACATCGTCTGCACGTCTACGGTTTCTTCGTGAACTCGGTGGACATCAGCTGCGTTTTCGCGAGATTCATTTCGTCGCTCGTGGGATACGTGGTGACGACGTATTGGAACGCGTTGCGCGCTTCATCGATGCGCTTCATGTTCTTGAGCGCCTGGCCCTTGCGATAGTACGCACCCGGCAATTTGCTGCTGCTCGGATAGTTCTTGATCACCAGATCGCAGGTCTCAATCGCCTTGGTGTTGTTGTTCAGATTCAGGTAGGAACTGCAGATATTGAGCTGTGCATCAGCAGCCAGAGGACTGTTCGAGAAGGTCTTGATGTATGCGTCGAAGCCCTGAATCGCCAAATCGTACTGACCGGCGGTGTAGTTGCTGAACGCCTGATCCCACGCCTCTTTCGGCGACACGCCGACCACCGCTGCAGGCGGCCCGTTCGGGTCGGGTGGGGCGCCATCGGGAGGGCCGAAGGCGGGGTCGAAGGCCGGGCGCGCCGAGGCGTTGAGCCCCGTGATGAGTTTGCGCAGTGCGTCGACTTCCTGACTGAGCGAGCCGACGCGAACGTTGCTCTCGTCGACTTTCTCGCGCAGCACGACGACGTCCCGCGAGATGGCATCGATGCCGAGCTTCTGGTCGGCGAAGGCTTTACGCGTGGTATCGGCCTGCTCCTGCAATTTCGCGTCGATCCGCGCGTTGACGTTCTTCACCGAGGCATCGAGCGCCTCGCCCATCGCCTTGCTGAGCGTGGTAATCAGGTTCTGCAGCTGCTGCGTCTGCTCCTGGAGCATGCGGATGTCGGCCATCATCTGACGCGTTTCCTTGTCAGCGGCCGACAACACAGGAGCGCTGAGCCCTGCGAGGAGTCCAACGGAGAACGCGATCGCAATCGTTCTGTGTTTCATGACGCTCACTTTGCCGTAATGACGAAGTGCGCGCGCCGGTTCTTGGCGTGCGATCCTTCGTCGTGGCCCGGATCGAACGGGAATTCCTTCCCGTAGCTCACCGTCCGAAGGCGATCGGCTGAGATGCCAATCGAAATGAGATAGGCCCGCGTGCCGACCGCGCGCTTCTCCCCCAACGCCAGATTGTACTCGGCGGTTCCCCGTTCGTCGCAGTGACCTTCGATCGTGACGGTCCAGGTCGCATTGCGCTTCAACAGCGCGCCATTCTCGTCGAGCGCGGCAATTCCCTCCGGCGAGAGGTCGCTGCTGTCGTATTCGAAGAATACCGGTTTCAGCGGAGAGTTGCGGTTCAAGTCGTCGAGCGACGTTGCCGCGATGCGGTCCGGCTCAGCCGGAACAGACAGCGGCTCGCGCGCAGGCTGCGGCGGAGCAGCGGTCACCGGCCCGGCAGGAGCTGCCGTGATCTCGGAACCTGACGACGGCGGCGGCGGGAGCGGCGGGCGAACAACCGGAGGCGCCTTCTCACCACACGCGAGCATCGTGAGCATTCCAACCGTCAACAGCGTCAAGGCGGCTTTCGAAACCGCGGACTGC
>Ga0111539_10001887_pt1 | contig 27858 bp, 24 predicted proteins | sample RhiMethybrSRZTD1_FD_79667 | JGI IMG/M metagenome (GOLD analysis project Ga0111539, IMG submission 79667) | Populus rhizosphere microbial communities from Tennessee, USA - Rhizosphere MetaG P. TD hybrid SRZTD1 (version 2) (version 2) | ecosystem: Host-associated > Plants > Roots > Rhizosphere >...
AAACGCTGAATGGCCTCGTCACGCTTCGCTCTATCCGGCGTCGTTTTAAATGTCAGCATGAACTTCATCTGGCCCTCCTGGTTTGATTGGTGTGCCGACCCCCGTCTCTATTCACTGGTCTGTCTACGGACACGAAGTGAAATTGGATGTGCGCCTCGAAGGTTTGATGGGGGGATTATCTGAACTGGGCGGTGAAGCAGCGAATTCTGATACAGTCTGGAGACACCTTCGTGTCCGATCTGTATGGTGACGCTTCCAGTCGAATCAGTCATTCCTGATCTTCGCCATCTCCTCGTGGATGGACGCCATGCCTTGCTCACCGCTCCGCCGGGCGCCGGAAAGACGACCGTCGTTCCTCTGGCTCTTCTCAACGAACCGTGGTTGCAGGGCCAACGAATCATCATGTTGGAACCTCGTCGCTTGGCGGCGAGGGCTGCCGCGCATCGGATGGCCTTGATGCTCGGCGAAGCGGTCGGTGAGACGGTTGGATATCGCATCCGGTTCGATACCAAGGTCGGCGATGCCACGCGGATCGAGGTCGTCACCGAGGGGATTCTCACGCGCTTGTTGCAGGACGATCCTTCGTTGAGCGGGTATGGCCTTGTTATTCTCGATGAATTCCATGAACGCAGCGTCCAAGCTGATCTTGGGTTGGCGCTCACCTTGGAGTCTCAGCGAGCGCTTCGAAACGAGCTACGGATCCTCATCATGTCGGCCACGCTTGACTGTATCGGCGTGGCGAAGCTCCTTGGCGGGGCGCCTGTCGTATCCGCCGAGGGCCGGGTCTTTCCTGTCGAGACGCATTTTCTCGATCAGCCCCTCTCGATCCCGCTCGAACAGGCTGTCGCCCAGACGATCAAAAAAGTGTTGCGGCTGGAGCCGGGGAGTATCCTGGTCTTTTTGCCGGGGCTCGCGGAGATCCGGCGCGTGGAGCGATTATTATTGGACTCCGGTCTCAGCACCGATGTCCGGCTCGCACCGCTTCATGGCGATCTGCCGTTAGAGGCGCAGTTACTGGCGATCTCGCCGCCGGTAGCCGGTACACGCAAGATCGTCCTCTCTACGGCGATTGCGGAGACCAGCTTGACCATCGAGGGCGTGCGTGTGGTGATCGATGTGGGATTGATGCGTGTTCCGCGCTTTGATCCACGCAATGGATTAACTCGGCTCGACACGATCACCATTACGCAGGATTCGGCGGAGCAGCGCCATGGGCGTGCGGGCCGAATGGAAGCCGGCGCCTGTTATCGACTCTGGACGTCGGCTCAACATAAGGCATTATTGCCGAGGCGGCCGCCGGAAGTGCTCGATGCGGATTTAGCCCCGTTGATGCTCGAGCTGGCCGTTTGGGGAACCGATCCAGGCGACCTGGCATGGCTCGATCCGCCTCCAGCCGCAGCCGTGACGCTGGCAAGAGAGCTGCTGATGCAGTTGAACGCGATCGATGCGCAGGGACGTCTGACTGAGCATGGACGCCGGATGGCGGAGTGTCCGCTGCATCCGCGACTGGCCCATATGGTGTTGTCGGCCATTCCGTTGGGATTGAGTGGTCTTGCCTGCGACCTAGCCGCGTTACTGGGAGAGCGAGATATCTTGCGAGGGCCACCCCGGTGGCGCAATGCGGACCTTCGGCTCAGACTCGATGCGCTGCAGGGCTATCCGGTCCGTGAAGCTGGAGTGGCCGTTGAGAGAACGGCGATCCAACGCGTCCGGCAGGTGGCTCGTCAGGTAAAGACCTCTGTGCTTCGCTATACATCGAAGGAGCATGAAAAGACGCAGGAGGAGGTCGGTATTCTGCTGGCGTTGGCGTACCCCGACCGGATTGCCCAACGACAGCCGGGCGATGAACGCCGCTATTTGTTGGCCAACGGTAAGGGCGCCGCATTTTCGCAGCCGGATGTGCTTGCGTCAGAGCCGTATCTGGTCATTGCAAATCTCGACGATGGCAGAGAGTGGGCCCGCATTTTCTTGGCCGCGCCGATCGATGCGGCCGAGGTCGAGTCTACGTTTGGAGCACAGTGCCGCGAGGTGGAATTTGTGATGTGGGACGATCAGGCTCGCGCTGTCCGTGCACGCAAGCAGTGCCTACTCGGGGCACTCGTCCTGCGAGATCAACCGTCCGTCAATCCTGATCCCGAACAGGTGTCGCAGGCCTTGCTCCAAGGCATCAGGAAAACCGGCATTGATGCCTTGCCATGGACAAAAGAGCTGCTCCAGTGGCGGGCTCGCGTTCAATTTCTGCGACGAGTCGAAGGTTCTGCGTCCTCATGGCCCGACGTCTCCACTTCAGCGCTGTTGGATACGCTTGAGCAGTGGTTGAAGCCGTTCGTCGCCGGAATCACACGTTTGGATCACGCGCACCGCCTCGACCTGGCCGGGGCGTTACAGGCGCTGTTGACTTGGCAGCAACGTGCGCTCCTCGATCGCATGGCCCCGACCCACATGAACGTGCCGAGCGGCTCCCGTCTTCCGATCGATTATCAGGATACGACCGTTCCGGTGCTAGCCGTTCGCCTGCAAGAAATGTTCGGCTGCGAGGATACGCCGAGAATTGGAGACGGCACAGTGCCCGTGATGGTCCATCTTCTCTCGCCGGCCGGACGCCCTGTGCAGGTCACGCAAGACCTGAAGAGTTTTTGGCGGTCCGGGTATGTGGAAGTCAGAAAAGAACTTCGCGGGCGATATCCCAAGCACCATTGGCCGGACGATCCATTGACTGCTCAGCCGACGCGGCGAATCAAAAAGCGTTAGGCCGTCCTAACCTTCTCTTTTTACTTATTTTTCGAGCTGTGGAAACCTTGACTTGGTCTCATCGCAGACGCTAATGTAGGTTTCTTTTTTCGAGTTCTGCGAATTATTTTCGCCACATTGGCAGGAAGTGTTCCCGCAAGCCGAATGGCCGGAGATGGGGCATGCTAGGACATCCACAACTCGTCGCCGACATTATCCAAGAAATCCATAGTTCAGGACCCATTCCTTTCGCGCGATTCATGGAGTTGGCCCTCTATCACCCCCTGTTCGGGTACTACATGCGTTTTGCCGATAAGTTCGATGCCGAACAGCCGGATACCGGTTTGGGCGAAGACCGTATTGGATGGTCCGGCGATTATTATACGAGCTGTGACGTCTCTCCGATTTTAGCGGAGTGCCTGGCGAAGCAGATTGTGCAGATGGATGAGCTGCTCGAACAGCCCGATCCGTTCACGATGATCGAGATGGGAGCGGGAAAGGGCGTGCTCGCACGCGACGTGTTGACCGCATGCGGGCGCATGCCCGGTTCGCTCTCGCGCCGACTCCGCTATGTCTTGATCGAACGCAGTCCCATGATGCAGGCCTCGCAACAGCGGCTGTTGGCGCCGTGGATCGGTGAACAAGGGTGCGTGACCTGGTTGAATAGTTTGGCCGATGTGCCTGCCGAATATGTCGAGGGCCTCGTCTTCTCCAATGAATTGATCGACGCCTTTCCCGTGCATCGCGTGCGAATCGTCAACGGCGAGCCGCGGGAAGTATATGTGGATTACACCGGCGGCCGCTTCTGCGAAGACTTGCGACCGTGTTCGCCTGATGTCGCCCGCTACCTTCAGCAGTTGGCCGAACGAGAGATCGTCCTGGCGGAGGGCGCATGTGCGGACATTAATGTGCAGGCAATTTCCTGGATGCAAGATGTGGCGGGGGTGTTGAGGCGTGGATTTGCCGTGACGATTGATTATGGCCATCTCGCGCACGATCTCTATGGTCCGGACCGGAAGCAGGGCACCTTGCTCTGCTATTACCACCACACGGCATCGGACGATCCATATCAGCGGGTCGGTTTACAAGATATGACTGCGCATGTCGATTTCTCCACGTTGGCGGCAGTGGGAGAGATCGCGGGATTACAACTCAGCGGCTTGACCAATCAGATGAGTTTTCTGACGAGTTTAGGCGTCGAGCAGGTTTTGGCGACGCTGGAGCCCGGCTCGGCTGCATTTCAATCGGTGCTGCAGTTGCTGCGTCCGAACGGCATGGGGTCCACGTTTAAGATTCTGATTCAGCACAAGGGCATGGCGCGAGCAGATCTGGATGGCCTTCGATTCAAGCCCTTCTTTCAATCGGCGTTGGGGATGCCGGCACCGGCTGAGCCAAGCGCATCGGCGTCCATGTAATCTACTCTGAACGTTGAACGGATAATCAATCACAATGGCCGGCGAATCCATTCCGCTGAATTATCTCCCGATCCTGTTCTTTATTTTCATCGCCATCGGCTTTGGCGCCATATCCTTGCTGGCCGGGTGGTTCGTGCGTCCGAGTCGACCGTATCGCGCGAAGCTGGCTCCGTACGAAAGCGGCAGTCCCTTATTTTCCGATGCGCGTGTGCAGTTTCCGATGCGGTATTACATCATCGCCATGCTGTTTGTGATCTTCGACATTGAATTTATCTTCTTGTTCCCATGGGCGGTTGATTTTAAGCGCCTGGGCTTCCTGGGGTTGATGGAGATGATCGTTTTCATCGGCATTCTGCTGGTGGGATTTTGGTACGCGTGGAAAAAGGGGGCGCTTGAATGGGATTAGGGATGGATGGGGGACCTCACCGACCACTGTGCTCGCAGAACGCGCACTCGGAAGTGCTCGTTCCATGCGCGCAGGGGTGGTCGACGAGGTCTCCCATCCCAGCCATTCAAGCGGCTGAGGAGGACTATAAAGAATGAGCTTTTTAGAACGACAACTTGACGCGAATGTGATGACGACGAGTTTGGACGCGCTGGTGAATTGGGCGCGGAAGTCGGCGTTGTGGCCGATGACCTTTGGATTGGCCTGTTGCGCGATCGAAATGATCGCGACGGTATCGTCGCGGTACGACATCGACCGGTTTGGAGCCGGTGTGTTCCGAGCGTCTCCACGGCAATCGGACTTGATGATTGTGGCCGGGACGGTGTCTCGCAAGATGGCGGAGGTGATTCGCCGCATTTACGATCAGATGCCCGAGCCGCGGTATGTCATTTCGATGGGATCGTGCGCCACGTCCGGCAATCATTACAACAGCTATGCCGTCGTGCAAGGCGTGGATCAGATCGTGCCGGTGGACGTCTATATTCCAGGCTGCCCACCACGGCCGGAAGCGCTTCTGGACGGCTTAATTAAACTGCAAGAACGCATTCAGCGCGATAAGGTTTTCGTGAAGTAGGGGACATGCGTTAGAACGATCATGATGGAACGAACCACGATCATGCACCCGCTACTTGACACGCTGAAGACGCGGTTTCCGCAGGCGGTGCTGGGTGTTCACGAGGATGCCGAGCGACATGAGCTTTCCATCCGTGTCGCCGCTGATCGTGTGGTAGAGGTGGCGACATTTCTGCATGACGACCCGGGCATGGCGTTCGACCACATGACCGATGTCTGTTCGGCCGATTTTCCGGACGACGCCGAGCGATTTGAAGTGATCTATCATCTGTTGTCGCTGCCGCATGGCACACGCCTTCGCATCAAGGCCCGCCTTCCGGAAGACAATCCGTCAATCCCTTCCGTGAGTGGAATCTGGAAGGGCGCCAATTTCATGGAACGCGAAGTGTTTGACCTCATGGGGATCACCTTTGCCGGACATCCGGATTTGCGCCGCATTCTGATGCCGGACGATTATGAGGAAGGATATCCCCTACGAAAAGATTTTCCTGCCGAAGGCCGTGGATGGCGAAGCCGGTTCGACTTCTTGCCGGATCTCACTGAACCCGCTCGCGACGAGGGCGATGGGACGATGCCGGAAGCAGAAAAACAGCCCTTCATGTCCGAAAACGGCAAAGCTGCGTCAACCTCGCATCGGACCGAAGAGCTCTTGCTGAACATGGGGCCCCAGCATCCCAGTACACACGGCGTCTTGCGCGTGGTGCTCGAGCTCGACGGCGAACGGATTACGAAAGCGACGCCGGATCTCGGGTATCTCCACCGCGGCGTCGAAAAGCTCTGCGAAGGGTTGGCCTACATGCAGATCATCCCGCATACGGATCGGCTCGATTACGTGTGCTCGATGACGAACAATTATGCCTACGTCCGGACAGTCGAAAAGCTTCTTCAGATTACGATTCCCGAGCGGGCTGAGTACATTCGGACGATCGTCGCCGAGATGCAGCGCATCATCGGCCATCTGTTTTGGCTTGGGACCCAGGCGTTGGATATCGGCGCAATGACTGTCTTTTTTTGGACGTTCCGGGAGCGCGAAGTATTGCTGGACATGTTTGAGAAGCTTTGTGGCGCTCGCCTCACGCTGAATTATTATCGGATCGGTGGGGTTGATAGCGATTTTACGTCGGACCTCGTCGCACAGATGAAAACGTTTCTCGACGCTTTTCCGGCTCACATCGACGAATACAATGAATTGCTCATGAACAATCGGATCTGGCTGGCCAGAACGAAAAATGTCGCGGTTATTTCACCGGAAGACGCGATCAACTTCGGGCTGACCGGTCCGGTTCTTCGCGGCTCAGGCGTGGCCTACGATGTCCGCAAGCTGGAGCCTTACGGGGCGTATGACAAAGTGGATTGGGAAGTGCCCGTGGGGAAGAACGGCGATACGTACGATCGTTATTGGATTCGCATGGAAGAGCTGCGTCAGAGCGCGCAGATCATCAAGCAGTGTTTGGATCAGATGCCGAGCGGACCGATCGTGGCCGATGTGCCGCAAGTGATTCCGCCGCCCAAACAAAAAGTCATGCGCGACATGGAAAGCCTCATTCATCACTTCATTATTTTCACGCAGGGGTTCAAGCCGCCGAAAGGCGAAACCTACTGCGCCACCGAAGCACCCAAAGGAGAGTTGGGGTTTTTCATCATCAGCGACGGCAGCCCGCGTCCCTATCGATTGCACATCCGCGCTCCCTCGTTCATCCATATGGGCGCGTTCGACCACATGGCGCGCGGCTATTTGATCTCGGACGTCATTACGATTTTCGGAACGTATGACATCGTGATGGGAGAGTGTGATAGGTGAGGGGGCAAGAATGCCTAGTGCTCGCGCACCGCGCACGCTGGGAAGGTGCTCGGTGAACGCGCGCAATGACGGCATCCTTGCCCCCCTCACCGAGATGTTTGAAGAGAAAGAAGAAAAGAAGGAATGCTGAAGGAGAAATACAAGACGGAGATTGCGGATATTTTGAGCCGCTATCCGACTCGGCGGTCGGCGGTGTTGCCGCTGTTGTATTTGGCTCAAAAAGAAGAAGGCTATGTGAGTGAACCAGCGATGAAGGAAATCGCCGGCATCTTGCGATTGACAACGCCACAAGTCTATGAAGTGGTGACCTTCTACACCATGTTCCAGGTCAAGCCAATCGGCACATTTCACATCCAGGTATGCAAGTCGCTGATGTGCGCCCTAGTCGGGTCTGATACGCTTCTCGCGTGGTTGAAGGCGCGACTCGGAATTGGTCCCGGCGAGACGACGTCCGACAAACTCTTTACGATCAGCACCGTAGAATGTTTGGCTTCCTGCGGCACCGGACCCATGATGCAGATCAATGACGATTATTACGAAAGCATTAGCGAGGCCAAGCTGGACCGCATTCTCGCGGATATTCAGCGAGATGGAACCTCGCCGCTTAAGAGCGGACCGTTCATGTTACCTGAACCGGCCGGCGCTCAAGGCAAATCATAGTACAACTTTTCAAGTAATCTTCTTTGGATTTCAATTGATAAATTTCTAACCATGCCGAAACACGAAAAGATCCTTCTGAAAAATATGGAGACGCACGGGTATACCGGCTCCTTGGCCGACTACGAACGCACGGGTGGCTATACGGCCCTACGAAAGGTGTTGGACAAGATTTCTCCGGCGGAGGTCACCGAGATCGTCAAGAAATCAGGCCTGAGAGGGCGAGGGGGAGCTGGATTTCCTACGGGGGTCAAGTGGAGCTTCATTCCCAAGGATCATCCCGGACCGAAGTATCTCTGCTGCAATGCAGATGAAAGCGAGCCCGGCACCTTTAAAGATCGGCAGCTCATCGAGCGAGACCCACATCAAATGATCGAAGGGATGCTGATCGCCTGTTATGCAATCGGTGCCGAGGCGGCCTACATTTATATTCGAGGCGAGTTTGTGCTGGGCGCGCAGATTTTGGAGAGGGCGCTGGCGGAAGCGCGAGCGGCCGGATATGTGGGGCGCAAGATTCTGGGCACCGACCATTCGATCAATATTTGGGTGCATCGCGGGGCAGGCGCGTATATTTGCGGGGAAGAGACGGCGCTTTTGGAATCGCTGGAAGGCAAGCGCGGCTTGCCGCGCGTGAAGCCGCCCTTTCCGGCGACGCATGGGCTCTACAACAAACCGACTGTGATTAACAACGTCGAGACCCTGGCTAATCTGCCGCACATTATCAATCGGGGCGCCGAATGGTTTGCGGCAATCGGCTCACCGCCCAAAAGCTCAGGGACTCGGATTTTTTGCGTCAGTGGACATGTCGCGCGTCCGGGCAATTACGAGGTGCCCATGGGCATTACGATGCGCGAATTGATTTACGAACATGCGGGCGGGATGCGGTCGGAGAAGCCGCTGAAGGCCATCATTCCAGGCGGGGCGTCCGCGCCGTTTTTGACGACGGAGCATCTGGATGTGAAACTGGATTTCGAATCCGTCGCTCAAGCCGGATCGATGCTCGGCTCCGGCGGCGTGACGGTCATGGAGGAAGGCACCAGCATGGTCTGGGCGGCCTTGCGCTTGATGGAGTTTTTCTATCACGAGTCCTGCGGGAAGTGCACCCCGTGCCGCGAAGGCAGCTCCTGGCTGGTGCAAACGATGCGTCGTATCGTCGACGGGCGTGGACGAAAAAGCGATCTTGAAACCCTGGTACAGCTGTGTCAGAACATTGCCGGGCGCACGGTCTGCGCCTTCGGTGATGCGGAGGTCGCGCCGATCATGAGCACGTTGAAGTATTGGCGGTCCGAATACGAAGAATTGATTCAACAGGCTGAGGCGGCCGGGCTGATCCAGCTTGAGCCTGCGGCAGCGAGGCACTGATGCCGGATACTGCGGTCGACACACTTCGCGTCACCATCGATGGACAGTCTCTGACCGTTCCGAAAGGGACGTTGGTGATCGAAGCGGCGCGTCAAGCGGGGGTGATGATTCCTCATTTTTGCTATCACCCGAAATTGAAGCCGGATGCCAATTGCCGGATGTGTCTGGTCGAAATAGAAAAAGTGCCGAAGCTCCAGACGTCCTGCAGTACACCGGTGACCAACGGCATGGTGGTGCGGACCGCCACGACCGTCGTCAATGATGCCCATAAGTCGGTGCTGGAATTTATTTTGGCGAACCATCCGCTTGACTGTCCGGTCTGCGACCAAGGCGGCCGCTGCGATCTGCAAGATTTTTCTCATGAATATACTCCCACCACGAGCCGATTCGTCGAAATCAAGCGCGTCTTTCAAAAAGAATATTTCAGCCCGCTGATCGAAAAAGAGATGAACCGCTGCGTGCAGTGTCTGCGGTGCGTGCGTTACTGCGATGAAGTCATGGACGTCAAGGCCTTGGCGCCGGTCGGCCGCGGAACGATGACCGAGATCAAACACTTCGGAAGCCACGAATTGGAGTGCGAGTTCTGCGGCGGTTGTGTGCAGATTTGCCCGGTGGGCGCCATTACCAGCCGGCTGTCGATGTACGAATTCCGTCCATGGATGCTTAAGCGCGCCGATACGATCTGCACCTATTGCGGCGACGGGTGCCGCCTTACCATTCAGACGAAGGCGAATCAGCCCATCGAGGTCAATTCCGAATATGGGGCGGGCCGGAACGACGGCGATTTGTGCCCGCGCGGATTTTTCGGCTATCACGTCAGTACGCATCCGGATCGCATCACCCAGCCGCTGGTGCGCCGGAACGGAACTCTTGTGCCGGCGACGTGGGAAGAGGCGCTCGAATACGTGGCGGAAACCTGCATCAATCTGAAACTGAAACATGGCCCCGGCGCATTTGCCGGTCTCATCACGTCCCGTTGTACCAATGAAGATCTGTACGTGTTCCAAAAATTCATGCGCCTGGTCATCGGCACAAATAATATCGACAGCAGCGCGCGGTATGGGCAAATCAACGGCGTGCATGCGCTCCGGCGCGTGCAAGGGACCCATCGCTGGACCGTGACGTTTGAAGATCTGAGCGCCGCCGATGCCCTGTTATTGGTGGGGACGAATGTCACGGAAACCAACCCGATTACCGGCCTCAAGATCAAAGAGGCGGTGAAAAAACATGGGGCCGCGCTGTTGACGATCGAAGCGCTCGTTCCCGCGGTTGGGAAAATCAGCAACATCGCCAATCTCTCGACGCACGATTTTCCAGGCCATCCCGATCAGTTCGGCACGATGGTGCTGAGTTTGATCAAGGCGGTGATCGAAGAAGGTCTGATCGATGCCGATTTGTCTCGGCGCGCCTCGAGCTATGTGCAGGCTATTACCGAGGCGCTTCAGGCGATTTCTTGGGGCTCGATCGAAGCGACCACCGGTGCCACCTCGGCTGCGTGGCGAGAGGCGGCGCGCGTCTTTGCGAAAGCGAAGCGAGCCGTCGTCGTGGTGGGACAAGGCGTGCTTCGTCATCCCGGTGGGCCTGAGATCACGACCAATCTGCTGGACCTCTTGCTGCTGACGGGGCATCATGGCCGTCCTGGGTGCGGATTGGCGCCGTTGGCCGAGGAAAACAACGACCAGGGTGCGGTGGAAATGGGGGCAATGGCCGAATTCTTTCCAGGCCCTCGTGACCTGACCGATCGGCAAGCGCGCGAGCGGCTGATGTCCCATTGGAAAGAAGAGATACCCCAAGCCGTCGGCCGAACATTGACCGGAATTCTTGACGGCGCGAAGACGGGCGCCATTAAGGCGTTATATGTGGTTGGTGAAAATCCCGTAGGAACGCTGCCGCCCTCGTCGGGTGCGAAGGAAGCATTGGCGCGTTGCGAGTTTCTCGTGTGTCAGGAGTTATTTTTGACCGAGACCGCAGCCTTGGCCCACGTGGTATTGCCGGCGACCTCCTATGCCGAAAAAGACGGCACCTTCACCAACACCGAGGGGTTGGTCCAGCCGGTGAGAACGGCCATCGATCCGATCGGGGAGAGCCGTCCGGACTGGGAGATTCTCTCGACGCTGTCCGTCTTGATGGGCTATCCCATCGAGTATGGAGATGCGAAGGAGATTTTCAAAGAAATACGATCCGTCATTCCCGGTTATGCGCTCTTAGGTCCCGTACCGACTCCACCCCGTCCCGATGCCGATGCGGTGGCGCAATACCTGGAACGCGGGTATGCGGAAGACGTGCTGCAACGATATCGCGTGCGCACGCGTGAAGCCGATGTGAAAGGCAAGGGCGGGGCAAAGACTCTGGCCCTGGTTCTGACACAAAGCCTCTTTCACTCGGGAAAATTTTCGACGCGCGCGAAAGGGTTGCTGCAAGTGGAAGCGACGGGCAAGCTGGCGCTCAATCCGCTCGACGCGGAGAGATGGGGCCTGGGCGAGGGCGATCCCGTGCGCGTGGCCAATGAGCGAGGAGAAATGATCACGACCGTCACGTTGCGCGATCGGTTGCCGGAGGGATTGGCGACGTACCCCGAGCATTTCGACGAGCAAGCGCGGGTCTTGATGCCGCTCACGATAGACAATGGCACCGGCGTGCCCTATTACCGATCGGCGCGAGTGGAGATCGAACCATTGAAGGACGTGGAACTGGAGCGAATGCGATGACTGAACTTGGGTTGAGAGCGGCGATCTCGCTGGTGCAAATCGCCGCGGTGATGGGCGTGGTCATGTTGACCGTGATGATTCTGACGCTTGCCGAACGGAAAGTCTTGGGCTGGATGCAGGATCGAATGGGACCAATGGAGGTCGGGCCCTATGGAATTTTGCAGCCCATCGCCGATGGCCTGAAACTCTTCTTCAAGGAAGATATCGTCCCGGCAGGCGCAAATAAATTTCTATTCAGCTTGGCGCCGATCCTTGCGCTGGTGCCGGCGCTGATCGGATTCGCCGTGATCCCGTTCGGACCGAACGATACGGTGGAAATGTTCGGCATCGCATTCAAGCCGTTCGTCATCAGCGACATTAACATCGGTATCCTTTATATCCTCGCATTTACGTCCATCGGCGCGTACGGCATTATTCTCGGCGGATGGGCGTCGAATAGTAAGTATTCGCTCCTCGGCGGCCTGCGGTCTGCGGCTCAGATTATCAGTTACGAACTCAACGTCGGATTGGCGATTGTCGGAGTGCTGCTCCTGTCCGGATCGCTGAGCTTGGTCAAGATAACGGAAGCCCAGAGCGGCTGGTTTTGGAATTGGTTTGTCATCGCTCTGCCCTTTCCGCAAATCTTCGCGTTCGTCGTCTATGTCATTTCGTCGGTCGCGGAAACCAATCGCTTGCCGTTCGACTTGCCTGAAGCCGAAAGCGAACTCGTGGCCGGATTCTTTACCGAATACAGCGGTATGCGGTTCGCCTTCTTTTTCATCGCGGAATACGCCAATATGGTTCTCGTGTCATGTATCGCCGCCATTTTGTTTCTGGGCGGTTGGAACGCGCCCGCTCCTTTCCTGCAGTTCAACGGCTCTCTTGCGAATTTGGCCTGGCTGTCGGGCATCTTTTGGTTTACGGTGAAGGTGTATTTCTTCCTGTTCCTGTTCTTTTGGATACGGGCCACGCTCCCTCGGTTGCGGTACGATCAATTGATGCGATTCGGATGGAAGGTCATGTTGCCGATCGCCCTGGCAAATATCCTGTTGACATCGATTGCGGCCTATTTATTCCCAACGGGAAAGCCGTGACTCACGGTATGACGATAACTTGATCACACTATGAGTAAATTTAAAGCTTGGCTGAAGACGATTATCTTCTACGAAATCCTCGTGGGCATGCGGGCCACGCTCATGCACCTCCTGCATTACAAGCCGATCACGGTGCAGTATCCGCATGAGAAGCGCACGTTACCATCCGGGTATCGCGGCATGTTGGCGCTTCTTCGGTACGACGACGGGACGGAAAAATGTGTCGGCTGCGATCTGTGCGAGGCCGCCTGCCCGTCGCGCGTGATTCGCGTCGTCAGCGCCGAAGTCCCCGGCGAGCCGACGAAGCGGTACTCCAAAGAATATTACATGGATATGACCCGCTGCCTCTTTTGCGGCCTGTGCGTGCAGGCCTGCCCGGTGGATGCGTTGGGTATGACGCGCGAATTCGAGTGGTCCGTCTATGACAAGCGTCAGCTCCATTTAAACAAGGAGCAATTGCTGGCGATCGGCGATCGATCCTATCCAGTCCGTGAAAAAAGGCTGGAGATGCAGCATCCTAACGTCGCCTTCTTCAACGTCGCCTATAAAACACTTCCCCAGAAAGCATCTTAGTGTGGCGACGCTTTTCTTCTCTTACTTTGCCGGCGTAATCGTCGTGACCTCCATCCTGGTGGTCGCATTGCGCAATCCCGTGTACAGCGCGCTGGCCCTCCTGATCATGTTTTTTCACGTCGCGGGTCTCTACGTCACGCTTCACGCCGAGTTTTTGGCGGCGGTGCAGATCATCGTGTACGCGGGCGCCATTCTAGTGCTCTATCTTTTCGTCGTCATGCTCTTGAACGTCAAACGGGAAGAACGTTACCACTCGCAATACGCCCTGGGGGCGCTTCTGGGTGTGACGATTCTTACCGAGGTGCTGCTTCTGACCGTGCAACAAAGCTTCTCGAAAGAGACGGCCACGGCCGGTCTGGCGATGTCGGATGGCCTGCCGGCGATCGAGGGGAATACCGAAGCGATTGGAGACGCCCTCTACTCGACCTATCTCTTTCCATTTGAGGTGGCGTCGCTGATTTTGCTCGTGGCTATGATCGGGGCCATCATTCTGGCCAAGCGCGATCTTTTCGAGAGCGTACCACGTTGAACACGGGACGAATAACGAGACCATGGTTCCAGTAAGCTATTACGTCGTCCTCAGCGCCATCGTTTTCACGACAGGCCTCGTAGGCGTGCTGATCCGCCGCAACATCATCATTATTCTCCTCTCGATCGAACTCATGTTGAATGCGACGAATATCAATTTCGTGGCATTTTCATATTATTTGGGGAATGTGGCCGGACAGGTCTTTGTGTTTTTTGCGCTCACGGTCGCCGCCGCAGAAGTGGCCGTCGGGTTAGCGATTATTATCGCGCTCTATCGGAACAAGGCCAGCATCAATGTCGATGAGTTTCAGCTTTTGAAATGGTGAGTCGCCACATCTGATGGATGCCGTCTTCTACAAATTGATTCCCCTTCTTCCCTTTCTGGCATTTCTTCTCGTCGGCCTGGGAGGGCATTGGATCAATTCTCGGGCACATCTGATCGCTGTTCCGGCCGTCCTGGGGTCGTTGCTTTTATCCATACTTGCCCTACTGGAAGCCGGCGGCGGGAAAAACGCCGCCATTCCTTTGTACACATGGATGACGTCTGGCGACCTCACCATCGAGCTGGGACTCTATGTCGACCCCCTGACCGCAGCCATGCTCGTCCTCGTCACGACGGTCAGCTCATTGGTGCACATCTATACGATCGGATACATGCGCGGCGACAAGGGGTATGCGCGTTTCTTTGCCTATATCGCCCTGTTTACATTTTCGATGCTCATGCTCGTCATGGCGGACAACTTTCTTCAACTGTTCGTCTTTTGGGAAGCGGTCGGGTTGTGTTCTTATCTATTGATCGGTCACTGGTATGAACGGGATACGGCTCGTTCGGCTGCGACGAAAGCGTTTCTTGTCAATCGAGTCGGGGATTTCGGTTTTCTGCTCGGTCTGCTGCTCGTGCTGTTCACGTTCGGCACGCTCGACTATCGCCATGTCTTTGCGCAGGCCGCCGATTTTGCCGGCGCGACGATCAATCTATTCGCGCCGATCGGCGGAACATGGCAGGTCTCCACGCTCACCCTGATATGCGTGTTGCTCTTTATCGGCGCGATCGGCAAGTCGGCGCAATTCCCGCTTCACGTCTGGTTGCCCGATGCGATGGAAGGCCCCACGCCGATCTCTGCGCTGATTCATGCCGCGACGATGGTCACGGCCGGCGTCTTTATGGTCGCTCGGCTGGCGCCGCTGTACAATCTGTCGCCCGTGGCCATGGATGTCGTCGCCGCCACGGGAGCCCTGACGATGTTGCTCGGCGCCAGCATTGCGCTATCGCAAAACGACATCAAACGGATTGTCGCGTATTCTACCGTCAGCCAACTTGGCTACATGGTGATGGCGTGCGGGTTGGGGGCCTATACGGCCGGTATGTATCATCTGCTGACGCATGGCGCGTTCAAGGCCCTGCTCTTTCTGGCCTCTGGTTCGGTCATCATTGCTCTCCATCATGAACAGGACATCCGCCGCATGGGAGGGCTGAAAGATAAACTGCCGATCACATATTGGACCATGGTCATCGGATCGCTCGCCTTGGCGGGCTTTCCCTTCACAAGCGGATTTTTCAGCAAGGATGAGATTCTCGTCGGCGCGTGGTCTAGCGGATCATTCGGCAAAGTTTTGGCGATACTCGGTCTCTTGACGGCCGGGTTGACCGCCTTCTACAGTTTCCGTCTTGTCTTTGTCGCGTTTTGGGGGCGCTCGCGAGTCGATCCCCACCACGCGGGTCACATTCACGAGCCTTCGTCGACCATGACGCTGCCGCTCCTCGTCCTGGCGTTGCTCAGCATCGCGGCCGGCTACGTCGGCATTCCCCAATTTCTCACCCCGGTCTTTGGGGAAGGCGAAGCCCACCACGGCTCCGCATCGCTAGTCATCATGTCAGCCGCCACCGTGCTGGGGCTCGTCGGAATCGCCGTCGCGTACGTTTTCTACGTACGGTCACCGGGAATTGCCGACCGCCTCGCCGCTCAGTGGCGGCCGCTGCATGACCTGTCGTTCCATAAATGGTATGTGGATGAAATGTATGATCGCGTCATCGTGCGTCCGACGTTTCAATTGGCCGACCGTATGTGGGCGAACATCGACGTGGGCATCATCGACGGCGCCGTGAATGGAGTGGCGCGGGCGATCGCATGGTGGGGTTGGTTTATGAGACTCTTCCAGAGCGGGCAGACGCAACATTATGCGCTCGGGATGACCTTGGGGGCCGTCTTGATTTTGACGGCGTATCTGCTCTTTTAGATGATCGCAAGAAGGATCACAGTTGACATTGTTCCTAGGCCACGTTCGATCCGGGGAGCATCGACGTGCTTAGCCTCGTAATTTTCCTACCGCTGATCGGCGCGGCGCTTCTCTTCGCAGCGCGTGAGACGGCTGCTCGGATCATTGCGCTCACTGTGACGATCGCCACGTTTCTGTTGTCACTCCCACTCTGGATGTACTTCGATCCGCATCGGGCGCAAATGCAATTTGCCGAACGGATGGACTGGATCAGTTCTCCGCCGATCAGCTACAGCGTCGGCTTGGACGGCATCAGTCTGCCGTTGGTGCTCATGACGACCTTTCTCATGCCGCTGTGCGTCTTGGCATCGTGGCGCGCTATCGGGACGCGCATTCGGGAGTTCATGGCCTGCCTGCTGATCATGGAAACCGCCATGGTCGGAGTCTTCGCGGCCTTGGACTTCGTCCTGTTCTATGTGTTCTGGGAAGTGATGTTGATTCCCATGTATCTGCTCATCGGCGTGTGGGGAGGTCCGAATCGTCTGTATGCAGCGATCAAGTTTTTCCTCTACACGTTGGCCGGAAGCGTGCTCTTGCTGGTGGCGATCATCGTGCTCTTTTTTCAAGGCGGTCAAACGTTCGACATTCAGCTCCTCAGCAAGGTGGAGTATGCCGCCTCGCTGCAGCCCTGGCTTTTCTGGGCGTTCTTTATTGCCTTTGCCGTCAAAGTGCCGATGTTTCCGTTCCACACCTGGTTGCCCGATGCGCATGTAGAGGCCCCCACGGCCGGGAGCGTCGTGCTGGCCAGCGTTCTGTTGAAAATGGGCGCGTATGGATTTCTGCGTTTCACTTTGCCCTTGCTTCCAGATGCCACGACTACCTTTACGCCGATGATGATCGCGCTGTCGATCGTGGCGATTCTCTATGGCGCCTACATGGCATTGGCCCAAAGCGATCTGAAAAAACTGATTGCCTATTCGAGCGTCAGCCACATGGGCTTTGTCACCCTGGGTATCTTTGCGTTAAACGAACAGGGGATCGAAGGTGCGCTCGTGCAGATGGTCAACCACGGCATCACGACCGGCGCGCTCTTCCTGTGCGTGGGCGCGATTTACGAACGGACCCACAGTCGCCTGATCATGGATAACACCGGATTGGCCGGCCCGATGCCGCGTTATGCCACGTTCCTCGTCATCTTTGCGCTGTCCTCGCTCGGCCTGCCGGGCACCAATAGCTTTGTCGGAGAATTTCTGGTCTTGGTCGGCACGTTTTTTTGGAACCGGTTGGCGGCTGTCCTGGCCTCGCTGGGCATCATACTGGCGGCGGCCTATATGCTCTGGATGGTGCAGCGGGTCGCATTCGGAGTACCGGCCAAACATCAGATTGCTCATCTCACGGATTTGAATGGGCGTGAGATGGCCATGCTCATCCCTCTGTTCGTACTGGTGTTTTGGATCGGGGTCTATCCCTCGCCGCTACTGGCGCCAATGCATTCGACCGTGAATCGTTTGGTCCAGCGACTTGATCATGAGAAGAGTGGACGGCTTGCGGCAGAAAAATCACGGGAGGAAGACTCGCGGCTGACCTCCGGGACATTGCTGCATGCCGTCGGATCGACAGGAGCCCCATGACGTTACCCGTCGGCGATCTTCTGGCCATTCTTCCTGAGTTGATCGTGATCGGTGCGGCTTGCCTGGTCCTCGCCCTCGATCCCATTACGCCCCCCGACAAGAAAGACTGGTTGGCGTGGCTCGCTCTCGGAGCGCTCGTTGTCTGCATTGGCGTGACGGCATCGCAGATGGGTGGAGTGGTCTTGGCCTTCAACGACCTCGTGATCATCGATCCGTATGCCTGCTTTTGGAAGCTCTTGCTGTATGGGGCCAGTGGGCTCACGATCCTCTTATCCCTGTCGTATCTAAAAGAAGAGCGCATTCACTTGGCGGAGTACTATGGCTTTCTCCTGCTGTCGCTGGTCGGGATGATGGTGATGGTGTCGGCGGCGGATCTGCTGACCATTTATCTGGGCCTTGAACTCATGTCCCTGGCTTTATACGTCCTTGCCGGATTCAGGCGGGTGGAATCCCGCTCGTTGGAGGCGTCGGCCAAATATTTTGTGCTGGGCTCGTTTTCGTCCGGCATTCTGCTGTATGGAATCTCGCTTCTCTTCGGCCTGACCGGCAGCACGAGGTTGTCCGCCATTGCCGTGGCCACGTCCACCAATGGGTTGAACGACCCGGCGATGATCTTGGCGATGGCCCTGCTCGTCGTGGGGTTCGGTTTTAAGATTGCGGTCGTGCCGTTTCACATGTGGACGCCCGACGTATACGAAGGGTCGCCCACGTCCGTCACCGCGTTCATGGCGGTGGCGTCAAAGGTCGCCAGCTTCGCCGCGTTCATGCGGGTGTTTTTGGAAGGGCTGGGAGGGCTCAAACCTCATTGGGAAGGGCTCTTTCTTGCGCTCTGTGTCGCCACGCTGGTGTTGGGGAACGTGGTGGCCATCGTTCAAACGAATATCAAGCGCATGTTGGCCTATTCCAGTATCGCGCATGCCGGGTATGCGTTGATCGGTGTCGTGGTGGCAGGACATCCGGACGCCGAGACGAGCGTGCGGACGCTGGGCCTGTCGAGCGTCATGTTGTATTTAGCGGTATACGCTTTCATGACCTTGGGCGCCTTTGCTGTCGTGGCCATGGTGCGTAAACAAGGCGTGGAAGGGGATGAGATCGAAGACTTCGCGGGTCTCTCCAAACGGCACCCGGTTGCCGCCTTATTGATGTTGGTCTTCATGGTCTCGCTGGCGGGCATCCCCCCGACCGCGGGCTTCATCGGGAAATTCTATCTGTTCATGGCCGCGATCAAGGCCGGACTCACGTGGCTTGCTATCGTTGCCGTTGTGCTGACTGCCATCTCGGCCTATTTCTACCTGCGAGTCGTCATGGTGATGTACATGCGGGAACCGCAATCCGTGGGACCGGCTGCACGCTTTGCGACGTCGCCGGCCATCGCGGTGGTCTTGGCGTGCGCACTGGCCGGCGTGGTGCTCTTGGGCCTCTTTCCTAATGTACTGGTCTCATTGTCCTCACAATCGGTGCTTCTCCTGAAATAGTTTGATGAGAGCGGTACCATGGAGAAACGTTCGCTGACGTGATGGCCATTCTCCGACTGCTCCGTGGAGCCGCCGCCGATTTTCGGGACCACGGCTGCGCGAGTCTTGCCGCCTCACTGGCGTTCTTTTCCCTCCTGTCTTTTTTTCCCGTGATCTTTGTCGTCTTGTATGCCATGAGCGCCGTGCTGCGGCAGCCGGTGGGACACGAGATGATGCTGAACTTTCTCAATGCGTTTCTGCCGGCACTAGGTCCCGATCTCGCCGAAGAGATCAAGCGCGTGGCCGGCATCGATGCGGTCCGGTGGGTCATCGTCGTGACGGCGATCTGGTTCGGCATGCAGGTGTTTTATGAAATGGATTATGTCGTCAATGTCGTGTTTGGAACGCCGCGCAAGCGTCACCCTCTTTTGTCCGCCGCTCTCTCGGCCGCCTTGGTCGCATTGGTCGGCATCTTGCTGGTTCTGTCCTACCTCGTGACACAGGTCTTGGGGTTCATCGTGTACTATGCTCCACGAATGGGAAAGCTCGATCTTGCAGCGGTGATTGCCTATCAATTTCTTCTTTCGTATCTGCTTCCCTTCGGAGTCGTGCTCATCGCCGTAGCGGGACTCTATCGCTATCTCCCTCAACGACGGCCCCCGTGGCGTCATGCCTTGGTCGGTGGTCTGATTCTGGCGGTTCTCTGGGAAATGGCGAAACATCTATTCAGCAACTATGTGACGACCGTCGCAATCTATAGTCGCCTTTACGGTTCACTTCTGTTCGTCGTCCTCTTCCTCCTCTGGACTTATTATTCTGCCTTGTTGTTCCTATTTGGCGCAGAAATCGTGCACCGCCTCCAGCCTGCTCGCGAGCGGTGACAGAGGGCTAGGGCACTCTTTCGCAGCCCCTGCCTCCATCCGGCTCTACCGACTTCCTCCACTTTGTTATATGTAGTGATCCTAATAGGCGAAGTTCTATCGAAGGGTTTGTTATGACTCGATCCGTCGCGCCGCAGGGGTGCGTCCTCTGATGAGGGTCCACTCTCCCACCGGGTCGGCGCTGCTTGTACATCTGCGCGCTGAGGTCATGCACCGTTCCTATCCGATTCTGGGTGAGACCCTGCGGCGGATTCAATACCTTACGACACAGACGAGCATCGCAGATCTCGCGAATGTTATTCTTCAAGACCAAGGCTTTACGGCGATCGTGCTGCATGCCGCAAATAAGCTCAAGGCCGGTCCCAACCCGATTACATCGGTCACTCGAGCCATTCTCATCGTCGGGTATAACGCCATTCGCGATCTGGCGATAGCGGCGGAGGTCGCCGATGTCGCAGAAAAACGTCTACCCAAGTCCATCCATTTAAAGCACCTCCTCACCAGGGCGATGCTGGCTGCTCATCATGCCGATCAATTTCGATGTGCTCAAAATCTTCCCGACAGCGAGGAGGGATTTACCCGAGCCCTGCTCCACACAATTGACGAATTGACGCTCGCGTTGCACGCTCCGGATCTGTATGCCCGGATTCAGGCTGTCGTTCTCAGTCGTGGCACAACCTATGAGGAAGCCCATGGACAGGTGACGGGACTCAGCCCTTCGCAGGTCATGAAAGTGTTTTGTGAATTGAACGGGCTCCCAACTGAATTTTTCACCGTTCCATTGGACTGGCATCAGCCGAAGGTATGGACCGCGGAACAGCGTTTCCACGGCACGGTCCACTTGGCAAATGCGTTTGCCCAAAACCGCTTAGCGCCGTCTTCGCCTGAAACGACACTGGCGTACGATGATCTGGTCTTGAAAACAAGCGAGGCGCTTGAAATTCCGCAGCCCGTCATCAGCACCTGTCTGAAGACGGCGTGGTCCACCCTTCTGAAACGATCTCCAGAAATGCCACTCATGCGTGCCGATCCTCCGGATGCGGAGAAAGCCCGTGCACTCTTGGAGGAGGCGGCCTCTCCTCAATCTGTTCCGGCGGTGCAGCAGTTGATCCTTGAGCTCACCCAGCATGTCAACGAGGCGCCCGACTTCAATACGATTATCAGCTTCGTCCTGGAAATCATGCAACGCGGTCTCGATTTTAGCCACGCCTTTCTTATTATTCCGACGCCGAATGGGCAAGAACTCATTGCGCGCTGTGGGCTCGGAGGACAGGTTCAAAGCCTCCTTCCTACCTTTACAAGCCCGCTCGACACGGAGTCCTCACTTCTGGCGCTCATTTTACTGCGACGTGGTATGCAGCTTCTGTCTCGCGACGACCTCACGCCGGGTCCGCTGCCTCGACCGGCCCTTGCCGCGATTCGCCCAACCTGCGTGGCCGTGGGGACTTTGTTGACGCCCTCACACCCCCTGGGTTTAATCTGGGCCGACTCCGGGGAGCCGGTCAGTAATGAACGGTGGTTTCACTTCCAACGCGTCATTCGATTAGCCAATCTCGGCTTAGCACACATTGCGACTGCCTCTGATAAAAAATGGCCGAGTCAAAAAACCGAACAGAAAGATATATCCGAGCGCCGGACTGACTTGAGCGTGGGACCGGAAACAAGCGGTATGACGTGAAGAGTCCGATCGCTATGATGAGTGACGTTGTTGCATTGTCACCCCGTTAATCGATTCAAATAACCTGCCAGTTCGAGCTGAAACACACATACTTGGGACCTCTTGTCCGGCTAGAGCCATTGATAGAATCCCATTGCCGTTCCTAGGCTTAGGCTCGACCCGGTTTTCTAGCAGGCTTTCCAGTTCCGGGGTAAACTTGATGCTGCACTTCTTTGCCTAGGTTGAGGTGCGGGCGGGCACGAGGAGGCTTGGAATGGAAAAAGATACACTGCTACTGGCTGGAACAATCGCGGGATTCGTCGCCGCCGTCTTGTCCATCATGGAAAAACTGCTCGACCTGAAGCAGCGTTTTCGTCCAGGGGAAGAGATGGAATCCGCATCGCGGCGCAATGAATCGGTCGTTCCACGCACCGTCTCACCGCGTCGGAAACAACCGGCCTGGAAGCTGATCAACGTGTCGTCCTATTTGTTGTTGCATGAACTCACAGTGATCGTGGCAGCCGGTGTCTTGTTGAACTACCTCGGCTTGATGCTGAGTCTGCGTCTGCAAAGCATCCTCTATCTGGACATGGTCGGCACGGCACTCGCGGCCCTGTTGCTCGGACCCTGGTGGGGCGCATTAGTCGCCTTACTGTCGAGCTCCATGGTCAATTGGGTTCTGTATCCGGGTCCCTCCGACATCGTCATCTTCCCCTGGGTCTTGGTCAACATGGCCGGAGGATTCTTTTGGGGATTTCTGGCTCGCCGCGCCGTGTTTCGAAAATATATCAAGAGCCCGCGTACGTCCGCGTCATCCCATGGGTGGTATCTCGTGATGTTTGGGGTCTGTGGCGCCGGACTCATGAGTGTGCCGGGGGCGTTCATTCAGGCCGCGCTGTCGGAGCCGGCCGTGTTTGCGCTGAATCCGGAGGTCGCACAGACACTCCACGCCATGATTCTTGAGTGGCAGGAGTTCATTCAAGTCCGTTGCGAGGCGCTGTTCGGCGTGGCATGGGGAGACAGTATCGGATGGGCGACGTTGACCTGGATACAAACCTGTTTGCGCTATATTCCCGATAAAACGATCAGCGTGGCGATTGCGCTGACCATCATTAAATACGGCTTTCCACTGTTTGAACGAGAGCTGATTCAGGGCGAGCAGGCCGCCACACGGCCTCGCGACACCGCTGCGGCGCCGTTGATCCTCGGGGCCGTTTATCTGCCGTGCTTTCTGGCGTTGATTATGGTCGATCAATACGAGAGCGGGATATTTTGGCCGATGTGGGCGGCTCCCTGGGCTCTGATTCTCGGAGGGATTGCGATGCTGTATCGCAGTGGACCTTCCGATGAGGCAGTACGACACGCCTGTCTGGGACGAGCCGAGCGCTATGCTCACGCCCATCGGACGGTACAACGCGAGCCGGCGCATGACTTCGGCCAGCGTTTAACCGTCGCGACTTTGATCGCGTGCCTCGTCTTCGCTCTGTGTTTGCCGTTCGTGCTCGAGGCATTTTACCAGGTGGCCTTTAATTTCTTCTGCGTCGTCTATGGGTTTCTTCTCGCCGTCTACTTGATTCGGGAAGCGATTTCACAGAATATCTCTAGTGCACGCGAGTCGTAAGGCCGAAGAGGCCGTGCAGTGCTCGCAGGCAACGTAAACTACTTCCACAACTGATCATGTATTCCAAATTAGGTATGGCCGCATTTGTCGGCCTATTAGTAGTGACGTCCGGATGGGGGAATGCGGAAGTCATTCGTGGCGGGTCGCGTGATTGTAAGGCTGTAGCGCTGACATTCGATATGTGCCCTGTCCGGGCGGGAAGCGGCTATGATGCATCACTGGTCCGCACGCTCATGGAAAAACAAATTCCTGCGACGTTTTTCTTGTCCGGGCGGTGGATGGCGAAACATGATGCCGAAGTTCGCGCGCTGCTGGCCGTTCCGTTTTTTGAAATCGGCACACATGGACAGGTGCACGCGCATCTGCCGGATTTAGACGAGTCGCAGCAGCGGCGCGAGATCCTCGAACCGGTCACGCTCTTGCGCACGCGGTATGGCCTATCCGCTCCACTATTTCGTCCGCCGTATGGCGAGTACAATGAGGCGACCGTCTCTCTGGCCAAGGCGTTAGATCTTCGATTTATTCTTTGGAATGTCGTGTCGGGTGATCCCGATTTGCACCTGTCCGAATCCGATATTGTTCAGGCGGTGAAGTCGCGTGTTCGGAATGGGAGCATTGTAGTGTTGCATGCGAACGGCAAGGGGCGGCACACGCGGGCCGTGGTCGAAGATCTGTATGAGGACTTGATCGTGCGGCAGGGCTATCGCGCGGTCACCGTTTCCAACTTATTGCATGAATGTACAACGACTGATACTCATGACCGTCGAGCGTCCTCTCATTAGAGCCTACCGACCCGACGACCGCGATGCGATCATCCGCATGCTGGCCGACTCCGATCCCTGGAAACGTCTTGGTTACACGGCGGCGCATTGGGACCGGTTGTTCACGCCGCTTCCATCCGGGCGGGAAGGGTATATTATCGAGCAGGATGGCGTCGTGGCCGGCCTCGCGCTGCTCCGTCGGCCGTTTCTTTTCGGTGATTATCTCGAATTGTTGGCGATCGCTCCCTGGACGCAACGACGAGGATTGGGGCGCACGCTCTTGAATCATCTGGAGCGAATGGTCTTTGCAAGATCCACCAATCTCTTTGCGTGCGTCTCCGACTTCAACACGACGGCCCGCCAATTCTATGAACGCAATGGTTATCGTGAGGTGGGACCCTTGCCCGATTTATTGATGGCAGGCGCGTCGGAAATTCTTCTCCGAAAGACGATTGGGCCGGCCAAGAGTAATTAAATCAATGAGACAGTAATGCCGATCAAACGAGGCTGCATATGCATGTGACCAAATTGCTTCACACTCGAATGCGCGTCAGCGACATGGACGAGACGATTAAGTTTTACACGACTGTACTTGGGTTGGAAGTCCTGGAGCGAAAAACATCGCCCCGTGGCTCACACCTGGCTTTTCTGAAAGTGCCGCACAGCGAAGAATTAATCGAGCTTGCCAGCTATCCCCCTAGCGGCCCGGTGCACGTTCAGGAAGACCTGGTCCACCTGGCCTTCCAGATCGACAATGTGGATGCGGCGATTCGAGACCTGACGGCGAAAGGGGTAAAGATTACCGATGGTCCCACTCGCTCGTCGTCCGGCAGCCGCTTTATCTTCATCGACGCGCCTGACGGGTATGAGATCGAGTTGATCGAACGGCCCCCCGGCACAGCGCTCGCGTAGCGCGTACCGGCGAACGATACGCGGCCATCTGCGGTGTTCTCGGATCAAAACAGTCACAACACCTCCCCCTTTCGGCGGCGCACAAGCATGGTGCGACTTATTCGTTGCACCGTGGCCCTCAACGTAGCCAGCGGAAGGAGCGCGTCTTGGCGCGCATGGGGTAGACAGGGTAAAAACGCTACGCCTCCGGTTATTTTTCGCCTGCGGCCTTGCATCTGACCACGTCTCCTCCGCCTTGAGATTAGGCTACGGTCGTGTGATATCTTAAAAAGCTGAATGCTGACGGCTGATAGTCGAATTAGATCAGGCGACTGTTCCTATGCCCATCACCGACGACCTTCAATCAAAACTCGACCATTTACCGGGACAGCCGGGCGTGTACTTGATGAAAAGTGCGCGCGGCGAAATCGTCTACATCGGCAAGGCACGAGTACTCGCCGATCGGGTGCGCTCCTATTTTCAGAAGGGTAGCGACCATACGCCGAAGACCAGCGTCTTGATCGGTCAGATCGCGGATATCGATACCATCGTGACGCGATCCGATCTGGAGGCGCTGATCCTCGAAAGCAACCTGATCAAGCAGCACCGCCCCCGCTTCAACGTCGTGCTGCGCGACGACAAGCAGTACCCTTATCTCCGGTTTCCTGTCAAAGAACCGTTCCCTCGCTTGTCGATCGTGCGTCGCGTGCAGAAAGACGGTGCGCTCTATTATGGCCCCTATGTGCCGACCGGCGCGATGCGGGAAACGTTGAAGGTGATTCGCAAGGTATTTCCCCTGGCTACCTGCGAGATCGAGATCGACGGACACGCTGAACGGGCGTGCCTGGAATTTGAAATCAAACGCTGCATGGCGCCCTGCATCGGCAATCAAACACAAGCGGACTACCACCGGATCGTCAAGCAAGTGCGCATGTTTCTGGAAGGCCGGGACACGGAGCTCCTGGATGGACTGCGAGGCGAGATGCAGGCGGCCGCCGATCGCGAGGATTTTGAGGAGGCGGCGCGGCTGCGAGACCGTATTGTCAAAATCGATCGGATGTTGGAACGGCAACGCATCACACAGACAAGCGGCATCGATCAGGATGTGATCGGCATTGCACGACAAGGCGCCGCAGTCGATTTGCAGATGCTGTTTGTGCGCGGGGGGCTCTTGATCGGCCGAAAGGATTTCTTTTGGTCGGACGGGGGCGATACGGCCGATGAAGAGTTGGTGCGGTCGGCCATCGAGCAATTTTATAACAAAGACGGGTTGCCGCCGAAAGAATTACTGATCCCCATCACGTTGGAAGATACGCCGTTGATCGAGGCCTGGCTATCGGAGAAGAAAGGTGAATCGGTTCGCGTCGTCACCCCCGAACGGGGCACAAAACATCAACTGCAGCGCTTGGCGGAAGAGAACGCCGGCGCGGCGGTCGCCGATCATTTACGCGATCAGGAAATCGAACGGCAAGCGGTGGACGAGTTGAAACGGCTCCTGCGTCTTGAACGCGCCCCGCGGCGCATCGAAGGGTTCGACATTTCCAATACGATGGGCAATCAATCCGTAGCGTCCATGGTCGTCTGGGAAGACGGGCAGATCAAAAAATCCGATTATCGAAAGTTTCGCATCAAGACCGTCGAGGGCGCCAACGACTTCGCGAGCATGCAGGAAGTCGTGGTTCGCCGCTATCAAGATGTCCAGGAATTGCCGCCACCGGATCTCATCATGATCGACGGCGGACTCGGCCAACTCGCGGCTGCAGTGGAAGGGTTGCGACAGGTCGGGCGAATAGATCTGCCCGTGATCGGATTGGCAAAAGCGCGCGGTGAAAAAGAAGAGCGCGTCTTCATGCCGGGGCGCAAAAACCCTATCGTCTTGAGTCCTTCTTCACCTGCCACCCATGTATTGCAGCGAATACGCGACGAGGCGCACCGCTTTGCGATTACCTATCATCGCAAGCTGAGAGGCAAGGCGCTGGTGGCGTCTCAACTGGACAGCATCATCGGCATCGGCGAAATCAGGCGAAATCGGCTGCTCAAAACGTTCGGCAATCTCGACCGGATTGCGGAGGCGACTAATGAGCAACTGCGCAACGCCGGCCTCGACGCAAAGACCGTGGAGGCACTGCGCAAAGAGTTGCCCTCTGGTCCTATGTGAATGCCGCCGCCCTATGGCAGCGCAGGTTCACGTGGAACTTCGGAGCCCGCCAGAAAAGACTCTAAAAATCCTTCCAGGGTGCGGGCATTTTTCGCCGCCTTCCCTCGATAGTGATTATTGAAATAGACATAGACGGCTTTGACCTCCGCCGCGAGATCGGCAATCACCGGCACCCAGCCTCTGAGCTCCTCATCCGAATAGTCATAATCGTAACGTTCATTCCGGGTCGAGGCCTTAACCCACTGTTCAGTGTTTTGACCATGAAACCGAACGTAGGCAATGTCGCCTGTCACATGGGGTCGGCTCGAAGGCAGCTCCCGTACCTGCGGCATGTCCACGATGCAGTATCCTGCCTTCAGCTCTCGAAGAAAATCCATTGCCCGGTCGGTAATCCATTGCGAGTGGCGAAACTCGATGACAGTCCGTACCCCTTTCAATGATTCCACTAGCCATCGGAGATAATCTTCATGCTGGTCGCTGCATTCAAAATTCGCCGGGAATTGAAACAGCGTGCCGGCAAGTTTCCGCTCTCGTTCGTAGGCTTTCAACATTTCCTGAAACCGCGGCAGCGTGGCCTCGGCATTTCTCCGCACATGGGTCAAGTCGCGGTGCGCTTTGACGAAGAAGTCAAACTCATCCGGTACCTTCCTGAGCATCCCATAGACGGCGGGGAGCGCCGGCAGTTGGTAGAAGGAAGAGTTGAGTTCGACGGTGCGAAACTT
>Ga0111539_10001893_pt1 | contig 27846 bp, 30 predicted proteins | sample RhiMethybrSRZTD1_FD_79667 | JGI IMG/M metagenome (GOLD analysis project Ga0111539, IMG submission 79667) | Populus rhizosphere microbial communities from Tennessee, USA - Rhizosphere MetaG P. TD hybrid SRZTD1 (version 2) (version 2) | ecosystem: Host-associated > Plants > Roots > Rhizosphere >...
ATGAAGAGCGACACCTTGGTCTCGCCCATCCGGTACAGCACCACCTGCACCCCGAGCTTCTCGCCGCGCACCCCGCGCAGGCTCACCCGCTTGCCGTCGAAAAAGGGCGACGTTCGCGGCGGCACCTCCCCCCGCTTGATCTTGCTGCACTCGCCCAGGACCTGAAAGAACGGCTCGGCCGGCTGCCCCTCCGAATCCCCGTGTCCACACCCCCAGCAGATTTGAACCGCCAAAACCGCCATACCCGCCAAAGTTGTTTTGGTTGGTGTGCCCCGTCGCGATCGAGGCGAACCCAACAAGTTCTGGTTTGGCGCCTTTGGCGGTTTTGGCGGTTCAAAACTCACGGAGGGCTTCTTCCAGGACTGCGTGCAGGCGGGCGGCGCTGTCGTCCCAGCTCGAGCCGTGCGCGGCGGCGGCGACGGCCGCCGGGTCGTAGTCGGTGGCGAGCGCGCGATTGAGAGCCTCGGCGAGGGCGTCGGGGGACTTCGGCGGGACGAGGGTGCCGAGGAGCGGCGAGGTGATGAGGTCGGGGGTGCCGCCGACCCGCGTCGCGACCACGCGGCGGCCGCAGGCGAGCGCCTCGATGACCACGTTGGGCGTCCCTTCGTGCCAGCTCGGCAAGACGACGAGGTCGGCCGCCGCCATCCAGATCGGCACCTCGTCGTGCGGGCGCTCGCCGAGCATGCGCGCGCGCTCGCCGAGCGGCGCCAGCGCTGCCTCGAGCCGGCCGGCCGCCTCGCCGCCGCCCAGCACCGCCAGGTCGGCGTCCTCTACCGCCGCCATCGCGCTCGCCAGGTCGAGGACGCCCTTGTTCTCCTTGAGGTGCCCGACGTACAGGACCAGCCGCCGGTCCGCCGCCAGCCCGAGCGCCGCGCGCGCCGCCGGCCGGTCGCCCACCCGGAAGCGATCGCCATCGACTCCGTTTCGCACCAGGCGGATCCGGTCCGCCGGCACGCCGAGCGCCGCCGCCTCGCCGGCCAGCGCCCGGCTCACCGCCACCACCCGCGCCGCCCGCGGCAGGAGCGCCCGCAGCTGCAGGCGCGGTCCGCGCTGCCGCGCGATGACGTTCAGGTCCGAACCGTGCAGCTTCACCACCGCCGGCACCCCGAGCAGTCGAGCCAGCGCGACCGCGGCGCAGCCGTCTGGATAGGCCCAGGTGCCGAGCACGACGTCGACGTGGCCGCGCCGCGCCATCACCTCGGGCAGGAGCGAGGTGACGTACAGTCCGGCCGCCGCTCCGTGCAGCCGGGGCAGGTACAGCGCGCGCGGGTGCACCACCGGCAGACCGGCGATCTGCTCCTGCCTGGGCACGTGCACCAGCCGGGCGGCCGCCGACCAGCGCGACGCCAACCCGACCCCGGGGAACCAGGGCAGGGTCGCGATCACCTCGACCCGGCAGCGGCGACCCAGCGCCGCCAGCTGCAGCCGGTTGAACGGCGCCGACTGCGGCTCGGCCGCGTTCGGAAAGATCCGGGTGATCGCGAGGACCCGCACCTACACGGAGAAGACCCGGTCCATGCGCAGGAGCTTGAAGATGGCGAGCGGCTGATCGCGCGCGCCCGTCACGGTCACCCGCCCGCCGTTGGATCGCGTGCGCTTGTACAGCGCGACGATGGCCGCCACGCCGGAGCTGTCGATGAGGTCGAGGCCTTCGAGGTCGACGGTGATGCGGGTGCGCCGCTCCTCGACCAGCCGGTCGATGGTCGGCAGGAGCTCGGGCGCGGTCATCGCGTCGAGCGACCCGACGAGCTTGAGGACAGCGATCCCGTCCGCGGATTCTTCGATCGAGTGGATGAGGGGCACAGTCGTTACTGGGTTTGGGCGCGCGAGCGCTTCTGGCGCTGCGAGCCGTTGGTGTACTTGGTCATGCGCCAGACGTTGGGTGGGCCGGGCGTGTAGGCGAGCTCGTCGACGCAGGCCTTCGCGATGTGAATCCCCATACCGCCTTCCGGGAGCTTGTCGAGCTCGGGCTTGGGCACCTGCGACAGATCGAAGGCCGCCCCGTGATCGCAGATCTCGATGGCGAGATGGTCGCGGGCCACGGTCATCTCGATGGCGATGTCGCCGGCCGGCCGGTCGGCGTAGCCGTGGATGGCGATGTTGTTGAAGATCTCGGACACCGCCGAGACCATCTCGGCCGAGAACCGGTCGCTGAGGTCGAGCTGGGTGCTCGAGGTGGTGGCCGAGGCCACCGCCGAGCTCTGCGGTGCGCGCGGGCGCACGATCATCCGGCAGGCCTCGGCGACCAGGCGAACCGCCACGTCGCGGAACCGAAGGTCCGCCGGCAGCGTGAGGCGAATGACTCCGCGCTCGTCCACTCGAGATTCCGGTGTTACAGACCCAACCATGGCCATCGTAACAGACCTGGACTCCGTGTGTTAGGGTCGGATTCGAGAGTCCAGCACAGTGCAGAGCCCGAGATGCGATTGAGCGTGCGGCTCACGAAGCGCGCGATCGATGTCGTCGGTTCCGCCGTCGGCCTGGCGTTCTTCGCCCCGCTCATGCCCGTCATCGCGGCGGCCATCTACGTCGACTCACCTGGGCCAATCCTGTTCCGCCAGAAGCGGGCCGGCAAGCTCCTTCGCTCGAGCACCAGCAACGGCACCCGCTCGATCCAGTTCGACGAGTTCCACATGCACAAGTTTCGCACCATGCGTCCGGATGCGGAGCGGTACACCGGGCCGGTCCTGGCCGAGGCCGACGACCCGCGCATCACCCGGGTGGGGCGCTTCCTGCGCAAGACCCGGCTCGACGAGCTGCCCCAGCTGTTCGACGTCCTGCGCGGCACCATGTCGCTGGTCGGGCCGCGCCCCGAGCGCCCCGAGCTGCTCCAGCAGCTGGCCTTCGCCATCCCGTTCTTCGAGGAGCGGATGCGCGACGTCAAGCCGGGCATCACCGGGCTGGCGCAGGTGACGCTCGGCTACACCGGTCGCTTCGGCGCCCGCAGCGAGATCGCCAAGCTCGCCCACAGCCTGCAGAACCCCTTCCAGCTGCCGGAGGCAGATGGGGCGCTGGCCGACGACATGCGGATCAAGTTGCTCTACGACCTCGCGTACACGACCTCGCTCGAGAAGTGGAGCGCCTTCTTCGCCATGGAGATGCGCATCATCGCGCGGACGCCGATCGTCATGCTCCGCGGCGTCGGCCAGTAAAGCGATGAGGCCGCTGTCGATCGTCCACGTCCTGTCCTCGTTCGGGATGGGCGGGCAGGAGCGGGTGGCGCTCGATCTCGCGACCGGCCAGGCCGCCGCCGGCCACCGGGTGCTCACGGTGTCGCTGGCGCCGCCGCCCGATGGCCCACTCGCCGCCGAGTTCGAGCACCACGGACTCGAGATCGCCACTCTGCCCAAGCGCGCCGGGCGCGACGTGAAGCTGATGCTCGAGCTCGGCGGGCTGTTCCGCCGCCGCCGCGCCGACGTGGTGCACACCCACAATCCGCAGCCGCTGCTCTTCTCGGCGCTGGCGGCGCGGGCGAGCGGCGCCGCGCTGGTCCACACCAAGCACGGAGTCAACCCGGACAGCGCGCGGCGGCTGGCGATGCGGCGGGCGGCCGGCCGGCTGGTCGGCGCCTTCGTCTGTGTGTCGGAGCCGACCGCGGCGGTGGCGCGCGAGCGGCGCGAGTGCCGGCCCGACCGCCTGCACGTGGTGCCCAACGGCATCGACCTCGATCGCTTCGGGCCGGATCCCGAGGGGCGCGGCGCGGTGCGCGCCGAGCTCGGCATCCCGGCCAGCGCCTTCGCGGTCGGCACGGTGGGGCGGCTCTTCACCGAGAAGGGCCACGCCTATCTCATCCGCTCGCTGGCGCCGGTCCTCGGCGACCAGCTCCACCTCGTCATCACCGGGGATGGGCCAGAGCGGGATCATCTTGCGGCGCAGGCAGGCGCGCTGGCGCGCAAGGACTGCGTTCACCTGACCGGCAACCGGCGCGACGTTCCGAGGGTTCTCGCCGCGCTCGACGCCTTCGCGCTCACCTCGGTGAGCGAGGGTCTCCCGCTGGTCATTCCGGAGGCGATGGCGGCCGGGCTGCCCATCGTCGCGACCGCGGTCGGCGGCGTCCCGCAGGTGGTGGCGGAGGGCGAGACCGGCTTCCTGGTCGATTACGGCGACGAGGAAGCGCTGCGCGCTCGACTGTGCGCGCTTGACGCCGACCGCCAGCTGGCCAGAAAATGTGGAGAGACGGGCCGCGAACGCGCGCTGGGTCGATACTCCTCACGCCGAATGGTCGCGGACTACGTCGAGCTGTATCGCCGGGTGGTCGACCGATGACGCAAGAAGAGATGTCCAGCCGCATCGCCGTGGTGGTGGCCCGCGTGGCCAAGGTGAAGGACCCGGCCGCGATCGCGAACGACAAAGACCTCTACCGGGACATCGGCGTCAAGTCGACCGCGGCGCTCGATCTGCTCCTCTCGCTGGAGGAGGAATTCAACGTGACCATTCCCGACCAGGCCTTCGGCGACGCGCGCACCTTGAGCTCGCTGGCCGACCTGATCGGAGCTCTCCGGTGAGCTTCACCATCAAGCTGGCCAAGGCGATCGGAGACGAGCTGGCGGCGGCGGTCGAGGACCAGGGTCCCTACGCCGCGCCCGAGGTGGTGCGCGTGCGGGTGTCGGACGATCGCACCGAGGTCGCCGTCGAGTGTGAGGCCGGCGCCGATGAGACGCTGCTGCGGCCGCAGGTCGAGCGCTACGTCGACGACTTCGTCAAGCGCTTCCGCGCCGTGGCCGGCAAGGTCTACCGCCAGCTGTCCCGAACGCGCGACCAGGCCCCGCTGGGCTCGGGCGTGTTCGACGAGCTGGTGCGGCGCGGCTGGGCGTTCCAGCTGGGCGACGGGCAGGTCGGCCTGGCCGGGCCGGCGATGAAGCTGGTCGAGGCGCTCGATCAGCGCTTTCGCCGCATGGCGATGAGCGAGTTCGGCGCCGTCGAGCACCGCTACCCGACCTTCATTCCGACCGACGTCCTGCGCCGCTGCGGTTACTTCGGCGCCTTCCCGCACCTGGTCTCGCTGGTCTCGCACTTCGTCGAGGACTACAGGAAGCTGAAGGAGATCCGCGACGCCAACGCCGAGTCGGACCGGGTGGTGATTCCCGACCGCGACGCCATCGTCGATGCGGCGGCCTGCGTGACGCCGGCGACCTGCTACCACGTCTATCAGTCGCTCGAGGGCAAGACGGTCAGCGCCCCCGGCCAGGTCTTCACCGCCTCGGGCCGCTGCGCCCGCTACGAGTCGACCAACATGGTCGGGCTCGACCGCCTGTGGGAGTTCACCATGCGCGAGATGGTGCTGGTCGGCGGCGAGGGGTGGGTGGCGGAGATGCGGCAGAAGGGGATGGACGCCTTCATCGGGCTGGTCGAGGAGTGGGACCTCGAGTGCACGGTCGAGACCGCCAACGATCCCTTCTTCGCCCCGGTCTACGCCACCAAGACCTTCTGGCAGTCGCAGGGCGGACTCAAGTACGAGCTGCGCTTCGCGGTCGAGCCGGGACCCGGCGGCCGGGCGCGGACCATCTCGTGCGGCTCGGCCAACCTGCACGAGGGCTTCTTCGGTCAGACCTTCCACCTCTCGCTGCCGGACGGCGCGCCGGTCTTCACCGGCTGCGTCGCGCTCGGCGTCGAGCGCCTCGCCCTGGCCGTCTTCACCCAGCACGGTCTCGAGCCCGACCGCTGGCCGGCACCGCTGGCCGCCGCCGTCTTCGGCTGACGCGCCCGCCGGGTCAGGGCTCGCCGAGGTAGCGGGTCAGGAGCTGGCGCCAGGTGTCGCCCGCCAGGCGGGCGGTCAGGTGGCGGTCGAGCTCGGCGCGCAGCGGGCTGTCGGTGCCGACCGCGAAGGCGTAGTCCTGCCGCTCGAAGACGCCGGGCAGGAGGGCGGCGCCCTTCGCCTGACCGGTGCGCAGGAGGTGGGCCAGGATGGGCGCGTCGTAGACGATGGCGTCGGCCTTGCGCTCGGCGACCGCGCGCAGCCCGTCCTGCGCGGTGGCGACCGGCTGGAAGGGGATGCGGCGGCTCTTGAGGTAGGCGGCGCTGGTCGAGCCGGGCACGGTGGTGACCCGGACGTGCGGCAGGTCGTCGGGGCCGCGCAGGCTGGCGGCGATCTCGTCGCGCGCGGCGGCGGCCGCCGCCCAGCTGGCGAAGCCGCTGACCACGACCAGCGCGGCAGCCAGCCACAGCCCGGCCGCCACCCAGCGGAGCTGCTCGCGGTTGCGGACCAGGAGGGCGAGCCCGGCGGCCAGCGCGACCAGGACGCCGAGGGCGGCGGCCAGCTGCCAGCCGAGGACGCGCCGGACGATCGGGCCGAGCCGGGTGGTGGGCGACCGCGCGGCGATGCCGAGGCCGGTCGAGTAGATCGGCACCGTGAAGTCGACGGTGCGTTCGCGCTCCGGCGTCACCGTGATGGCGCCGACCGCCACGTCGACCTCGCCGCGCTCGACCGCGTCGAGCAGCGCCTGCACCTGCTCGAAGGGGCGCAGGCTGACCCGCACGCCCATGTCGGCCGCCACCAGCTTCCACAGCTCGATCGCCAGCCCGCCCCAGGTGCCGTCGGGCTGCTTGACCACGAACGGCGGCGACGGCTTGGTGCCGACCACCATGGCGCGCCCGGGCGGCTCGTCGGCCGCGCGGGCGTCACCCGGCCCGCCGAGCGCGGCGGCGACCAGGAGCGCGAGCATGACGAGGGAGCGGCGCATGGTCAGCGGAGCGCGGACGCCATCCATCTGGCGATCGACGTCATCGATTGGCGCATCACGTCGGCCGCCTTCTCGTCGCTCGGCTGCCGCTCGGCGCGCGCGGTGGCGACGAGGAGAGTGTAGCGCGGCCCGCCGCAGCGCGGGACGCGCAGGATGAGGTCGGCGGCGGCCAGCCGGTAGTGCTCGAGCGCCTCCCGGTGGCGGCGCTTGCGGCTGAGCGGCGCGCCGGCGGCCAGCGCGTGGGCCAGCGCCGCGTGGGTGGTCACCAGGTCGGCCGAGCTACAGCCGCGGAAGTATCGGCGCGCGCTGTCGTCGGGCAGCGTCGTGAGGGCCGCGCTGCCGCCTTCCTCGAGCAGCGGCGCGAGGTAGCCGACCGGGGTGGCGAAGTTGAGGTTGGCGTCGCCGAGCCCCGAGGTGGCCACCCCGATCACCCGGCCGCGATCGTTGAAGACCGGCCCGCCCGACGAGCCGTGCCCGATGGGCGCGCTGATCTGGATGACGTCGTAGGCGACCCCGAAGTGCCTGAGCGAGCTCACCAGGCCGTCGCTCACCGTCCGCTCGAGGCCGCGCGGATTTCCGATCGCGACCACGTGCTGCCCCACCACGGGGTCGCCGGTGTCGAGCTGGAGCGGCCGGAGATGGCCGAGCTCGGGCACCCGCAGGACCACCAGGTCGCGCCTGGCGTCGAAGCCGACCACCGTCACCTCGTCGAACCATTTCTGGTCGGAGCTGGTGACCTTGACCCGGCGGGCACCCTTGACGACGTGGAGGTTGCTGGCGATGAGGCCGCCCTTCGCGATGACGAAGCCGGTGCCGAGCAGATCGCGATCGGTCGTGATGGTCACCACCGACGGCGACGCTCGCTGGGCGATCTCGATGGGCGTGAGCGCGCGCGGCCTCTCTGCCGGCCGCCGGGTCGCGCCTCCTCCGCCGCCGCACGCGGCCGCCAGCGCCGCCGCCGCCACCATCGCCTGGGCAGCCCGCCGCATCACTGCCGCGGCCTCGTGCACGACGCCGGGTTCAGCTTGCAGGAGTGGCGGATCAGCACCTTGGCGCGGGCGGCATCCTTCGGTACGCCGCGCCCATCCTCGTAGGCGCGCGCCAGAGCCAGGCAGCCGAGCGCCAGGCCGATGTCGCACGCCCGCCGGAACTGGGTGGCGGCGCGCCGGTGGTCGCGGGCGGCCCCGATTCCGTGCCGCAGGAGGTGGCCGAGCATCAGGCAGGCGGCGGCGTCGTTCCCCTTGCAGGCGCGCGTCGCGCGGGCCGCGATCGCCCGGGAGGACAGGTCGGGGCGGTCGCGCTCGACCGCGCGGCACGAGGCCTTGCGCCCGAGCAGGCAGGCCCTGAGCTCGGGCAGCCCGGCGCCGGCCTCCAGCTTCTTGACGCCCGAGTCGCGCATCACCCGCGCCTGCTCGGCGCAGGCGGCCGCGCGGCCGGCGTCGCACGCGCGCTGGTAATAGGTGGCAGACAGCCCGGCGTCGGGGCTCACCCCGTCGCCGTCGCGATAGGCGCGCCCCAGCTCCTCGCAGGCGTCGGCGTTGCCGGCGTCACAGGCGATCTTGTTCTCGGCCGGCGATCGCTCGGCGGCGGGCGGCCGCTCCTGCGCCGCCGCGTTCCCCGTGGTCGCCAGCGCGACCAGCATGGCCGCTCCTGCCCACGGTCGTCGCGCCCGCGCCATGTCGCGCGCAGCCTACTACACGGTCTCCGGCCACGGTGTGAAACCGCGGCACGGGCCCGGCGCGCCAAGCCCGCGGACGAGGTGGACCGCCGGGCGGCACTCGCCTTGCTTTCTCTCCAGCACCATGCGACGAGGGGACGGTATCGGCTCGGCCGTGATCGGGGTCGCCGGATGTGTGCTCGCCGCGGCGCCGATCGCCTGCTTCCTCCTCCTCCAGCCGGCGGCCGCCGCCGAGCCGGTCGGCGTCCACTTCGGCCAGGGCATCGCGCCGGGCGGACATCTCTCGGGAGATCTGGCCCGCAAGCTCGACACCTCCGGCCACGTCGGCGGCCGGCTCTACGTCGGCCTGCGCCGGCCGGGCATCGGGATCGAGGCCTCGCTGTCCGGAACCGACGCGACCGTGGTGGGCGAGGAGGCGGAGGTCTCGACCTTCGCGCTCGCCGTCGAGGCGCGTCCCTCGCTCGCGCTGACCTCCTGGCTGAACCTCTATGTCCACGGCGGGCCGAGCTACTCGTGGCTGGGCGCGACCGACCATCCCCTCGGCCGGTTTTCTGGCCTCGGCGTGGTCTACGGCACCGGGCTCGAGCTCGCCACCCAGCGCCGTCTCGAGAACGGGTGGCTGTTCGGCATGTCGCTCTGGCTCGACGAGTCGGTCCAGCACCTCGATCTCACCGGCGCCGAGGGCGGCGAGATCGGCGGCACCGTCGCACTCACGCTCCTCGGCATGGGATTCTCGTTCGGCAGCTGAACCGGCCCGAAGGAGGTAGACTCCGCGGTATGGAGATCCTCCTGGGTGTGGTGGCGGGATTCGTGCTGGCGGTCTTCTCCGGTCTGCGCGTCTACCGGGAATACGAGCGGGCGATCGTCTTCCGCCTCGGGCGCGCGCGCCCCAAGGCGCTCGGCCCCGGCATCAAGCTGCTCTTGCCGCTCGGCATCGACCGCGCGGTGGTGGTCGACACCCGGACCAAGGTGATCCAGATCCCGCCCCAGGAGATCATCACGCGCGACAACATCTCCATCGGGGTCGACGCGGTGGTCTACACCGACGTCGCCTCGCCGAGCGACGCCGTGCTGCGCGTCGAGGAGTACATGCCGGCCACCCTGCAGCTGGCGGCGACCACCCTCCGCTCGGTGCTCGGCCGCATGGAGCTGGACGACATCCTGGCCAAGCGCGCCGAGATCAACGTGGAGATCCGGCAGATCCTCGACGAGCGCACCGAGCAGTGGGGCGTCGAGATCACCGCGGTCGAGATCAAGGACATCGCGCTGCCCCAGGAGATGAAGCGGGCGATGGCCCGCCAGGCCGAGGCGGAGCGCGAGCGGCGCGCCAAGATCATCGTCTCCGAGGGCGAGCTGCAGGCGGCAGAGAAGCTGGCCCAGGCGGCAGCGCTCATCTCCTCCCAGCCGGCCGCCCTCCAGCTGCGCACGCTGCAGACCCTGGTCGAGGTCTCGGCCGAGCGCAACAACACCATCATCTTCCCCATCCCGATCGAGCTCATGCCGGCGCGCGGCGAAGGGCTGTCCCCGGCGGTCGCCAACCTGGTCACCGGCGCGGCCACCGCGGTCGCCTCGCGCCGGGCCGGCCAGCCGCTGGCCGAGCTGCCACAGGAGAAGACCGCCGGCCGGCTGCCGCCCTTGCGCGACCGCGAGGTCGAGGAGCTCGAGCGCCTCAAGGCCGAGCTCGACCCGGTGCCGCGCAAGAAGTGACGGACGCGCGCGCGCCTGCCGGCCGCAGCAACCGCGGTGGCCGGCCGATCGGGGGGCGCCGCGCTGCAACTCTGCGTCGCGACGCGGCCGCCGCCTGGCCCTCGGCTTGCTTTGCCTGACCGGTCGTGCGTGTCGCCCTCGCCCTGGCCGTCGCCCTCGCCCTCGTCACGTCCGCTTCCGCGGTCCGGGCCGGCCGCGGACTGACCCCGGCGCAGGCCGCGCAGGTCAGGCTCATCGCGGCGCGGGCTGGGGCCGAGCGACAGGGCAAGATCGACCGCCGCAAGGCTGCCGCCGACAAGAAGAAGCGGATCCGCGACGCCAAGATGGCCGCTGCCCTCGAGCTCGCCGCCGAGTACAAGTCGGACAAGGCGCGCCGGAAGGCCGAGCGGGCCACCGCCCGCAAGCGCGAGGAGGGCAAGCGAAACGCCGCCCGCCTGCGCTTCATCGAGGAGCTCCTGCAGGAACGGGCGGCGCGCGGCCGCTGAGGTTCGCAGCAGCGACTCAGCGCGCGCGTTCCCAGCGGCTCTGGACCACGCCGCTCGGCAGGCTCCGGGTCCGGGCGAGGCGCCAGACGGTCGTACAGGGTCGCGCCGCCGCAAAGAGCGGAATGCCGGCGCCGATCGTGCGCGGCACGGTGGAGATGGTCATGTCGTCGACCAGGTCCTCGTCGAGGCCGTGCCGGATCGCGACCCCGCCGTCGAGGTAGACGTGGCGGACTCCCTCGGCGGCGAGGCGCGCGACCAGCGGCGCGAGCGGGCCGGCGTGGGTCTCCTCGCGGTGTGCCGCCTCGAGCCCGCGGTGGGTGAGCACGATCACCCGCTTGCCGCTCCAGGGCCAGGCGTCGAAGCCGAGCACCGTCTCCCAGGTGGTGCGGCCGACCACCATCGCGTCGATGGAACGCATGTGCTCCTCGTAGCCATGGTCCTCCCCCTCGAAGGGGGCGAGGAAGTCGAGCCCGCCGTCCGGGCGCGCGATGAAGCCGTCGATGGAGACGCCGACGAAGACGCTGACCTGCATCGCTTGGTCGTACCGCCATGCGCGCGGCTTGTCGATGCGCCGGCGCCAGCTACTCCTCGCGGGTCCGGTCGATGCGGCGATCGACCGCCAGGCTCGATGCGCCGTGCGCCATGAGGACCAGGAGGCCGCCCATGATCGTCACGTTCTTCATGAAGCTCGCCATCTGCGCCACCCGCTCCGGCCCGGCGTAGTTCCAGAAGTCGTGCATGAGCACGCTCACCGGGATGAGGTAGAGGAACAGCGCGAAGCTGCCCAGCCGGGTCAGGAAGCCGGTCATGATCGACAGGCCGCCGGCGATCTCGACGATGGCTGCGATGGCCAGGAGCGTCGTGGCGTATGGGATGCCCTTCGACTGCATGTGGCCGAGCGCGCCCTGGAAGTCGGCCAGCTTCATGACCCCGCTCAGGACGAAGATGGCGGAGAGCAGGATTCGCCCGATGAGCTCGGTTCTCGGCATCGGCGCGACGTGGGCGCACACATCCGGTCGCCCGAACGCCAGTCGATGAAACGCGGATCTGGTGGTGATTGCGGTTGCCATGGAATCTCCTCCTCGGCGGTTGTTTGAACGCAAGCCGCGGGCCACGCCGAGGGACGGCGAGGCGGCCTCATCGGCAGCGACACCTCAGATGGCGGTGGCAGAGTCGGTCGAAGCCGCATGCGCCGGCGCTGGCTCCAGGCGCGCGCCCCAGGACAGCGTGGCGAGCAGCGCACGGGCGCGCTCCTCGACGTACGCATCCGAGCGGCCGGCCAGCGCGGCGGCCAGCGCGGCGGCCAGCGCGGCGGCGCTGGCGAAGCGGTGCCCTGGCTCCTTGGCCAGTCCGACCGCGAGCACCGCGTCGACCTCGGGCGGCAGCTCGGCGATCACGCTCGGCTGCGGCGGCATCGAGTAGCAGACGTTGTAGAGCGTGCTCGGCAGGTCCTTGCCGGAGAAGGGCGGCCGGCCGGTCAAGCAGCGATACGCGATGGCCGCCAGCGCGTAGACGTCGGCGCTCGGGGTGGCGTCCTCGCCGCGCGCCTGCTCCGGCGCCATGTAGGCCGGCGTGCCGACCACCCTGCCGGCGGTCAGCGTGCCGTGGTGGCGGGCCAGCTTGGAGGCGCCGAAGTCGAGCACCTTCCAGGCCACCCCGCCGCCGGCGCGCTCGGCGAGGAACAGGTTGTGCGGCTTGATGTCGCGGTGGACGATGCCCTTGGCTCCGGCCTCGTCGATGGCGCCCGCGACCTCGCTGACCAGCCGGGTCAGCTGCTCGTGCGACAGCCGGCGCCGGTTGCGCAGCATGAGCGCCAGGTCCTTGCCCACCAGGAACTCCATGACCAGGTAGGGGAGCGCGGCGTCGGGCGCCGAGGCGTCGAGGATGCGCACCACGTGCGGCGACTCGAGCGCGCTGGCGGCCCGCGCCTCGCGCAGGAAGCGCTCGATCGAGCCGGGGAAGTCGAGCACGTGCGGGTGGAGGAGCTTGACCGCCGCCCGCTCGGCGCTCGCGACGTGCACGGCCTGGTAGACCTCACCCATGGCGCCGCGCCCGATGACTGGCCCCAGGCGATAGGAGCCGAACACCGCGTCGGTGCAGCGTCCGGGGCCGCCGAGCTGCACCATGCGATCGAGGTCCTGCCTGACCTCGAGGAGTGCGGCGTCGCGCTGTTCGACCTGCCGGTGGACGCGCAGCAGGCTGTCGATGGCGCGCAGGGTGCTCTCGCGGCCCAGCCGGGCCAGCACGAAGCCCATGAAGTAGAGGAACTGGATCGCCACCTGGGTGACCACGTGGTAGTGCAGCGGCCGGTCGGCGCCGGTGTAGATGCCCGGGTCGGCCATGGCGCCCGACAGGACCAGGAGCGCCAGCGCCGCCTGGGCCGCGGCGCACAGGACATAGACGAGGAGCGCCGCCCGCGCGCTCTGGCTGCGCGAGAAGAAGTAGAGCCCGAGCGCGACCGTGGCGGGCGCCGCCGAATGGATGCCCCAGTAGAAGATCACGGTGAAGCCGGTCACGGTGGCGAGCACCGCCAGCGCCAGGATGACGCGCGGCCGGTAGCGGCCCGGGTCGCCCAGCGCGTGGACCACGTAGCTGGCGGCCGCCACGTCGAGCACCAGCAGGGCCAGGAGCACCTGCTTGAGGACCGGGTTGCCGCCCAGGAGCGGCACCCCGACCAGCGCCACCACGTACATGATCAGGCTGAAGAGCGCGTACACCCGGATCCGGGCGATCTCCTCGAGGAGGAGCGCCTCGGCCGGCGACCCGGCGGTCGGCTCGATCGAGCGCTGCTGTGCGCTGGCCGTCGGTTCGCCGTCAGTGTTCGCCTGCGCCTGCGGCCGCTTGAGCTCGACCGTCTGTGCCTGTCGCAGGTCCGCCACCCCTGCCGCAGCATATCCGAAGCGCAGGTCAGGCGCCCGGCTCGTCAGCGGGGCGGAACGACTTGCGCAGGAGCCCGAGGAAGTCGCGCGACGCCTCGCGGGCGATGACGAGCGCGCTCGCCACGTAGGTCGCCGCGCCGGCGACCACCTCGAGGAGGAGCCCGATGAAGGGGTGGTCCTCGGTGAGGCCGAGGCCGTACCTGACCGCCAGCACCGCGCCGACCATCGGGACGCAGGCGCAGAGCGGCCGCGCCATGCCGGACAGCATCGCCCGCATCGACACCCCGTCGGCCTGCTGGATGAGCCACATGCTGGCCAGCGCGTGCAGCGTGAAGCCGATGCCGACCCCGGTGGCTGCCCAGTAGGGACCGAAGAAGGACAGGAGCGCCACCGAGCCGAGGATGGCGGCCAGCTTGCCGAGCTCGAGCCACATGGCGGCGCGGGTCCAGTGCCGCGCCTGCAGGAAGGAGAAGATGATCCACCCGACCGGGCGCGCCACCGACAGCGCCGACAGGATCGCGATGTAGGCCGCCACGCCCTGCCACAGCTCGTTGAACAGGGCCGCGACCAGCGTGTCGGCCACCGCGCCCAGGCCGACCGCCAGCGGGAACACGATGAGCGCCAGGAGCGCGGCCGACCTGATCAGCGCGCGCCGCTGGCCGCGGTGATCCATCCTGGTGAACGAGGGCAAGAGGACGTCGCCGATGTGCTCGCCGACGTGCGAGGTCGGGATGTCGGCCAGGTTGTAGCCGAGGTTGTAGAGCCCGAGCTCGCGCGGCCCGAAGATGGCGGAGAAGACCAGGTTGTCCCACTTGCCGGCGAAGAAGCTGGCGCTCGAGGCGATCCACAGCGGGGTGCCGAAGGCGAAGACGTCGCGCACCAGCTCGCGCTCGAGCCGGCTCGGCGCCAGCCACTGCCGCCGGTCGCTCGCCCACAGGATGACCACGGTCCGCACCAGCGAGCGGGTCACGTTGCCGAAGACGATCGCCTCACCGCCCCAGCCGCCCCAGGCGAAGCCGACCGCAGTGACCACGTAGGTCAGCTCGGCGCTGGTGCGCGCCATGCTCGCCGAGGCGAACTTCATCTCGCGGATGAGCACCCGCTCCGGGATGATCGACATCCGGTTGAGCAGCACCGAGGCGGCCAGCCCGGGCACGTACTCGGCCATCGACGGCGAGTCGAACAGCGGCTCGAGCGGCCCGGCCAGGAGCACCACCGCGATGATGCCGGCCAGCCCGAAACCCAGGTGCAGCACGGCGACCTGGAAGACCCGGGTCGCCGGCAGGTTCGGGTTGGCGACCACGAACTGCCCGAACCCCGCGCTCGACAGCTGGTTGGCCGACAGGACCAGCACGGTCGCCACCGACACCTCGCCCACCACCTCCGGCGCGATCAGGTGGGTGAGCACCAGCGTGCCGACCACCCCGACCATGCGCGACGCAACGCTCGAGACGATCGTCCAGACCGCGCCGCGAACCGCTTTGCGCGCGAGGGACAACCGTGGCCGTTCAGGGCACGAAGACCGAGTCGCCCGACAGGATGACCAGGTTCATCTGCGGCGCCTCGCCCGACGCGATGAGGCTGTAGACGATCGGAATCTTGCGAATCTGTCCCTTCGCGTCGCGTCGCATCAGCACGATGTCGTCGCGATCGGCGAAGCGCGAGAAGCCACCGGCCAGCGCGATCGCCTCGGCGACCGTCACGTACACCTTCGAGGTATAGATGCCGGGCTGGCCGACCTCGCCGGAGACGGTGAAGCGGTAGCTGTTCACTCCGGTGATCGCGATGGTGATCTCCGAGCCCTCGAGCTTGATGTACTCGGCGAGCCGCGACTGGATCTCCTGGCGCAGCTGGCTCGGCGTCTTGCCGGCCGCCACGATGTCGCCGACCAGCGGCATGGTGATGGTGCCGTCCGGCCGCACGGTCGCCGCGGTGGTGAGCTGCTGGTTCTTCCAGACGGTGATCATGAGGTCGTCGGAGATGCCGATCACGAACTCGGAACGGCGGGGGTTGGGCTCCTTCGAGTAGTCGTAGTCCGGGAGCGAAGCTCCGCAGGCACCGAGAGCCAGGAGACCTGCGACCGCCGATGCGATGACGAGGACTTTGGCTGTCACGGCCGTTACTATAGTCGCGCCCTTGCGGGCTGTCATGTTCGCGCTCCCCGGCATCGTCGCGCTCATCTTCACGATCTACATCCGCCCGCAGGAGATCCAGTCCGACCTCCAGCGACTGCCGCTGCTCTACCTGTTCTTCGCGGTGGCCATCTTCGGTCTCGCGGTCGACCTGCGCCTGCGGGTCAACAAGTTCTCCGCCACGCCGCAGCTCCCGTGGGTCGTGCTGCTCTTCGTCTGGTCGCTCATCGCCACGGCGCTCAACGCTCCGGACACCGTGGTGCACACCGGGCTCGAGTTCGCGGTGCCGGTGACGCTCTACGTGGTCATGGCTCACAGTGTCCACACCTTCCGCGCCTTCCAGTGGGTGACCGGCACCGTCCTGGCCCTGACCGTCCTGCTCGCTGTGGTGGCGGCCCATCAGGGCGTGGCGCCCTGGGGCTGCGTGCGCGTCGACCCGCAGCGCACCGGCGACATCACCATCGGCGAGCCGGACGGCCGCCCGTGCCGCCCGCTCGAGGACCTCGACTGCTACCTGCGCGGCGAGCCGGAGCCGGGCGCCGACTACATCTGCGAGCACGTCGGGATGCTCGGCACCACCAGCGTGGCGGGTCGGGTCCGCTACCGCGGCGTGCTGCAGGATCCCAACGAGCTCGCGCTCGCGCTCGGCATCGGGCTGCCGCTGGTCTTCGCCTTCGCCGCCCGGCGGCGCACCCTGGCACGCGCGCTGGTGGCCGGCGGCACCTTCGCGCTGGTGGCACTCGCCGTCTACTTCACCCAGTCGCGCGGCGGCCAGCTGGTCATCGCCGGGGTCGTCGCGGTCTACGCCCTTCACCGCTGGCGCTGGAAGGCGGCCGCCGTGATGCTCTTCGCGGCGCCGGTGGTGCTCGCCTTCGCGATGGGCGGCGGCGACAGCGGCCGGGTGGACGCCGCCGCGTCCACCGAGGAGCGCTACGAGGCGTGGGCCACCGGCATCCAGATGTTCCGCGACTCGCCGCTGTTCGGGGTCGGGCACGGGCAGTTCGTCGAGCACCACTACCTGACGGCGCACAACAGCTACGTCCTGGCGCTGGCCGAGCTCGGCCTGGTCGGCATGTTCCTCTGGGGCGCCGTCCTCTACCTCACGGTCAAGATCCCGCTGGTGGCGCTGGTCCGCTACGAGGGGCGCGAGGACGCACGGATCGCGCGGATCTGGGCGCTCGCCCTCCTGTCGGCTTTCGGCGGCCTCCTGGTGGGGATCTTCTTCCTGTCCTTCGCCTGGCACCTGATCTTCTGGGCCTATGTCGGCCTGTCGGGCGCCTTCTACTCGGCCGTCCGCACCCACGACCCCGAGTTCAAGGTCCGGATGACGCTGCGCGACTGGGGCATCCTCGCCGCCACCTCGGGGACCCTGGTCGCGATGCTCTTCACTTACCTCAGGTTCCGCGGGTATTAATCCCCATGCTGCGAACCCTGATGCTGGTGCTCTTCGCCCTGGTCGCCGGCGGGTGCTCGACCAACGAGACGGTGAAGCGGGTCCGCGGGCTGGCCGACAAGGCCTGCGCCTGCACCGACGCCGCCTGCGCCGACGCGGTCGAGAAGGAGTACGTCGACCTGGTCAAGGAGGGGCAGAAGCGCGGGGGCGAGGACGATCGCAAGGAGGTCGAGGCCGCCTACAACCGGATGCGCGGCTGCATCGCGTCGGCCCGGACGGGCGGGGGCACCGCCCCTGCCGCGCCCGACAAGGCCGGCGACAAGGCGGCGCCGCCGTGAGCAGCGCAGCCGACTTCATCGCCGAGCTCCAGCGCGAGCGCGCCACCGCGATCCTGCGCACCGACTCGCAGGAGAGGGCGGCGGCCGCGATGGACGCCGCCGTGCGCGCCGGCTTCCGCCACCTCGAGTTCACCCTCACCACCCCGGGCGCGCTCGAGCTGGTCACCGAGTTCTCGCGCCGGCCGGGTCTGGTCGTCGGGACCGGCACCGTCCTCACGCCGGAGGACGCCCGCGCCTCGGTCCGGGCCGGGGCCCGGTTCCTGGTCTCCCCGGTGATGGACGAGGAGGTCATCCGCGCCGCTGCCCTACTCGGGGTCCCGGCCATCCCGGGCTGCCACACCCCGACCGAGATGCTGCGCGCCCATTGCGCCGGCGCCACCCTGCAGAAACTCTTCCCCGCCCCGGCCGGGGGCCCCGACTACGTGCGGGCCATCCTGGCGCCGATGCCCTTCCTGCGCATCCTGCCGACCAACGGGGTGGACGCGACCAACGCGGCCGCCTACCTGGCCGCCGGGGCGGTCGCCGTCGGGTTCGTCGCCGCCCTGTTTCAGGCCGAGGATCTGGCCAGCGGGCGGTTCGACCGGATCGAGGAGCGGGCGAAAGCCCTCCTGGCCGCGGTTCGCGCTCCTTGACGCCGGTGGGGACATCTCGCATCATCTCGCAACCATGAGACGCTTCGGACTTCTGTTCCTGTCCGCGCTCGGCCTGGCACTCCCTGGCTGTACGCGAGACAGCGGCGATACGGCGCTGGGCGAGAAGATCGACCAGCTCATCAAGCGGCAGGACGAGACCAACCAGATCCTGCGCGACATCGCGAAGGGAGGCGGCATCAAGGGCGGAGCCGCCGGCGGCATGGGCGCTCGCGGCGGCGCCGAGGGCGGCGAGCGGCGCCGTCCCGAGCCGACCGAGGTCTACGCGGTCAACGCCACCGGCCCGACCGAGGGGCCCAAGGACGCCAAAGTAACCATCGTCGAGGCGTTCGAGTTTGCTTGACCGTACTGCGCGAAGGTCGGTCCGACCATCGATCAGCTGATGAAGGATTATCCGAAGGACCTGCGCGTCGTCTCCAAGCACTTCGTCGTGCACCCGCAGCTCGCCACCATCCCGGCGCTGGCTGCCTGCGCGGCGGACAAGCAGGGCAAGTTCCACCAGATGAAGGAGCTCATCTTCGAGAAGGGCTTCAACGCCGGGCGCAACCTGTCGCAGGAGAACATGGACAAGCTCGCCGGCGAGGTGGGCCTGAACATGCAGAAGTTCAAGGCCGACAGCGAGGGCGACTGCAAGAAGATCATCCGCGAGGATCAGCAGCAGATGGCGATGGTGGGCGTCGGCGGAACGCCGGCCTTCTTCATCAACGGCCGCTTCCTCTCGGGCGCCCGGCCCGTCGAGCAGTTCAAGGCGCTCATCGACGAGGAGCTCAAGAAGGCCAACGAGCGCATCGGCAAGGAAGGCACCACGGCTGGGAACTACTACCAGAAGTGGGTGCTCGAGAAGGGCAAGAAGAGCCTCTAGCCGCTACAGTCGAGCGGTGCCCGTCTTCGACAGCGTGGTCGACACCGTCGGGGGGACGCCGCTCGTCCGGCTGCGGCGCATCGCGGCCGACACCGGCGCCGCCCTGCTCGCCAAGCTCGAGTCGCGCAATCCCTGCTCCTCGGTGAAAGACCGGATCGGGGTCGCGATGATCCGCGAGGCGGAGGCGCGCGGCCAGCTGGCTCCGGGCGCCACCATCGTGGAGGCGACCTCCGGCAACACCGGCATCGCGCTGGCCTTCGCCGCCGCCGCCCTCGGCTACCGGCTCATCATCACCATGCCGGAGAACATGAGCCGCGAGCGCATCGCCATGCTGCGCACCTTCGGCGCCGAGATCGTCTTGACCAAGGGCGGCCTGATGCGCGACGCGGTGCTGCGCGCCGAGCAGATCGCGCGCGAGACCCCGGGCGCGGTCATGCTGCAGCAGTTCAGGAACCCGGCCAACCCCGACATCCACCGGCGCACCACCGCCGAGGAGATCTGGCGCGACACCGGCGGGGAGCTCGACGTGTTCGTCGCCGGGGTCGGGACCGGCGGCACCATCTCCGGGGTCGGTGCCTATCTCAAGGAGAAGAAGCCGGCGATCCGGGTGGTGGCGGTCGAGCCGTCCGCCTCGGCGGTGCTGTCGGGGCAGCCGGCCGGGCAGCACGCCATCCAGGGCATCGGCGCCGGCTTCGTCCCCGAGATCCTCCGGCGCGACGTCATCGACGAGGTGGTCACGGTGAGCGAGCGGTCCGCCTTCGACGGCGCCCGGCGCCTCGCCCGCGAGGAGGGCATCCTGGCCGGCATCTCGTCGGGTGCCGCGCTGAGCGCCGCGCTCAAGGTGGCGCGCCGTGCCGAGATGTCGGGCGCCACCATCGTGCTGGTCCTGCCCGACACCGGCGAGCGCTACTTGACGACTCCGCTCGGCGACCCGGCCGGCTGAGCAACCGGCGCGTGCTGCCGCGGCACGGCGTGGATCCGCACCACCTTGCCGTCCACGTCGAGGATGTAGATCTGGCCGGCGCCGAGGTCGTTGGAGCGGAGCAGCTCCACCAGCGAGTCGCGCAGGGTGAGCGGCTTGCCGTCCTCCCCGACGAGGTCCTGGTTCGACCCCTTGCCGTCCTTGCCGCCGGGGACGAACTTCTTCTGCAGCTTGCTGGCGTCGCCGACCACCAGGTAGATGGCGGCGTTCGGCTTGAGGTGGGTCTGCGCCGCCGCCTTCACCTGGTCGCCGGTGACCGCCTTCACGTTGTCGACGTAGGTGTTCCAGTAGTCGAGCGGCAGGCCGAAGTAGACCAGCGCGCGGTACTGCGACAGCGTGGCCGACGCGGTGGCGAAGCGAGCCGGCATCGCCAGGATGCTGCCCTCTTTCTCGCGGTCGAGCTCCTCCTGGGTGGGCGGCTTGCTCTTGCCGTCCTGCAGGTCGCGCACCTCGTGCAGGAGCTCGAGGACGCTCTGGTAGGTGGAGTCGTCGCGCACCGAGCCCCGGGCGGTGAAGGTGCCGAACCACTTGGAGTAGCCGAACCCGCCGCCGGCGCCGTAGGCGTAGCCCTTGGCCTCGCGCAGGTTCATGTTGATGCGGCTGGTGAAGCCGCCGCCGAGCAGCGAGCCCATGATGGTGGTCGGGAAGTAGTCGGGCGCCTTGCGCGGCGGTCCCATGTGCATCATCGCCACCACCGACTGCGCCGAGTCGGGTACGTCCACCAGGTAGATGAGCCCGTCCTTGATCGGCGCCGGCTTGGGCGGCTTCGGCAGCGCGGGCGGGGCGCCGCGCCACTTGGCCAGCAGCGGCGTGACGGCGGCGCGGATCTTCTCCTCGGTCGTGTCGCCGACCACGAACAGGCGCGCCTTGCGCGGGCGGATCCAGCGCCGGTGGTAGGCCTTGCAGTCGGCCAGGCGAATGGCCTTGTAGCTCTTCTCGCTGGTCACCCGGCCGAACGGGTGGGCGGCGCCGTAGCGGACCAGGCCGCTGAGCCGGCCGGCCACCGCGGTGGCCGAGCCGCGCGCCTGCTTGAGCGACTCCAGCCGCCGCTGGATCATGCGGTCGAACTCGGCCTGGCGGAAGCCGGGCGTGAGGATGGTGTCGGCGAACAGCCCGAAGGTCTGGTCGAAGCTCTTGGTCAGGGTCCGCATCGAGACCCCCTGGGTGTCGTCGCCGGCGTAGCTCGACACGCTCGAGGCGACGTCGGCCAGCGCCTCGCTGAAGGGGATCTTCTCCAGCTTGACGGTGCCCTCGGACATCATGTCCATGCAGACCGAGGCCAGCCCGACCTTGCCGGCCGGGTCGGTCATCGCGCCGCCGTCGAGGTCGAGGTCGATGGAGATGGTCGGCAGCTCGTGGCGCTCGACCAGGAAGACGTCGACCTTGTCGGCCTTGCCGATCTGGAAGCGCTTGATGGCCGGCAGCTGGAACGCGCGCGGCTCGGCGGGCGCCGGCCGCTTGTCGCGAAACGCTTCGTTGGGGAACTCGGGATCACCGGCCGACGGCGGGCCCTTGGTGAAGGTCGGCGGCGGCGCCTCGGTCTCGCCGGTTCCGCTGGTGGTGGTCTGCCTGGGTCCGCAGGCGACCAGGAGTGCAAGGAGGAGGGTCGTCTTCTTGGTCGACATCACTTCTTCCCTTTCACTTACACTCCGCTCGGGGTGGGTGCTGCCCCGGGATCCGGCGCGCCCTTCGGGCGCGCTTGCCCCACCCCTCGCGAACCAGGAACGGTCAGCACCTCGACCCGGTGCTCGGGGCCGAGGAACTTCTCGGCGATCTTCTGGATCGCCGCGGGCGAGCTCTTGCGATAGCGGTCGAGGTCGGCGGTGATGAAGTCGGGATTCCCGACGTAGTGGTTGTACTTCTGCAGCGTCTCGGCGCGGGCCAGCAGGCTCTCGAGGCCCCAGACGAAGCCCGACTCCTGCTCGACCACGGTGCGGTCGAACTCGCGCTGGCTGATCGGCTCGGTGCGGACCTTCTCGATCTCCTGGTTCATGATCCGCTCGATCTCCTTCATGTCGGCGCCGGTCTTGGCGGTGACCGACACCGTGAAGGTCGAGGAGTGCTGGCGCGAGGCCTGGAACGCGGCCACCGACTGCGCCAGCTGCTTCTCGTGCACCAGGATCTTGTAGAGGCGGCCGGTGCCGGGCGACGCCAGCGTGTTGCCCAGGACGTCGAGCTCGGCGTCGCCCGCCTCGAAGAAGGCCGGCGTGTGCCACACGTACTCGATGCGGCGCAGCTTGGCCAGCGAGTCCTTCACCTCCTCGCGCGCCGGCTTGATGATCGGCATCGCCAGCTTGCGGTGGGCCGGCCTGCCCGTCTTGGGGAAGCTGCCGAACCACTTCTGGACCAGCTGCTTGGCGTTCTTGCTGTCGAAGTCGCCGGCGATGACCAGGGTCGCGTTGCCGGGCACGTACCACTTCTTGTAGAAGCCCTGGACGTCCTCGAGCTCGGCCGCCTCGAGGTCTTCATGCTTGCCGATGACCAGGTCGCGATACGGGTGCCCCTCCGGGTGCAGGAGGTGCGAGACGTTGAAGCGGGTCTTGCCGTACGGCTCGTTGTCGTAGCTCTGCCGGCGCTCGTTGCGCACCACGTCGATCTGGTTCTTCAGGCTCGGCCGGGTGAGGAGCGGCAGGAAGTAGCCCATCCGGTCGCTCTCGATCCACAGCGCGGTCTCGAGGTGATGGGAGGGCACCACCTCGAAGTAGTTGGTGCGATCGAAGTTGGTCGACCCGTTGGGCGACGCCCCGAGGCCCTTGAGGATCTCGAAGTGCTTGTCCTCGCCCACGTGCAGCGAGCCCTGGAACAGCATGTGCTCGAACAGGTGCGCGAAGCCGCTCCGCCCCGGCACCTCGTCGCCCGAGCCGACGTGGTACCAGACGTCCACCGCCACCAGGGGGATACTGTTGTCCTGGTGCAGGATCACCTCGAGGCCGTTGGGCAGCTTGTAGCGCTCGAACTCGACCCGAGGGTCCTGGCTGCCGGCGGACGGGGGCTGCGCCTTGTCGCTCCTCGCCCCGCCCGGATGGAGGAGGAGGACAGCCGCCGCCGCGATCGCGAACCACGCATCTCGCTTCATGGTCGTATTCCTTGCGGGAGAGTCTCGGCGGGGAGACACTACTGAGAGCCCTGGTCGGGTGCAACCCGCCTTTCTCCGATGATCTGGCTGCTGCTGGCCGCTTTCGGCGCCGCCGTGACCGCCGCCTCGTGGGTCCTGGGGCCGCGGGATCCCGTGGTCCTTGCGGCAGGAATCACGGGCCTCTGGATGGTCGGCCGCGTCGCGGTGACGGTGGCCGCGCGCGCCCGCGGCCGCCGCGTGGTCGAGGTGACCCGACCGGTGGTCGGCTCGGCGCCGCCGCTGGGGCCGGAGGCCGAGGCGCTGGCCGCGTCCCGCAGCCCGGCCGAGGTCGCCGCCATCGTCGATGAGCTCTTTGCCGTGCGCGCGCCGGGGTCGATCGTCGAGCTGTGGCTGCTCGGCACCCGTCGCGAGTGGCGCCGGGCCAAGGGCGGCGCCATCCCGTGCGCCCCGGCGCCCGAGCGGCTGCTCCGCTTCCTCGCCGAGATCGCCGGCGAGGCGATCGACCGCGACACCCTGGCGGCGAGCGGCGAGGCGGCCGCCGAACTGGCCTCGGTGGCACCGGCGCCGCTGGTCTGGCCGATCGAGCGCAACGGGCGCGTGCACGGCCTCCTGTGGGTCGCGCCGCGCGGCAGGTCGCCGATCGAGCCGCTGGTGGCGCGGCTGGCCGGGCCGCTGGCCGACGCGCTCGGCGATGTCGGCATGGAGATGCGCATCGCGCAGCAGACCGAGGTGGCCGCCGAGGTCGAGGTCGCGGCCGCCGTGCAGCAGGCGCTCATTCCGGACGGCGCAGCGCGGGTGCTCGGGCCGCTCGAGCTGGCCGGCAGCTACCTCCCGGCCAGCCGCTGCGGCGGCGACTGGTGGTCGGTCGACGAGCTCGAGGGCGGCGCCGCCCTGGTGGTGGTCGCCGACGTCACCGGCCACGGGATCGGGGCGGCGCGCATCACCGCGGCGGCGCGCGGCGCCCATGGCGTGGCGCTGCGGCTCGGCCGGCGGCGGCCGGAGCTGGGCGCGCTGATCGATCTGCTCGACGCCGCGGTGCGCGAGGTCGGCGCCGGCCACTACCACATGACCTGCTTCGCCGCGATCATCGAGCCGGGCGGCCGGGTCCTGTTCACCGGCGCCGGCCATGTGGCGCCCTACCTGGTGCACCCGCCGGGCCGCGCCGGGGACCGCATCGCGATCGACGCGCTGGTCGCGCGCGGCAACCCACTCGGGGTCAAGCGCGAGCTCTCCCTGCACGTCCACGAGCAGCGCGTCGAGCCCGGCTCGCTGCTCCTGTTCTACAGCGACGGACTGGTCGACTGCCTGAACGCGCGCGAGGAGCGGCTGGGCGATCGCCGGATGCAGCGCCTCCTGCGCGAGATCGCCGCCGAGGGGCCGCCGATCGGCGAGGTGCGCGACCGCATCGAGGGCGCGGTCCGCGACTTCGCCGGCGGTCACCCGCAGCCGGACGACATCACCTTCGTCGCCTGCCGCGTCCTCCCGGCTACCTGATCACCAGGTCGGCGATGAGCGGCAGGTGGTCGCTGGCGATCCGCGCCAGCTCCATGCGCGAGGCCTGCACGTGGTGGATCTCGACGTTGCCGCGCACGTAGATGCCGTCGAGCGCGCGCACCGGGGCGTAGGCGGGGAAGGTCCGGATCGGGTTGATGCCGCGGAAGCCGGCGGGCACCAGCACCTTCCTGCCGAGCGTTCCCCAGACGTCGTTGAGATCGCCGGCGACCACGATGGGCGTGCGGTGGTCGAGGCCGGCGAAGGGGTGGCTGGAGAGGAACTTGCGCAGCTGCACCTTGCGCTCCATGCCGGACAGGCCGAGGTGCATGTTGTAGACGTGGAGGGTGCGGGTGCGCGGCGTCTCGCCGTTCTCCGGGTGGAGGCGGACCCGGGCGCGGCCGTGCAGCACGCTGCGCCGCTTCTTGGGCGGGATGGTGAGATCGATGTTGTTGCTCTCGGTCAAGGGGAAGCGGCTGAGGATGGCGTTGCCGTACTGGCCGCCGCCGCGGAGCAGGACGTTGGCGAACCACGACCGGTGGCGCAGGCCGAGCAGGTCGCCGAGCAGGTCGACCTGGCGGTCGCCGCGCGATCGGCGCGCCGCGTGATCGACCTCCTGCAGGAGCACCACGTCGGGCTGGTAGTGCGCGATGAGCGCGCGCACCCGTTCCGGATCGTAGCGGCGATCGAGCCCCCCGATGCACTTGTGCACGTTCCAGGTGAGCAGACGTAACCGCACCGCGCGCGCCCGCTAGCTGTGGGTCAGCTTCTTGAACTTGATGCGGTGGGGCTGATCCGCCTCTTCGCCGAGGCGGCGCTTGCGGTCGGCCTCGTAGTCGCGGTAGTTGCCCTCGAACCAGACCGTCTTCGAGTCCCCCTCGAAGGCGAGGATGTGGGTGGCGATGCGGTCGAGGAACCAGCGATCGTGGCTGATGATGACCGCGCAGCCGGGGAAGCCGGTGAGCGCGTCCTCGAGCGCGCGCAGGGTGTCGACGTCGAGGTCGTTGGTCGGCTCGTCGAGCAGGAGCACGTTGCCGCCGCTCTTGATGAGCTTGGCCATGTGCACGCGGTTGCGCTCGCCGCCCGACAGCATGCCGACCTTCTTCTGCTGGTCGGCCCCCTTGAAGTTGAACGAGGAGACGTAGGCGCGCGAGTTGACCTGGCGGGTGCCGAGCTCGAGGGTCTCCGCCCCGCCGGTGACCTCCTGCCAGACCGAGCGGTCGGCGCCGAGGGCGTCGCGGTTCTGGTCGACGTAGGCGAGCTTGACGGTCTCGCCGATGACGAGCTTGCCGGCGTCCGGCTTCTCCTCGCCGACGATCATGCGGAAGAGGGTGGTCTTGCCGGCGCCGTTGGGCCCGATGACGCCGACGATGCCGCCGCGCGGCAGGCGGAACGACAGGTCCTCCATGAGGAGGTTGTCGCCGAAGGCCTTCTTGACCCCCTCGGCGATGACGACCTCGTTGCCCAGCCGCGGGCCGGGCGGGATGATGATCTCCATCGCCGGATCCTTCTGCGCGGTCCGCGACTCCTCGAGCAGTTCCTCGTAGCGCGACAGGCGGGCCTTGCTCTTGGCGTGGCGCGCCTTGGGCGAGGTGCGCACCCACTCGAGCTCGCGCTCGAGCGCGCGGTTGCGCGCTCCGGCCTGCTTCTCCTCCTGCTCGAGGCGCGCCTTCTTCTGCTCGAGCCAGGAGCTGTAGTTGCCCTCGAAGGGGATGCCCTGGCCGCGGTCGAGCTCGAGGATCCAGCCGGCGACGTTGTCGAGGAAGTAGCGGTCGTGGGTGACGGCGACCACGGTGCCGGGGAACTCGGCCAGGTGGCGCTCGAGCCAGGCCACCGACTCGGCGTCGAGGTGGTTGGTCGGCTCGTCGAGCAGCAGCATGTCCGGCTTGGACAGGAGGACCTTGCAGAGCGCGACGCGGCGCCGCTCGCCGCCCGACAGGGTGGAGACGTCGGCGTCGCCCGGCGGGGTGCGCAGGGCGTCCATCGCGATCTCGACGGTGCGGTCGAGCTCCCAGGCGTTGGCGGCGTCGATCTTGTCCTGCAGGCTCGCCTGCTCCTCGAGCAGCTTCTCCATGGTGTCGCCGTCGATGTCCTCGCCCAGGCGGTTCGAGATCTCCTCGAAGCGGGTGAGGAGCGACCGGGTGCCGGCCACCGCTTCCTCGACGTTGCCGAAGACGTCCTTGGCGGGATCGAGCACCGGCTCCTGCGGCAGGAAGCCGACCCGGACGCCGTCGGCCGGCCACGCCTCGCCGACGAACTCCTTGTCCTGGCCGGCCATGATGCGCAGCAGGCTCGACTTGCCGGCGCCGTTGGCGCCCAGGACGCCGATCTTGGCGCCGGGGAAGAAGGACAGCCAGATGTCCTTGAGGATCTCGCGCTTGGGCGGGACGACCTTGCCCAGACCCTTCATGACATAGATGTACTGGTAGCCCATGGCGGGCGGAGATTACCCCACGGGACTCGGCGGTGCAGCCTGCTACCATCTCGGGGTGGACTCGCCGTACCGCGAGCCTCCGTCGGTGGCGCCGGCCGTGGCACCCAGCCGGGACGGCCCGGTCCGGGTCGAGTCCGGGACGCACGGCGTGCGGGTGGAGCTGGGCGGCCGCTTTCGGCTGGCGGTGAGCGGCGGGCGGGCGGTCTGGACGCGGATCCGGCGCGGGCGGCGCCGGACGCTGTCGCTCGGCCGCGCCCGGCTGTGGGTCGTGCGGGCTCATCCGACCCGGGAGCTGGCCCTCTGGTACGAGGCCGAGCCCGGTCGGGTCGAGCGGCTGGGGGCGGTGCGGCCGGTCCCGCTGTTCGACGCCGGGGCGCTGGCTGCCTGGCGCGCGCTCGACCGGGCCGCCGGCGAGCTGGCCCGCGCGCTCGCGCCCTGGGCCGGTCAGGTGGAGGAGGCGACCGAGCTGGGGCGGGGAGGGCACCGGGTCCTGCTCGTGCGGTTCGCCGACCGGCTGGTGGTCTACGCCCGGCCGCTCTTCCGCGAGCGACCGCGCCGCACGCTCGAGGTCTGCCGCGACGGAACCATTGTCGTGCCGGGCCGCGACGAGGACCGGCGCGCGCGCTTCCACACCCGCTTCGGCGTCTCGGTCAGCGGCGACCGCGTGGTCTTCTCCGACCGCGACGAGCAGCGGGTCGCCTCGCTGCTGCTTCCGTGGATCGCCCCCGAGGATCGCCAGGAGCTGGCGCGCCGCTTCGGCGAGCTGGTGGATCCGGCCCCGCCCGAGCCGGCCGGCGACGCTCGCACCATGCCGCTCCGCCCCTGGGCCTCGGGCCTGGGCCGCAGCTCCCCCATCGCGGCGCTCCTGCCCGGCCCGCTGCCACTCTCGGCCCTCAGCCGCTTCCGCCGCTGATCCCGATCCCGGGGCCGACCCCGACCCCGACCCCGATCCCGATCCCGATCCCGATCCCGATCCCGATCCCGATCCCGATCCCGAGTATGAAGCGGTCGGTGGGTCAAGAGATGAGTTCGTCGTTGCGATCGCGAAAGCGTCGCTGC
>Ga0111539_10001895_pt1 | contig 27840 bp, 28 predicted proteins | sample RhiMethybrSRZTD1_FD_79667 | JGI IMG/M metagenome (GOLD analysis project Ga0111539, IMG submission 79667) | Populus rhizosphere microbial communities from Tennessee, USA - Rhizosphere MetaG P. TD hybrid SRZTD1 (version 2) (version 2) | ecosystem: Host-associated > Plants > Roots > Rhizosphere >...
CGCCGCAGCGCGGCGCCGCCGGCGCGGCCGCGCTCGCCGGCCGATGCCCTGTGAGCTAAGAGGTCGCTGAAAGGCGAGCGACCGCGAAAGTCTGAAGTAAGAAGTCAGAAGTAGATCTACTCATTTGGGCCTGAATCAGCTCGACTTCTAACTTCGTACTTTAGGCTTTCAAGGCAGGCTGCTCTTTTTCAGCAGCCTGCAAGGCGCGTTCAGCGCGGCTGGCGATCAGCCGCCGCCGGATCGTTGACCTGCGCGAGGTGGCGGACGCGCGCCACCAGATCGCCGGCGTCGACCGGTTTCGGCAGGTGCGCATGGAAGCCGGCGTGCAGCGCGCGGGCGCGATCCGGGTCGCCGGCGTAGGCGGTCACGGCCAGCGCCGGGATCGCCGCCACCGCAGGGTCGCCGTGGCTCCTCACTCGCGCGATGAACGCGAGGCCGTCCTCGTCGGGCATGCCGAGATCGCACACCAGCACGTCGGGGCGCCCGTGCGCCAGCATGTCGTAGGCCTCGGCGGCCGAGCGCGCGGTCGTCACCGCCGCGCCCTCGTCCTCGAGCATCCGCCCGGCAATCTCGCGCGCGTCGGCGTCGTCGTCCACGACGAGCACGTGGATGCCGCTCAGCTGCAGCCGCGGCTCGTTGGCGGTCGCGGCCACCTGCTTCGGCGTCTGCTCGGTGGCTACCGGAATCCGCACGGTGAACCTCGCGCCCTCGCCGATGGCGCTGACGACGGCGGCGCTGCCGCCATGCATCTCCGACAGGTGGCGGACGATCGCCAGGCCGAGCCCCATGCCGCCGTACTCGCGGGTCATGCCGGCGTCCTGCTGTGAGAACCGTTCGAACGCGTGCGACAGGAACTCGGGGCGGATGCCGGGACCGGTGTCGGCGACGCTGATCTCGATCATCGAATCGGCCGGCGCGAGGCCGATCGTGATGCGCCCGCCGGCCGGCGTGAACTTGACCGCGTTCGACAGCAGGTTCCACACGATCTGCTGCAGCCGATCCGGATCGGCGGCGACGGGCTCGAGGCCGAGCCGATCCTCGATCTCAATCTCGAGCTGTTTCGCCTGCGCCGCCGGCCGCACCGAGTCGAGCGCCGCCTCGACCACCGGCCGCACGTCGGTCGGCCGCACGTGCAGCGTCAGCGTGCCGGTGACGATCCGCGAGACGTCGACGAGATCGGCGATGAGACGGGTGAGGAGCGCCGTGTTCCGCTCGATCGCCACCAGCCCGCGCTCGATCCGGGCCGGATCCGGCTGCGAGCGGCGGATGATCTGGAGCCAGCCGCTGATCGCGTTGAGCGGGGTTCGCAGCTCGTGCGACAGCGTCGCGAGGAACTCGTCCTTCAGCCGCAGCGCTTCCTCCGCCGTCCGCAGCGCCTCGCGCTCCCGCGCTCTCGCCGTCCGCTCGTTGCGCGCCGCGGCCGCATTCTGCATCGCGATCCGCACCGCGTGGCCGAGCCGCCGGTAGTGGGTCGGGGTCTTGATGATGTAATCCGCGAGGCCGGCGCGCAGGCCGGCGGCGGCGACCTCCTCGCTGCCGGTGTGCGTGAACATCACCACCGGCACGTCGAGATCCTTGCCGCGCACCGCCGCCAGCACCTGCAGCCCGTCGGTCCACCGCAGCTGATAATCGGTGACGATGACGTCGGCGGCGCCGTGGGCGAGCGCGTCGTCGAGCTCCTGCTGATCGCGGATCTCGGTCAGATCGAGGTCGTCGAATTCGGCGGCGAGCGCGCGCCTGGCGAGAAAGCGGTCCTGCGGGCGGTCGTCGATCACCAGCACCCGGGTCGCCATCAGTCCCCGTCGTTGCTGAAGCGCGGCCGCTCGTTGAGCATCAGCCAGTAGAAGTTGACCGTCTTCAGCATCTGCAGCAGGGCATCGTATTCCACCGGTTTGACCAGGTAGGAATTGACCCCGAGCTCGTAGGCGTCGTTGACGTCGCGGCTCTGCTCTGACGAAGTCAGCATGACGACCGGGATGCGCCTGACCGCTTCCTGCGCACGCAGCCACTGCACGACCTCGAGGCCGGAGCGCCGGGGCAGCTTGAGGTCGAGCAGAATCAGGATGGGGAGTGGAAACTGCCGGCGGTCGGAGTACTTGCCTTCTCCAGCGAGATATTCGACGGCGGTGTCGCCGTCCGAGACGACGTGCAGCGGGTTGCCGAGCTTGGCCTGTTCGAACGCACGCTTGATCAGGATGACGTCGGTCTGGTTGTCCTCGACGAGGAGGATGGTGAGCGCGTCGGCCTTCATGCCGCCTCCGCGCGCGGCAGCTCGAACCAGAAGCGGCTGCCTTTTCCCTCCTGCGATTCGACGCCCACCCGACCGCCGAGGCGCTCGATCCCTTTGTGCACGATCGCCAGGCCGATCCCGGTGCCGGGATAGCGGTCGGCGCCGTGCAGCCGCTCGAACGCGCGGAAGATGCGCTCCTGATGCTTCGGCGCGATGCCGATCCCCTGGTCCTCGACCCAGACACGCGCGGTGCCGTTGAGAACCTCGGCTCGTACTCGCACCGTCGGGCGCTCGCCGCCGAACTTGATCGCGTTGGAGATCAGGTTGGTCAGCACCTGCACCAGCACCGCCCGGTTGGCCCGCAGCGGCGGCATCTCAGGCTCGACCTCCACGGTTGCTCCGCTGGTCCGGATGTCGTCGTCGAGCTGGTGGAGGGCGTCGTATATCGCCTCGCCTACGTCCACGCGCTCGAGCGCGACGTCGATGCGTGTCAGGCGGCTGTAGGCCAGAAGGTCGCGGATCAGCCGATCGAGCTGGCTGGCCTCGGCGACGATCCGGGTGGCATAGTCGCGGGCGGTGGCGTCGAGCGTCGGCCCGTAATCCTCGAGCAGCGCATGGGCCAGCCCCTGCATGCCGCGCAGCGGCGCGCGCAGGTCGTGCGACACCGAGTAGGCGAACGACTCGAGCTGGGTGTTGGCCCTCTCGAGCTCCGCCGTCCGTTCGCGCACGGTCTGCTCGAGCGTCGTCGCATAGGCGCGCAGGGCCGACAGATCGCGCGCGATCTTCGACGCCCCGACCACCTGGCCGCTGCGGTCGACGATTGGCGAGACGCTCAGCGAGATCGGGATGAGCGTCCCGTCCTTGCGGCGGCGGACGGTCTCGATGTGATCGACCCGCCCGCCGCGCCGGATCTCTCCCAGCACCTCGTCTTCTTCGCCGAGGCGCTCCTCGGGGATGATCATCGTGATCGATCGCCCCACCGCCTCCTCGGCGGTGAAGCCGAACATCCGTTCGGCGGCGCGGTTCCAGCTCTGGACGACGCCGTTCAAGTCCTTGCTGATGATGGCGTCGTCGGAGGAATCGACGATCGCGCCAAGACGCCGCGACTCGCGTTCGAGGGAGCGCTGCCGGGTGATGTCGCGGGCGACCTTCGACGCGCCAATTACGGTGCCGCGCGCGTCGTGGATGGGCGACACGGTCAGCGCAACCGGCAACAGCGATCCGTCCTTGCGCTGGCGGACGGTCTCGAAGTGCTGCACTCGCTGCCCGACGCGAACCCGGCGGAGCACGTCGTCCTCCTCGTCCCAGCGATCGACCGGGATGATCCGGCGAATCGGCTGGCCGATCATCTCGCCCGCGGTGTAGCCGAACAGCCTCTCCGCCGCCGGGTTCCACGACCGGACGACGCCGTCGAGGTCCTTGCTGACGATGGCGTCGTCGGAGGACTGCACCACTGCGGCGAGGTGCAACGCCTGCGCCTCGATCCGTTTGCGCTCGGTGATGTCGCGCACGATGTGGGAGACGCCGACCAGCGTGCCGTCGCGATCGCGGATCGGCGAGAGCGTCAGCGAAACGTCGAGCGGACGTCCGTCCGTGGCGATGCGGGTGGTTTCGTAGTGCTCGATCCGCTCGCCGCGCGCGGCGCGCGCGATCAGCTGCCGCTCGCGCGCGCGCAGGGCTGGCGGCACGAGCGTCTCGCCCGGCTGGCCGAGCATTTCGCGGCGGGCACGGCCGAACATGCGCTCGGCGGCGTCGTTCCACAGGGTGATGTTGCCGTCAATGTCCTCGCCGATGATTGCGTCTTCAGAGGAGTCGACGATGCGATAGAGGTAATCTTCGGGCTTGAGTACCATTCGCCATCCGACGGCTGAGCCGGTTATTTGCGTGACGCCCTATTCACGGTATCCGATCTCGCCGTGACAACCGTGGCCCATTCCACCGAGAACTCGCCGCCTCAGCCGTTGGCGCGAACGTCGATGCCTCACGACCCGCACAAACCACTGCGCGACGACGTGCGGCTCCTCGGCGAGCTGCTCGGTGACGCGCTGCGCGCGCTCGAGGGCGACGCGCTGTTCGCGCGCGTGGAAGACGTGCGCGCGCTGGCGAAGGGCGCGCACGGCGGCGATCCGCAGGCGTTCGAATCGCTGGCCGAACGGCTCGCCGAGATGCCGATCGCCGCGGCGGTTCCGGTGGCGCGCGCGTTCTCGCACTTTCTGACCCTGGCCAACATCGCCGAGCAGCACCACCGCGTGCGCCGGCGGCGCGACTACGCGCGCGCCGAACGGCGCTCGCCGCAGCCCGGTTCGTGTGCGGAAGCGTTCGCGCGCTGGCGCGGCGATGGTCTTCCCGCAGCAAGGCTCGCGGCGGCCGTCCGCTCGCTGCGCATCGAGCTGGTGCTCACCGCGCACCCGACCGAGGTGGTTCGCCGCACGCTCCTGCAGACGCACCGACGCATCGGCGACGCGCTGGCCGTTCGCGATCGTCCCGACTTGACGCCCGACGAGGCCGACGCCACCCTCGACACGCTCCGGCGCGAGATCGCCACCATCTGGCAGACCGACGAGGTCCGCGTGACCGCCGTTTCACCGCTCGACGAAGTGCGCGGCGCCCTGGCGGTCTTCGAGCAGACGCTGTGGGAGGCGCTGCCGCGCTACGTGCGCCAGATCGACCGCGCGCTCGGCGAGATGCTGCCGCTCGACGCCGCGCCGGTGCGTTTCGGGTCGTGGATTGGCGGCGACCGCGACGGCAACCCCAACGTCACGCCGGAAATTACCCGGCGCGCCGCGTGGATGGCGCGATGGGTCGCGGCCGACTTGTACGCGCGCGATATCGAGGCGTTGCGCGCCGAGCTCTCGCTCGGCTCGGCGAGCGACGAGCTGCGGGCCGCGGTTGGCGACGCGCCCGAGCCCTACCGCGCGCTGCTGCGCGGCGTCAGCGCACGCCTGCGCGCAACCCGCGACCTCGCCGCCGCCCGCATCGAGAACGAGGACGATGTCGCTGGCGACGAGGAACCACTCCTGAACGCGGACGAGCTCGCGGCGCCGCTCCTCCTCTGCTACCGCTCGCTCGCCACCACCGGCAACGCCATCGTCGCCGGCGGCCGGCTCACCGAGATCCTCCGCCGCATCGCCGCGTTCGGGTTGACGCTCGCGCCGCTCGACCTGCGCCAGGAAGCGGCGCGGCACGCCGAGGCGGTGGACTGGATCGCGCGAGCGTGGAACCTGGGGCGCTTCGCCGAGGCGCCGGAGGACGACCGCATCGCGATGCTCGTGCGCGAGCTCGCCGGCGGCACGCGCAGCTTCGCCGATCTGCCTGCCGGAGGCGAGCTGCCAGATTCGGTTCGCGACGTCTTCGACACGTTCAGGACGGCGGCGGCGCTGCCGCCCGATTCGCTCGGCGCTTACGTCATCACGATGGCGAGCCGGCCGTCGGACGTGTTGGCCGTCGAGCTGCTGCAGAAGCTCGCCGGCAACCGCCGGCCGCAGCGGGTCGTGCCGCTGTTCGAAACCGCCGCGGATCTCCAGGCGGCGGGCGGCGTGCTCGATGCGCTGTTCGCGCTGCCCTGGTATCGCGCGCGCATCGCGGGACACCAGGAAGTGATGGTCGGCTATTCCGATTCGGCGAAGGATGCCGGGCGGTTCAGCGCAGCATGGAAGCTGTACCGCGCCCAGGAAGAGATCGTGGCGGCGTGCAGGCGTCACGGTGTGCACCTGACGCTCTTCCACGGCCGCGGCGGCAGCGTCGGGCGCGGCGGCGGGCCGACGCACCTGGCGATCAGGTCGCAGCCGCCGGGGTCGATCGACGGCCGCCTGCGCGTGACCGAACAGGGCGAGATGATCCAGGCAAAGTTCGGCCTGCCCGACATCGCCGTTCGCACGATGGAGGTCTACACGACGGCGACGCTCGAGGCGACGCTGATGCCGGGCGCGCCGGCGCCGGAAACCTGGCGCGGCGCGATGGAACTGCTGTCGGAGCGCTCGCGCGCGTCCTATCGCGCGCTCGTCTACGAGCATCCGCGGTTCCTCGAGTACTTCCATACCGCGACGCCGGAGCCCGAGCTGCGCACGATCCGCATCGGCAGCCGCCCGGCGCGGCGCAGCGGCGGCGAGGGGGTCGAAGGGCTGCGCGCGATCCCGTGGCAGTTCGCGTGGACGCAAACCCGGCTGCTGCTCGCGTCGTGGCTCGGCGTCGACGATGCGCTCGGCGACGCGGCCGGGCGCGGGCAGGGGGCGCTGCTCGAGACGATGTACAGGGAGTGGCCATTCTTCCAGTCGACGATCGATCTGATCGAGATGGTGCTGGCGAAAGCAGACGCGAGGATTGCCGCCGAGTACGATCGGCGCCTGGTGCCCGCCGACCTGCAGCCGCTTGGCCGCGATCTGCGCGCGCGGCTCGCCCGCGCCACCGCCGCCGTGCTCGCCGTCACCAGCCACCGCGAGCCGGCCGACGCCACGCCGGTGCTGCGCCGATCGATCGACGTGCGCAATCCCTACGTCGACCCGATCAACCTGGTGCAGATCGAGCTGCTCGCCCGCATGCGCCAGGCCGGAGGCAGCCCCGAGCTCGAACGCGCGTTTGTCGTCACCGTCAACGGCATCGCCGCCGGGATGCGAAATACAGGTTGACGCGCCGGCCGGCGAAAGGGCTGCCCTGGGCATGCAGCGGCGATGCGATGAACGAGACAACGATCAAAGCCGAGCTCGCGACAACAGCGTTGCATTTTCTTTTGAAAACACAGTCCAGACATCGCGCTCCCGTTTTTGGGCCGAGCTAATCGGCCGGCCGGCCGGATAAGTCTACCGGCGGAACGGCCATTGAGTAGAATGCGGGTTTCCCGAACACGCGATCCGGTAGCCAGCTGCAAAAGGAGGTTCGTATGGCGTCGTACCTGCTTCAGGTCGCATACACGCCGCAGGCGTGGGCCGCGCTGCTCAAGAACCCGCAGGATCGGACGCAGGTGCTGCGGCCGGTGCTCGAAAAGCTGGGCGGCAAGTTCGAGACCGCGTACTTCGCGTTCGGCGACTACGACGTCGTCGCCGTGCTCGAGCTGCCCGGCGACATCGATGCCGCGGCGTTCTCGATCGCCGCCGCCGCCGGCGGCGCGATCAAGTCGATCAAGACGACGCCGCTGATGTCGATCTCCGACGGCATCAGCGCGCTGCAGAAGGCGGGCCGCATCGGCTACGTGTCGCCGACCAGCGACGTCGCGGGCGTCTGAAGATCTCCTCGGGTCGCCGGTGAAACCGCGGAGAACGCAGAGAACGCAGAGTTTCTTTTCAACAAAAACCAAAGAGATTCTGCGAGCTCTGCGCCCTCTGCGGTTTCGCAGGCGTGGCCGAAGGCGTAGCTCCACGGCTGCTGCGCGATCAAGTGCTGCGCCTGCTTTCCCCAGACCACGAACCGTGCGACGTGCGCGTTGACGATCGACCCGGGCCAGGTGCGGAACAGCTCCACCAGCGCGCCGTTGTCGCGCTGCGACCTGGCGGTCGCCGCGTCGAAGGGTGGCAGCTTCTCCAGCAGCTCGCGCTCCTCGTCCGCGGTCAGGTTGCCGCGGCCGATCTCGTCGTAGTGCTCCGGGCAGCTCGCATACATCATCAGGGTGCCGTCCGGCGTCAGGGCGTCCTTCAGCGCGAGATGAATCTGGTCGGGGCCGCCGGCGACGCGGCCAACGGCGCGCACCGACGCGTGCAGCATGATCGTGTCGCCGGCGCGGACGCCAAGCGCGCGAAATCCTGCCGCCAGCTGATCGCGCGAATACATCGCGCGGATTGTATGGGAGATAGCGGGAGCCGGCCCGGCGGCCGGCTCCCCTGTCGGACTAGGGCGTCGCCGGGAACCGCGGCTTCAGGCGGCTCGCATCAGGAACGGGGAACGGGAATCCAAGCTTGACGGATTGGCCCCTCACCCGGTTCTGCGCCTGGCAGTTCGACGTGCAGTTGGTCGCCGGCGGCGCGACCTCGTGCGCGTCCTCGCCGAACACCGCGCCCATGCGGCCGCCGCTCGCGACGCGCCACACCGAGACGCCGCCGCAGTGATTCACGACCACCGTGGTGCCGTCGCGCTTGAGGATGTTGTTGGGGCACCCCTGCGCGATCCGCGTCGCCACCTGAGGGCTGTCCCTGCCGATGAACTTCGGCGAAAAGTCGTTGCCGAAGTTGACGCGCGCAGTCACCACCACGGTCGTGTCCTTGAACGGCACCGTGTCGCCCTCGCGGGCGCGGAAGTTCGGGTTGTCGTAGTAGAACACCGTCATGTTGGCCGGCTCCGGCGAGGCCGGCGAGGCCAGCACGTGAGTGATGTCGGTCGTGCCGCCATCACCACGCGCCGGCTCCATCTGGAACAGGCCGCCGTTGGCGCAGTCCTTCGCCTGGATCTTCATGCTCAGGCCGGGGCCGGTACGGCTGATGACCATATCGTCGTCGCTGAGCTCCACGCTCAGCCCGCCGGTCAGGACCAGCCCTCTGTGGTTCGGCGTCTTGCGCTCGAAGACAGGCGTCCGAACGCCGCCGGTCATGTCGAGCGCGTTCGGCGCGCCGGTGAACGTGTAGTTGAGGAGCTCGAAGGTAGACGACACCACGTCGAACTCGACGTATTTCCCTCTCACCTGGAACCTCGTGCCGAGGCTGCCGGCAGGCACCGTCGTGTCGACTGCCCCGGACAGCGTGGTGCCATTGGCGAACACGATCGAGAACCCGCCGCCTTCACACCCTGCTGAGGAGGCCGCCTGCAGCGGCCGCTCGAGCGGCGTGCCCGGCAGCGCCGCGCACACGGCGGCGAGCGCGATCGCGATCGCCGACGCGCTATGCACGAGCACGCCTCGAATGGGACTCCGGAAATTCCAACGCATGGTAGAGCTCCCTCTGGTTGAAGTTGTTCGAATGCAAGACGCACGGGTAAAAAGTGCGGGGAGGGGAACCCTCTGCAGCCGCGCGTGCGTTCGCGTACCGGCTCAACCGTCACCGGTCGAATCCGCCGTCGTCGCTGAAGCGTGGCTGCTCGAGTGGGGGGCTGCCGAAGTGCTCGCGCAGACGTCGTTGGCGTAATTGCCTTCAAGGCGCGTTCCCACTCTTGTTCGGCCGCATATAATTTTCCGGATGGGTCATCGCGTCGCAGCACGGATCAGCGTGGAGCTCATCGAAGCGATCGCGATCGCGCTCGTCGTCACCGCGTGCGGCGGCGGCGGAAACTCGAGTGGCACGCCGCCGCCCACCACCCCGCCGCCTGCGTCGAGCGGCAGCTGCTCGATTCCGATCGAGCCGCTCGCCTCGAGCTCGACGATCGCGACGCGGCAGCCGAAGCCTGAATCGACGGCGGACCGGCGCACCCGACGCGGCCGCGTCTACGAAGAGCTGTGGAAGCACGAAGCCGCCAGCGCGCGGCGGCGGCTGACGCCGCTGTCGTTCTCGCCGGCCTCGACCAGCGAGGACTTCGGGCAGATCGCCGTGATCAGGGACGAAGGCGACCTGATCCTCCCCGCCAACGCCTTCGACCTGCGCAGCGTCGCCATCACCTTCGCACGCAACGGCAGCGGCGGCTACGACGCGCGCCGATCCGAACGCGCCTTCCAGTCGTCGGTCGGCGAGAAGATCGCGCTGCAGGACGACGACAGCGCCCGTCTCGCGCTGCCGTTCACGTTCCCGTTCTACGCCGGCCGCTACGCCGAGACGTTCCTCAACTCCGACGGTAACCTCACCTTCGTCGACGAAGACCATGCGAGCACCGATCGCAACGTCGCCCGGTTCCTCACCGGCCCGCCGCGGATCGCGCTGCTCTTCGACGACCTCGACCCGTCGGCCGCCGGCGGCGTCTTCCGCCGCAACGACAGCGACGCCGTCGTCCTCACCTGGTGCGACGTGCCCGAGTTCGATCGGCCGGCCAGCCGCGTCAGCGTGCAGCTTCGGCTCGCCGCCGACGGGACGATCGATTTCATCTATGGCGCGACCGTCTCGCCGACCAGCGCGGTGGTCGGCGTGTCGCCGGGCGCGACCGGCATCTTCGCCGCGGTCGACGTCAGCGCGGCGGCGTCGGCGACGCTTGCCGGCGGCAGCGGCGCCGTCGGCGAGCGGTTCTCGACCCGGCGCGAGCTCGACTTCGTCGCGCTGCTGCAGAAGTTCTACCAGTCGCACAGCGACGACTTCGACCAGATCGTCCTCTTCACCAACACCCGCACGACCGAGCAGGGCACTTTCGCCTTCGAGTTCACCGTCGCCAACGAGATCTCGGGCATCGGGCTCGACGTCTACGATTCGAGCCGCGACTTCGGCAGCCGCGGCCGGCTGCGCAGCGTCGTCAACATGGACACGCTGACCCGGTTCCCCGACGATCCGCGGCAGCGGTTCCTCGGCGAGAACAACACGCTCAGCGTGCTCGGGCAGGAGTGCGGCCACCGCTGGCTCGCCTTCCTGGAGTTCCGCGACGGCGGCGCCAACTCGAAGGAGCTGCTCGGCCGCGATGAGGCGCACTGGAGCTTCTTCTTCGATTCCGACGCGTCGCACATGGAAGGCAACGACATCGAGGACCAGGGCGGCGGCGTGTTCCGCACCGTTGGCACCGTGTCGCGCTACTCGGCGCTCGATCAATACGCGATGGGGCTGCGCGCGCCGTCGGAGGTGCCGTCGATGTTTCTCGTCACCGCGGTGACCTCGGGGCAGAGCGCCGAGGACGCGCCGCGGACCGGCGTCGAGATCCACGGCACGCGCAAGGACGTGCGCATCGCCGACATCATCGCCGCCAACGGCACGCGCCGTCCCGACTCGGCGAGCGCCCCGAAGCAGTTCCGGCAGGCCTGGGTCTACCTCGTCTCGGAGGCGCGCGAAACGAACGACGATCTGGGCAAGCTGGAGCGGTTTCGCGCGGCGTGGGAACCGTTCTTCAACGCTTCCACCGACGGCCGCGGCACGATGATCTCGCGCCTTCGCTGAGCGCGGTTCGCCGTGACAATCGAAGACCTCCCGCAAGAGACAAGAGAGATGGCGAGCGAAGGCGCCGGTGTTGTGCGGACTCGTGTGCTACGATGGCCTATCAAAATCAAACAGCCCATGGCCAGCGTGTTCCCTTCGGTCCTCGTTGTCGACGATTTTCCAGATGGCCGCGAAATGGTCGCGGAATACCTTGCGTTTCGCGGGTTTTCCGTGCTCCAGGCCGCGACCGGTGCCGAAGCCATCACGCTCGCCCGCAAACATCGGCCACGGCTGATCCTGATGGACCTCGGCATGCCCGGCCTGGACGGGTGGGAGACGACGCGGCTGCTGAAAGCCGACAGCCGCACCCGAAGCTGCGTGATCGTCGCGTTGACGGCGCACGCCTTGACCAGCCAGCGGGCCTCGGCGCTGAGCGCCGGCTGCGACGAGGTGATCGCGAAGCCCTTCGACCTGTCGGATCTCGCCGAGACAGTTGACCGGATCGTCAACGCCGGCGCGACCCAGCCGAAGCGCAAACGCAACCTCGCCTGACCGTAACCTCCCGTTATCCCTCGCTGGTCGCCTCGAATACTCGCCCGAGCTCGTACGGCGTCGTCACCTCGAGCTGATCGTAGCGGCAGTCCTTCGGCCGCTTGTCGAATCGCCACCGCTGGAACACCGCCGCGTGCCGGAAGCGCGAACCCTGCATGTGGTCGTACTTCACCTCGCACACCCGCTCGATTCGCAGCGGCTCCCACGATAGATCCTTGCCCCCGCTCCAGCGGCTCTGGCCGCCGGGCATGCGGGTCATCGCCGCCGCGTCGACCTCGGCCCACTCGCGCCAGGGATGTTCCTCGAGCGCGTGCTCGCGCAGGGGCGCCAGCTCGGTCGCCAGCTCGCGGCGCCGCGCCATCGTGAACGACGAGGTGACGCCGACGTGGTGCAGCGCGCCCTTCTCGTCGTAGAGCCCGAGGAGCAGCGACCCGACGCGCTCGTCCTTGCCGTCCTTGTGCCACCTGAACCCGGCGACGACGCAGTCGGCGGTGCGCGCGTGTTTCACCTTGAGCATCGCGCGCTTGCCGGGCTCATATGTGCCTTGCGCCGGCTTGGCGATCACGCCGTCGAGGCCCGCCCCTTCGAACCGCGCCAGCCAGTCGGCGGCGACCGCCAGGTCCCGCGTGACCGGCGTCACGTGAATCGCGGACGGCGTCGCGGACAGCGCCCGCTCGAGCAGCCGGCGGCGCTCGCTCTGCGGCGCGCCGCGCAGGTCGTTCCCGTCGAGTGCGAGCAGGTCGAAGGCAACGAACTGCGCCGGCGTCTCCTTCGCCAGCTTCGCCGCTCGCGATGCTGCGGGATGCAGCCGCAGCTGCAGCAGGTCGAAATCGAGGCCGTGCGGCGTCGCGATCACGATCTCGCCGTCGACGACGCAGTTGTCGGGCAGGCCCGAGAGAAACAGCGCGTGGAGCTCGGGAAAGTAGCGATCGAGCGGCCGCAAATCGCGGCTCTGGATGTACACGTCGCCGCCGCCGCGAAACACGACCGCGCGAAACCCGTCCCACTTCGGCTCGTAGAGAAAGTCGCCCGGCGGGAGCTCGTCGGTCAGCTTGGCGAGCATCGGCTCGATCGGCGGGGGGATTGGAAAGCTCGAGTCGGCCACGCGTTAGAAAATATTTTTTTGGGCGATGCGCCGTCCAGCTGAACGACTACAGCGCTATATCGGACGGCTAGCCAAGAGACAAAGTGGTCGACCTGCGTCGCCTCCGACCGTCAACACTGAACAAGAGCGACATGATGAGCTATGCGCACGCGTGCTGCGTGCCGGACGGCGCCCGCTTGCGCATTATATTTTCTTCACGGCTCGACTCCCTTTGTGGAAATGGCCGCTCTTACGGTGGACTGGCCGGACGGCCGCCGGCTGACCTTTGACTCAAGCGATCGGTGGGGAGGAATGATGAAGCGGGCTGGGACACAGGCGACAATCGTGGCGTTTGCGCTCGCGTGGTGCAGCCTAGCACCGGCGGCGCAGGAACAGGAAGCGGCGGCGCCGCAGGAACAGGCGGCGACCGCTCAACAGGAACCGGCGCCGGCGGCGCCGCAGGAGCAGCCGGCGGCGGCTTCACAGGAACAGCCCGCACCAGCTCCACAACCGGCAGCAGCTCCGCAGGAGCAGCCGGCAGCAGCGCCACAAGAGCAGCCGGCGACGGCTCCGGCGCAGGAGCAGAGCGCCACCGAGCCCGCGCCGACAACGGAGCGGAGGGTCACCGCCGAAGAGCCGCCGGCCGCGTCGCCGGAAGAGCCGGCGGTCGCGGAGGAACCCGAGCCCGCGCCGCCCGAAGAACCTGTGGCTGAAGTCATCGAAGAGCCTCAGTACACACGGTTCGTCGACATCAACGACGCGGCCCGGGGGCGGCTGTTCGATGCCGCCGCGACCGCGCCCGATCCTGCGGATCCCAACCGCCTGGTGATCGCGTTCCACACCGGCCTCGATCCCGCCACCTTCAAGGTGAACGATTTCAGGGCATCGACCGCGGCGTTCAACCACCTGTCGGCGATGGACACACTCAGCTTCAAGATCGAAGCGCCGAAAGGACAGCGGATCGCGAAGGTGATCTACACGCAGCGCGGCACCGGCTCGCAGATTCGCCTCGGCCGCGCCGCCGGCGCGACGCACTGGGTGGTCGGCGAGTATGCGGCGCAGCTGGGCGTGTTCGGCACCAACCCCTCGCTCGTTGGCGTCGCCGATTTCTCCGCGCAGCCGCAGGCGATGGTCGACGTGTCGATCACGACCGGATTGTTCGCCTTTGCCGCGCCGACGTCGGGCTCTGCGAGCATCGAGGTGACCAGCGCCGAAGTCCAGGTCGAGCTCGTTCCCGCCATCGACGGACGCTGATCGAACCGGTTGGGTCGCGCTGCTCGGGCGCGACCCAACGTACAATCCCGGCGTGCCGCGCCGCGCCGCCGCGTTTGCCCTTCTCCCCATCCTGCTCGCTTCCGCGCCTGCCGCGGCCGACCCTGTCTACCAACATCTGCGCCTGATCGCGCCGGCCGCTCCCGGCGGCGGCTGGGATCAGACCGCGCGCGCCATGCAGCAGGCGCTCCAGAGCGCGGGCATCGTCCACACATCATCGGTCGAGAACATTCCCGGCGCCGCCGGCACCATCGGCCTGGCGCGGTTCGTCACCGCCGAGCGCGGCACCGGAGATGTCGCGATGATGTCGGGCCTGATCATGCTCGGCGCGATCGTCACGCACCGGTCGGCGCTGACGCTCCACGATGTGACGCCGATCGCACGCCTGGTCGGCGAATACGAGGTGATCGTCGTTCCCGCGGCCTCGCCGTTCCGTTCGCTGGCCGACTTCATCGCCGCGTTCAAAGCCAACCCCGAATCGATTTCGTGGGGCGGCGGGTCGGCGGGCGGCACCGAGCAGATCCTCGCCGGCCTGATTGCCGACGCGGTCGGCGTGAACCCGAAGCGGGTCAACTACATCGCCTTCTCCGGCGGCGGCGAGCTGCGGCCGTCGGTGCTCGGCGGCCAGGTTTCAGTCGGTCTCGACGGCCTCGCCGGGTTCGAGCCGTATATCGAGGCGGGTACGGTGCGTGCGCTCGCCATCTCGAGCGCCGCGCGGCTGCCGCATCTCGACACGCCGACGCTGCGCGAACAGGGCGTCGACATCGAGCTGGAGAACTGGCGGTGCATCGTCGCGCCGCCCGGCGTCAGCGCCGCCGATCGGCAGCGCCTCGAGGGCGCGGTCAAGACGATGGTCGAGTCGCCCGCCTGGCGCGAGACGCTGGAGCGCTTCCGCTGGAACGATCGCTACCAGGGCAGCGAAGCGTTCGCCGCGTTTCTCGACAGCGAGGAGGCGCGCGTGCTGGGCATCCTGAAAAAGCTCGGCACCGGCGGCGACAGCGCCCCCACCGGTCCCTACCCCGTGCTCGTCCTCGCCGGCCTGGCGATTTTCGCGGCGGTGGCGGCGGCGGGCCTCGTCCGCGGACGGCGGCGCGAGGCGCAGGACGGCGCGGCGGCAGCGCCGGCGACGCCGTCGGCGTGGCCGGCGATCGCGATGATCGCGATCGGGATCCTCATCGACGTTCTGCTGGTGGAGCGCGGCGGGTTCGTCCTCGCGTCGACGGCACTCTTCTGGGCGACCGCGCGCGCGTTCGATCCGAACCATCCCGCGCGCGACGCGCTCTTCGCCGTCGGCGTCTCGATCGCGGCCTATCTGCTGTTCGCGCGGGTGCTCGAGCTGCCGCTGCCCGCCGGCGTCCTGGCCGGCTGGATGTAGGGCGCCGGCATGGGGACGCTGCAGGCGCTGGGCCGCGGGTTCGCCGGTGCGGTCACGCTGCCGCACCTGGCGTGGGCGCTGGCCGGCACCACGCTGGGCACTGCGGTGGGCGTGCTCCCCGGCATCGGGCCCGCCTTGACCGTGGCGGTGCTGCTGCCGATCACCTTCAGCCTCGATCCCACCAGCGCGTTCATCATGTTCGGCGGCATCTATTACGGCGCGATGTACGGCGGGTCGACGACCAGCATCCTGATCAACTCGCCCGGCGAGACGGCGTCGATCGTCACCGCCATCGACGGCCACATGATGGCGCGCAAGGGGCGAGGCGCCGCGGCGCTCACGACCGCCGCCATCGGCTCGTTCGTCGCCGGGACGCTGGCGACCATCGCGTTGACGTTCTTCGCGCCGCCGCTGGCGGCGGCGGCGCTGCGATTCGGGCCGGCCGAGTACTTCGGCCTGACCGTTCTCGCTTTCACCACCGTCGCCGCGCTGCTCGGCGACTCGGTCGTGCGCGGCCTGCTCAGCCTGTTCCTCGGCCTCTCGCTCGGGCTGGTCGGCATCGACCAGCTCACCGGCGACGCGCGCTTTTCGTTCGGCATCCCGCAGCTGATGGACGGCATCGACGTGATGATCCTGGTGATCGGCCTCTTCGCCGTCGGCGAGACGCTCTACCAGGCGTGGCGGCGCGGCCGCGACGAGGAGCACGTGATCACGCTGCACGATTTCACCGGGATGAGCCGCGAGGACTGGCGCCGATCGTGGAAGCCGTGGCTGCGCGGTACGGCCATCGGCTTCCCGCTCGGCGTGCTGCCCTGCGGCGGCTCAGTGATTCCAACCTTCGTGTCCTACATGACGGAGAAGCGGCTGAGCGATCACCCGGAGGAGTTCGGCCAGGGCGCGATCGAAGGCGTCGCCGGGCCTGAGGCGGCAAACAACGCCGCGGCCGCCGGCGTGCTGGTGCCGCTGCTGACGCTGGGGCTGCCGTCCTCCGCAACCGCGGCGGTGATGCTGACGGCGTTTCAACAGTACGGGCTTCAGCCGGGACCGCTGCTGTTCGCGACGCGGCCCGATCTGGTGTGGACGCTGATTGCGAGCCTCTACATCGGCAACGTGATGCTGCTGGTGCTGAACCTGCCGCTCGCCGGCGTCTGGGCACGGGTGATGCTCGTGCCGCGGCCCTTGCTTTTCGGCGGCATTTTGGTCTTGGCGTCGGTCGGCGCCTACAGCCTGAACCGATCGATCCTCGACCTGGTGCTGCTCTACGCGGTCGGCGCGCTCGGCTGCGCGATGCGCATCGTCGACGTGCCGCTGGTGCCGGCGGTGCTCGGCCTGATCCTCGGACCGCTCTCCGAGCAGCAGTTCCGGCGGGCGGTGGCGATCAGCGGCGGCGATCTGTCGGTGTTCGTCACGCGGCCGATCTGCGGGACGCTCCTGGTGCTGGCGGCCGCGGTCCTCGCCGGCCCGCACCTGCTGCGCCGCTGGCTGCCGACCGGCGAAGCGACATGAGCGAGCCGGTTTACGACGTCGCCGTCGTCGGCGGCGGCAACGCCGGGTTGTGCGCGGCGCTGACCGCGCGCGAAGCCGGCGCCAGCGTGATCGTCCTCGAACGGGCGCCGCGGCATTTTCGCGGCGGCAACAGCCGGCACACGCGCAACCTGCGCGCCGCGCACGCGACGCCGACCGGCGTCCTCACCGACACGTATTCGGAAGACGAGTTCTTCTCGGATCTCCTCCGCGTCACCGGCGACGACATCGATTGCGATCTGGCGCGGCTGGTCGTGCACCGCTCGGCCGGGTGTCCCGACTGGATGCGGCGGCACGGCGTCCGGTTCCAGTCGTCGCTGCAGGGGACGCTGCACCTCGGGCGGACGAATGCGTTCTTCCTCGGCGGCGGCAAGGCGCTGATGAACAGCTACTACGCCGCCGCCGCGCGCGCCGGCATCGAGGTCGTTTACGACGCCGACGTCCACGCGCTCGACCTTGCGGGCAGTGCATTCCAGGGCGCGCGCGTCCGCGTGGCGGGCGTCGAGCGGGCCGTCCGCGCCCGCGCGGCGGTGCTGGCGTCGGGCGGGTTCGAGTCGAACCTCGAATGGCTGCGCGAGGCCTGGGGCAGCGCCGCCGACAACTTCATCATTCGCGGCACGCCCTACAACACCGGCACCCTGCTGCGCCTGATGCTCGACGCCGGCGCGCAGCCGGTCGGCGATCCGCGCGCCTGCCACGCGGTGGCGATCGACGCCCGCGCGCCGAAGTTCGACGGCGGCATCGTCACCCGCCTCGACTGCGTGTCGCTGGGGATCGCGGTCAACGCCGCCGGCCGGCGCTTCTACGACGAGGGCGAGGACTTCTGGCCGAAGCGCTACGCCATCTGGGGCAGTCTGGTGGCGCAGCAGCCGGATCAGATCGCGTTCTCGATCATCGACGCGAAAGCGGTCGGCCGCTTCATGCCGTCGGTGTTTCCACCGTTCGCGGCCGGATCGATCGGCGAGCTGGCGGCGATACTGCAGCTGCCGGCCGATGCGCTCGAATCGACGGTGCGCACCTACAACGCCGCGGTGAGGCCGGGCACCTTCGACCACGCGGTGCTCGACGATTGCCGCACCGAAGGTTTGACGCCGCCGAAGAGCCACTGGGCGCAGCCGCTCGACACGCCGCCGTTCTGGGGATATCCGCTGCGGCCCGGCATCACCTTCACCTACCTCGGCCTGAAGGTCGACGCGCACGCGCGCGTGATGATGGCGAGCGGCGGGACGGCGGACAACATCTACGCAGCCGGCGAGATCATGGCCGGCAACATCCTGCGGCGCGGCTACGTGGCCGGCGCCGGCATGACCATCGGCACCGTGGTCGGGCGCATCGCGGGCGAGGAGGCCGCGCGGCATGCGGCCGCTTGAACTGGTGCGCGAAGGGCAGCGCGTGTTGACGGTGTGCAACGCCTGCCGCTACTGCGAGCAGTACTGCCCGATGTTCCCGGCGATGGAACAGAGGCTCACGTTTGCTGACGTCGATCTCGATTACCTCGCCAGCCTTTGCCACAACTGCGGCGAGTGCCTGTACGCGTGCCAGTACGCGCCGCCGCACGAGTTCGGCATCAACGTGCCGCGCACGCTGGCGGCGATCCGGCTGGAAAGCTACCAGGAGTATTGCTGGCCGCGCGCGCTGGGCGTGATGTTCCGGCGGCACGGCGTCGGCGCCGCGCTGGCGATTGCCGCGGGATTCAGCGCCGTGATGTTCGCCGCCGCGTGGCTCAGCGGCGTGCGGTTGTTCGGGTCGATTGCAGGGGCCGACTTCTACGCCGTCGTGCCGCACGGCGTGATGGTCGCGTTGTTCGGCGCGGTCGGGCTGTTCGTCGCGATCGCGGTCGCCATCGCCGTCGCCGGCTTCTGGCGCGACATCCAGCGCGATCGCACGTCGAATACCCGCACGGCGGATCTGCTACGCGGCCTGCGCGACGGCCTGACGCTGCGGCACCTGCACAGCACCGGGCCCGACTGCACGTCGAACGAGGAGCAGCGGTCGCCGTGGCGCCGCTACTTTCACCACGCGACGTTCTACGGCTTCCTGCTCTCGTTCGCGTCGACGACCGTCGCCGCGATCTATCACAGCGTGCTCGGATGGCACGCGCCGTACGCCTACACGAGCCTGCCCGTCGTCCTCGGCACGGCCGGCGGCCTCGGGCTCGTGGTCGGGCCCATCGGCCTGTTCGCGCTGCGCCGCCGGCGCGACCCGGCCCTCACAGCCGCCGGCTATGCCGGACTCGACGAGTCGTTCATCGTCCTGCTGCTCATGACCAGCGTCACCGGCCTGGCGCTGCTCGTGCTGCGCGACGGCGCCCTGATGGGGACGCTGCTCGTCGTCCACCTCGGGTTCGTGCTGGCGCTGTTCGTTACGCTGCCGTACGGCAAGTTCGTGCACGGGTTCTACCGTGCGGCCGCGCTCGTGAAGTACAGCGCCGAAGCGCGACGCGGAGAGAATTAGGAATTACTTCACGCGGCCCTTGAAGCCTTCCGCGATCATCTGGATCTTGTACGCGGCTCCGCGGCCGACAACGTACAGCGTTTTCTTGCCCGCGCCCGCGAAGGCGAGGTTCTGCGGCGCGCGCGACAGCGGAATCGTCCCGAGGTGCTGCCCCTGCGGGTTGAACACCTGCACCCCGGTCGACGCCGCGACGTAGACGCGCCCCTGGCTGTCGAGCGCGAGGCCGTCCGCGCCGCTCGAGATGCCGTTCTCGTTGCGCGTCGCACCCTCGTACTTCGCGAAGTTGCGCCGGTTCTTCACCGAGCCGTCCGGCTGGATGTCGAAGGCGAGCAGATACTCGCCGCTGGTGTTGTTGACGAACAGCGTCTTCTCGTCGCGGCTCAACTGGACGCCGTTCGGCCGCTCGATGCCGTCAGCGATTTTCATCGCCCGCCCGCCCGCCGGCACGTAGTAGACCGCCGGCGGCAGCGGCGGCGTCGACGGCGCCGCGCCGGGCTGCGCGTTCGGGCCGGGATCGGTGAAGTACACGCCGCCCTTCTTGTCGACGACGAGATCGTTCGGGCGTCCGAACGGCTTGCCTTCGAAGCTGTCGGTCAGCACCGCTTCGGACCCCTTTGGATAGATCACGCCGATCTTCGTCTGCCCCGGCGTCGTCTGGACGCTGATGAGACGCCCCTTCGCATCGAACGCGAGCCCGTTCGAGCCGTTGGTGTTCTCGAGAAACGTCGAGACGTTGTTGTCCTTGTCGATTTTGGTGATGCGGTTCGCATTCGTCTCGGTGAAGATCAGGCTGCCGTCAGGAAGCGCAATCGGCCCTTCGGTCCCCTGGAAGCCTTCCTTGATCACCTGAACTTTTGTCCCGGCGGCGACGACACCGGGAATCTCCGGCGCAACCGTATCGGTCGCCGGCGGCGGCTGGCCGCGCTGCGCGACAGCAACAGCCGAGCAGAGCATCAGCGCGCAGGCGGCCGCAAACGCAGCAGTTCTCTTCATCACGCACCTCACGTGACGGCTGACCGGCCAGCGATGGGCTGGCCGCGGGCCGACGCGCGATTCTACTCCCGCGTCCGCCTCTGCCGTCGGTCCGTTGACGGGGCGGCGCGTGGTTTGCTGCTGGTAAAAACTAAGTGAAGGTCCGGATCAACAAAACACCGCGAGAGGACGAGGTCGACGGCGTCCGGCTCGACCGCTTCGCGCCCGGCACAGTGCGGGAAGTGTCTGCCAGCGTCGGTTCGTGGCTCATCGCCGAGCGGTACGCGGAGCCGGAGATGCGCCGGTCGAATATGGATGAGGAGTTTGCAACGGTAAAAGACCTACGTGATTCGGCTAACGATTGCCCTCGCCGGCGTCGAACCGACCGTCAGGCCTGACCCACTTTCGATACTCGGCTTCTGTATCTATATCGATGAACGCTCCCTCGTCGGCGATCGGCAGGTCGCCGGCAGCGGAGGCGTGCGCCCTCACGACCGGCTTTGCGCCCGCGCCAGGCTCTGCCGCGCGCAGCGCGCTGAAGAGCGCACGGTCGATGAGGAGCGGGTGCCCGTGCCGCGCTCCCGACGTCGGTCGCACGACCAGGGCGTGCGTCCGGCGGTAACAGTCGACAACCGCGCGCACGGTGTCGGCCGAGACCAGCGGCACGTCGACCAGCGTGATGAGCGTCGCAGCGACGCCCGGCCGATCGACGACATTCAGGCCGGCGAGGATCGACGACAACTGCCCGCGGTCGTAGTCGGGATTCATCACCAGCCTCGCCCGAAGGGCGGCGTGCGACACGTTCGCGGCGATCGCCTCGGCATCGTGCCCCACCACCACCACCACGTCGTCGACCCCCGCCTCGAGAAACGTCCTGACGATGCGCGAGAGAAACGTGTCGCCGCCGCCGAGGGGAAGCGTGGCTTTCGCGCGTCCCATCCGCGACGATCGGCCGGCCGCCAGGACGAGGGCTGGGATCACGAACGCATCTGCTCGCGTAGTCTCCGCGTCAGGCGCACCGCAAGCGGTCCGCCTGCGCGGACACTATGTTATAGAATCGCGTGGCATGGCCGACGCCGATATCCAGATCCGCTGTCAGCGCTGCGGCGCGCAGATGGAAATGCGCGATCCGGGGCCGGGGATGCCGTGGACGCCCGACCAATTCTGGGTCTGCAACACCTGCGGGCGCCACTTCTGGACGACGTATCCACCGCCCGCGCCGAAGGCCAAGCCGGTGCCGGAGACCAGGCCCGCGCCGGAACAGGCGTCCTGACCGCTTGCCGGTTTTTTATGTCGCGCTATCACCTCGATGACGACGACGACCTCGACGAAGACGACGACGACGAACTCGACGAGGACGACGACGATGAAGACGACGAGGAAGGGGACGAGGAAGAAGAAGAAACGTGGCAGGTGTGACCGATCTGCGCGCTTGCGGCAGGGGCAGGCTGTTGTTGACTTCCCGTGACAATCTGCCTAGACTGGCCGCGAATTCCCAGCTCAGCCAAGCTGGACAAGACTTGGCCGGCACCGCGTCCCGACGGCTTTCGACCCTTCGAGCGCCCGTAACCGGCTGAGTACCCTTGGGATATACCCAAGGGTTCGGAACGGGAGGGCCGGGGTATGCCAACCGGGACAATCGCACGACTCCTCATCGACAAGGGGTTCGGGTTCATCCGAGACGAAGGCGGGATCGAGCACTTCTTTCACCGCAGCTCGGTCCGCGGCGCCGTGTTCGAGCTCCTCCGCGAGGGCCAGCGCGTCGACTTCACCCCCGAAGATTCGCAGAAAGGGCCGCGCGCCGGCGACGTTCGATTGATCGAGAGCTGATCCCATTTGCCGGGTTGCGGACCGGCGGCCGCGGATGTCGCTGAGCACCATCCGGCCGACCGGTCCGCAATCCGTCCCCTCCGACGCACTCCGACTACAATTTCGATCGACGCGGAAGTGAACGGGGCCCGGTGGCCCTCCCGGTCTTCAAAATCGGTCGCTCCCCGCTCACGCGGGGGGGCTGGGTTCGACTCCCAGGCGCTTCCGCCACCTTGTGATCACGACATTGCGGATTGAGGATTGCGGATTGCGGATTGCGCAAATCAAGCAATCAATCCGCAATCCGCAATCCGAGATCCGCAATGACGCGCAGGACCTCCGCCGTGTCACCGAGGTCCTGCATCACCACATCAGCGCCCGCCGCGCGCAGTTCGTCGACACTGTGGCTCCCGGTTGCGACGGCCAGCGAGCGCGCGCCCGAGAACCGCGCGCCGGCGACATCGAGCGGCGTGTCGCCGATGACCAGCGCGCTTGCCGCCTCGAGCGCCGGCCCGCCGCACGCCGCCACACGCTCCACCGCTTTGGTCACGAGGCCGTTTCTGTGCGGCGCCTCGTCGCCGAACGCGCCGCAGCGGAAATACCGCCACAGATCGAAGTATTCGAGCTTGATGCGCGCGCCCTGCTCGTAGTTCCCGGTGAGCAGCGCCAGGTAGACGTCGTCGCGCGCCGATAGCGCGTCGAGCAGCGGGCGGATGCCGGGCATCACGCTTTTGCGCGGTCCCGGTTTCTCGATCTCGACGACGAGGTGTTTGAGATAGGCGTCGCGAAAGCGCGCAAGCGCTGGTGAGTCTAGCGGGATGCCGTGGGCGTCGGCGCCGTCTCGCAGAATCCACGCATCGGTGCGGCCGGCGAGCGGTACGCCACGGAACGCGTCGCGGATGCCGAAGATCTCCTCGAACGCGGTCGACATCGCCCGTCCGCCGGCGCCGCCCGTGAGCACAAGCGTACCGTCGATGTCGAAGAGGACGAGGGTCGGAGCGTGGCGCTCAGCTTTCGCTGCGAACGTTGCCGGCGCGGGGTCCCTTTGCCGACGGCTCTTCTTCGAAGGCGACGCGCTGTCCTTCATTCAGCTGGTCGAAGCTGCCCTGCACCGAGCTGCGGTGAAAGAACCACTCCTGCCCGGCGTCGTCGCGAATGAACCCGAACCCTCTGTCTCGAACCAGCCGCTTGATCGTCCCACTCGACATCCGAGTCTCCCTGGGCTCGCACGGGTGCCCAAGGTAGACGAGGTATCAAAAGTCGTTCCAGAGAATGGCTGCGAAATGCTGAGGAGTACAGTCGAGTCGGGAAGCTCATCCGCTGGGTGAATTTCAAAACGAATACGCGGGTGTACAAAACCTGAGGCTGAACGGCGTCCAGCCTCAGGCAACGGGACTTACTTAACCGTAACTGTAATTTCCTGGCAGGTCCCCGGCATCGTGTCGTGGAGGTCGTCGCCCAGCTGCAGCGCCAGCTTGTGCTTGCCCGGCGTCAGCTGCGTGTCGAACACATCCTTGCCGTCGCCGAAGTGCACCCACGACGGCGTGCCCTTGACGATGGTTTTCCCCGGCGGCAGGCAGCTCTGATCGATGCCGACGTGGTAGTGGGCGATGCCCTTGCGCACCTGCGCCTTGGTGATGTCGCCCGGCGGCACGGCGGCGATCTCGACGCCTTCGGATCCGAACTTCATGTGCAGCGGGCTGGTGACGGTGGCGCCGTTCTTCGGCTCCACGAAGAACACGCGCGGCTTCTTCGCCGCGGTTTTCGCGGCCGGCTTGGCAGCGTCCTGCGCCGCCGCCGCGAACCCGAATCCGGCCACGAGGATGAGGACCGGCAGCGCGAGCTGCTTTCCAATGTTCATAAGCGATCTCCCTTTCAGCGAAACATTCTAGGTCAAAACCATCCGCGGCGCCGTTCCTTCAACACGCCGGTCGCCGGCTGCAGGGTGAGGACGCGCGTGGCCACCGCGCGCGCAAAGGCATCGTCGGCCGACAGCGCCACGACGGCGGTGTTGCGCCGCGACGCCACGGCGGCGATATCGGCCGCAAGCCGGCCGACGCTGCCGCGCGCCACCGACGCGCTGGCGTGCTCGAGCAGCAACAGGCCCGGGTCGAGCGCCACCGCACGGCCGAGACGGACCCGCACTTTGCCGGCCGCGTCGAGGCGGCTGACCGGCGAGCTCCACGCCGCCTCGGGCAGGCCGACCTCGCGGGCAATCGCCGCCGCGCGCCCGCGAACCTCCTCGGGCGGCGGCTCGATGGCGAGCGTGAACGGCATCGCCAGGTTCTGGATTGCGGTCAGCTCCTCGAGCAGCACCGCCCGATCGCTGACGATGCCGACGCGATCGACGGTGGCGAGCCAGTCGGCGCTGTCGACGATCGCCGACGTGGCGCGGCCGAACAGCGCCACCTCGCCGGCGTCGGGCAGCGCGGTGCCGGTCGCCAGGTTGACGAACGCTTCGGCGGCCGGCGCATCGAGGCCCAGCAGCGCGACCCGCTCGCCGGCGCCGACGCGCAGCTCCGCGATCCGCAGCGGCCGCAGCCCGCGATAGTCGCGCGAGACGGCCGCCAGCTCGAGGACCGGCGTCACGCGCCGATCCGCTGATTGACCTCGGCGACGATGCGGCTGGATGCGATGAGCGCCGCGATCTCGATCTTCGCCGCGGCGAGGTTGCAGACGATGGCGCCGTAGGCGAACACCGCGTGGACGGCGGACGGCAGCACGCCGGTGTCGACGCTGGCGCCGAGGATCGCGGTGACCATGGCCGCGGCCATCGCCAGCGTGCCGATCGAGAACACCGGCTTGCGCGCCGCGGCGATGCGGCGGTAGTAGTCGCCGCCGACGCTGTGCTCGGCCATCGCGTCCTTGACCGCTTTTCCCTTGCCGATGAGATAAAACATCATCATCGAGTGCGCGAGCAGCGTCACCAGCGTCGAAAAGATACCGTAGGAGATGTGGCGCGAGACGTCGCTGCCACGCAGGCCGAGGACGGTGGTGGTGACGAGACCGACGAAGCCGATGAAGACCGCGGTGAGAAGCGCCTGGGCCACGAGGAGGTGAGCCGGATTATGTCACCTTCGCCGTTCATTTTCGAATGGATCGCCCGCTGCGCGGCAGGCGGCCGCGGCCGCGGCCGCGCGCTCGACGTGGCGATGGGGCGCGGCCGCCACGCGCTGCTGCTCGCGCACGCCGGCTTCCTCGCGTTCGGCGTCGACATCGCGTTCGATGCCGTGCGCGACGCGGTGGCCGCGGCGGCCGCCGAGGGCGCCGTGCTGCACGGCTGGTGCGCCGACCTGACGCAGCATCCGCTTCCCGCCGCGCGCTTCGATCTGATTGTCGTCTGCCGCTACCTGCAGCGGGATCTCTTCGACGCGCTGCGAGCGGCGTGCGCGCCGGGCGGCGTCGTGCTCTACGAGACCTTCACCACCGCGCAGCGCGCGCTCGGCACCGGTCCGACGTCGCCCGATCATCTGCTGCGGCCGGGCGAGCTGCGCCAGCGGTTCGAGGGCTTCGAGGAGTTGTTTTACGAGGAAACGACCGCGCCCGAGGCGGTCGCGCGGATTGTGGCGAGAAGGTCCTAGATTGCTTGACGGCTCCTCGAAAACATCGATGTTCGCGGGCGAACTTGTAATGGCAGGTCCGCCGCGTACCCTATGGGTGACGCTCGACAGCGCGGGGGCGAAGCGCGTGGCACGCCTGCTTGCGCGCAGGGATGATGCCTGAGCATCGCGACAATGGACACGCCAAAATTTCCGCATCATCGCGACTGCGAGGCGCTGACCGGCATCACGCTGGACCACCTGCCGCGCGATGGGAAACTGGGGCGCGTCCGGCAGTTCGCGAAGGGCGCGTTCCTATGGCGACCCGACGACGCCGCGGATCGTATCTATTTTCTTCGCAAAGGGCGGGTGGTGATCACGACGGCGAAGCCGCACGAACGGCCAGTTGCTCTGCGAACGATCGAGCCGGAGCAGCCGTTCGGCGAGCTGTGTCTGTGCAGCGTTCGAACGGGTATCCGGGGAACAACGGCCTGTGCGCTGACCGCGAGTGAAGCCTTCGAAATCAGGCTGACCAGCTTTCTGGGGTACCTGCACCAGAACCGCGCGGCGCTTGACGCGTTGATGTTCACGTTATGCCTGCGGCTGACGGACGCCGAGCATCGAATCGAGGTGATGGCGCATCGCGGAGCGGAGCAGCGCCTCGGCCGCCTGCTGCTTCGTCTGGCCACATCGCGCGGACGCAGGAGCCGCGTCGGCCGCAGGGAAACGGTTGGTGTGCCGGTCAGTCACAACGAACTCGCCCAGCTCGCCGGTATGAGCCGTCCACACGTCACGGTCACGATGGGGCGGCTCCGCCGTCGCAACCTCGTTCAGTATGAGCGTGAAGGGCTGGTTCGTGTCGACGTGGCGCCGCTGACCGAGTATCTCGGCCGCATCGTTCGCGGCGATCGGGGGTAAGTGCATTCAGCGGGCGGAGACCAGCCGCGTGATGGCGCGCCGGCACGCCGCCCGGTTCAGGAGCATCACGGACCACGCAACGTCGATGTCTGCCCATGATTCGTCGTCCACCGACGTTTGCAATCGCGGTGTGCCGTGACGGATCTTGGAAAGACGGCGCTGCGGCAGCTGGCGCTGAATGCCGTGGCTCAGCACGCGGGGCCGACCGCCGGCGCGGAGGCTCTGGCCGCTGCGACGCGCCGCGCCTACGATGACCTCGCTCTGGTTTCGGCTCCGCTGATTGGCCGGGCGGGGGTCGAGGCACTGACTGGCCGCGCGCTGCATCTGTCGCAGCAGGAATACCGGTGGCTGGTGCACACGCCCGGTCGGGAGCACGCAGAAGCGCCGTTTGCGCAGTTCATTTTCTCTCTGGAGCGACAGGATCCTGCCGTCGCTACTGAAGCCGCCGGCGCGGTGCTCGCAACGTTTACGGGGTTGCTGGTGACATTCATCGGAGAACCCCTGACTGCGCGTCTGCTACGAAAGGCCTGGCCCGGTGCCTTCCCGGACGCGGGCACGAAGGAGACCAAGGCATGACGGACCGGGTGGCGATTCGCCGGCTGCCCACAGGCGTTCCGGGCCTCGACGAGATTTTGGGTGGAGGACTGCCGGAGTTCTCCTTCAATCTGATTGCCGGGGCTCCGGGGGCGGGAAAAACGACGCTCGCCCAGCAGATCATGTTCGCCCTCTCCGGTCCCGACCGGCCCGCGTTGTACTTCACCGTCGTCGGCGAACCGCCTCTCAAGATGCTGCGCTATCAGCAGCAGTTCACTTTCTTCGACATGGCGCGCGTGAACGAGTCGGTCCGCTACGTCAATCTCGGCCTCGACATGGGCAACGGCACGCTGGAGAAGCTGCTCGGACGCATCGTCCAGGAAGTCGAAGCGACGAGCCCCGGCGTGGTCGTTGTCGATTCCTTTCGAACGGTATCCAACGCTGCGGAGCGGACACAGAACGGCGCCCTCGAGTTGCAGTACTTCGTCCAGCAACTGGCGGTGCGGCTCACAGGCTGGGAAGCGACGACGTTTCTCGTCGGCGAATACCATCTCTCGGAGGCTGAACAGAATCCGGTCTTCACCGTCGCCGACGGGCTGCTGTGGCTCCTTCAAAGCCTCGATCGGAATTCGATGGTTCGCAAGATGCAGGTCATGAAGATGCGTGGACAGGCACCC
>Ga0111539_10001896_pt1 | contig 27833 bp, 25 predicted proteins | sample RhiMethybrSRZTD1_FD_79667 | JGI IMG/M metagenome (GOLD analysis project Ga0111539, IMG submission 79667) | Populus rhizosphere microbial communities from Tennessee, USA - Rhizosphere MetaG P. TD hybrid SRZTD1 (version 2) (version 2) | ecosystem: Host-associated > Plants > Roots > Rhizosphere >...
CCACGAGCCAGAGCGACGACCAGAAGGTCGTGTTCACCTGGGCGGGCACGGGCGAGCCGGACTCGCTCAACCCGATGACCGGCTACTCGGCGATCGAGTTCTACTTCTGGACCGCCAGCCTCCACCTGCTGGTCGACTTCGACACCTCGTTCGGCTCCGAGAAGCCGGATCCGGCTTTCGACGGCTTCAACTCGGGCCTGGTCACGGACATCCAGGTGAGCGACGACTCGATGCACTACACGTACACGATCCGAGACGACCTGTTCTGGTCCGACGGCGAGCCCGTGACGGCCGACGACGTCGCCTACACGCTGAACCTGTACAAGGACAACCATGCGTATCTGCCCGTGGGATACACGACGCTGATCGACGGGGAGGTGACGGCTCCGGACGCCACCCACGTCGAGTTCGACACGACCGAGCCGACGGGCCTGTACAACGGGGACAGCCCCTACGTCTACGCGTACATCCTGCCGAAGCACATCTTCGAGCAGACCGAGCAGGGCGTCTGCCCGGGCCAGCCTGAGGGCGAGCGCTGCTCGCCCAAGGCCTACAGCTACGTGCCGCAGGTCGGCAGCGGCCCGTTCGTGATGGCGGAGTACAAGGTCGGCGAGTTCGTGCGGATGGAACGCAATCCCTACTGGCCCGGGCCCAAGCCGGCGATCGACGAGATCATCTACCGGATCTACAAGAACGACGACGCGATCGCGACCGCCCTGCAGACCGGCGAGATCGACTTCGGCTACGTCACGACGCCCAACATCTACAACACGCTCAAGAACGCGGACAACGTCGACACGATGGTGGGATCGATCCCCTCCTTCTCGGAGATCGCGATGAACTCCGGATCCGCGTACGAGAAGGCGGAGGGCGCGTTCACCCCGCACGGAGACGGGCACCCGGCGCTCGCGGACCCGGTCGTGCGGCAGGCGATCCGCATGGCGATCGACAGCGACCAGCTCAATCAGCAAGTGCTGCTCGGCTACGGCGTGCCGGGGGACACGCTCGTCCCGCCGGTGTCGGTGGCCGGCGCGCGCTGGGAACCCACCGGCGCCGACAAGCTCGGCCCCAGCATCGACGGCGCGAAACAGATGTTGGAGGACGCCGGGTACGTCGATTCGGACGGCGACGGCATCCGGGAGATGCCGGCCGGATCTCCCGACCCGGGGCGGCCCCTCGACTTCCGCTACTTCGTGCGGACGTCCGAGCAGACCTCCGTGGACGCCGCCCCGTTCGTCTCGGAGTGGCTGCAGCAGATCGGGATCAAGACCGAGGTCACGGCCGTGAACTCGGCCAAGCTCACCGACATCATCAATGCCGGCGAGTACGAGCTGTCCTCGTGGGGCTGGTACCCCGACCCGGACCCCGCATCGATCCTGTCCTACTTCACGTGCGACCAGCGGCCGCCCGACGGCAAGACGTACGGGAACAACGACGCGTACTACTGCAACCCCGAGTACGACAAGCTCTATCAGGAGCAGCTCGGTCAGACCGACGCGAACGCCCGTTGGGACATCGTGCACCAGATGCAGAAGATCTTCTACGAGGACTCGCCCTACGCGATCATGTGGTACGACCCCGTCTTCTCGGCCTGGCGGGCGGACCGGTTCACGGGCTACATCCCGCAGCCACAGCCCAACGGCGACCCCCTCGAGGGATGGGGTGGCATCAGCGAGGTGTGGCTGTCGCTGCACCCGGTGGCGGGGTCGGCCGGCGGCTCGGGAGCGGAAACCAAGGGGATCTCCCCCGCGGTGTGGGGGATCGTCGCGGGGGTCATCGTGCTGCTGATCGCGGTGTTCGTGATCCGTCGCCGTCGGGCCGCGGACGAGGACGTCTAGGAGACCGGTAGCGGAGGACACGAGACGACAGGGTGGGTACGCGCCGCTACATCTTGAGCAAGGTGCTGCAGGCGCTGCTCACCCTTGCCTTCGTCATGGTCTTCAACTTCTTCCTGTTCCGCGTGATCCCCGGCGACCCCGCGGCCCTGCTGCTCCGGGGCACGGCCGCCTTCAACCCCGAGAACGTCGAGCGGGTGACCCACGAGCTCGGGCTGGACAAGCCGCTCCCCCAGCAGTTCCTGGTCTACGCACAGGACACCTTCACGCTCAACTTCGGGGACTCGTTCTTCCTCAAGGGTCAGGACGTCAAGACCGTGATCGCCGACCGCATCTGGCCGACGCTGTTGCTGGTCGCGACCTCCACCCTCGCCTCGGCGGCACTCGGCCTGCTGATCGGCATCTACAGCGGGTGGCGTCACGGGAGCCGGTTCGACGTGGGCGCGCAGGGCTTCACGCTGTTCGTGTACTCGATGCCCGAGTTCTGGTTCGGCATCCTGGTGCTGATGGCGTTCGCCGGCGGCATCGGGCCCTTCCCCTCGTTGTTCCCCGCCGGCGGGTACGCGACGCCCGGGGCAGACCTGTCGGGGCTCGGGCACGCGGCCGACGTGCTGAACCACCTCGCGCTGCCCTGGTTCGTGCTGGTCGTGGCCTACATGGGCGAGTACTCGCTGATCATGCGCAACTCGCTGATCGATGTGATGAACGACGACTTCGTGATGACGGCCCGCGCCAAGGGGGTGCGTGAGAAGCAGATCCTGTGGCGCCACGTCGTGCCGAACGCGATGCTACCGACCTTCACGGTGGTGCTGCTTTCGCTGGGATTCATCTTCGGCGGCGCGATCACCGTCGAGTACGTGTTCTCCTACCCCGGCCTCGGCCTGCTGACGGTGCAGGCCATCGACTCGAAGGACTTCCCGCTGCTCCAGGGTCTGTTCCTGTTGTTCTCGGCGGCGGTCATCATCGCCAACCTCGTCGCCGACATCCTGTACTCCCAGCTCGATCCCAGGGTGAGGGCCGGCTGATGCGTCCACCCGAAGCCCTGCCCACGTGGGAAGAAGGCCCGCCTGTCGGGACCGAGCTCGAGCCGGGACCGCCGCCCGAGGTCCCACGCAACCCACGTCAGATCGCCTGGACCAGGCGCCGTGCATCCTGGGGACGGATCTGGCGGACCTACCGGAAGAACACGCTCGGCATGATCGGCCTGGCGGTGCTCATCTTGTTCGCGCTCGTGGCGATCTTCGCCCCGCTGCTCGCCAGCAAGGAGGGCCTGAAGGCGACGTGCCCCTGCAACGGGATCCCGTTCTCGCCCCCATCCCTGAACTACCCGCTCGGGACCGACAACTACGGCCGGTCCGTGCTGACCCTGACGATCTGGGGCACACGCGTCTCGCTGACCGTCGGGCTGTTCGCGACCGCGATCTCGATGTTCATCGGGTCGTTCATCGGGATCGTCGCCGGGTACCGGGGCGGCGTGTCCGAGTCCGTCCTGATGCGCTTCACCGACTGGTTCCTCGTGATCCCGTTCCTCCCGCTGGCCATCGTCCTGGCCTCGGTGCTGAGCCCTTCGCTCGGCGTGATCATCGTCGTGATCGGGATCACGTCGTGGCCATCGACGGCCCGCATCGTGCGGGCGCAGGTGCTCACGGTGAAGACGAGGCCCTACGTGGAGCGGTCGCGGGCACTCGGAGCGAGCGGCTGGCACCTCAATACGCGACACATCCTGCCCAACGTCGGTCCCCTGATCTTCGCCAACACGATCCTGACGGTCGCGATCGCGATCCTGTCCGAGAGCACGCTCGCGTTCCTCGGGCTCGGCGACCCGCTCTCCACCTCGTGGGGGACGACCCTGCAGAACGCGTTCAGTTCCGGCGCGGCCTACGCCGGGCAATGGTGGTGGATCGTGCCGCCGGGCCTGGCCATCGTCTTCGTCGTCCTCGCGTTCACGCTGTGCGGGTTCGCGCTGGACGAGATCCTCAACCCCAAGCTGCGCCAGCGATGAGCATCCTGTCGGTCCGCGACCTCGAGGTGACCTACGCCACGCAGGCGGGTCCCGTGCCGGCGGTGCGGGGCGTGTCGTTCGACATCGACAAGGGGGAGGTCCTCGGCCTGGCCGGCGAGTCCGGCTGCGGGAAGTCCACGATCGTGAACGCGATCCTGCGACTCCTGCCCGCCGGGGCCATCACGTCCGGCGAGGTGCTGCTGAACGGCGAGGACGTGCTGGGCATGAAGGGTGGTCGCCTGCGTGCGGTGCGGTGGACCGGCGCCTCCGTCGTGTTCCAGGGCGCGATGCACGCGCTCAACCCGGTGCAGCGGATCGGGGACCAGCTGGCCGAGGCGATCGTGATCCACAAACTGTCCGCCGAGAAGGAGGCGATCCTGCGGGCGGGAGACCTGCTCGAGAAGGTCGGCCTGCCGCCGCGCCGCTTGCGCGACTACCCCCACGAGCTCTCTGGGGGTCAGAAGCAGCGCGTGATGATCGCGATGGCGCTTACGTGCAGCCCGACCGTGATCATCGCGGACGAGCCCACCACGGCGCTCGACGTGATGGTGCAGGCCCAGGTCCTCGGCCTGCTGCACGAGCTCCAGCACGAGATGGGCCTGGCGATGCTGTTCATCACCCACGACCTGTCGGTGCTGGTCGAGGTCTGCGACCGGCTCGCGATCATGTACGCGGGCAAGATCGTGGAGGAGGGTCGGTCGGGTCCGGTGTTCGAGAAGCCGGCACACCCGTACACGGAGGCCCTGGCCGCTGCCTTCCCCGCGATCGGCGACCCGCGGTTCCGAAAGTCGCCCTCGGGCCTCGGTGGCGACCCGCCGCAGCCGGACTCGATCCCCTCGGGATGCTCGTTCCATCCACGATGCCCGGTCGCGTTCGACGAGTGCCCCACGACGATCCCCGACCTGTACGAGGCGGGCGAAGGACGCAGGGCCGCCTGCCTGCTCGTCCCGCAACGAGCGCAGGTCGCGACATGAGCGAAGCCGCCCGCCCCGAACCCGCGGCACCGACCGACGACCCGGTCCTGGAGGTCCGAGGGCTCCACGTCTCGTTCGCCGGCCGCGTCGGGCTCGGGGCCGGTGTTGCGGGCAAGAAGGCCTCCGTCTCCCGCGCCGTTGACGGCGTCGACCTGACGCTCGGCCGTGGCGAGGTGCTGGCGCTCGCCGGCGAGTCGGGCTGCGGCAAGACGACTCTCGCCCGCACGATCATGGGCCTGGAGGCCCCGAAGCAGGGCGAGATCCGCTTCATGGGCGAGCCGCTCGGCACGAGCACCAAGATCCTGCGCGAGTATCGCCGTCGGGTGCAGATAGTGTTCCAGGACCCGACGGCCGCCCTGAACCCCCGGCAGACGATCTACGAGTCCGTCGCCGAAGGGCTCAGGATCCACGGGGTCACGTCGCAGGACGGCATGAGCGAGGAGCAGCTGGTGGCGCGCGCGCTCGCGCGTTCGGGCCTGCGGCCGCCCGAGCGCTTCTACCTGGTCTACCCGCACGAGCTCTCGGGAGGGCAGCGCCAGCGCGTCGTGATCGCGGGCGCCCTGGTGCTCGAGCCCGAGATCATCGTGGCCGACGAGCCGGTCTCGAGCCTGGACGCGTCGGTGCGCGGCGAGATCCTCAAGCTGCTGCTCGGCCTTCGGGACGACTTCGGGATCGCGATGCTGGTGGTCACCCACGACCTGGGCCTCGCATGGACGATCGCCGACCGGGTGGCGGTCATGTACCTGGGGCGCATCGTCGAGATCGGGCCGGCCGAAGATGTCCTGACGAAGCCACTCCACCCGTACACCAAGGCGCTGCTCGAGGTCGTGCCCGAAGCCGGCGGACTCGGTCGTCCGTACCTGTCCGGCGAGCCGCCCGACCCCACCCGCATCCCGGAGGGGTGCCGGTTCCACCCCCGCTGCCCCGAGGTCGCCTCGGGCGCTGCGGCGTCGGCCGGCGTCGAGCCCAAGTGCCTGGGCGAGGACCTCGGCCTGATCGAGCTGCAGCCCGGCCACTTCGCCGCATGTCACCTCGCGGCCGCCGCGAAGCGAAGCGACAAGGTTCCTGCCGGCTGAGGCGACCGGTCTCGTCACCCCGGCTCCGCCCTCGCGACCCGAGGTCATCCGTAGGCGGCGCGTCGCGCCGCTCGCCCGTGGGAGACTGCGCGCGATGGCTCGGACCTCCCGCGGCAGGTGCGCGTGACCGAACCCCACGACGTCGTCGTGGTCGGCGGCGGCCACAACGGACTGACCGCGGCCTTCTACCTCGCGCGCGCCGGCCTCCGGACGTTGGTGCTCGAACGCCGTGAGGTCGTCGGCGGCGCCTGCGTCACCGAGGAGATCGCACCCGGCGTTCGAGCGTCCACCGCCTCGTACATCGCGAGCATGCTGCGGCCCGAGATCGTCCGGGACCTCGGCCTTGCCCGGCACGGGCTGCGGATGGTGCCGTGCGAGCCGGGGCTGCAGGTGGTGTTCGAGGACGCGCCGGTGTTGCCGTGGTGGTCGACGCACGATCGCACGGCCGAGGAGATCCGGCGGATCTCGGCGCACGACGCCCAAGCGTTCGGGCGTGTGACCGAGCGCCTGCACGAGCTCGCCCGCTACCTGCAGCCGTTCTTCCTGGAGGAGCCCCCGGACCTCTATGCGCGCGGGTGGGGGCGGGTGCGCGAGGGCCGCCGCCTGTTCCGGCGCTTCCGCCACCTGGACGGCGACCAGCTCTCGGACCTGATCCGGTTCGCCACGGGGTCCCTCGGCGACTTCGTCGATCGCTCGTTCGAGTCCGACGCGGTCCGGCGCCTCTACCTGGCGAACAATGTCTACGGCATGCACGCGCCGCCGTACCGGCCGGGGACGGCGATCGGCCTGCTGTTCCACATGCTGTCGGGCGGCGAGCACCACATCCAGGGCTTCAACGGGCACGTGATCGGCGGGATGGGTTCGATCACGGGGGCGATGGAGGCCGCGGTGCGAGAGGCCGGCGCCGAGATCCGCACGTCGGCGCCGGTCGCGCGGGTCGACGTCCGCGAAGGCCGGGCCGCCGGCGTCACTATGGAGGACGGGACCGAGATCGCGGCCCGGGTCGTCGTCTCGAATGCCGACCCCAAGCGCACGTTCCTCGGCCTGGTCGACAAGGCCGAGCTGCCCGAGGGTTTCCGGACCGACGTCGAGGCCATCACGATGGCCGGGCCGTGCGCGAAGGTGAACATGGCGCTGGAGGAGGAGCCACGCTGGAACGGCATGCCCGAGGACGCCGATCCGAACCGCCGCTCGCTCGCCACGCTCGTGCCCACGCTCGAGGGGGCCCAGCGGATGTACGACCAGCACCGGTGGGGCGAGATCCCCGACGAGCTCTGGGTCGACTGCGTCACGGCGTCGAACGTGGACGAGACGCTCGCGCCGCCGGGGACCCATGTGATGACCGCGTTCGTGCAGTACGTGCCGTACGCGTTGCGTTCGGGCACGTGGGACGCGCGCCGGGACGAGCTGGGACGCAAGGTCGTCGAGACGATCGCGCGATACTCGGACAACGTCGCCGGGTCGATCCGGGCGATGCAGGTCCTGACGCCGCTCGACCTCGAGCGGACGTACGGGCTGACCGAGGGCAACATCTTCCACGGCGACCTCAACGTGGACCAGCTGTTCTTCATGCGCCCGCTCCCGGAGTGGTCGCGCTACCGAACCCCGATCGGTGGCCTGTACCTGTGCGGCGCCGGCACCCATCCGGGTGGCGGTGTGACCGGCGCGCCCGGCTACGTCGCGTCCCGGGCGGTCCTGCGGGACCGGAAACGGCGGCGCGTGTGACCGTTCGGATCCCCTGCCCGACCTGCGGCGAGCGACCGCACACCGAGTTCACGTTCGGCGGGCAGGCGCGGCCGCACGCCGCGGACGACACCGAGGCCGACTTCGCGCGCGTCTTCCTGCCCGACAACGACCCGGGATCCGCTCGCGAACGCTGGTTCCACACGATGGGTTGCCGGACCTGGTTCGAGCTCACCCGAGACGCCACGACGAACCGGATCGGATGACGCGAGGCACCCTGCGGTTCGAAGGTCGCGGGATCCCGGTCGAGGACGGCGACACGGTGGCATCCGCGTTGTTCCGGGCCGGCGTGCGCACGTTCTCCAGATCGCTGAAGTCCCGCCGCCGCCGGGGTTTGTACTGCGGCACCGGGGAGTGTCCCAACTGCACGGTGACGGTCGACGACCTCCCGGGCGTCCGGTCCTGCGTCACGCCCGCCGAGGCCGGCATGCGCGTCGAACGCGGCCGCGGATGGCCCTCGGCCGAACACGACCTGCTGCACGTCACCGACCTCATGCATCCGCTGATGCCGGTGGGCTTCTACATGAAGACGTTCGTTCGCCCGCGGTTCGCCTGGCCGGCCGCCGAACGCCTCATCCGGCGCGCGACGGGCTCGGGCAGGCTGCCCGAAGGACGCGAACCCTCGCGAACGATCGTCAGGCACGCCCATGTGGATGCGCTCGTCGTCGGGGCGGGCGCGGCGGGTCTATCGGCCGCGCTCGAGTCCGCGCGGGCGAGCGAGCGTGTCCTGCTGTGCGACGCGTTCCCGATCGGCTCGCAGGTCGCGCCGGGCCCGGCGCTGGACGCGCTCCACGCGCACGAGGCCGAGGTGCGCGCCGAGCCGGCGATCGAGGTGCTCGACGGGCACGCCGCGCTCGGTGTGTACGACGGGCCGACGGTGGCGGTCGCGTCGGCCGGCGAGCTGGTGCAGGTCCATCCGCGCCGCATCGTGCTGGCGACGGGGGCGACCGAGATGCACGAGGCGTTCCCCGGCAACGATCTGCCCGGGGTCTGGTTGGGCCGGGCGGCGTCGCGCATGGCCGCGCGACACGGAGTGTCGATCGGCGCCCGGCTGGTGGTCGTGGCCTCCACCGACGAGGGGCTCGAGCACCTGGGGACACTGGTCGCGGCGGGGGCGAACGTGACGGCCGCCGTCGTGCCGGCGGCGTTCGTCGACGGGGTGCCGCCGAGCGCCGAGGCGATCGTCGACGGCGAGCTGGTGTCGGCCCGCGGCCCGGGGCGCGTCCGTTCGGTGATCGTGCGCGAACGCGGGCAGGAACGACGCCTTCCCTGCGACGCCCTCGTCCTGTCGACCGGGCTCGCGCCGCGCGACGAGCTCGTACGGATGGCGCCGGGCGAGCCGATCGAGCTTGTGGGCGACGCTGCCTTGGCCGGCGACGTCCCGCGGGTGGCCGGCGGCTACATCTGCCTGTGCGAGGACGTGTCGGCCCACGACGCGGAGCAGGCATGGGCCGAGGGCTTCCGCTCGGCCGAGATCCTCAAGCGCTACACCACCGCGACGATGGGGCCGTGCCGGGGCGCGATGTGCGGCCGCGCGTTGGCCGCGTTCGCCGCGGCCCGGTCGGACCAGACCGATCGTGGGGCGCCGGGTCGCACGACGGCCAGGCCGCCCAGCCGGCCGGTGGCGCTCGAGACGCTCGCCGCGTCGGTACACGAGGTGATCGAGAAACGCACGTCCTTGCACGAGACCCACCTTGCCGCCGGCGCCGAGCTCGGCTGGTCCGGCGGCTGGAAGCGGCCGTTCGCCTACGGGGACCCGAAGGACGAGTACGCGGCGGTCCGCGAACGCGCGGGACTGATGGACGTCGGGACGCTTGGGACGTTCCTGATCGCGGGGCGGGACGCCCCGGCGCTCGTCGATCGCGTCTTCCCTACCAGGGTGGCCGACCTCGCGCCCGGCCGATCCCGGTACGTTCTCGCGCTCGACGAGGCAGGGTACGTCGCGGACGACGGTGTGCTGTGCGCGTTCGGGGACGGCTCGTACCTGCTCACGTCCACGACCGGCGGTGCCGAACGCATGGACGCCCGCCTGCGCGAATGGACGCACCGCCTCGGGCTGCACGTGCACCTGCTCGACCGGACCTCGGAGCTCGGCGCGATCCTGGTGGCGGGCCCGCGCGCGCGCGACCTGCTCGAACCCCTGTCGGACGACGCCCTCGGCACCGACGCCTTACCGCACGCGGCGCACGGCGAGGTCACGGTTGCCGGCATCCCGTGCACCGCGATCCGGACCGGTTTCGTCGGCGAACTCGGTTTCGAGCTGCACCACCCGCGCTCCCGCGGCCCCGAGCTCTGGTCGGCGCTCATGCGTTCGGGTGAGGCGTTCGGTGTTCGCGCGTTCGGCCTGGACGCGCTCGAGCTCCTGCGCCTGGAAAAGGGGCACCTGTACGTCGGCCAGGACACGATGCCCGACGACACGCCGGCCAAGCTCGGGCTGGATCGCGCGGTCGACACGTCCAAGGAGTGGTTCGTTGGCAAGGCCGCCCTCGAGCGCCTCGCCGCGATCCCGCTCGGCCGGCGGCTGGCGGGCCTCACGTTCGAGAGCGGACCGCCGGACGCGGCCGAGCTCCGGGGGACCCCGGTGTTCGCGGGCGGCGAGATCGTGGGCCGGGTCACCTCGGCGGCGACCTCCCCGACGTTGGGCCGCTCGATCGGGCTTGCGTGGATCCGAACCGCGGAGGGCGAGCTTCCCGCCGACGGCCTGCGCGCGGGGGACGCGCTCGCCACGGTCGCACCGACGCCGTTCTACGACCCGGACGGGGAGCGCCTGCGTGGCTGAGCTGTCGACGACCCGCCCTGGCGTCACCGCGGTCCTCGGGTCGGCGGAGGCATGCGAGCTCGTGAGCGCGCTGCCCGGCGCGTGCCCGGTCTCGCCCGTCGAGGTCGCGATCGTGGGCGACGCCTCGATCACCGCACTGCGGCAGGCCGTCCAACGCGTGGACCCGGACGCGGTCGTGCGTGACGTCTCGGACGGCTGGGTCCTGCACACGCTGCGGGGGCCGGGGGCGCGTGAGGCGTTCGCGCGCCTGTCCGAGCTCGAGCTGCCGGCCTCCGGATCCGTGCAGGGCGCGGTGGCCCGGGTCGGCGTTCGAGTGCTGGTGGAGGGCGACCGCGTCGACCTGCTCGTGCCGTCCATGCTCGCAACGCACGTGCTGGAGCGGATCGAGGACGAGTGCCGGGAGCTGCTGGCTTGATCGGGGCGAGCCGATGACCGGGCTGCTCCGGACGACCACGTTCCTCCGGCAGCACGAGCTGAAGCCCCGGTACGACGTCGTGATCGTGGGCGGCGGCGTGAACGGCCTCTCGCTCGCGTACCACCTGGCCGAGGTGCACGGGATCCGCGACGTCGCCGTGCTCGAACGCTCGTACATCGGATCCGGCGGCTCGGGACGGAACACGCAGGTGTTGCGGGCCAACTACAACACCCCCGAGACCGTTCCCCTGTACGAGGCGAGCCTGGAGATGTACCGGACGCTGTCCCAGGAGCTCGGGTTCAACGTGCAGTTCAGCAACCGCGGCGAGCTCGACCTGTGCCACACGCACGACTCGCTGCAGGTCGAACGCGAGAAGTCCCTCCTGAACCGCGCGCTCGGCGTTCGAACCGACATCCTGACCCCGGAGCAGGTCGCGAAGGTCTCGCCGCTGGTCGACCTCACAGGCGGCGGCGAGCTCCCCGTGCTCGGAGCCTCGTACCACCCGCCGGGCTCGTTCGCGCGGCACGACGCCGTCGTGTGGGGGTACGCCGCAGCGGCCGGGCGCCGCGGCGTCCACGTCCATCAGGGCGTGGCGGTCACCGGGATCGGCGTTCGGGACGGCCGGTGCGTCGGCGTTCGGACCGACGCCGGCGACGTCGCGGCCGGCGACGTGGTGAGCGCGGCCGCCGGCAACACCAGCGTCGTCGCGGCCATGGCCGGGGTGCGCGCGCCGATCTCGACGTTCGCCTTGCAGGCGTTCGTCACCGAGCCGTACCGCCCGGTGCTCGATGGGCTCGTGTCCTCGATGGACCTGTCCGTGTACGTCTCACAGACGGCGCGTGGGGAGCTGCTGGTCGGGGCCGAGGTGCTTCCCTACCCCACGTACTCGACGAGGTCGACGTTCGACTTCCTGTGCGAGGCCGCCAAGCGAACGATCCAGATCCTCCCGTTCGCGCGCACGGCGCGCGTGCTCCGTCAGTGGACGGGGCTGTGCGACATGACGCCCGATTCCTCGCCGATCCTGGGCGCCACCGAGGTCGAGCGCTTCTGGCTCATGGCCGGGATGGGCACCTGGGGGTTCAAGGGCGCGCCGATCTTCGGCAAGACGATGGCCGAACTGGTCGCGACCGGCCGCACGCCGGAGCTGATCGCGCCCTTCGCGGCGACGCGGTTCCGCGGGGATCGGATGGTGCCGGACGCCGCCTCGGCCGGCACGCACTGACCGAAGGGTCAGGGACCGGCGGCCCGGTCCGGCTCCTCGGCCAAGGCGGGCTGGGCGGCCGGCTCGTCCTCGCGGTCGCCTTTCAGGACGCCCAGGATCGCCTCCATCTCGGTGTCGCCGAGCTGCGCGTCCCGTCCGGTCCCCTTGGCCGCGGCCAGCAGCGTGCGCAGGTTGGTCTCGGCCATCTCCGCGCGCGCCTCGAGCTCCTTGACCCGGCCCGATAGTTGCTGCGCCCGCCGTTCGGCCTCGTCGCGCGCCTCCCGGGACTCGCGGGCCTCCTCGCGCGCGGTGCGGAGTGCGCCGCGGAGCGTCCCCACCTCGCGGCCGAGCTCGATCGTGCGCTCGACCACCTCGCGTCCGATCTCCGAGTAGGTCGCCCGGTCGCCCGAGGCCTGCTTGGCCTGGCGGGGCTCGCGCCGGGCCGCACGACGCGGCCTAGGCACCTGCTCGCGCTCGCCCGCCTCGATCGGCCGGTCGTCCAGGAGGCGGTATCGGCCGTCCACCGCCTCGAGCCGGCGGCGCGCCAGGAGCGCCCGAACCGCCCGGGCGGCCGCGAGCGGCTCCTCGACCCCGATCTCGCGGCCGAGCTCGGACGGAGACAGGTCGATGAGCTCGCCCGGCGTCGCCCGGGAGGCCACCGCCGCCAGGAACGCGTTCGCCCGCTGCAGGCTCTCCTCGTTCACGCCGCACATCGTGTCCGATTCGGCGGACATGCGCCACCCCGCTCTGCCGCACCGACAAAGAGTGACAAAATCGTCTCCCCCGAGTTGACCGCGAGACGAGCCTCGGTGTACAAATCCCTCGGTGCCGCTGGAGCCTTCGGGCTCCGGCGGCGCCACTCTTTCCGGCCCCGTTTCCCGAGGAGCTCGTGGTACCGGACGAGGATGCCCCCAACGGCCTGCCGCTCGCCGGCATCCGCGTCGCCGACTTCTCCCGGGTGCTGGCCGGCCCGCTCGCGACGATGCTGCTGGCCGATCTCGGCGCCGACGTCATCAAGGTCGAGCGACCCGAGAACGGCGACGACACGCGCGGCTGGGGGCCGCCATTCGTTGAGGGCGATGCCGCGTACTTCCTGTCGCTGAATCGCAACAAGCGCTCGGTGACGCTGGACCTGGCCACCGATGGAGGCCGCTCCGCGGGGCGGCGGCTGGCTCTGACCTCCGATGTCGTGGTCGAGAACTTCCGCCCGGGCCTGATGCAGCGGTTCGGTCTGGACCACGAGTCCCTGTCGGCCGAACGCCCGGACCTCGTCTACTGCTCGCTCACGGCGTTCGGGGAGGGCGCCGGGAGCCGGCCCGGCTACGACATCATCGTGCAGGCCCTGAGCGGTCTGATGAGCTTCACCGGCCACCCCGAGGGCGAACCCACCAAGGTCGGCGTCGCGCTTCTCGACGTGATCTGCGGGCTCTACGCCGCGAACGCGATCCAGGCCGCCCTGCTCCGTCGCTCGGCCACCGGGCGCGGCGGCCGCGTGACCGTGTCGTTGTTCGACGCGAGCGTCGCCGCGCTGGTGAACCAGGCCGCCAACTACCTGCTCGGCGGGCTCGTCCCCAAGCCGCTCGGCAACGCCCACCCCAACATCGTCCCGTATCAGCTGTTCCAAGCCTCGGACCGCCCGTTCATCCTGGCCGCCGGCAACGACCGGCTGTTCGAACGCACCTGTGAGGTGATCGGCCGTCCGGAGCTCGCCGCCGACGAGCGCTTCGTCACCAACGCGGACCGCGTTCGGCACCGAGAGGCGCTGATCCCGATCCTGGCCGAGGCCTTCGCGGCACGCACGGCCGATACGTGGGTCGAGGCCCTCGAGGCGGCGTCGGTGCCGACGGCGCCCGTCCGAACGGTGGACGAGGTCTTCGCCTCGGCCGAGGGTGCGGCCGCCCTCCAGGACGTCGACGATCCCGTCCGGGGGCTGTTGCGGCTGGTGGCGGAGCCGATCCACGTCGACGGTCGGGTGCCGCCGGTCCGAAGGCCGCCCCCGCGCCTGGGCGAGCACACCGACGAGGTGCTCTCGGAGATCGAACGGGCCGACTGACCCTCAGGCGGCGCGCCGCCGGACGAAATCGCGCAGCACGAAGGTCCCGAGCTCGGTGTCGTCCATCAGGAACACCCGTCCGGCGGTCAGCTCGGCCAGCCGCTCCATGAACGCGATCAGACCGGGCGAGTCCTCGAGCATGAACACGTTCAGGGTCACCCCCGCCTTTGCCAGGCGGGTCGCCTCGGCGAGCGTGAGGCGGATCGTCTTGGGGATCGGCGGCCACGAGAACCGCGCGCGATCGCCCTCCAGGTGCGCCGTCGGCTCACCGTCGGTGACCATGATGACCTGGCGGGTGGCGTTCGGGTGTTCCGACAGCAGCCGTCCGGCAAGGTTGAACGCGTGGTGCATGTTGGTCCCGTACACGCGCTCCCATCCCGAGGCCGCGAGGTCCTTCGGCTGCATCTGGCGCGCGTAGTCGCTGAACCCGATCAGGTAGAGCGTGTCGTGCGGGTAGCGCCCTTCGATCAGCGCGTGGAGCGCGAGCGCCATCTTCTTCGCGTGCACGTCGTGACCGCGCAGCGGCATCGAGAACGACAGGTCGAGCAGGAGCGCCGTCGCCGCTTCGGTGCGCTGTTCGGCCTCGACGAGCTCGAGATCGTCGGGCCGCAGGCGGACGCGCTCGCCAGGTCCGCTCCGCAGGACCGCGTTGAACACGCTGCGCTGCACCGCGATCTGACCCGAATCGCCGAAGCGCCACGGACGGGTCGCGCCCGTGGGTTCGGCCAGGCCGCCCGCATCGCGGGCCTCGTGCACGCCCTCCCGGTCCCGTCGCAGCTCCTCGAACACCCGGACCAGGGCCCGCTCCCCGAGCTTGCGCGCGCCCTTGGGCGTGACCTCGAGACGCCCGCGATCGCGGCTGACCAGACCGGCGCGCTCCAATGCCCGCTCGATCTCCTTCAGCCGCCGCAGGTCGCCCACCGCGTCTTCACCGAGGGCCCTTCTGAGCGCCTCCTCGTCCACATCGTCGATCGAGGCACCCGGGTAGTCCCCCCGCAGCGAGCGGTCGAGCTCCTCGAGCTCGTGCAGGCGCTCCATGGCATCGATCGTGGCCGACAAAGGCATCTGCTCCTCGCCACCGCCCATCATCGGGTCGCCCCACGGCATCTCGGGGAACGCGCCGGCCAGGTTCGAGCCCAGGCGGTCGACCTCGAACGCGAGGTCCATGTCCTGCAGGACCTGTTCGGCCAGGGCCTGGAGTTCGGCGCGTTCCTCGGGCGACATCGACGCGAGCAGCCGGGACATCGCGGCCATCCGGGCGGCCATCTGCTCGATCAGCTCGTCGAGCGTCTTCGGGTTGCCGGGGAAGAACTCCCCGTGGCGCTGCATGAAACCCTCGAAGTCGTAGGGCTCGCCGCGCTCGCGCCGCTCGATCATGTCGTTCAGCTCGGCCAGCATGTCGCGGAACTTGGCCATGTCCTCCGGCGACATCGAACGCAGGCCCTCGGCCATGGTGCGGAAATAGGCGCCCATGATCTGCTCCCGCAGGTGTTCCATGAGCTCGTCGAACAGGCGCTGCGCCTCCGGGTCGACGAACCGGTAGTCGTTCAGCTCCCCGATCCGGCCGGGGACGTCGGGCGGCAGGGCGTCCAGGAACGCCTCTCGCATGCGCGCGTCGTCCTCGGCCCGGAACGACAGGGCCGAGCGCTCGCGATCCACGATGTCGTCCAGCCGCTCGCGGAGCTCCTCGAGCGGGCCGGCCAGGTCGAGGTTGTCCTGCTCGCGGGCCCGTTGCCCGCGCAGCCGGGCCCGGAGCGCGTCCAGACCGCTGAAGCTCCCCCGCATCCCGCGCCGCATCAGCCGCGACAGCGCGCCCTCGGCGCCGAGCCCGGAGAGCATGTCGTCGGAGAGCTCATCGAGCAGGTCGCCGGCGGACACTTCGGGTCCGAACGGGTCCTGCGTGTCGTCCCAGCGCGAGTAGCGGGCCCGAACCACCCGACCAGCCTACGCCCGGACGGGACGAAGGCCGCCGGCGTCAGTCCTCGTCCGGGTACGGCGCGGGCCGGGCCGGGGCGGGCAGCAGCCACTCGGTCCCTTTGTCGCCGGGATTCGGCGCCCCGCCGAGCAGAGCCCGCGTCATCTCGCTCTCCTCCGCTAGCAGCTCGTCCAGGGCGAGCATCAGGTGCCGGTCCGCCACCACCGGCGCCCCCTCGCCTCCGCCCTCGAGGGCGGACAGCAGCGACGCCTTGCGGACGAGCTCCTTGACGAACGAGGCCGTGACGCCCGCAGTCCTGCGCACGATCGCGTCGGCGTCCGAGATCCGAAGGTCGAGGTCGCGCCCGTACAGCTCGAGCAGCCGGCGCCTGCCCTCGTCGTCCGGCAACGGGATCTCGAGCGCCAGGTCGACCCGTCCGGGGCGGGCCGCCAGCGCGGGCTCGAGCAGGTCCGCGCGGTTGGTCGTGAGCAGGAACGACACGTCGGCGTCCTCGTCGATCCCGTCCATCTGGTTCAGGACGTCGAACAGGAGCGGGTTGGTGTCGATGTAGCCGCGGTGCTGCGCGATCAGGTCCACGTCCTCCAGGACGACGATCGACGGCTGCAGCATCCTCGCGAGCGAGCAAGCGGGACGGATCATCCCGAGCCCTCCGCCCGTGAGCACGACGACGGTGTGGTCCGCGGAACGTCCGGCGATGTACCGGACCGTCAGCGTCTTGCCGGTCCCCGGCGGACCGTGCAGGAGCAGGCCGCGCTTGACGTGCTGGCCGCCGGCGCGCAGGCGGTCCCGCTGCTCGGCGATGCCGAACACCTGACGCTCGACCCGGTCCAGCAGACCGTCCGGCATCACGATCGCGCCGCGCCCGACGTTGGGGCGGGCGTGGAACACGATCGGTCCGACCCCCATGTGTCCCATGTGCGTCTCGCCGAACGAGATCATCTGTCCCCGGAACACGTTGAGCTCGACCATGAGCCGCCGAAGCTCGCCGAGCATCCCCTGGGCGTGCTCGCGATCCGCGCTCACGATCTCGAGCGTCACGTCTGAATGACCCGACTGCTCGTCCGCGGCCCGGACGAGCGCCGCCAGGCGCCTCCCGTGGTCCTCGATCAGGTACAGGCCGAAGGCAACGCAGGCGAGCGTCACGTCGGGGCCGACCGGCAGGTTGACCAGGTCGACGGAGCCGATGCCGACGCCGGCGTGGTGCGCCGTCGCGACCAGGTCCGAAAGGGACATCCATCGTCGCTGCTGACCCGACAGGCCGATCAGCTCGGAGGTGCGACCGTCGCCCTCGAGGTACGCATCGAGCGCGACCTGCAGGTTCGGGTGGTCGTAGGACGGATACCCCTCGGACACGACCGGCAGGACGGACGCGTCGGCGCCCAGATGCCCGTCGAGGCGATCACGGATCGGGGACTCCCTTGTGCTCTCGAACGCCTGCGACATCGCCGCGAGGAAGCGGCTGTACGTGTTCGCGAACCTCGAGACGTCCTCGTCCACCACCCGAGGGTATCCCTTCAGCCCAGGCCGAGGCCCGTCATCAGCGCCCGCAGCGACAGGCCGAACGAGATGAACGAGGCCATCGCGAACGGCGCCCACGGCTTGCCCCGGAACGCGTCCTCGCGGGCGAGCGCGTGCCCGATCGCGAAGATCACCAGCGGCCCGAACCCGTAGACGTAGTGGAGCCAGGTGGTCGGCCGCTTGCCCGCGATCAGCAGGATCACTCCGAGCAGGGCCTGCACGATCGCGATGACCTGGGCGGCGGTCAACCACCGCCAGAACCAGTCGCCGGCCGGCCGCCGCGAGACCCACAGGACCAGGCCGAACAGCCACCCGATCGTGAAGATCCCGACGACGACGAACCCGACGACTTCGTGGATCCCGGTCACGGCTGGCGAATCCTACGGGGCCGGCCGAAGGGCTACTCGCCCGGGTCTGCCGAGCGGTAACGGCTCGCTCGCGCGGCCGTGTCCTTGTTCAGGCGCCGAGACAGGTGCAGGCCCTCGAGCGCGAACTCGAGCGCCGAGGCGGCCACGCCGGGCGACTCCTCCTCGACCCCCAGCCGCCCGAGCAGCTTGGACAGCCCCGGGAGCTCGCCGAACTGCGCGAGCAGGTCGGTGGCGGGCAGCAGGTCCGAGGTCTCGGCCTCGAAGCCCTGGGCGAACCGCGACAGGATCGGCTGGAAGTCGAACCCCGACAGCCGGCGGCGGAACACCTGGAGCTCGGCGGTCTTGAGCGCCCGCGAGAGGATCTCCTCCTCGCGGCCCTCCTCGATCGTGTCGAACTCGACCCGCCCGAGCCCGGCCTCGACGACGGCCGGCAGGTCGCACACGCGCGGGACCGCCTCGGGCTCGCCGGTCCGGGCCGCGCGCCGCACGGCGGCCGCCGAGAGCGTCTCGAGGTTCCCGATCGAGTACCTGACGCTCACGCCGCTGCGGTGGTTCACGTGGGGCGAGCGCCGGAGCTCGGCCGTGAACGCCGCGAGGATCTCCTCGAGGTAGACCGGCACGCGCAGCGGGACGTCGCCCGCCGCCGAACGCGCCTCCTGCTCCATGATCGCGATCTCGTCCTCGAGCGACTCCGGGTAATGCGTGCGCACCTGCGTGCCGAACCGATCCTTGAGCGGCGAGACGATCCGGCCGCGGTGGGTGTAGTCGTCCGGGTTCGCGGTGGCGACCAGCAGCAGGTCGAGCGGGAGCCGGATCCGGTAGCCACGGATCTGCACGTCACGCTCCTCCAGGATGTTGAACAGGGCGACCTGGATGCGTTCGGGCAGGTCGGGGAGCTCGTTGATCGCGATGATGCCGCGGTTGGTCCGGGGGATCAGCCCGTAATGGATCGTCAGCTCGTCCGCGAGGTAGCGTCCCTCCGCGACTCGGATCGGGTCGACGTCGCCGATCAGGTCGGCCACGCTGGTGTCCGGGGTCGCGAGCTTCTCGGCGTAGCGATCGTCGCGGCCGATCCACCGGATCGGGGTCTCGTCACCGTGTTCGGCCACGAGCGCCCGGCAGGCCGCGCAGATCGGCCGGTACGGGTGATCGTTGACCTCGCAGCCGACGATCGCCGGGACCTGCTCGTCCAGGAGGTCCACCATCTGGCGGATCAGTCTGGTCTTCGCTTGCCCGCGCTCGCCGAGCATCACCAGGTCGTGACCGGCGAGGATCCCGCGTTCGAGCACCGGCAGGACCGAGTCCGCAAACCCGACCACCTGCGGGAAGAGCGGCGTTCCCCCGCCCAGGCGTTCGAGCAGGTTGGCGCGGAGCTCCTCCTTGACGGTGCGGTCGGGATACCCGGCCGCCCGAAGCTCGCCGATCGTCGCCGCGGGCATGTCCACCCAGCCTACCGGCTCCCCGCCGAAGGCTTAGGCCGCGAAGCCGCCGCCCGAGTACTCGGCCCCGTACCGGCGTTGCGCCAGCCGCCGGCCAATCTCGGCCGACAGGATCAGAGCCAGCGAGCCGACGAACACGACCGAGGACACCGCGATCAGCTGCGGCAGAAGCCGCGGGACGCGGAGCTGCGCGAACAGGTACACCGGCCACGTCTGCTGCGTACCCGCCAGGAACGAGGCGATCGCGAACTCGTCGAACGAGAGCGTGAACGCCACCAGGAACGCCGAGATCAGGGCCGGCATCAGCAGCGGCAGCGTCACCCGGCGGAACGTTTCGCGGGGGTTCGCGCCCAGATCCTTGGCGGCCTCGTCCAGGGACACGCTCAGGCGTTCGAGCAGCGGCAGGATCGTCAGGATCGTGTACGGCAGGGCGACCACGACGTGTCCGATGATCACCGAGTGCAGGCCGAGCCCGAAGTACACGCCGAACGTCTCGGTCAGCACCTTGTCCACGAGCGTGAAGATCAGCAGCAGCGAGATCCCGAAGACGAGGTACGGGATCACGAGCGGAGAGAAGACCAGGGCCGACACGACCGGCTTGCCGAAGAACCGTCGCCGGATCAGCGCGAACGAGGTCATCACGCCGAGCGCGACCGCGATCAGGCTCGAGACGGTCGCCACGATCGCGCTCCTGCCGAGCGCCGTGATGAGCGTGTCGTTGGATAGGACATCCCGGTACCAGTGGGTGGTGAAGCCCGCCAGTGGGAACGACGGGTCGCCGTCGTTGAACGAGAACAGCGCGAGCACGGCGATCGGCAGATACAAGAACACGACGAGTAGCCAGAAGAAGAGGGTCAGGGTGACGCGTCCCGTCCTGGAGGTCGCGATCTCCATCAGTCCGCCGCCACCGAACGCACCTGCACGAACCGGCCGAAGATCAGCATGAGGCCCGCGACGACCAGCAGCAGGAACATCGCGAGCACCGAGCCCGTCTGCCAGTCCAGCCCCCGGGTGAACAGGTCCTGGATCGCGTTCCCGTACATGTAGCCGCTCGTGCCGCCTACCAGCAGCGGCGTCACGAACTCGCCGATCGTCGGCACGAACACGAACACGAAGCCCGCCACCAGGCCGGGGAGGCTGAGGGGAAGCGTGACGCGCCAGAACGTCCGCAGCCGGCTGCAGCCCAGGTCGCTCGAGGCCTCGAGCAGGCTCCGGTCCATGTTGTCGAGGCTCACGAAGATCGGCAGGGCCACGAACGGGATCCACGCGTAGGCGAGGACGAGCATGACCGTGAACTGGCTGTACAGGAGCCATTCGATCGGGTGGTTGGGCGAGCGCAGGTGGAGCGACTCGAGCAGCGAGTTGAAGACCCCTCGGTCGCCGAGCATGACCTTCCACGCCAGCACGCGCAGGAGGAAGCTCGTCAGGAACGGCACGATGATCACCAGCAGCAGGACGTACTTGAGCTTTCGGACCACGAGCGCGAGGAAGTAGCCGATCGGGTACGCGAGCATCACGACGACGACCGAGACCGTGAGCGACATCCGGACCGACTTCCAGAACAGCCCCAGGTAGATCGAACCGCCACCGAGGAAGTGACGCCAGTAGTCCAGCGAGATCACGCCGGTGTCCGTAGGAAACAGCGTGATACCGCCCACGCTGTAGATCGCGACGTAGACGACTGGCGCGACGAAGAACAGCACGAGCCAAAGCACCGGCGCAGACAACAGGCCGGCGGTCACGCCCCGATCCCGCCGCCTCCACCGCCGGGCAGAGGCGGCAGCCTCGCTAGTTGCCACCGTCGCTACCGGCGCTCGGTGGTCCGCCTGCTCAGGCGGACTTCACCTCGCTCCAATACTGGCCGTACAGCTCCCGTCGGGGGATGTACGACTCGGGGATGGCCCGTGGCGGATCCAACACGGTCGGGTCGTCCAGCCCGAGCGCCTGCACGATACCGGGCGAGACGACCGAAAGGTCGGCCGTGGTGTTCGTGTGACCGTAGTAGTACCAAGCCATCAGGAACTCCGCGGCCTTCTTGCTCGCCCATGAGTTCACGTAGTCGTGCGCGTGGAAGTAGTTCTGACTGCCCTTCGCCAGGCCCATGCCGCACACCCAGGAGACGCGGCCCTCCTTCGGCTCCATGTAGAGGTAGTTCATCCCGGCGGCATCGGCGTAGCCCACGGTGTCCGGCCACGAGTAGCCGATCCAGACCTCCTCCTTCTTGAAGGCCAACCAGAAGTCGTAGGACTGGTTCCACATGAACTTGACCAGCTGCTTCTTGGAGATCAGGAAGTCCCGCGTCTCGCCGAGCTCGTCGTCGGTCATGTTGAACGGGTCCGACACGCCCAGGTACAGCCCGCCGATGTACATCATGTTCGACGTGTCGACCCACGAGATCTTCCCCGCGTACTGCTGGTCGAACAGGACCCCGAACGACTGCTCGCCCACGTCCACGTGGTCCGTGTTCACGAGCGGGGCGATGAACCCCCAGTCGAGCGGGATGAAGTACTGCTGGCCGTCCACCACACCCGACTCCATGAGCTTCGGGTTGAGCTGGCTGAAGTTCGGGATCAGCGAGGTGTCCCACGGCTGCATGAGGTCCGAGTCCACCCAATCCTTGTACTTGTAGCCGCAGGGATGCACGACATCGAAGGCCGCGTTCCCGGTGACGGCCTTCGTGTACCCCTGGTCGTCGTTCTCGAACAGGGTGAACTTCGGGGTGTCGCCGGTCTCGTCGGCGTACTCCTGCCACAGCGACGCCCGCTCCTTGTTCGGGTAGTAGTCGCCGTTGCCGTAGCCGGACCAGTCGAAGACGGCCAGGCTCCCGGGCTCCTTCTCGATCGGCGGATGCGCGGCGCCGCCGCTGGTCCCGGTCGCCGCCCCGCCCGTGTCCTCGGCCTTCTTGCAGGCCGCCAGGACGGCCGCGCCGAGCGTGGTGGTCCCTGCCATGCGCATGAACCCGCGGCGGTTGAATCGCTCGGCGAGCATGCGGTCGGTCTCGGTCACTGCGCCCCCCCTTATCGGCTGAAAAACGACGCCGTATCATGCGCCGAACCCCGGATGTGCGCCACTTTCGCGGAAGGGCAACCGTGGCACGTCGGATCCTCGCGATCGCGCTCGTCGCAGGCCTGCTGGTGGCCTGCGGCTCGGACCCGACCGTGCCTGTCCCCGCCCCCACCGGCGAGGGCACGTCGGTCGCGAGCGTCGACCCGATCCCCCCGGCGGCGCTCCCCGGGCACGCGGCGGCCCCGGTCGCCCTCGACGCCGGAACGCTCGCCCTCGACGCGGTGGACGCCTCCGGTCTGCAGACCCTGCTGCAGGAGGCCGGGTTCGTGGCCGGCACGCAGCGACAGTTCAGCCGGACGGGCGCGGGGCGGCGGCGGATCGTGGCCCGCGTGCTCACGTTCGAGACGCCCGAGGGAGCCGAGCGGTACCTGATGTGGCTCCGGGGCAACGTTGCGGACGTGATCGGCAAGGCCCAACCGAACGACGCGCTCGGGGCCCCCGCCGGCGGCATCGTGTTCGAGCATGCGCCGAACCCCTGCTGTCACAGCGAGACGCGCGCCTTCCTCGCGATGTGGAGCCGGGGCCGCCACGTGGTCACGCTCGTGGTAGACGGCCCGGCCGCGCGGGCCCCCGCCGTCCCCGAGCTCGTCTCACAGCTCGACGCGGCGGTCTGAGCGTGCCGGGCCTGGACGCGTTCGCGACGCTGGCCGAGGGCCTGGACCATCCCGAGGGCATCGCCGCCGGGCCCGACGGCAGCCTGTACGCGGGCGGGGAGGCGGGGCAGATCTACCGGCTCGTGGAGGGCGGCGACGTCGAACGTCTCGCGACCACCGGAGGCTTCATCTACGGCGTGACGATCGACGCCGGCGGCAACGTGTTCGCGTGCGACTTCGGCAACGCGAGCGTGATGCGCATCTCGGCCGGCGGCGAGGTGTCGACCACCTCGACCGGGACCGCGGAGCGACCGATGCGCGTGCCGAACTTCTCGGCGTTCGACGCGGACGGGAACCTGTACGTCACGGACTCAGGCGAGTGGGGAAAGGACGACGGCCTCGTCTACCGGATCGCACCTGGCGGCGAGACGAGCGTGTGGACCGAGCGCTCCCCGAGGTTCCCCAACGGCTGCTGTCTGTCGGCCGACGGCGGCGCGCTCCTCGTCGTCGAGTCGCGCGGGCGGACGATCGTACGCATCCCGATCGAGGACGACGGTAGCGCGGGCGAACCTGCGCCCCTGGTCGACCTGTCGGGGTCGCAACCAGACGGGGTCGCGCTCGCGGAGGATGGGACGATGTTCGTCGGGTGCTACCGCCCCGACCGGCTGTACCGCATCTCGCCCGACGGCGCGGTGGCGGTCTTCGCCGAGGATCCCGACGGCGTGGTGCTGAACCAGCCGGCCAACGTCGCGTTCTTCGGCGACGGCTTCGACCGGCTCGCGGTCTCGAGCCTGGGCGGGTGGAACCTCCTCGCGGTGGACGCCGGGACGCCGGGCCTCCCGCTGCGCTACCCCGGGGTGTGATCCAGCCGCACCTCGGTCATCAGCGCCAGATTGTTGTCGTCCAGATCCCGGAAGAAGGCCATCCGGATCTCGGAGTGGTCGTCGCGGTGCACGACGTGCGGCTCGTCCATGAACTGGACGCCCCGCCTGGTCAGCTCCGCGTACGCCGCGTCGACGTCGGGGACCGCGAAGTAGACCATCCCGCGCGTCCGGTATGCCTCGGTCTCGGGCTCGCCGATGTACAGCCGGACCCCGTCGCAGTCGAAGAACGCCATCGGCTGGGCGGGCACGCGGAACAGGAACGGCAGGCCCAGCAGGTCTCGGTAGAACACCACCGCCGCATCCACGTCGCTCACGCTCAGATGGATCTGTCCGATCGTTGCCAGTCCCTCGAACGCCATCTCGACCTCCTTGTTCGGATCGGGCCCCTCAGAGCCGGGCCACCAGCAGGGCCGCCGCGAACAGCGGGATGGCCACGGACAGCCACCGCAGCGCGCCCTCGGGCGCGGCGCGAAGCGACGACGCGTCGATCGGCTCGCGTGCGCCCTCGGTCGTCACCACTTCCCCCGTCACGTTCGCGACCTTGCGGCGCAGCCGGCGGACCGGCGTCGAGAGCACGCGCTGCGCGGCCGAGAGCGCGGCGCACGCCCCGGCCACCAGGACGGCCTCGACGCGGATCGTGGCCGTCTGCGCGAAGTACGCGGTGAGCGCCGGGAACGCGCCCCACGCGAGCGCGAACCACAGGTCCGAGTGGAAGGCTCCGCCGAACAGCTCCAGGTTGTACGCCACGACCAGGAACCCCCCGACGGCGATGAAGATCCAGAGCCATGGGGAGACCACGATCGCGCCGTGGATGCCGAGCCCGAATGCACCGGCGAGCCCGATCACCGCGATCGCCGAGAGCACGCCGTCGGGGATCCGCGTTCGGAGCGGGCGTCCGTTGAGCTCGTCCAGGGCGTGCGCCGCCAGGCCCATCGCGAGGAAGAACGCCGCCGCCGTCTCGAACAGCCAGCGGAGGTTCACCACCGGCGCGATGCATGCCCCGATGACCACGTACGACAGGTGCCACACCGTGTAGGGCGGATGCAGCAGCGACCAGTAGTCTCGCCACCCACCTGCGTCGAGCGCGTAGAACGCCGGGCGGTCCGGTGGCTCACCCATCGAGTTCGGCGAGATCCGCCGTCTCGTCCGCGAGGACGGGCGTCGCCTTCACGGCCCACGTGACGACGGCCACCCCGTTGCTGAGGAGCCGGGTCTTGACCCGTCGCATCCCCGCCTCCTGCCACCACCGCACCTGCACCGGGAGTGGGTACCGCGCAACGAACTCCGTGATGCTCCGGCTCAGGAAGCGTCCGGTCCGGTACCACTCGTTCGAGACCGCCCACCCGACGTACGGCATGGCGCCGCGCGTGTAGGCCGACCAGCCGGCCCGGGCCCACGGCTCGGGCGGGACGTGGAACTCGAGTGAAGCCATCACGCCGCCGGGCCGAAGGACGCGCACGAGCTCGGCCACGGTGGCCCCGGGATCGTCGACGTACCGCAGCAAGTAGGTGAACGTCACGGCGTCGAACGTCTGATCCGGGAACGGCAGCGACTGCGCCTGCCCCAGCGTGAACCGGATGCGATCCTCGAGTCCTCGTTCGCGGATCGCCGCCTGCCCCTTCGCGACCATCTGCGCGCTTTGATCGAGTCCCAGCACCCGAACGTTCCTGCGGGCGAGCTCGCGCGCGACCAGCCCGGTTCCGGTCGCGACGTCGAGCACCCAGGCGCCGGGGATCGCGTTCACCTTCGAGACGAGGAACCTGCGCCACCGCGGGTCCTGGCCGAACGACAGGACCGCGCCCATCCGGTCGTACTCGGGGGCGATGCCGGCGAACAGGCGCCTGGCGTGGCTGGTGCGTTCGGGGTCCATCAGCGCGAACCCTGGACCAGGTCCGGGAGCCCCGCGATCGTCTCGAGCACGAAGTCGGGTGGCTCCGAGACCTTGTCGAGGTCGCCAGGCAGGAACTTCCCGGTCTTCACGAGTGCCCCGCGGATGCCGAGCACCTGGGCGCCGCGGACGTCGTTCACGAGGTCGTCGCCCACCATAACGGTCCGTTCGGCCGGCACGCCCAGCATCGCCAGGGCCGACTCGAAGTACGGGCCGGTCGGTTTGCCGCAGATCACGGCCTCGCGTCCCGTGGCCTCCTCGAGCCCCCCGATGAACGCGCCCGCATCCAACTGGAGACCCTCGCTCGTCATCCAGTACAGGTTCCGATGCATCCCGACCAGCGGGGCGCCGTCCATCAGCCGGCGGAAGACGCGATTCATCGTCGGGTAGGTGAACCCGTCGTACGCGCCGCCGAGCACCATGACGTCGGCGTCCTCCACCCGGGAGAGCTCGATCCCCTCCAGATCGTCCGTCGCGTCGCCGTCCGACAGGACGAAACACGTCCGGCCCGCGTGGTGCGTCCGCAGGTACTCGGCCGTCGCCACGACCGCCGTGACGATCTCCTCGTCCGCGACGTCGAAGCCGGCACCGCGGAGCGTGTCGGCCAGGTCCGATCTGGTCTTGGTGGTCGTGTTCGTGATGAGCCGGAACGGGACGCCGTTCGAACGCATCCAGCCGAGGGCCTCGATCCCGCCCGGCAACGGCTCCCACGAGACCGCGAGGACGCCGTCGATGTCGAGCAGGACGCCGTCGATCTCCGCCACGCGCGGAGTCTAGCCGCGGGAGGCGCTCACCTCGCTGGCGTGAACGCGCGGCGATCGCCCGCGCAGCCACTCCTGATACGGGGCGATGAAGCGGTACCGGGGAGGTAGGAGCGGTCGGAGCAGCCTGGTCGCGGCGAACGATGCCCGCAGCGCCTCTCGTCGCGCCGGGCCGACCTCGATGTCGTAGACGCGTCGGATCTCGGGCGGCAACGTCCCGAAGGCGAGTCGCGAAACCCCCTTGAGGACCGGTCGCCACTGGGCCTCGCGCGGAGGGTCGTGGAACAGTGCCGCGACCCGGAGGGCCGCGTCCGTAGAGCGCAGGATGCCGGACCGGTAGACGTCTCGCAGGTGGGCGCGCAGTTCGAGAACGGTGGGAGGGATGGCCTCGCGCGGGATCCGAACCATCTCGGCGGCCAGCATCTGTTCGTCGTGGAACCGCTGACGGCCGCGATCGTCGAGCCGGCGGACGGTCAACGCCTCGAACAGCAACGCGCTCTCGACCAGGCAGGCGTGGACGTAGAGCAGGAGTTCGGGGTCGAGGCCGTCGTAGGGCTGCCCGGTCACCGGATCGGTCCCCTTGACGCGAGCGTGCACCTCGTTGATGCGTTCGGCCGCCGCCTCGGCCTGGGCCTTCGTGCCGAACGTGATCGTGTAGGTGAGCATCAGCGTCCGCTGCAGCCGGCGCCACGGGTTGCGCTCGTAGAAGCCGGTCTCGCGCGCGCCGGCGATCACCAGCGGATGCGCCGCCTGCATGAGCACCGCGCGCGCGCCACCGAACAGCACCGTGACCTCGCGGTGAACCTGCCACGAGACGCTGTCCGGGCCGAAGTAGCCGAGGTCGGCCATCACGTCCAGCGTAATCGCGGGCGCGTCAAGGACCGGTCACGCCGGTGATACGCCGGAGCTCGCGTGCCACGGGCTCGGCGGCGAGCACCACGAGGTGGTTCCGCGCACGCGACCCGCCGACGTACAGGTACTGCCGCAGGTCCTCCAGATGCTTGTCCCCGAGCTCGGCCAGGATCACCACCGGCCGTTCGAGCCCCTTGAACGCGTGGACGCTGGTCGCCAGGACCGTGCCGGGCTCGACGGTCTCGGAAAGCCGGAACCCGTCGACCGAGCCCCGCCGCCGAAGGGCGCTCTTCTCGGTCCCCGACGGTGTGAGCACAACGATGTCTTCGAGCGGGACGTGCTCCTCTTCGACCAGGTTCCGAAGCACCACCGCCAGGAGGTGCGCCAGGCCCTCGTCGTCCTCGTAGCCGAGGATCTCGACCGGCTCCCCCTCGGGCCCGCGAGCGATCG
>Ga0111539_10001897_pt1 | contig 27830 bp, 29 predicted proteins | sample RhiMethybrSRZTD1_FD_79667 | JGI IMG/M metagenome (GOLD analysis project Ga0111539, IMG submission 79667) | Populus rhizosphere microbial communities from Tennessee, USA - Rhizosphere MetaG P. TD hybrid SRZTD1 (version 2) (version 2) | ecosystem: Host-associated > Plants > Roots > Rhizosphere >...
AGAGCCGGCTGTTCTTCGCGGAGGGCACGCTCGCCGACGTCGACACCGGGGTGGCGACGTCGGTGGTCCCGCTGGTCGGGGAGCACGTCGCCTGGCGGTTCGGTTGGGGCGGCCGGGGCGAGATACCGGCCGAGGAGCGGCACGTGCTGCGGGCCCTGGTGGCCGCGGCGCGCGCCGAAGGCAAACGGGTGCGGCTGTTCGGCGTCCCGGAGAAGCGCCGCGCGGTGCGGCGCGCCTACTGGCGGGAACTGCACGCGGCCGGCGTCGACCTCATCGGGGCGCGGGACGTGGCCACTCTCCGGCGGTTCCTGCGAGCGCAGCGTGCACACCGGTAATCGGGGTAGAAGGTGAACGAGAAATGAACATCAAATGACGCCCTCGTGACCGGCACGGGGCGCGCAGCGGGCTGAATCCGGTGAACGTACAGTGATTCCCGAGTGATCCACCCCTCCGCCGCAGGATGCCAAGTACGCGAGGTAGCCGCCGTGCGCTTGAAGCTTCGACCCAACGACGAGTCGTTCTACGACTTCTTCACCAAGGCGGCCGAGAACCTCGTCCGCGGCACCGAACTCCTCACCGAACTAGCCATGCCCAAGGCCGACGTCCAGTCGGTGAGCGAGCGCCTCGTCGAGGTCGAGCACGACAACGACGCGCTCACCCACGAGCTGTACAACCGGATCAACTCGAGCTTCGTGACGCCGTTCGACCGCGAGGACATCTACCGCCTCGGGTCGCAGCTTGACGACGTCATGGACCACCTCGAGGCCGTCGGCAGCCTGCTGTACCTGTACGGCCTGACCAGCCTGCCGTCGCTGCCCCGGGAGATGCACGAACTGGTCGCGATCCTCGACCAGCAGGCCAGGCTCACCGCGCGCTCGCTGCCGTCGCTGAAGACGATGAAGGGCCTCAAGGACTACTGGGTCGAGTGCAACCGCCTGGAGAACGAGGGCGACCGGGCGTACCGGATGCTGCTCGTGCGCCTGTTCTCCGGCGAGTACGACGCGCTGACGGTGATGAAGATGAAGGAGGTCGCCGACGAGCTCGAGGCGGCCTGCGACGCGTTCGAGCACGTCTCGAACACCGTCGAGACGATCGCGGTCAAGGAGTCGTGAGCGAGCGCAGCGAGCGAACCATCCGCAGCGGACATGAGCGCCACGCGGAGCGGGGCGCTCACGTCGTAGGTGTCGGCTCGCGAAGCGAGGCGACGCCGTGACCCCCGAGTTCGTCGCCGTCATGGCGGTGATCCTGGCGGCGATGGCCTTCGACTACACCAACGGCTTCCACGACGCCGCCAACGCGATCGCCGTCTCGGTGTCGACGCGTGCCCTCACCCCGCGGGTCGCGTTGATCATGGCGGCGTTCGGCAACCTGATCGGCGCCTACTTCGGGCAGGGCGTCGCAAAGACCGTGGGCGAGGGCCTGGTGACGCTGCCGCAGGGCGTCAGCAGCCTGGGCGTGGTGTTCGCCGGTGTGCTGGGCGCGATCGCCTGGAACCTCATCACCTGGTACTTCGGGTTGCCGTCGAGTTCGTCGCACGCGCTGTTCGGCGGGTTGGTGGGCGCGACGCTGTTCGCCGCCGGCGGCACCGTGCACTGGGACACCATCGGCGAAAAGGTCATCATCCCGATGGTGGTCTCGCCGATGGTCGGCTTCCTGCTCGGCTTCGTGGTGATGCTGGCGCTGCTGTGGATCGTCCGCAACGGCAACCCGAGCAAGCTCAACCGTGGTTTCCGGATCGCGCAGAGTCTCTCGGCGTTCGCGATGGCGCTCGGTCACGGCATGCAGGACGCCGCGAAGACCATGGGCATCATCGTGCTCGCGCTGTACACCGGCGGGTTCCAGGAGAGCCGCACGCACATCCCGTGGTGGGTGTTCTTCACCTCGGCGACGGTGCTGGCGCTGGGCACGTACGCCGGCGGCTGGCGGATCATCCGCACTGTCGGGCGCAAGGTGATCGACCTCGGCCCGGCGGAGGGCTTCGCCGCCCAGACTGTGGCGAGCGCCGTCCTGTACTTCAACTCCCTCGTGCTGCACGCGCCGATCTCGACCACGCACACGATCACATCGGCGATCATGGGGGTCGGCGCGACGAAGCGGCTGCGCGCGGTGCGCTGGGGCGTGGCCGGCAACATCGTCAGCGCGTGGATCATGACTTTCCCGGCCGCCGCGACCATCGCCGTGCTGGTCTACTTCGTGGTCCACCCACTGTTCGGGTAACCCCTTCCCTGCGCCGATCTTGGACGTCTACTACGGCTCCAGCCGTGGTGGACGTCCAAGATCTCGGGACGAGGGAGCTAGTACGACACGCCGATCTGCGCCCGGACGCGGTCCAGGGTGGTCAGGACGGCGAGGCTCTCGGCGTGCGGCATCGTCGGGCTCTCGGTGAGCCCTTCCCGCAGGCAGCGGTTCACCTCGGCGGCCTCGAAGTGGTAGCCCTTGCCCCGGTACGAGAGGTCGATCACCTCCGTTGACTCGCCCCGGTGCAGGGTCAGGTGCTGCGGGCACATGACGCTGGGCAGCTCGATGCGCCCGTCGGTGCCGGCGACCACCGCCAGCCACGGCGTCGCGCTGACCAGCGAACAGGTGAGCGACGCGAGCGCACCCGACGCGTACCCGAGGATCATCGCCGTGTTCCGGTCGGTGCCCTGCGGGCCGAGGTCGGCCCAGGCCCGGATCTCGTCGGGCGGGCCGAGGAACAGGTGCGCGATCGTCGCCGGGTAGATGCCCAGGTCGAGCAGCGCGCCGCCGCCGAGCGCCCGGGCGTGCAGGCGGTGCGTCTCGTCGTCCGGGGCGAGGAACCCGAAGTCGGCCGACACGCTGGTGACCCGGCCGATCGCGCCGGCGGCGACGAGCTCCTGGGCCCGCCGCACCACCGGGTTGAACCGCGTCCACATGGCCTCCATGAGGAAGAGGTTGCGCTCGCGGGCGGCGTCGAACAGGCCGGTGGCCTGAGCGGCGTCGAGCGCCACCGGCTTCTCGGTGAGCGCCGCCTTGCCGGCGTCGAGCACAGTCATCGTCGCGGCGACGTGGCCGGAGTGCGGCGTCGCGACGTAGACGACGTCGACCTCCGGGTCCTCGGCGAGCGCCCGCCACGAGCCGTGCGCGGTCGGTATCCCGTGGGTGGCGGCGAACTGCTTCGCTGCCTCTTCGGTCCTCGAGCCGACCGCGGTGATCACCGCGTCGGGAAGCAGTCGCAGATCGTCGACGAAGGTGGCGGCGATCGCGCCGGTCGACAGGATTCCCCAGCGGATGGGCGTGGTCATGCCCGCACGCTAGCGGATCTTTTCGTTGCATCGGCAACTGAAAGCGCTCTCCCGGCGTACCCGAATGGGCAAGCGGTCCGACCCGTTGAGCCCATGTTGAGCGTGCGCTGAGGCATGCCCGTCAGGGTTGACCCACTACCCCGGGAGGCACGACTCATGAACGCCGAACAGTTGACCGTCTATGTGCACGCCGACGACCCGATCCTCCGCGCCGGCCTGGCCAGCCAGTTGCGGCCGCGGCCAGAGGTCAAGGTCATCGACGCTCCGGAACCGGGGCGTACCAGCGTTGCCCTTGTGGTCGCCGACCGTGTCGCAGAGCCGACACTGCGTACACTGCGCTCGCTCCAGCGCGTGGGTGCCCGCTTGGTCCTCGTGGTCGCCGAGCTCGACGACGCCGATCTGGTCGCCGCCGTCGAGGCGGGCGTTGCCGGCGTGGTCCGTCGGGCCGAGGCCAGCCCCGACCGGCTGATCAACGTGGTGCAGGCCGCGGCCGTCGGCGACGGCGCGCTGCCGCCGGACCTGCTCGGGCGCCTGCTCAACCAGGTGGGCAAGCTGCAGCGGCAGGTGCTCTGGCCGCGCGGGCTCACCTTCGGCGGGCTCGCCGAGCGGGAGATCGAGGTGCTCCGGCTCGTCGCCGACGGCCTGGACACGGCCGAGATCGCGGCGAAGCTGTCCTACTCGCAGCGCACGATCAAGAACATCCTGCACGACATCACGAGCCGCCTGCACCTGCGCAACCGGTCGCACGCGGTGGCCTACGCGCTGCGGCACGGGCTGATCTGAGTTTCGGCCCGGGAGCCGTAGGCTCGCCGTGTGGAAGGCACTGATCGCACAGATCGGACTGCCGCGGTGACGTTTCCGCTGCCGGCCCGCCTGATGAAGCACGCGCAGGAGTTCGCCGAGGCCGGCCGCGAGCCCGCGCCGGCCCGCCTGGCGAGCACTGTCGTGCTGCTGCGACCCGTGGAGGGCGCATCGGACGGCTTCGAGGTGTACGCGATCCGCCGGGCCGCCACGATGGCGTTCGCCGCGGACATGTACGCGTTTCCGGGTGGCGCCGTCGATCCGCGCGACTTCACGGTCGAGCTGCAGTGGGCCGGCCCGCCGCCGGGGGAGTGGGCCGCCCGCCTCGGCCTTTCCGAGGCCACCGCCCGGGCCGTGCTCTGCGCGGCCGTGCGGGAGGTGTTCGAGGAGTCCGGCGTGCTGCTTGCCGGCCCGGGCCCGGACACCGTCGTCGGCGACGTCAGCGGCGACGACTGGGAGGCCGCCCGGGTCGCGTTGATCGAGCGCACCGTCGGCTTCGCGGAGTTCCTCGCCGAGCGTGGCCTGGTTCCGCGCACCGACCTGCTGGCGCCGTGGGCCCGCTGGATCACCCCGGACTTCGAGCCGCGCCGGTACGACACCTACTTCTTCCTGGCGCTGCTGCCCGGCGGTCAGCGCACCCGCGACGTGGGCGGCGAGGCGGCGCACACCCGCTGGGCGTCACCCGGGGAGCTCGCCGGCGACGGCACCCCGATGCTCCCGCCGACGAAAGTGACGCTGCGCCAGCTCGCCCGGTACCCGACGATCGAGCGGGTGCTGGCCGCCGCGGCGACCCGCGAGCCGGGTCGGCCGGTGCAGCCGGCGGCCGAGTTGCAACCGGACGGCTCAGCGCGCCTCGTCGTCAACCTGTAGCGCACCAACTACGCTATGTCGTGATATGCGGCATATGTGGTATTGGCAGGGACTTCGATGGGCACCCGGTGGGCTGCTCCTCCTCGCCACGGCCATCGTCGCCACCGTCGCGATGCCGTGGCCGGCGCGCTGGCTCGCCTGGGCGGTCGCGGTCGTCGTCTCGGCCCGGCTGCACAGCCTCGCCGGCCGCTACTATGCCCGGCACTTCCCGTACATCCGGCCCGGCCGGCTCACCAACAGCGGCCTGATCGCCAGCGGCGTGCTCATCGCCGCGCTCATCGGCGACGTCGTCTGGACGCCGCCCGTCCTGATCACCGCGATCGCCGGCGCGGCGGTGCTGCTCGGCTACGGCCTCGCCACCGGCGGCGGCCGGCCGCACCACGTCGGCGGGATGATCCTGTTGATGGCGCTCGCGCCGTTACCCGCGGTCGGCCTCGCCGACGACGCCCGTGACCGGGTGCTGCTGTGGCTGTTCGCGTGCGGCGTGCTCTATCCGGTGCTGGCCGTGCTCGACCACCGCGAGCTGATGGTCAAGCAGCGCCTGCGGCAGCGGACGCAGTCCGCCGGTAGGTCACGTCGCTCGTCCATGGTGTGAAGCCGAGCTTCTCGTACAGGGCAACCGCCCGAGGGTTCGACTCGTCCACGTAGAGCATCACCGTGTCGACGCCGACCGAACCGAGCCAGGACAGGCCGGCCACGACGAGCGGGCGGGCCAGCCGCATGCCCTGCGCGTCGGGATCGATCCCGAGCACGTAGACCTCGCCCAGGCCGTCCTCGTGGATCTTGGTCCAGTGGAAGCCGATCAACTGCCCGGCCCGCTCGGCCAGCAGGAACCCGGCCGGGTCGAACCACGGCTCGGCCATCCGCAGGTGCAGGTCGTCGAGGGTCAGGCGGCCCTGCTCCGGATGGCTGGCGAAGGCGCGGGCGTTCAGCCGCAGCCATGGCTCGTCGTCACGGCCGGGCACGAACGCCCGCACCACCACGCCGTCGGGCACCTCCGCGGCCGGCAGCGGCTCGGCGAGCGAGCGCCGCATCCGCCGCAGCACCCGCGTCCGTTCGAACCCCAGCGCGCGGGCCAGCGCGGCCGCCGCCGGGTGGTCGCCGTGCGACCACACCTCGAGCGTTCCGCCGGAGACCGCCAGCGCCGCGTCCACGAGCGCGCGGCCCAGGCCGTGCCCGCGCCGCGCCGGCGCGATCACCAGTTCCGCGGCGCCGTCCGACGCGACGTGGCCGTAGCCGTCGCGGCCGTCGTTGACCAGCAGGTGGACGCCGTCGGAGCCGGCGGAGCCGGCAGTGCCGGCGGAGCCGTCGGAGCCGGCAGTGCCGGCGCTGCCGGCGTGCCGCAGCCGTAGAAGCGTCTGCTCGGACAGCGGTGGACTGCCGTCGGACTCCTCCGCGGCGTGCGCCAGCGCTAGCACGGCGGCGAGCTGGTCAGGGGTCAACCTGTTGGCGCGCGTTACCTCGGCGGTCACCGGGCAACGTTAACGCGGATCTCAGACGCGGGCCGGCTCGGCGTCGGGCAGCCCGCGGCTGGGCGGGACGACGAACTTGTACCCCACCTGGCGCACCGTTCCGATCATCGACTCGTACTCCGAGCCGAGCTTGGCCCGCAGCCGCCGCACGTGGACGTCGACGGTGCGGGTGCCGCCGAAGTAGTCGTAGCCCCACACCTCACGGAGCAACTGGTCGCGGGTGAACACCCGGCCGGGGTGCTGGGCGAGGAACTTGAGCAGCTCGAACTCCTTGTACGTGAGGTCCAGCGGGCGGCCCTTGAGCTTGGCCGCGTAGGTGTCCGGGTCGATCGTCAGTTCGCCCGCCTTGATGAGGCCGCTGCTGCTCGCCGTCGCGGCGTTGAGCCGGCCGACGGCGAGCCGCAGCCGCGCCTCGACCTCGGCCGGGCCGGAGGACGCGAGCAGCACGTCGTCGAGGCCCCAGTCGGTGTGCAGGGCGACCAGGCCGGCCTCGGTGACCACCGCGATCAGCGGCACCCCGAGCCCGGTGGCCCGCAGCATGCGACACGTCGAGCGCGCCTCGGCCAGTTCGGTGCGGGCGTCGACCATCACCGCGTCCGGCGTGGGGCCGGAGAGCAGCGTGCGCACGTCCCGAGGTGCGGTGCGCACCGCGTGCGGCAGCAGGTCCAGCGCGGCGAGCACCGATGGCGCATCGGCCCTGGCGGTCAACATGAGGATCTCCACGCGACACCTCCGTCTCCGGGGGGTTGGGCGGCGACCGGGCCCGGCGTCTATGACGGGTGGCGCGAGGGGTGGGCCGCTGGCGGCGGCGTCCACTCGTTTCCAAGAGAATAGTGCAGGTCCCGACCATTCCGGCCACGTACTTCGGCCCACATCGTGTGATCCCGGCTGGTCTGGCACCATCGTCGGCGTGTCCATGCCCGAACCACGCGCCAGCGAGTGGCCCCCCGAGGACAGCTACGCCGGGACGGATCCCGACGACGTCTTGGGTGGTATCGACGCCGAGGACGGGGAGGCGCGCCCGCCGGTCCTCGCTCCGGTGCGGCGCCTGGTGTCGCTGGGCGTCGTCGGGCTGACGGCGCTGCTCACCGTCGCCGTGGTGGTCGGTGTCCAGTTCGACCATGCGTCGTTCGCGCTGGTCGTCCTCGGTGTGCAGATCCTGTTCGTGGTCGTCTGGACGATCGCCGCCCAGCCGCCCGCGCCGCGCGTCGTCGGGTTCGTCGGCCTGGTGGTCGCGGGCGGCGCCGACCTCGTCGCGGTGCGCGTGGAACCGGCCTCACTGGCACCGATGGCGTACATCACAGCGGGCGGCTTCGTGGTCGCCGTGATCGGTCAACTGCTCCGCCCAGCGGGCCGGGTACGCGTCACCGAGTCGCTCGGTTCCAATCTGATGGTTGTCCTCGGCGTCGTCGCGTACGCGACGCTGATCGTGCTCAGCCGCAAGGCGCTCGGCACCCAGGTGATCAGCGCATGCGCCGTCGGCGCCGGCACGGCGCTGCTCGTGGCGCACCTGACCGACGTCGTCGCACCCATGCTGCGGGTCGCCCCGGCCGTGCCGCGCGGCGGCGCCGGGGTGATCGCCGGGGCCATGGTCGGCACGGCCGCCGCCGGCCTGGCCGGATACCTCCTCGAGGGCCTGAGCACGCTGCCCACCGCGATCGCCGGCCTCGCCGCCGCGGTGATCGCGCTGATGGTCGACCTGTCGGTGAACTACGCCGAGGCCGGCCGGCGCCTGGCCGGGATGCCGCCGCCGTGGTGGCTGGTGCGGCACATGCAGGGCCCGCTGACCGCCTTCGCGTTCGCCGCGCCGGTGGCCTACGCGGCCACGCTGGTACTGGCGCGAGGGTTGTAACTTCTGACGTCTGGGTAATCAGCGGCCGCCAGCGGGCGGAGCGTGCGGAGCCCGCGGTCAAGCGGCCGCGTCAAGACAGGCAGCGGCCACAAGGGCCAGCACACCGAAGGGGAGGGCCGGCCGTGGGTCGTGGTCGCAAGATCGGCATAGCGCTGCTGGTCATGCTCGTCCTGCTGCTCGGCCTCGTCGTCGTTGCCGACCGGGTCGGGGCGAGCGTGGCCGAGGACCGCATCGCTGAGCAGGCGTCGCAGGAGCTGAAGAAGGCGGGCGCCACCACGCAGGGCGACCCGGATGTCAAGATCAGCGGGTTCCCGTTCCTCACCCAGGTGCTCGGCGGCACGTACGAGAAGATCACCATCACCGCCGACCAGCCGCAGAGCAACGACATCAAGCTCGAGAGGATGACGCTGGTCGCCAGCAACGTGAAGGCGGCGGCGAGCGACCTGCTGAACGGGCGCGGCCCGGTCACCGCCGAGAACATCACCGGCACCGCGACGATGAGCTGGGACACCGTCCGCACGCTGATCTCGCTGGCGAACCTGCCGGTGCCGTTCGACCCGGCCCAGCTGCAGGTCAAGGTGGTGGACAACAAGGTCGAGCTGCGGTTGCCCCTCGAGCTCGGAAGCTTCAAGACGACCCTGGTGGCCACGGGCGACATCACCGTGGCCGAGGGTCAGGTGCGGCTGAAGCTCACGTCGATCGACACCGACGCGGGCGACCTTCCGCCGGCCGCCAAGCGCATCTTCGACAACTTCAAGAACCGGCTGACCGCGACGATCCGGACGCCGAAGATGCCGTACACGCTGACGATCCGCAACGTCACGACCGACGGATCCGGCGTCCGCGTGACCGCAACCGCGGCAAACGTCCAACTGGTCACCTGAGTCTTCCTGCGATCTTGGAAATCTGAGGCTCGGAACCGGGCCTCGGATTGCAAGATCACGGGAAGCGGGCCACCACGGCGTGACGGCCATCTCGGGCCCGCCGTCAGGCCGGGCGGCGATGCTAGGCTTCAACGCCATGAGCATGCTGCTCACCAAGCGCCGTGCGGTCGATCTGTGCCGCATGAACGCCTCCTTGTGTTGCCGCGCCTGAGCGCCGGCGACCGGTTCCACGTTTCCGCGGTTCGCCGCCGCCCCCCGTATTCGCACAGCGCATCACTGCGCGGCGGGGTGAGTCCTGGCCGCGTTCCCGAGAACGAATCGCCGAAATGTAGCCACAGGCAAGGAGAGGCACGGCATGAGCCGCGACGACGTACTGGTATCCGCTGACTGGGCCGAGAAGAATCTCGGCGCCGAGAACGTGGTCTTCGTCGAGGTCGACGAGGACACCACCGCCTACGACGGCGGCCACATCCAGGGCGCAGTGAAGATCAACTGGAAGACGGAACTGCAGGACCAGGTGCGCCGCGACTTCGTCAACAAGGAGCAGTTCGAGGCGCTCCTGTCGAGCAAGGGCATCGGCACCGACGACACGGTGGTCCTCTACGGCGGCAACAACAACTGGTTCGCCGCGTACGCGTACTGGTACTTCAAGCTGTACGGCCACCGGAACGTCAAGCTTCTCGACGGTGGCCGCAAGAAGTGGGAGCTGGACAACCGCCCCTACACCACCGACGTCCCGCAGCGCCCGGCCACCAGCTACACCGCGCAGGAGCAGGACCGCTCGATCCGCGCCTTCCGCGACGACGTCGTCGCCGCGATCGGCACCCAGAACCTGATCGACGTGCGTTCGCCCGACGAGTACGCCGGCCGCCTCCTCGCCCCGGCCCACCTGCCGCAGGAGCAGGCGCAGCGGCCCGGCCACGTGCCGACCGCGCTGTCCGTGCCGTGGAGCAAGGCCGCCAACGAGGACGGCACCTTCAAGACCGACGACGAGCTGCGTCGCATCTACGGCGAGGCCGGGCTCGACGACTCGAAGGACACCATCGCGTACTGCCGGATCGGCGAGCGCTCCTCGCACACCTGGTTCGTGCTCAAGGAGCTGCTCGGCCACCAGAGCGTGCGCAACTACGACGGATCCTGGACCGAGTACGGCTCGCTGGTCGGCGTGCCGGTCGCGATCGGCGACGAGCCGGGGAAGGCGTGATGACCATGTCCACTGTGGACGGATGCGGCGCACCGGACCAGGCCGCCGACCTGCCGGCGTCGGTCGACATCGCCAAGGAGACGGTGATCACCGGGACCGTGCGCGCCGGTGACGCCCCGGTCGGCGGCGCCTACGTGCGCCTGCTCGACTCCACCGGCGAGTTCACCGCCGAGGTGGTCACCTCGCCGGCCGGCCAGTTCCGCTTCTTCGCGGCGCCGGGCACCTGGACGCTGCGGGCGCTCAGCCGCGAGGGCAACGGCGACACCACCGTCGCCGCCGCGCAGGGCCTCAACGAAGTGGCCGTCCCGGTCCGGTAACCCAGTCGAACGCCGGGCGCCCATCGAACGATGGGCGCCCGGTGGCATCGGAGCGCCGTGGCATCATGGGCGCCGTGTCGCGGCGAAGGTGGATCACCGTCGGTGCCGTCGTGTGGGCGGTCGTCCTCCTCGTCGCCGGCACCTACGCCTCGCGCCACGGCAAGCCGACGGTCATCGAACAGACCACGATCGTCGAGGCGCTGCCCACGCTCGACCGGGCGGTCGCTGCGGTGGTCCAGGCCGCCGCCGGCCCGCGGGTGGTCGTCAGCGTCGGCGGTTACGAGCGGACGTCGAACGACTGCGAGGCCGGCAACCGCGACGGCGAACGCTATCAACGGGTGGCCACCGTCTACACCGTTCCGGGTGAGGAGCCGGCCCTCCTCGACCGCATCGGCGCCGCCCTGCCCCGGTCGTACAAGCCGACGGTGCGCCACTCCAAGGCGCTGCACGGGCTGCGCGCCGACGCCGGCTTCTACGTGCGGCTCGTCGGCGGCCTCGACGCGCCCGGTGAGCTGCGATTCACCGCCGACTCCGGCTGCCGGGTCCGCGGCGGAACCGTGCCGCAGGCCCGGCCGGCCGCGACGCCGCCGGCCACCACCGACGTGCTCGGGCGGTTGGGCGTCGGCGCCGACCAGGCAACGCGGTCAACCTCGTTCGCGGTGCTCTGCGCGTCGGGTAAGGAACTTGACGCGATTACGGTGACCGCGCCGCGGCCTTCCGGGCCGCTGGCGGCCGCGCTCCCGGCCGGCGTGGCGCCGATCATCGCGCGCGGCGACCTGGTGGTGTACGAGCAGGGCACCCTCGGGGTCACGGCCCGGCTGCGGGCCGAGGATCTGCAGGTGACGGCAGCGACCGGCTGTCAGTAGACGAGCGCCTGCGCGTCGTCGGCCGTCACTTCCTCGACGAAGGCGGCGGCGCCGGCGATGCGCACCCCCGGGAGGACGTCGTCCGGCCCGATCCCGCGCCGGGCGGCGCACTGCGTGCACAGCGTGACCTTGCCGGCGGCGAGCACGGCCTCGAGCAGGTCGGGCAGCGGCGCAGCGTGCGGCAGGTCGAACGTGGCGGCGCGGCCGGGCAGCGCGAACCAGGCCGACTCGCCGGTGAGCCACAGCGAGACGGGCACGCCCGCCGCGGCGGCGGTGGCGGCCACGGTGAAGGCCTGCGAGCAGCGTTCGGGTGCGTCGATGCCGGCGGTCGCCTTTACGACCAGGGTGCGAGCCATTCCCGCAGCATAGGATTCAGGCGATGGTGACAGTGGTCGGGTTCGTCAGCCTGCTGGTGGCGGGCTTGGGCGCGCTCGCCGGTGGCCTGGTGTACCTGGCCGTTCGCATTTCGAGAGGACGCTGGTGAGCATCGACCGTCCGCCGTGGGAGGGGCTCGCGCCCGTCGACCCGTACCCGTTCGAGGAGACCCACGACCTGCGCCACGGGCCCGACCTGCACCCGGCGCTGCTCGGGCTGCTGCCATACGTCGGGGTGTGGCGCGGCCGGGGCCGGGGCGGCTACCCGACGATCCAGGACTACACCTACGGGCAGGAGATCCGCTTCAGCCACGACGGGCGGCCGTTCCTCGCCTACCAGTCGCGCACCTGGCTCCTCGACGACGAGGACAAGCCGGTGCGGCCCAGCCACCGCGAGTTCGGCTGGTGGCGCGCGGTCGCCGACACCGACGAGGTGGAGGCGCTGATCATCTCGCCCACCGGCGTGATGGAGCTGTACCTGGGCAAGGTGGATGGACTGAAGGTCGAGATGGTCACCGACGCGGTGGTGCGCACGGCGACCGCAAAGGAGGTGGCCGCCGGTCACCGGCTCTGGGGGATCGTCGAGGGCGCGCTGATGTACGCCTTCGACATGGCGGCGATGGGGCAGCCGCTGCAGTCGCACCTGTCCGCGCGGCTGGAGCGCGTCGCCGGCTAGACGCTAGTCCACCTTCACGTCGGGCGGGTACAGGTAGTAGTTCGCCGCCGACGCGGCCTGCGCGCCCTCGTGCACGGCCGTGGTCACCTGGTGCGAGTGGATCGACGTGACGTCGCCGGCCGCGTAGACGCCCGGCACGTTCGTCTTCTGTTCGGTGTCCACGGCGATCCAGCCGTTCGGCGCGAGCTCGACCCGGAGCTGCTCGGCGAGCCGCGTCTGCGGGCTGGCGCCCTGGATGCTGAACACCGCCTCGGTGGGGATCTGCACGCCGCCGGCCGTCTCCACGACCTCGATCCGGCCGCCGTCGGCGCAGTGCACCGAGCGGATCGTGTCCTCGATCAACGGGATGCCGGCACCGGCGAGCCGGCGGCGGAGTCTCCGGCTGATCTCGGCGCGGCCGCTGTTGGTCAGCACCGTGATCCGGCCGGTCAGCGAGAGCAGTTGCATCGCTTCGCCGGCGGCGGCGTCGGTGTGGCCGACGACGAGGACGTTGCGGCCCCGGTTCTCGTACCCGTCGCAGGTGATGCACCAGAACAGGCTGATCCCGACGCACGGCTCCCAGCCCTCGAAGTGCGGGTAGTGGTCGAGCACGCCGGTGGCCAGGATCACCGTCCGGCCGCCGTAGCGGCCGCGCCCGGTGTGCGCGACGAAGCCGTCGCCGCCCTCGATGCCGCTCATCCGCACCACGGCGTCCGGCAGCACGGTGACCTCGGTGTAGTGGGCCAGCTGTGCCCGGCCGAGCTCGCGGAACCGCTGGATCGGTACGCCGTCGGGAAAGCCCAGGTAGTTGTGGTTGGTCTGGTGGTGCGTCGACCGGCCGCGGGCGGTGTCGAAGAGGACCACCGAGCGGTTGTAGCGGGCCAGGTACAGCGCCGCCGACATGCCGGCCGGGCCACCACCGACGACCAGGGCGTCGGCGGTTGCCGTGAGCGCGTCGGGTGACGTCATGGTTGGGTAGCTTTCCCCGCGGTCACGGTCTTCATGCGGGAGCGCCCCCGGACCGGGCCGGTCCGGGGGCGCTCGTCGCGCTACCTACTCAGGGGATTCAGACACCACCCGCCCTGGTGGGGCAGGCCACGAACGGCCGCAGCGAGAAGTCGAGGACCTCCGCGAAGCCGGCCTTCACCTGGTACCGCTTGGACTGCGAACGCCATCCGTCCTTGGAGACGATGATGTCGTACTTGCCCTTCGGCAACCAGATCGCGTACGTGCCGTCGGCCTTGGCCTTCAGCGCGTACGACACGTCCGGGTTGGACGCCAGCGTGATCTCCAGCTGGGCCGGCAGCGGCACCGCGCCCGCGCAGCCCTGGCCGGTGATCGTGCCGGACACCTTGCCCCAGCTGTTCGGGGGCAGGACGTGCATGGTGACGTCGATCGAGGCGACCGGGTACGGGCTGTTCGACCGCACCGCGATCTCGCCGGTGTAGTCACCCGGCTGGAGCACACCCGCGTCGGTGGTGGCGGAAAGCGTGACCGTCACCTTGCGGCTGGCACCTGGAGCGAGGGTGAACGACTCCGGGTTCTCCGACAACCACGGCAGGTCGGCCGCGTCGACGCACTGGTCCAGGCCGGCCAGCTCCTCGGAGGCCGCGGTCGCCAGGTTGCCCGTCTCCAGACCACCGATCTTGAAGACGCCGCAGGCGGCGGCGCCCCGGTAGACCACGACGTTCGCGTTCGGCAGGTCCACCCAGGTGTCACTGGCCGGGTCGTACGCGGTGGTCTCGTTGGTGATCGCGGCCGTGCCGTTGGTGACGCCACCGGCGATGACGAGCATGCCGCTCGCCGCGGCGTCGGCAGCGGCCCACCGGTCGGCCGGCATCTCGGCGATCGGCGTCCACGTGTCGGACGCCGGGTCGTACGAGTAGCCGTCGGTGAAGGTGTCCGCGTCGATGCCGCCGGCGCAGTAGGCCCGGCCACCGATGCCGCCACAGCTCATCCACGACACCGCGTGCGGGTACGGCGCCACCTCGGCGAAGCCGCCGTCCGGGTCGAATGCGATCGTCTTGTCCGACGTCGCACAGTCACCGTTCACGCAGCCGCCGACCAGATACACGGTGCCGTCCGCGACGGCCACGCCGGCCGCCGCCCGCGGCTGCGGGTTGGTCGCCGCGGCCGTGCTCCACGAGCCGGCCGTCGGGTCGAAGACGTCCACGGACGCCACCGGGTCGCCGGCGGCCGACCAGCCGCCGAACACGTACAGCTTGCCGTCGACGGCCGCCGCCTGCGGCTTCTCCCGTCCGGTCGGCATGTTGGGCAGGTTCGCCCATGCCTGCGTCTCGGGGTCGTACACCGCGGCCCGTTGCAGGTCCGCGGTGTCACGTCCGCCGACGGTGTAGACCTTGCCGTCGAGCCAGGCCGCCGCGTTGTCGGCGGTGGCGTTCGGCGCGTTCGGGATCGGCGTCCACGCGTCGACCACGAACGGCTGGCTCTTCGGCTGCGTCAGCGGCCGGGCCGCCTTGGCGTTGTACATCTCCTTCGAGACCCCGCCCGGCACGGCGATCGTCTGCAACGGCGCGCCGCGGCGCGACGAGAGCAGCTCGAAGTCGCCGCCGCGCTCGAACAGGTCGACCTGCGCCGGGCCGTTACCGGTGTTCTTGACCGTGACGGTCGTGGACCGGGTCTGGCCGAGGGTCTGGAAACTCTCGATCTTCGTCGGGGTGACCTGCAGGCGGCTCGCCGGCAGTGCGAAATCGGCCTGGGTGGTCGAGTTCGCCGCGACGTTGACCGACTTGGTCACCGGGGCGTACGGGGACTTGGACGCGGTGAACGGGTGCGCACCGGTCAGGCTGGAGAACAGCCAGTAGAAGCCGTCGGGGATGTTCGGGTCGTCCGGCGTCGCCGCCGACACGCCCTTGTCCGCCGGCTTGTCGTTGCTGCTGACCGTCACGCCGTTGAGCGGGTTGCCGGTCAGCGCGTCGGTGGTGAAGCCCGCCACGAGGCCGCCCGCGACCGGGTCGCACGTGCGGTTGACGACCCGCACGTTGTCGACCTCCCACCACCAGTCCCACGTACCGAAGTAGTGGAACCGCAGCTGGACACCGCTCTTGTTGGCGGCCGGGGTCAACGCCGCTTCCTCGACCGTCGGGCCCCGCCGGCTCGCGTCCTGGTGGTACACGTTCGTCCAGGTCGCGCCGCCATCGGTGGTGACGTCGACGTCGGTGAAGTCCTCGCTGCCGACGTCGCGGAAGTCGCTGTTGAACCGCAGCGACGGGGAGGCCACACCGGTGAAGTCGAGCACCGGGGTGACGAGGTCGGTGTCGGTGACCGTGCCGGAGCCGGCGAAGTCACTGTCGGCGATGGCGAAGCCGCCGGTGCCGCCGGTGAGGTTGCCGCGCCCGCCCGGGTCGTTGAACGCCCACTGCGCCCCGCTCGCGCTGCGCTTGACGACAGACCAGCCGGCCGGCGTCGACCCGCTGTCGAAGTCCTCCGACAGGATCGGGCTGGACAGGTTCACGGCGTAGCCCGGTGCGTTGCACGTCACCGGGTCGACCTCGAGCGTGATGTTCTGGTTGACCGGGCCGGTGCCCACCACCACGTTGACGGTCTTGGCCGAGTACCCGGGGTACACGGCGGTCGCCGTCACGCTGTAGGTGGCGCTGGCCGGAACGGTGAACGAGAACGTCCCGGTGATCGGGTTGGTGAAGATGGTGCCGAGTGGCGTCCCGTTCACCTGCAGCTTCGCGTACAGCGGCCAGCCGTGGCCGGATCCGTCGAGGACCTTGCCGCTGACCGTGACGCCGGGTACCGGAGCGAGCGCGAAGTTCTGCGTCACCGCGCCGCCCTCGGTCACCGTGACGGTGGCCGACTGGCTGGCGTAGCCGTACTTCGACGCCGTGATCGTGTAGTCGCCGGCGGCGAGCGTCAGCGCGTACGAGCCGTCGGGGCCGGTGGTGACCGTGACGGTCCCGGCGGCGACGGTGGCGCCGGCGAGCGGCGCGTTGGTGGCGGAGTCGGTCACGACGCCGGAGACCCGGCCGACCGGCCCGCGCGGGGACGCGGTGACCGCGGCCAGGGCGTCCAGCCGGCCCTCGCCCCAGTCGTTGTTGAAGTCCGTGGTGCCGCCGCAGCTTCCCGCGGCGTGGTCACGGGCGGTGTCGTCGAGGATCTGCCGGGTCGCCGCGATGTCGCCGCGCAGCGACGGCGCCGCCGACCACATCAGGGCGACGGTGCCGGACACGTGCGGCGCGGCCATCGAGGTGCCGGTGAATCCGGCATAGCCGCCGCCGTCGATGCTCGACCGCACGTTCACCGCAGGCGCCGAGATGTTCGGCTTGGTGATGCCGCCGAGCCCGGTGCCGCGGCCGGAGAACGTGTAGATGTTGTTGTTGATGTCGTAGCCGCCGGTGCTGTACGCCTCGGGGTAGTCGCCGGGGGAGCCGGCGGTGAGGCAGGCTGGTCCGTCGTTGCCGCTGGAGAAGATCGGCATGATGCCGGCCGCGACCCAGGACCGCACGGTGGCCTGGTACCACGGGTCCCCGGGGTCGCCGCCCCACGAGTTGTTCACGATGTCCGGGCGCAGGTCCGGGCGGGGGTTCGCACCGTTGAGGTCGGTGGGCGCCAGGATCCACTGTCCGGCCGCGAGAAGCGACGCGTCGGTGCAGGTGTTGACCTCGCACCCCTTGGCGGCGATCCACTTCGCGCCTGGCGCGACACCGATCTGGTTGCCGCCGCCGTCGTCGCCGACCATCGTGCCCATCGTGTGCGTGCCGTGGTCGTTGTTGTCGCACGGAACCAGTGACGGGTTGCCGCACGTGTGCGACGGGTCGAACCAGTTGTAGTTGTGGTCGAAGCTGCCGCCACCGAGGTTGCCGCGGTACTTGCCGACGACCGCCGGGTGGTCGAAGTCGACGCCGGTGTCGATGTTCGCGACGACGATGCCCTCGCCGCGCACGCCGAACTGCGACCAGACCTGCGGCGCGTTGATGTTCGACACGCCCCATTCGACCGCGTTGACGCTGGCGGCCGGCTTGATCTCGGTCGGGGTGATCAGCGGCCGCGCCTTGATGGCCGCCACCTTGGTGACCTCGGGCCGCGCGGCGACCGCGTCGAGCACCTTCCTGTCGCCGGTGACCGTCAGGGCGTTGGCGATCCAGAACGACTGGAAGGAGACGTTGCTCGCCTTCAGCATCGTCGTCAGGCCGGCCTGGCTCTTGGCGGCCGTCGACGAGAGCTGGTTGTAGACGTACTCGGTCTTCGCGGTGCCCGTGACGCCGGCGGCCTTGCTCAGGTCGGCCTGGTCCTTCACGTACACCATGAACTGGGTGCTGCCCTTGGTGGCCAGCTCGTTGAGTACCTGCTTCTCGACCTTGTCGGTGGCCGCGGCGTGCGCCGGCGAAGCCACTGCCGTCACGGTGAGAACCGCGATGGCGAGCGTCGACCCGGCGGCGAGCAACCGCTGGATTCGCGACCCCCGCCGCGCGTCCGGCTGTCCCCTGCCGGCGGCGACCGCGGCTGGGCCGCGCGGCAGGCTGCCCGGCCTGCCCGTTGCGAAACGCATGCTTCCTCCCCTGAGGTTCTCCGCGCCGGGATTTCCGGCTGGCGGAGAAGTTGCGGAACGCCGGTCTGCACGCGGTGCGTTTTTGCTCGTGCGCGGCGTTCTGACCGACATGTTCCTGGCCGAGGTTGATGGCGATCAATGGTGCGAGATGGGCAGTTGGCGGCCGTGAATCTGGCGAAATTCTGTCGATGGGCGCCGCTTGAGCACCCTTTCTGTCCCTTGCGTGTTAAGCGAGGGTTGACCCGTCGTTTGCCGGGCGGGTTGGCTGTCATTGGCCGTCGTCGAAGTCGTAACCGCCGCCCGACCGGCGACAGGCACGGGTTCTGCGAAGGTGGGTGGAGATGACGACCATCGTCGATGAACTGGGCATCGGGGGATTGCCCCTGTTGGTCTGCGTATCGCCCGATCCGGGCGTTCGCGAGAGGGTTGCGCGCCAGCTCGATGGCGGCGGAATCGTTGTTATGTGTCCAGATGTAAACGCATTGCGAGCGTTACTGACCGCAGCTGGACCGGTGCCGAGCGCACCCGAGGCGGCTGCCATGCTCGCCGCTCCACCGCCGCCGGACCTCGTCGTCGACGTCGACGACCACCAGGTCCGCTGGCGCGGGGCCGCGCTGCCATTGACGCGCCTCGAGGTCGAACTGATCGCCCAACTCGCCAGCAAACCGGTGCGGGTATGGCCCTACGACAGGTTGTTCGCCGCGGTGTGGGGCGCCGCCTATCTCGGCGACAACTCGATCCTGCATTCGGCGGTGAAGCGCCTGCGGCGCAAGCTCCGCGACGTCGGCAACGACCTGTCGATCGACACCGTGCGCGGCATCGGCTACCGGCTGGTCACCGCCTGACGCGCGCACGATCGCGTTGATCTTGCAGTTGTGGTGCCACAGTTCGCCCCGGTCCGCGCCGTTTTGTCGCCCACCACAACTGCAAGATCGTTGCGATCTTGGTGGCTGGGCGCGCGGGCTACGTGGGGAAGCCCAGCAGCTTGGCCACCCGGGGAGTCTCCGCCGACGGGCCAAGCGCGACCCCGTCCAGCGCACGGATCTCGGCCGGACCTCGGGCCGACGACGTGAGCCACACCCCCTGCGCCGACGCCAGCTCGGCGGGCCGGACCAGTCGCTCCTCGGCGGCCCAGCCCAGCTCCCCGGCGTGCGCCAGGAGGTAGGCAGCCGTCGTCCCGGCCAGCACCCCCGTCGACGCCGGCGGCACGGTGCACAGGACGCCGTCGGTCAACCAGACGAGCGTCGACGTCGGCGCTTCCAGCGCGTATCCGTCGCTGGACACCCACAGCACGTCGTCGGCGCCCTCCGCCGCCGCCCAGCGCAGGCACGCCATGTTCACCGCGTACGACAGCGTCTTCGCGCCGGCGAGCAGCGCGGGGACGGCACTGCGCGCGTCGACGGCATAGCCCAGCGGAAGGGTGCGCACGGCGATCCCCGCGTGCCGCCCGCGCAGCTGGCGCTCGTTGATCTCGTTGAGGGTGGCCCACACCGAGGGAGGCCCGCCCGACTCGGGGCCGCGCGTGCAGACCAGCCGCAGCGCGCCCTCGCCGGCCGGCGGCCAGGCGGCGCAGGCCTGCGCCGCGAGCTCGACAAGATCCGACCGGGACGGCATGGGCAGCTCCAGCCGGGCGGCCGAGCGCCACATCCGGTCGAGGTGCGCGTCGAGCAGCCACGGCTCGCCGGAGCGCACGTGCACCGTCTCGAAGACCCCGTCGCCACGGACGGCGCCGAGGTCGTCCGCGCGCAGGATCGGGGTATCGGCGGGGACCACGCCGCGCCCCAGAACTGCAACCACCGTCACAAGTGGAGAAGCGTAAACTGGTCGACTTTGTGGCGGGCCGCCGCCCACGCCGACGGAATACCATCAACGGGTGGGATCGGACACTTTGGCACGGGTGCTGCGCGAGCGCGGCCTGCGCCTGACGGCCCAGCGCCAACTGGTGCTGGAGGCCGTCTACGACCTCGGGCACGCCACCCCGGACCAGGTCCACGGCAAGGTGGCGGAGACGGCGGCCGGCGTCAACATCTCCACCGTCTACCGCACGCTGGAACTGCTCGAAGAGGTCGGCCTGGTCACCCACACCCACCTGTCGCACGGCGCGCCCACCTACCACGCGGCGTCCGAGCAGCAGCACGTCCATCTGGTCTGTCGCGGCTGCGGCCGCATCGAGGAGGTCGAGCCGGCGGTGATGGACGATGTCGCCCAGCGGTTGCGCCGAGACATCGGGTTCCAGGTGGATGTGGGACACGTCTCGTTCTTCGGCCGCTGCCGGAAGTGTGTTGCGGCATGACCGAACGAAGTGAGGTCATCATTTGGCTCAGGCCGTTCCGTCAGGACGCGACACCGCGGAGCGGGGTTGCGGCATGACGGCCGTGGAGATCACCGCGCTGGATCCGCAGAGCCGCGACGCCGGTGCCGTCGCGCACTACGGCGACCCGGTGCGCGAGCAGCGCCTGCTGGCCACCGAGGTCGGCCTCGTCGACAGGTCCCACCGCACGGTGCTCGCCGTGCCGGGCGAAGACCGGTTCACCTGGCTGCACAGCCTCACCACCCAGCACCTCACGGAACTGAAGGCCTGGCAGGGCACCGAATTCCTCGTCCTCTCGCCGCACGGCCACATCGAGCACCACGCGATGGTCTCCGAAGACACCGCCACCATCTGGCTCGACGTGGAGCCCGGTTCGACGCTGCTCGCCTACCTGGAGCGGATGCGCTTCATGATGCGGGTCGAGCCGGCCGACGTCACCGAGGACTGGGCGGTCCTCTCGCTCGTCGGCCCCGGCACCGACGATGCCCTCGCGGCCCTCAAGATCAAGCCCCTGGGCCCGCCCGACGTGTTGCCCGTCCCGGCGGCCAAGTTCGCCACCGGCACGCTGCCCGCCCGGCCGTCCACCGTGTACGAGGTGGCCCGCTTCGGCGAGGGCTGGGCGCGGCGCGTCGCCGGCGGCGCCGACCTGCTCGTGCCCCGCGAGCGGCGCGACGAGGTGGTGGCGGCGGCCGGCGTCCCGGTGGTGGGCCTGTGGGCGTACGAGGCGCTGCGCGTCGAGCACCGGCGGCCCCGGCTCGGCTTCGAGACCGACCACCGCACGCTGCCGGCGGAGGCCGGGTTCACCGCCACCGGCGTCCACCTGGAGAAGGGCTGCTACCGCGGCCAGGAGACGGTGGCGCGGGTCCACCACCTCGGCCGGCCGCCGCGCAAGCTGGTCCTGCTGCACCTCGACGGCGTCACCACCGACGACCTGCCCGCCCAGGGCACGCCGGTCACGCTCGACGGGCGCCCGGTCGGGTTCGTCGGCACGGCGGTGCGCCACCACGAACTGGGTCAGGTGGCGCTGGCCCTGGTGAAGCAGAACGTGCCCGTCGACGCATCGCTGCGCGTCGGCGAGTCGGCGGCGGCGATCGATCGGGACTCGTGACATGCAGACTCTGATCACCGTGGCGCCCACGGGTGCCGAGGTGTCCAAGCGGGAGGCGCCCGCGCTGCCCGTCACGATCGACGAACTCGTCGTCGCGGCCAAGGAGTGCGAGGCGCTGGGCGCCAGCGTCATCCACATCCACATCCGCGACGACGAGGCCAGGCCGACGCTCGACCTCGGCCGGCTCCGCGAGACCACCCAGGCCGTGCGGGCGGCGACAGGGCTGATCGTCCAGCTGTCCAGCGGCGGCGCGGTGACCGATCCGGAGGAGCACCGCCTCGCCGTGCTCGACGCCCGGCCCGACATGGCGTCGTGCACCATGGGCACCGTCAACTTCGGCGACGACGTGTTCCTGAACCGCTGGGAGTTCATCGTCGATCTGCACACCCGCATGCAGGACAAGGGCATCGTCCCGGAGTACGAGATCTTCGACCTGGGTCACCTGGCCTCGCTGGAGCGCCTGCTGCGCAAGCACGGGCTGCCGGCCGGCGGGCACGTTCACGTCGACTTCGTGATGGGCGTGCCGGGCGGCATGGCGGGCAGCGCCGAGGCCCTGATCGCCTGCAAGAACGAGCTGCGCAACCTGCCCGAGGGCACCACGTTCTCGGCCACCGGCATCGGCCGCACCACGCTGCCCGTCATGTTCGCGTCGATCGCGGCCGGCGGGCACCTGCGCGTCGGCATGGAAGACACGATCACCTACGCACGCAGCCAGCCGGTGGAGAGCAACGCCCAGCTGGTCGCGCGGGCGGCGTCCGTGGCGCGGCTCGCGCAACGCCCGCCGATGAGCCCCAAGGACGCGCGGAGCCTGCTCGGAATCGCGCATGGCTGAGCCGTACCGGGGCGGTGACCTGGTCGCGGAGGTCGTGCGCTCCGGATTCGTGGAGAGCCGCCACCGGGGCTCCGTGGCGATCCTCGACGCGTCCGGCGCGGATGCGGTCACGCTCGGCGACGCGAGCGGCCCGATCTTCCCGCGCTCGGCCAACAAGCCGCTCCAGGCCGTCGGCGTCGTGCGCGCCGGCTTCCGGCCGGCCTCCGCCGCCGAGCTTGCGGTGGTCGCGGGCAGCCATCACGGGGAGGCGATCCACGCCGACGCCGTACGCGCGATCCTGCGCGCGGGTGGGCTCGCCGACGACCGGCTGGGCTGCCCGGCCTGGCCGCCGCTGGCCGACCCGGCCGGCGAGGTGAGCAAGGTCAGCTGCAACTGCTCGGGCAAGCACGCCGCGATGCTGCGCGCGTGCGTGGCGGCCGGCTGGCCGCTTGACTCGTACCTCGAGCCGGACCACCCACTGCAGAAGGAGATCCGCATCGCGACCGAGGACCTGGCCGGCGAAAGGGTCGCGGCGACGGGCGTCGACGGGTGCGGCGCGCCGGTGTTCGCGCTGTCGCTGCGCGGCCTGGCGCGGTCGTTCCTCGCGCTGGTGTCCGGCGTCGACGAGGCCGGCACGGCGGTGGCCGACGCGATGCGCGCGCACCCGGAAATGGTGTCCGGCACCGGGCCGCGGGCCCACGACACCCGGCTGATGCGCGGCACGCCGGGGCTGCTGGCCAAGGGTGGCGCCGAGGGCGTCCAGGCGGTCGCGGTGCCTGGGGTCGGCGCGATCGCGATCAAGATCGACGACGGCGGACAGCGGGCGCTGATGTCGGTTCTCCAGTGGGCGCTGGCGCGCTTGGGTATCGTCGTGTCGACGCCGGCCGAGGTGGTGACCGGCGGCGACCGCAAGGTCGGTGCGGTGCGCACCACACTGTGACGCCGTTAACGATTGCTAGCGTTCTGCTTGCAAGAGCTAGCACCGCGCGCTAGCGTTGGTTCACGTGAGCAGCGAAACGCACGATGAGGTTTCCGGCGAGAAGGATCTCGCCGACAAGAAGGACCTCAGCGACAAGCTCAAGGAAAACACCCGCGACGTCGGCGGATTCATTCGCGACCTGCGCCGTAATGCCCGAATCTCGCTGCGCCAGCTGGCGGAGCAGGCCGGGGTCTCCAACCCGTACCTCAGCCAGATCGAGCGCGGGTTGCGCAAGCCGAGCGCGGAGGTGTTGGCCCAGCTGGCGCACGCGCTGCGGGTGTCCACGCCGGCCATGTACCTGAAGGCCGGGCTGCTCGATGCGAAGGACAACGCGGGCGTGCTCGCCGCGATCGCGACCGATCCAGAGCTCACCATGGCCCAAAAGCAATCGTTGACCCAGATTTACGAGACGTTCCGCCGGGAGAACGCCCGGTCGAAGGAGGAGAACGAAGATGTCGACCCAGTCAGCTAACACCCGTCGGATCCCGAACCCGGTCTACGCCGCCGCCGGCGCCGGTGACATCGCCTACCAGCAGATCCGCCAGCTTCCGGCCAAGGCGCTGGAGCTGAGCGGCCGCGTCGCGGCGCTGCGCCCGGTCGTGGCCGACGCCGTGACGAGCGCGGTGGCCGAGCCCGCCAAGCGCGTCGACGTGGACCGCCTGCGCGGCGAGGTCGAGCGGATCGGTTCGGCGGCCCTCCGCAACGCCGAGGTGCTGCGCACCCAGGCCGTCGCGGTGTACGCCGACCTGGTGGCGCGCGGCGAGAAGGTCGTCGGCGGCCCCTACAAGGAGCTCGAGCCGGCCGGCGACGTGGTGCCGGAGATCACCGCGTCCGAGGGCAAGCCGGCGCCGGCCACCACCACCGGGGCCACCGCCGCGGGCGGCCCGGGCACCGGCAAGAGCCCGGCCAAGAAGGCCGTGAAGAAGGCGCCGACCGCCATCAAGCAGTAACAACACATAACGCTGAGGCACCCGTTCCCCCGGCTGCGAGCCGATCAGGGGAACGGGTGCCTAAGCTTCATGGCATGGTTGACGCAGCGCCCCTGTTCTTTCTTCAAGTGCGTAACTCGATCGACTACGCGTTGCTCGTGATCGCACTCATCATCGAGGCGTTCGCGTTCATCAACTGCCTCACCCAACGCTCCGACGCCTTCGGCGCCATCGGCACCCTGTCCAAGGGCCTCTGGCTGGCGTTGACCGGCGCCGCGCTGCTGGTCACGGTGCTGTCGCAGTACGCCGTCGGGCTGCTGGGGTTCATCGCGCTCACCATCGCCGCGGTCTACCTGCTCGACGTGCGGCCGGCCCTGCGGGACGCCGCGGACGGTCCGAGTTCCTGGTGAGCGGTGGGTGACTTCCGCTGGCCGCCGCCGCCCGACGGGCGGCCGGACCAGCCTCCGGTCAGCCGGGGGCCGCGCGGCGGCCGGCCAACCCTCCCCCTCCCGCCGACCACGATGGTCGCGACGCCGCACGGCGTCGAGTTGGAGGTGTTCGCCACCGGGACGGGCGTGACCACGGTGTTCGCGCACGGCCTCGGCCAGGGGATCGCGGAGACGCGGCCGCTCGGGAGCGGGGTGCTCGGGCGTCGGGTGTTCTTCCACTTCCGCGGCCACGGCCGCTCGGGTGCGCCGCCCGGCCCGTGGAGCCATCTCGACCTGGCCCGCGACCTGCGCGCGGTGGCCGACCTGACCGGTGCCACGCGGGCACTCGGGGTGAGCCTCGGCGCCGGCGCGCTGGTGCGCCTGCTCGCTGACAACCCGACCCGGTTCGAGCGGGTGGTGTTCTTCCTGCCGGCGGCGCTGGCGTCGCCCCGCGAGCCGGCGATCAGCGAGCGGTTCGACGCGCTTCTCGAGGCGGCCGAGGAGCAGGACCCGGCCGGACTCGCCGACGTGATCTCGCTGGAGATTCCGCCGTCGGTGCGGGCCACCCCGGGGGGCTGGGCCTACCTGCGGCAGCGCGTCGAGCAGATCGTCCACTTCGGGCTGAGCCCGGCGCTGGCCGACCTCCCTCGTCAGGCGCCGTTGCCGGACGCCTCGGCGGTGGCGGCGCTGCGCGCCGTGACCGCCGAGGCTCTGGTGCTCGGCTGCCACAACGACGACGTGCACCCGGCGTATGTGGCCGAGGAGCTTGCCGACGCGCTCCCGAAGAGCGAACTGCACCTGTACGACGCCCCGGGCGTCCTCTGGAACGAGCGCGCCGACGTGCGCGCCCGCGTGGCCTCGTTCCTGAACCACTGATTCCGCGGCCTTGGCCGCGGGCTAAGGTGGCCGGCGTGGGTGTCACACATCACGGTCGTACGTACCGCCTGGACCTGGCCGATCCGACGCTGCGCGAGTGGGAGTGCACGGTGCTCGCCGCCGATCCCGAGACCGGGATCGTGCTCGACCGGTCGGCGTTCTACCCGGGCGGCGGCGGCCAGCCACCGGACCACGGGGTGCTGCTGTGGCAGGGGGTGCAGACGCGGATCGTCGGCACCCGCAAGGGCGACGACCTCTACCTGCTCCCCGCCGAGGGCGACCCGCTCCCGCCGGCCGGCACCACGGTGACCGGCGCGGTCGAGGACCAGCGGCGGACGTTGCTGATGCGCACGCACTCCGGCCTGCACGTGCTGTGTGGCGTCGTGTTCCGCGACTTCGGCGCGCTCGTGACGGGCGGGAACATGGAACCCGGCGAGGCCCGGATGGACTTCAACCTGCCCGAGGTGCCCACCGACTTCAAGCTGCGGCTCGAGGAGCTCGTCAACACCGAGCTGGTGGCCGACCGCAGGGTCGACGTGCGGGTGCTGCCGCGCGCCGAGGCGCTGGCGCTGCCGGACATCATCCGAACCCAGTCGAACCTCATCCCGGCCGACGAGGACGAGATCCGCATCGTCGACATCGTCGGGCTGGACGTGCAGGCCGACGGCGGGACGCACGTGGCGTCGACGGCGCAGGTGGGCAAGCTGCAGGTCGTCAAGGTGGAGAGCAAGGGCAAGGCGAACCGCCGGGTGCGCGTGCGGCTCGTCGGCTGAGTCACGTCCTTTGTCGATCTTCGGGCCGGTCTCGGATCGATGACCGCTGGTAACCTGCGTGCTCGTGAGCAACGATACGTCTGCGGGGCGGCCGGGGCCCCAGGACGGCCCGCCGCCCGACGATGGCGGCAACAACCCGACGCCTCCGTGGCAGCAGTCACCGCCGGTTCCGCCGGCCTATCCGCCGGTGCCGGGCGCGGGCCCGTGGACCGGGCGGCCGCAGCCCGCGGGTGGGGGAACTCCTCAGCAGCCTGGCGTGCCAGGAGGGCCTGGCGTCCCTCCTGATGGCCCGCCGCACGGCGGTCCCGTGCCGGGTGGTCCCGTGCCGGGTGGTCCCGTGCCGGGTGGTCCCGTGCCGGGTGGTCCCGTGCCGGGTGGACCGCAGCCGCCCGCGGCCTTCCAGCCCGGGTCGCACGCGCCGGGGGTGCCCGGCCAGTACCAGGTCGGGCCGCAAGTGCCGTTCCATCCGGGCGGTCTGCCGCCATTCCCACCGGCGCAGTCGCCGGGGGCGCCGCAACCGGGCGGCCCGTTCCCGCCGCCTCCACCGGGGGCGCAGCAGCCCGGGAGCGCGTTCCCGCCGCCTCCGCCGGGCGGCCAGCCGCCGTTCCAGCCCGGACAGCCGCCCGGAGCGCAGCCGCATGGCGCGTTTCCGCCCGCCCCGCAGCCGGCCAGCGCGTTCCCGCCCGGGCCGCCCGGGCGTCCGAGTAGCCAGCCGGCCGGCCCGATCCCGGGCCAGCCGATCCCGGGCCAGCCGATCCCGGGTCAACCCCTACCGGGACCGCCGCCCCAGCCGCCCGCGGCGTTGTTCAGTGGCTCCGCCTCCGTGCCGGCGCCGTCGACCCAGACGCCGTCGCCCGTCGGGCTGCCGGGGTACCGGCCGCCGCATCCGCCGGTCCAGGCGCCGGGCCACCCCGAGCCGGCCCACCAGCGGCCGCCGGTCTACGGCCAGCCGCCGGTGTCCGGTCAGCCGGTGTCCCCGCGCCCGGTGTCGAGCCCGCCCGTGTCGGGGCAGCCCCAGTTCGGGCAACCAGTGTCGGGACAGCCGCTGTCCAGCCAGGTCGGGTCCGGCCACCCCGTCTCGAGCCCGCCCGCCTCGCTCCAGCCGGTCTCCGGCCAGCCGGTCTCCGGCCAGCCGGTCTCGGGCCAGCCGGTCTCGGGCCCCGGTTCGGATCCGCACGCCGGTGAGGTCACTGTGCGGCAGGCCGCGGTTACCACCGACTCACCCGGTGCAGGCCAGTGGCCACCGACGCAGCGCTCGCCGGCCCAGCAGTCGACTGCCCAGCAGCGGATGCCGTGGACGGATCCGCCAGCCCAGGAGGAGGGCGGGGCCTGGCAGCCCCGGATCACGCCGTCGCCGCCGCGCAAGCCGCGGTTGTGGCTCGGCCTCCTCATCGGCGTCCTGGTCGGGCTGCTCGTGTTCGGAACCGCCGGCTTCTTCGTCGGAAGAAAGACCGCCGAACCGGAAGCCCAACCGACCACGACGACCCCGACGCAGCAGACCACCGGAGAGATGGGCGCGTACCAGGCCGGCCAGTTGGA
>Ga0111539_10001901_pt1 | contig 27822 bp, 21 predicted proteins | sample RhiMethybrSRZTD1_FD_79667 | JGI IMG/M metagenome (GOLD analysis project Ga0111539, IMG submission 79667) | Populus rhizosphere microbial communities from Tennessee, USA - Rhizosphere MetaG P. TD hybrid SRZTD1 (version 2) (version 2) | ecosystem: Host-associated > Plants > Roots > Rhizosphere >...
ATCCTCCAGGTCGGCGATGGTTCGCGCGACCCGCAGCACGGCGTCGTGGGATCGGGCCGAAAGCCCCAGCCGGGTCATGGCGGTCTCGAGCAGCCGCCGCCCCGCCTCCCCCGGGTCGGCGTGCCGCCGCAGCGGATCCGGCCCCATCGCCGCGTTGGTCGCCGCGGCTGTCGCGCTCATGCCCGCGGGGCCGCCGAAGCGCTCCTGCTGCCTGCGACGGGCCGCCTCGACGCGGGCCGCCACCTGGCGGCTGGGCTCCCCCGGCGATCCCTTGCGCATCTCCCGCGCCGGCACGGCGGGCAGACCGACCTGGAGGTCGAAGCGATCGAGCAGAGGTCCCGACACCCGCTCCCGGTAGCGGGCCACCATGGCCGGGGTGCAGCCGCAGGGGCGGTCCTCGCTCCCCCACCTGCCGCAGACGCAGGGATTCATGGCCGCCACGAACATGGCCCGGGCCGGCATCCGGAGCGTCCGGTTCTCGCGGGTGATGAAGACCTCCCCCTGCTCCATCGGCTGCCGCAGGACATCGAGGGTGCCGCGGCCGAACTCCGGCAGCTCGTCGAGGAAGAGCACGCCGTGGTGCGCCAGGGTGATCTCCCCCGGGCGCGGGCCGCGTCCGCCCCCGACCAGGCCGATGCCGCTGATGGTGTGATGCGGCGCCCGCAACGGGCGGCGCTCCAGGAGCCGCCCCGACGGCAGCAACCCGGCGGCGCTGTGGATGCTGCTGACCTCGATCGCCTCTTCCGGCAGGAGCGGTGGGAGGATCCCCGGCAGGCGGCGCGCCAGCATGCTCTTACCGCAGCCGGGGGGACCGATCATCAGGAGATGATGGCCGCCGGCGGCGGCCACCTCGAGGGCGCGGCGCGCATGCGCCTGGCCGCGGACGTCGGCGAGGTCCGGGACGACCCCGGACGGCGCCGCGGGAGCGGGTGGTGCCACGACTTCCGGGGGACAGTCGCCGCGCAGGATGGCGATCGCCTCGCCGAGACTCCGGACCCCGAGCACGCCCCCGCCGGCCACCGCGACCGCCTCGGCGGCATTCGCGTGCGGCACCACGATCTCTTTGAGCGCCATCCGCCGCGCCAGGAGCGCGGCCGTGAGCACGCCCCGCACCGGCCGGACCGACCCGTCGAGCCCCAGCTCTCCCGCCACGAGGAGCTCCCGCAGGCGCCCCGGCGGCGCCTGGCCGGCCGCCACCACGATCCCGAGCGCGATCGGCAGATCGAGGGCCGACCCCTGCTTGCGCAGGTCGGCCGGGGCCAGGCTGATGGTGATCCGCCGCGCCGGGAGATCGCAGCCGGTGTGCCGCAGCGCCGAACGGATGCGCTCGGCGCTCTCGCGCACCGCGGCATCCGGCAGCCCGACCGTGTGGATCCCCGGCAGGCCGCCGCTGATGTCGCATTCGATGGTGAGGGGGATCGCCTCGATCCCGAGGAGGGTGAATCCGTGGAGCCTCGCGAGCATGGAGCGCCTCGAGGCGGGAGGCGCCGGGCGCGTTCCCGCCGGTGCGCGGCTCTCCGGGACGCGGGAGGCCAATCTAGGGGCGCGCGGCCGCCCGGTGCAAGTGCCGGGAACTCGCCCCGCGCATCGGTCGTAATGCTCGGGTGAGAACGGAACGCCGGGGGCCGCAACTTACGGGTTACAATGCGGTTTCCCCCAGCATCCGCCGCCGAGGCGACCGCCCTGGAGACCGTGCCATGAACGAGAAAGCCCGTCCGAGAGCCCGCCGCCGCCGTCCGCTCCTCTGGTTCGGCCTGCCCATTCTTGGGGTGGCTCTCATCGTCGCCCTCTTCTTCATCAAGCGCGGGGACGCCAAGACCCGGAACGGTCTCACCGGCGAGGACCTCGACATCCGCCTCGGCCGGTCCGAGGTGGCCGACATCCAGGTGGCGGTCAACGAGGTCGGGACCATCGAGCCGGTGGTCAAGGTGGACGTGAAGTCCACCCTCTCCGGCGAGGTCACCGACTTGCTGGTGCGTGAGGGGGACCGGGTGGAGAAGGGGCAGGTCCTGGCGCGGGTCGAGCCGGACGTCAACCAGGCGCAGACGTTGTCGCAGGTCCGCTCCGCCCTCAACATGGCGGCGCTGAACGAGCGGGACGCGCAGCGCAACTTCGAGACGAACCGCCGCCTGTTCGAGGAAGGACTCCTCTCCGACCAGATCCTCAAGGACTACAAGATGCGACTCGACACCGCCCTCGAGGACCTCGACGCGGCGAAGACGAAGATGCGCATCGTGGTGGAGAGCGGCGTGCCGCTCGACCGGCCGATCTCGACGACGCAGCGGATCAACATCGTGTCGCCGATGGACGGCTACGTCATCCACAAGAACGTCGAGATCGGCCAGACGGTGATGTCGGGCGTGTCGTCGATCAACGAGGGGACCGCCATCTACACGGTCGCGGACGTCGGCGACATGCTCATCAAGGCGAGCATCAACGAGGTGGACATCGGCCGGGTGAAGCTCCACGCCCCGGTGGTCATCACCGTGGACGCCTTCCCCTACCGCAAGTTCGACGGGACGGTGAGCCACATCTCCCCCGCCGCCCACCTCAAGGACAAGATCAAGGTCTTCGACACCGAGGTGACGCTCAAGGAGCAGGTCCCGGACTTCCGCGCCGGCATGACCGCCAACATCGAGGTGCGGGGCGAGCGCGTCAACCAGGCGATGTCGGTGCCGGTCGAGGCGATCTTCAAGAAGGACGGCAAGGAGGTCGTGTACGTCCTCAAGTCCACCTTCGACGAGCCCAAGAAGGGGGAGAAGGCGCCGCGCAAGACCAAGTCGGAGAAGTACGACGTGTCGGAGGTCTGGCAGCGCTTCTTCGAGGAGCGCCCGGTGAAGGTGGGCGTCGTCAGCCTCGAGCGGGCGCAGGTCCTCGACGGCGTCCAGAAGGACCTGGAGCTGGCCCTCGAGAACCCGACCCGGCCGCGCCAGGTCGACGACGAGTCGTAACGTGGAACCGGTCATCCGCCTCAACGACGTCCACAAGACGTACGACGCGGGCGATTCCGCCGTGCACGCGCTGCGCGGCGTGAGCCTCGAGATCGCCGCCGGCGAGTCGCTCGCCATCATCGGGCCGTCCGGGTCGGGGAAATCGACCCTGATGCACATCATCGGCTGCCTCGACGTCCCCTCGAGCGGCGACTACCACCTCGCCGGCACGCCGGTGGCGACCCTCGGGTCGCGCGCCCTGGCGAAGGTGCGCAACCAGCGGATCGGCTTCGTGTTCCAGTCGTACAACCTGCTGCCGAAGGCCAGCCTGCTGCGGAACGTCGAGCTGCCGATGCTGTACGGCGGCGTCGGACGGCTGGAGCGCCGGGAGCGGGCGCGCGAGGCGCTCCGGAAGGTCGGCCTGCTGGAGCGCGCCGCGCACCTGCCGTCGCAGCTCTCCGGCGGGCAGCGGCAGCGCGTGGCGATCGCCCGGGCGCTCGTCAACAACCCCAGCATCGTGCTGGCCGACGAGCCGACCGGGAACCTCGACACCCAGACCGGCAAGGACATCCTCGCGCTGTTCGACGAGCTGGGGCGGCAGGGGCACACGATCATCCTGGTGACCCACGACCCGGTCGTCGCGGAGCGCGCCTCGCGCATCGTCCGGATCGTGGACGGCCAGATCGCCGCCGACGGCGCCTCCGCCGTCGCCCACTGAGGGCCGCGCCGTGACCCTGCGCGAATCGGTCTTCGACGCCCTGGTGGAGGTGCGGGTGAACCGGGCCCGCACCCTGCTGCAGACGCTCGGGGTGATCCTCGGCGTGGCGTCGCTCGTGGCCGTGCAGGGGATGAGCGACGCCGGTCGCCGCCAGGGCGTGAAGTTCTTCTCGGAGTTCGGCGGGCTGAAGAAGGTCCTCGTCCTCAACAAGCCGCTGAAGGAGCGGGTGCAGACCGCCACCATGCTCGCCAGCCACGGCCTCGACTGGGGGGACGTCGAGGCGCTGCGCCGCGAGGTGCCCATGGCGACACAAGTGGACCCGATCGCCGAGGAGATGCTGAACATCCGCACCCCGACCTACCAGAAGCTGCGCGAGGTGACCGGCGCCACCCCCGACTACCAGGCGGTCTACAAGTTCTTCCCCGCCCGGGGCCGCTTCCTCATCGACGACGACCTCGCGTCGATGTCGCGGGTGGTCGTGCTCGGCGACTCCGCGGCCCGGCTCTACTTCGGCAACGAGGATCCGCTCGGCAAGACGCTGTACCTCGGCGACGCCGGCTTTCGCGTCGTGGGGGTGCTGCGGCGCAAGGAGTTCTACTTCAACGAGGGGGACCGGAACGCCCTCGAGTGGATGAACCGCCTGACCATCATCCCGATCACCGCCCTGTACTCGCGCTTCACCGGCGACCCGGACAAGAAGGTCTCCTACATCAACGTCGTGGTCGACAAGGTGGAGAACAACAAGAAAGCGGTCGACGCCATCCGCAAGGTGCTGGACCGGCGCCACAAGGGGGTCCGCGACTTCGAGGTGATCGACCGCAAGGAGCGGATGAAGCAACAGCAGCAGCAGGGGCAGATCTTCGACATCATCTTCATGGCCACCGGCATCGTGTCGCTCCTGGTCGGGGGGATCGTCATCATGAACATCATGATGGCGTCCCTGCGCGAGCGCATCCGCGAGGTCGGGGTCCGCAAGGCGATCGGCGCCCGCGGCCTCGACGTGGCGCTGCAGTTCCTCGTCGAGTCGGTGCTGGTGACCTCGATCGGCGGCCTCATCGGCCTGCCGATCGGCGTGCTGTTCGCCAACGGCATCACCGCCCTCATCGGCCAGCCGGCCGTGATCACCCCGCAGATGGCGCTGGTCAGCGTCATCGCCTCGGTGGCGGTCGGGCTGGTCTTCGGCCTCTACCCGGCGGTCAAGGCGGCCCGGCTCAGCCCGGTCGAGGCGCTGAGGTACGAATGAGTCTCGACGGCTTCGGCGAGAGCGTCCGCACCTCCCTCGTGGAGATCTGGAGCCACAAGCTGCGCTCCACGCTGACGCTCCTCGGCATCATCCTGGGAACGCTGTCGATCACCGTGATGACGTCGCTCCTCGACGGGGTCACCACCGCGGTCTGGGACGGCTTCCAGGATCTCGGATTCGACGGCGTCATGTACGTCATGACCCGGCCGCCGCGCGATCTGCGCGAGCAGGCGGTCTTCGCCCGCTCCAAAGGGCTGCAGCCGGAGGACGGAGACGTGCTCCTGCAGCGCGGCCAGGCCGTGCACGCGGTCGCCCCGGCGATCGTCACCGAGACGATGGTGCGCCGTGGCAGCATGGAGCGGCGCGTCCGGACCATGGGGGTCACCTCCACCTACAACGACGTCCGCGGACGGAGCGTCCAGGCCGGGCGCTTCTTCAGCGTCATCGAGGAGGGATCCTTCGCCCCCGTGGTGGTCCTCGGGCACCGGCTGAACAAGCGCCTGTTCGGCGCCGAGGACCCGGTGGGCAAGTGGATCCAGGTGGACGGCCGCGCCTTCAAGGTGATCGGTGTCGGCGAGAAGCTCGGGAACTCCTTCATCAACGACGACGACTTCGTCGAGGAGATGGAAGGGCTGTACCTGCCGCTCGAGACGCTGCGCTCCTATTACTCCGGATCCGAGGCGCCGCTCTCGTTCATGGCGATCAAGACGAACGACCCTGACCGCCTGTCGGACATGCGCTCGGAAGCGGAGGCGTCGCTGATCCTGGCGCACCACGGCGCCCAGGATTTCCGCGTGCAGAACATCGCCCAGGAGATCCTGAAGGTCCGCAAGGAAATCAAAGTCGTGCTGCGCAACTGGCACATCGTCCTCGGGACGATCGCCGGGATCTCTCTTTTGGTCGGCGGTATCGGACTCCTGTCGGTGATGCTCATCTCCATCGGCGAACGCCTGTACGAGATCGGGCTGCGCAAGTCGATCGGCGCCAGCGACACGCAGATCTTCATGCAGTTCTTGGCGGAGTCGGCGATCCTGTCGCTCATCGGGGGACTCCTCGGAGTCGGGGCCGGCATCGGGACGATCCTCGGAGTGACGAAATTCTTCCCGGGCGGCCTGCCGGTGCACCTCGTCGCCGTCTCCATCTCGCTCGGGCTGTCGGTCGTCCTCGGCGTCCTGTACGGGCTGTACCCGGCCCTCAAGGCCTCCCGCCTGCAGCCGGTCGAGGCCCTCCGCACCGCCCTCTAGGCCGATGGAGGGTGATATAAATCGCGCCTGATGCGCGGCGCCCCCTTCCTGGTCCTCCTCGCGGCGCTCGCCTTGCCGCTCCCTGCCTCCGCCCTCGCCGCCGGCGCCGACACGACCCGCCCGCTGCTGTGGGCGACCGACGCCGAAGGCGGGGCCCCGTACACCTTCAAGGACCCGCAGGACCCGACGCGCAACATCGGCTTCGAGGTGGAGATCATCGCCGACATCGAGAAGGAGATCGGCCAGCCGATCGTGCCGCACCAGTACGCCTTCTCGAGCCTGATCCTCGGGCTGCAGCGCGGCGACTTCGACTTCGCCATGAACGGGCTCGAGGTCACGCCGGACCGGGCGGAAAAGGTCCTGTTCAGCGTGCCGTACTACGTCTTCCGCGAGCAGCTCGTGGTCCGCAAGGGGGAGGCGCGGTTCCGCGACCTCGACGGCTGCCTGAAGCTCGACTGCGTCGTCGGGACGCTCGAGGACACCGCCGCCGACCGGCTGCTGCACGCCCGCGGCATCCGCGCCACCATGTACGACGGGGTGGTCGAGCCGTATCGGGACCTCGTCCTCGGCCGCGTCGACGCGGTGCTGCTCGATCTGCCGATCGCCATCTATTACGCGAAGCCAAACCCCGAGCTGGAGTTCGCCGGCGATGCGATGGCCCGCGGCACCTACGCCATCATGTTCCAGAAGGGAAACGAGGCGCTCAAGCGCCGCATCGACGCGGCCCTCGAGGCGATGATCCGGGATGGGCGGCTGCGGGCGATCCTCGAGCGCTGGAACCTGTGGGACGAGGAGCAGGCGGCACTCGCCCAGGTCGGAAGCGGTGACATCATTTCCGCGTCGCGCGAGGCCTGGACCTTCGACCGCTACTTCCCCCTGCTCCTGCGCGGCGCCGTCTTGACCGTGATCCTCGCGGTCGTGTCGTTCGGGCTCGCCGTCCTCCTCGGGCTGCCGATCGCCTGCATGCGCCTCTACGGCCCCGCCCCCCTGCGCTGGGCCGCCATCGGCTACGTGGAGTTCTTCCGCGGCATCCCGGTCCTGCTGCTCCTCTATGTCCTCTATTACGGGCTCGCCGACCTGTCGACCGCGAGCGGGCTCGGGAGCGCCTTCCGGCTCGGTCCGATCCACGCGGCGATCCTCGGCCTCGGGCTGAACTACGCGGCCTACGAGGCGGAGATCTACCGCGCCGGCATCTCGGCGGTGCCGTATGGCCAGTGGGAGGCGGCCGCGTCTTTGGGGATGACCGGCTGGCTCGCCTTCCGGCGGATCATCCTGCCGCAGGCGGTGCGCACCATCCTGCCGCCGATGACCGGCGACTTCGTCGCCCTCTTCAAGGACACCAGCATCGTCTCGACCATCGCCGTCGTCGAGCTTTCCAAGCAGTACCAGATCCTTTCGAAGTCGAGCATGAAGTACCTCGAGATCGGGCTTTTGACCGCCGCCCTGTACCTGGTGATGTCGGTGCCGCTCGGCTTCCTGTCGCGCTGGCTGGAGCGGCGCTGGGGCCGCGGGATCCTGTGACCGCCAATCCCGGCATCGACCTGACGCTCGAAGGGGTGCGGAAGGTCTACGACAGCCACACCATCCTCGACGGCGTGACCCTCTCGATCGCGCCGGGCACCACGGTCGCGCTCATCGGTCCGAGCGGCGGCGGCAAGTCCACGCTGCTGCGCTGCCTCAACGGCCTGACCTCGTTCGAAGGCGGGAGCGTGCGCGTCGGCGAGCACCGGCTCGGCCCCGGCCCGATCGACGGACCCAACCGCGGCGCGGCGCAGCAGATCCGGCGGCTGCTCGGGATGATCTTCCAGGACTTCCAGCTCTTCCCGCACCTGACCGCCATCGAAAACCTCATCGAGGCGCCGGTGCGCGTCCTCGGGACGCCGGCGGAGGCGGCGCGGGCGGAGGCGGAGCGCCTCCTCGAGCGGGTCGGCCTGTCGCACCGCAAGGACGCCTACCCGAACATGCTCTCGGGGGGACAGAAGCAGCGGGTCGCCATCGCCCGGGCGCTGTCGATGCACCCGCGCGGCCTGCTCTGCGACGAGATCACCAGCGCCCTCGACCCGGAGCTGAAGGGGGAGGTGCTGGCGGTGATGGAGGACTTACGGCGCGACGGCATCACGCTCGTGATGGTGACGCACGAGATCGGCTTCGCGCGGCGCGCCGCCGACCGGGTGCTGGTCCTCGACCACGGCACGATTCTCGAGGACGGCCCTCCGTCGGAGGTGCTGGAGCGGCCGAAGACCGCCCGCACCCGTCAGTTCCTGTCGCTGCTGATGGGCTGAGCCCCCGCGGCACCTGACCCGCGCTACGGACCGAGCTCGGCGAGCACGTAGCGCATCGGGCCGCTGGAGATCTTGATGAGCCCGTCGTACGGACCGTCCAGCTCGAGCGTGAGGAAGATCGCAGCCGCGACCGAGATCGCGGCGACGAAGAGCACGGCGATGACCGAGGCGTTCGGGGGCGCGTAAAGTCCAAAGCTCACGAATGTCACGGTCAACCAGAGGATCACCACGACCAGAAACAGGACCGGCACCGAACCTTCCAGGCTGCCCAGAGCGCGCCACCGAGCCTTGATGACGTCCTCGGTCAGCCTGAGCGCTTCGGACCTGAACCACCGTTGCGCATCGGTGGTGGGCGCGAGCTGGAGGATCTGGTTCTCGATCTCCTCGACGGCCGGAGTGCCCTGAGCCTGTGCCAGGCCCGAGCCGGCCGACCCGTCCTCGGGCCAGGTCGTCTCGACCCGAAAGGCCACGGCCTTGCGGATGAGATCCCGGGTGGCTCGGGTCTCCGGGCCGTAGCGCGCGAGCAGCCGGTCGAGCGTGAGGACATTGGTCGCGTTGGTCCGCATCGCCACGTCCTGGTTGTCGAACGAGCTTCGCGCGGCGGCCGTCACCAGGCCGAGCAGCAACGCGGTCATCGTCGCGACCAGCCCCATCGCGAGCCGCATGACATCCTGCGACTCTTTGCTCAGGTGTCCCGACGGGAGGATCGCGCGGACGTAGGTTCCGAGGAGCGCCCCTCCGAAAGCGCACGCGAAGGTGATCGACGCGGCAGCGAGGGCATTCAAAGGCGGCTCACGCGCGGATTGTAAGAGCGCCACGCGATCCTGAACAAGCCCCCGCGTGTCATACCGCCTGGCCAATCCATTTGAATTGTGGCAATCGAGGTGTCGACATTGACGGCGCGAGGTGTTCTGGGATACTGTGTGCTCCTCCGAACAGACGATTCGACTCCCTCCCATCGCCTTGTGCGGCATTCCATCAAAGGGGGTTCTCCATGAAGCTCATGAACCGAGCCGGACTCGCATTGATCCTCGCCCTGGCGTGCTGTCTGCCGGCGATGGCCGCCGCGGCCCCGGACAAGGCCGAGAAGGTCGCATCGGGGATGCTGAAGTTCGATGACGTCCTCACTGAGGGGACGATCAAAATTAGCGGAGTCCTCGCCACCATGAACTCGCTGAGCACGGCGACCGGCTCCGACCTGGTCAGCAAGTACAAGACCTTCACGAAGCAGGTGAACGAGTTGGATGCGACCGCCAAGAAGGCCAAGGCCCGCTCCGAGGATGCCACGTCGCAGCGCGAGGCGTACCTCGAGCAGTGGCAGGAGTCGCAGGGTCAGATCCAGAACGAGCAGCTCAAGGCGGCCTCGGCAGCCCGGCGCGCGGAGCTGATGCCGAAGATCGAGGGGATCAAGGAAGCCCTGACCGCCGCCAGCCAGGGCTTCGAGCCCTTCATGCAGGATCTCAAGGACCTGACGATCTTCCTGGGGAATGACCTGAGCACGACGGGGATCGCCGCGGCGAGCGAGCTGATGGCGAAGTGCACCGAAGGCGGCGCCAAGGTGAACGCCGACATCGAGCGCGGATCCGCCGGCGTCAAGGATCTCGCCGCCAGCATCAGCCCCACCCCGGCGGCCAAGAAGTAGACCCCGCTCAGGCGTCGCGCAGCAGGCGCGCCGCCAGCTCCTTGACCAGCTTCGCCGCCACCGCGGCGGTCGTCCCCACCGGGTCGCGCAGCGGGTTCATCTCGACGATGTCGGCGCCGACGATGCGGCCGCGCGTCCCCTCGAGGACGCTCAGGATGTCGCGCACGCTCAGGCCCCCCGGCTCGTGGTGCGACACACCGGGGGCATAGGCCGGGTCGAGCGCGTCCATGTCGATCGAGACGTAGACCGGCTGCGTGAACGTGAGCCGCAGGTCGGGCCGGAACTCGCGCATCGTGATCGACTCGACGCCGAACCGGGCGATCTGCTGACGGAGATGGGCATTGGTGGAACGGACACCGACCTGGACCAGCCGCTTCACCAGCCCCTGCTCCAGGACACGGGCGAACGGGCTCGCGTGCGAGTGCGGGTTGCCGTCGAAGTCGTCGTAGAGGTCCGGGTGGGCGTCGAACTGCAGGACCGCCAGGTCCGGATGCCGGGCGGCGTGCGCCCGCAGGATCGGAAAGGTGATCGAGTGATCTCCTCCCAGCGCCAGGACGCGCGTCCCGCGCGCGAGGAGATCGGCCACGGCCGTCTCGATCGCCTGCATCGCGGCCGGCCCCTGCGGGAGCGGCAGGTCGCCGGTGTCGACGAAATGCTCGGAGCCGATGACGACCGTCCCGTCCTCGGAACAGTCGCTCGACGACCCGGAAAATAGCGTCTCGCGGATCCGACCCGGCGCCTGGGCCGGCCCGCGCAGGAGCGACGAGTTCTCGTCGAGCGGCACTCCGACGAGCGCCACGGTCCCCGGGCGCACCGTACCCTGCTGTCTTGCCGTCATCGCTTCGCCCCCGTTCCCCGCGTCTCTCCCGGCCGCGCCGACGACACCACTCCCGCCCCCTCCTTGATGACCAGGAAGCGATCCGCCTCCTGGGGGCCGATCGTCTCGCGCGTCTTCGCCTTGTTCGGCCAGCGGATCTCGATCGCGTCCACGCGGGTCGCCGCGCCCAGGCCGAAGTGCAGCCGCATGTCGTTCTGCGACATGTAGGACGACGCGCTGCGTACCTCGCGCACCTGCTTTTTCCCGCCCGCCGTGAGCACGACGAACGCCCCGAGGGCGTCCTTGTTCGAGCGCGTCCCCTGAAGCTTCAGCGAGATCCAGTGGCCGGCGGCGGAGCCCCCGTCGTTGCGCAGGAGCCGTCCCGGCCGGTTGTTCGGGTTGAGGGCGAGGTCGAGGTCGCCGTCGTCGTCGTAGTCGGCGACCGCGAGGCCGCGCCCGACGTCCTCGGTCCCGAAGTACTCCCCCGCCGCCGCGCCGACCTCCTTGAAGCGCCCGCGGCCGTCGTTGACGTAGAGGGCGGCCCGCTGCGCGTAGGTGATCATGTCGCTGACCACCTGGATGTCGTCCATCGGGTGGCCGTTGGTGACGACGACGTCGAGGTCGCCGTCGTTGTCGTAGTCGAAGAAGGCGGTGCCCCACCCGGTCGCGAGCAGGCTCGGCTCCGCCAGACCGGCGGCGTAGGAGACGGTCGCGAACGGCCCCTTCCCCTCGAGGTTGCGGTACAGCTCGTTCGGCTCGTTGCTGAGGTTGGTGACGAACAGATCCTGCCAGCCGTCGCCGTCGGCGTCGGCGGCGTCCACTCCCATCCCCGACTGCGGCTTGCCGTCCTCGCTGCAGCAGGTCCCGGAGACCAGCGTCAGGTCGGTGAAGCGGCCGTTGCCGTCGTTGCGGTAGAGCACGTTCGGGGTGGCGTCGTTGGCGACGTAGAGGTCGTCGTCGCCGTCCTGATCCATGTCGAACCAGACGACGCCGAGGCTCTTGCCGTTCGGGTCGCCGATCCCCGCGGTCCGGCTCACGTCCCGGAACTTCCCGTTCCCCTCGTTGTGGTAGAGGATGTCCGGAAGCCCCTCGTAGGCGTCCGGGTGGCAGTAGGAGCGCCGCTTCTCCTGCAGGTTGCCGCAGTACTTCTGGTCGTTCATGGTGAAGTCCACGTAGTTGGCGACGTAGAGGTCGGGCCGGCCGTCGAGATCGTAGTCGGCGAAGGCGGCGCTGGCGGCGTACAGGCCGTTCTTCACCCCGGCGGAGGCGGTGACATCGGTGAAGGTGCCGTCGCCGTTGTTGCGGTACAGGATCGACGGGCCGAAGTTCGTCACGTAGAGATCGACGTCGCCGTCCTGGTCGTAGTCGGCGGCGGTGCAGGCGCTGCCGTAGCCGTTCGGGTTGCCGGCGCCGGATCGGGCCGTGGTGTCCTCGAAGGTGCCGTCGCCGCGGTTGCGGTACAGGCGGGAGGCCGGCGCCCCGGCGGCGCGCGGCGTCCCGGGCAGCGGGCCCCCCTGGACGAAGTAGAGGTCCTGCTTCCCGTCGCCGTCGTAATCGAAGAAGCACAGCCCGGCCGCGGTGGTCTCGACGTAGTACTTGCGCCCGGTGCCGCCGTGCTGGTGCACGAAGTCGATCCCGGCGGCTTTCGTCACCTCGACGTAGCGCACCGCGGCCGGGCCGGCGCTCCACGCCAGCCACGCCCCGCCCGTCATCAGCAGCGCGACCGCGGCCCGCGGCCACCAACGCTGGTTGCGGTCCACGCCGCGTCGTCGCAGGGAGAAGGAGCGCATCAGTACCCGGACTTCCCTTCCGGGATCGTCTCGAGGGTGGCGAAGACCCGCAGCTCCCGCTCGGCCGACGCGGCGTCCCCCGCCTCGCGGTACAGGTTCGCGAGCAGGTAGTGCGGCTCGCTCAGGCGCGGGTCGAGCTCGGCGGCGCGCTTCAGAGACTGCAGCGCCTCCTGCCGCCGGCCGAGGCGCAGCTCGATCCGGCCGATGTCGTTGTAGAGAGGGGCGTGGTCCGGATAGCGGGCGAGGAGCGCCTGGTACTCCTTGAGCGCCTCCGGGAAGTTGTCCGCCATCAGGAACTGCACCGCCTTGAGGCTCTGCGATTTCACCTGCTCGGAGCGCTCGGTGTCCGCCTTGCTCTTGCCGCTTAAGCGGGCGTAGGTGGCGCGCTCCGAGGCGGCGAGGTCGTTCTTGCCGGCGAGCGCGGCCGCCTTCGCCAGGTTGAAATGCGCCCCCACGTGCGCCGGCTCCAGGCGCACCGCCTCCTGGAGCTCCACGACCGCCTCGTCGTTGCGACCGAGCGCGAGGTAGGTGAGGCCGAGGGTGTAGTGCGCTTCGGGATGGTCCGGCCGGACCCGCAGCGCCTCCTGGAGATCCTTCTCGGCCCCGGCGTAGTCGCCGTTGCGGTAGGCGATGAAGCCGAGGTTGTAGAGCGCCATCAGGTTCTGCGGATCGGCCTGCCGGACCCGCCCCAGCTCCACCGCCGCGGCGTCGAACTCCGCCCCGCGCAGGAGCGTGCGCGCCAGGGTCAGCCGGGCCGCGACATCCTCGGGGTGGCGGCTCAGATAGTCGGTCAGGAGATCCTTGGCCCCCTTCACCTGGTGCGTCTTGAGCAGGCACGTCGCCCCGGCCACGACGGCGCGCGGCTGGTCCGGCTGGATCTTCCGGGCCGCCTCGAAGGCCTTGAGCGCCTCTTTGCAGTCACCGTCCTTGAAGGCGACTTCGCCGTGCGCCACGGCCGCCTCGAGCGCCTGCGCGGGGTCCTCCTTCTCCTTGCCGCCGGTGGTCCCGCCGGCGCACGCGGCGAGCGACAGGAGCAGGGCCGCCGCCAGGGCGGCGGACAGGGGGCGTCGCGATCTCATGAGCCGGTCATCTTAGCAGGAGGATCGGACCGATCGTCAGGAACGGCGGGGGCTGCGGCGGAGTTGGCCGCGGTCGGTCAGCGCTCGATCTTCAGGACCTGGCCGGGGATCAGGACGCCCTGCTCGGAGAGCCCGTTCCAGGTCCTCACCTGATTCACCGTGACGTCGTAAAGCCGGGCGATGCGGTGCAGGGTGTCCCCTTTGCGGACCCGGTAGGTGATGGTGCTCGCCCCCTCGGCGGTCTTGGCCGCGCCGCCGCTCTCGGAGACGCTCTGTGGGGCGCCGCCGGCCGGCGGCTCTCCCACCCACAGGCGATCCCCCGGGTGGATGACGCTGTCGGTCGCGAGGTTGTTCCAGCGGAGCAGGTCGTTCACCGGTGCGCTGAATTTTCGCGAGATCGAGTTGATCGTATCCCCCGGCTGCACCCGGTACTCGATGCGGCCGGACGCGACGGTCACCGGTGTCCCCGGATTGACGTCGAGGTTCGGGCCGTCCCCCTTCTCGCCGTAGTACGCCACCAGGCGCTGGCCGGGCCGGATGACGGTGCTGCTCAGGCGGTTCCACCGCTTCAGGTTGGCGATCGTGGTGTGGTACCGGCCGGCGACCTGCTGGAGGTTCTCCCCCTTGCGCACCTTGTGCACCACCCGCTCACTCTGCTCGTAGGTCGGGCGATCGGAGGCGGCGGCGGTCTGCACCGGCGCGCCGGCGACGAGCGGCACGTTCAGGAGCCAACCGTGGCGCAGGCGCTTACCGGCGTAGCGCGGGTTGGCGTCCACGAGCGCGCGGACCGGGACCTTGTAGCGGCGCGACACGGTCGTGAAGGTCTCGCCGTTCTTCACCTCGTGCACCGTCCAGGAGACCCGCTTCTCCGTCGGCACCGTGGCCAGGTGGGTGATCAGGTCGTCCTTCACGCCCACCGGCACCCGGGCCGAGTACGTGCCGACGTTCGGCGGCGTGACCAGGCCGCGCAGCTCCGAGTTCAGGAACCGGATCGCCTCGAGGTCCACCTTGGCCCCGTCGGCGATCACCTGCAGGTCCGTCGGCTGCTCGATGTCCACCCGGTCCCACCGCAGCGGCTCGGCCAGATCGACCTTGAAGCCGTAGTCCTCGGGCGACTTGTCGATGAGGATGGAGGCGAGGATCGCCGGCACGTAGGACTTTGTCTCGGCGCGGATGTGCTTCGTCCTGCACAGGGCCCAGAAGTCGCGGGTGCGGGCCCGGGCGATGGCCCGGTCGATCTTTCCCTCGCCGGCGTTGTAGGCCGCCATCGCCAGGTACCAGTCGTCGTAGCGCTCGTGCAGGTCCTTGAGGTAGCGGGCCGCGGCGCGGGTCGCCTTCTCGAAGTCGCCGCGCTCGTCCACCCAGGGATCGATGCGCAGACCGTACTTCTTGCCGGTGAACGACATGAACTGCCACATCCCCTTGGCGCGGGCGCGGGAGTAGGCGGTGTTCTTGAACGCCGACTCCTGGTGCGCCATGTAGGCCAGGTCCTCCGGCAGCCCCTCCTCGCGGAAGATCGACTTGATCAGCGGCAGGTACATGCCGGAGCGCTGCAGCCCGGCCTCGAACTCGCGGCGGATGCGGGTCTGGAACGCCTCGATGAAGCCGAGGACCTTCGGGTTCAGCGTGATCGGGATGTCGTAGGAGATCGCCCCGACCACCTTCTGGATCTTCTCCCGCTCCTTCTCGGCCTCCTCCGGGCTCAGGAAGGTGGTGATGTCCTTGAGGGAGTCGAGCGGCGAGGCGTTCTCGCCTCCGTCGGGCGGGGCGTCCTGGCGGTAGAGATCGGCGTCCATGTCGCTGATGTCGGCGACCATGGTGTCGAAGGCGGCGCGCAGCCCCGCGTACTGATCCAGATCGATGCCGCTCGACAGGACCATGTCCACGGCGCGATCGAAGCCCTCCTTCGCCTCCTGGAAGCGGCCGGCCTGGTACGCCTCGAGGCCGTTCTGGTAGGCCTCGTCCATCGCCGCCTGGACCCTCTGCACCGACTCGGGAACCCCGTCACCGGACGGCGGCTGCGCCTCGCGCGGCGCGTCGTGCTGCGGCAGCTCCGGCTCCGGCGGCGGGGCCTCGGCGTTCTTCTGCGCCTCCTTCGCCTTGCTCGACACCGCGGGAGGCGCGGTGGAGACCGTCGTCACGGGGGCGGCGCCGCCCGAGGCGCACCCCAGGAGCGTGAAGAGCATTGCGGGGATCAGGAGAAGCGACGTTCGCTCGGTCACTCTCGTCCTTGAACGATTTGCGGCGTCCATCGACGGACGCCACGCGCCAGAGGAATATATCGGGGCCGCGCAACTCCGTCAAGAATCCGGCCGAAATCCCGCGATCACCATTTCGTCGCCGTTTCAAGCGGACGCCGGCGGACGGAACAACGCATGGCCCGTCCCTTGCGTTCCCGCCCCGCTCTGCGTTGACACCCTTCGGAGGGATCACCTAACATGTCGCTGAACTTACCGGGGAAGATTTCACCGGGGAAGACCTCACCAGAGAACGCTCGCCCGCAACCACCGGTCGAGAAACTCGAGAAAGGACCCCTGACGATGCCGCAGGACCCCAAGGAGCGCGCCAAGGCGATCGACCTCGCGCTGGCCCAGATCGAAAAGCAGTACGGCAAGGGCTCCATCATGAAGCTCGGGGCCAAGGACTTCAAACACGAGGTGCCGGTCATCTCGACCACCTCCCTGTCGATCGATGCCGCCCTCGGAATCGGCGGCCTGCCGCGCGGCCGCGTCGTCGAGATTTACGGTCCGGAATCGTCCGGGAAGACGACCCTGACTCTGCACGTGGTGGCCGAGGCGCAGCGCAACGGCGGCCTCGCCGCGTTCGTCGACGCCGAGCACGCCCTCGACCCCGACTACGCGAAGAAGCTCGGCGTGGACATCGACAACCTGCTGGTGTCGCAGCCGGATTCGGGCGAGCAGGCGCTCGAGATCACCGAAGTGCTGGTGCGCTCCGGGGCGATCGACGTCCTGGTCGTGGACTCGGTGGCGGCGCTCGTGCCCAGGGCCGAGCTCGAAGGAGAGATGGGCGACTCGCACGTCGGACTGCAGGCGCGCCTCATGTCGCAGGCGCTCCGCAAGCTGACGGCCGTCGTGGCGCGCTCGCGCACCTGCCTCATTTTCATCAACCAGATCCGCGAGAAGATCGGCGTCATGTTCGGCAACCCCGAGACGACCACGGGCGGCCGGGCGCTGAAGTTCTACTCCTCGGTGCGCCTCGACATCCGCCGCATCGGCCAGATCAAGGAAGGGGATCAGGACATCGGCAGCCGCACCCGCGTCAAGGTGGCCAAGAACAAGATGGCGCCGCCGTTCAAGATCGCCGAGTTCGACATCCTGTTCGGCACCGGCATCTCCCGCACCGGCGATCTCATCGATCTCGCCATCACCCACCGCCTCATCGACAAGAGCGGCGCCTGGTTCTCCTACGGCGAGACCCGGCTCGGCCAGGGGCGCGAGAACGTCCGCCAGTTCCTCGAGCAGAACTCCGACCTCCGCCTGGAGATCGATCAGAAGCTGCGCAGGCAGCTCGGGCTGATCAAGGAAAAGAAGGCGGACGGCGACGCGGCCACGGCAGCGGAAGGGGCGGCGAAGGATCCTGGCGCGAAGGAGCCCGCCAAGGCGGCGGAGGCCTCGAAGGCGGCCACCGCTCCTCCGGGCCGTCCGGGACGCCCGCCGGCCCCGAGCGCGCGCGCGTAACTACGGACAGGCGGCCGGGCCGGCCCGTTCGACTCCGTTCGAGCCCGCCCCCAGCGTCCCCGCTCCGCCCGGGCATTGGTTCACCGCCCGGACGAGGTAATAGAGGATGCCATTGAGCGCGGGCGCCGTGGCGTCGGTGCAGGTCGGCGCTGCCAGGCCGGAATCGAGGCACGCCCCGGGTGCGGCGAAGGACGCAGGATCGGATGACCGGAGCAGGTCATAGGTGATCTGCTGCGCTCCCGGCTCGGCCGGCGGTGACCACGCGAGCGTCTCCGGATCCGTGAAATCGAGGGAGACGGCTTCCGCGGGCCGCCCCCAGACTTCCGGGTTCGCGTCATTGCAGTCGCTTCCATCCGGAACGTGACCGGCAGGCTGCGTGCACGACGCCACGACCTCGGACGAGTCGCCGAGGCCATCGCCATCGGAATCCTGGTACCAGAGTCCCCCGCCGGCGCAGGCGCAGTACATGCCGCCGTCGTCGAAACGGTTCCCGAATCGATCGCTGCCTCCCCAGACGATCATCCGGTCTCCCGCCCAGACGCCAACCGGATACTGGCGCGGCGCCGGAGTTTCGGAGGTGATCGCGATGGGCGTCCAGGTGTCGTCGACCGGGTCATAACGGGCACCGGTATTGATGGGAGAATTCGAACAGGTCTCGAGGCCGCCCCAGACCAGCATCCCCGTGCCGTCCCAGACCAGCACGAAGCCGTCCCGAGCCGAGGGGACCATGGCATCCACCGCGGTCGGAGTCCAGCTGTCGTCGGACGGCCGATACCGTGCGCCGGTCGCTCCCTGAGAACACGCGGGAGCATTTCCGCTCCAGACGATCATTTCCGAACCGGTCCATACGCCATCCGACGCGGAGACCGGGCCGTCCGGCACGGGTGTCCACGAGTCCGTCGCGGGATCGTATCGACCGCCGTCGGTGAGGGCCGTACCGTTGAACCCGCCCCAGACGAGCATTTCGGACCCGGTCCAGAAGGCGATCGGTCTGGTGCGCCACAGCGGCGTCGTGGCGTCGAACTTCGTGGGCATCCAGGACGTCGTGACGGGGTTGAAGCGTCCGCCGGTCGAGGTCGTGCCTGAACCTGATCCGAGATCTCCGCCCCAGATGATCATCTCGGTTCCCGACCAGACGGCGGCGTGTCCTGTCCGTGCATCCGGGGCCCCCGACGGGTTGGAGGTCGTCACGATATTCGTGCCGGGATCGTAACGCGTGACGCTGGTGCCGTTGGGATTTCCGAAGAGCAGAACCTCCTGGCCGGTCCAGACCGCGGTCGCCAAAAAGTGAAAGAGTCCGGGGATCTGGTTCCACTCATCCGTGAGGGGATCGTATCGGCTGGGGGGGTCTCCGAACAGGATCATCTCGTTGCCGGTCCAGACCACTTCGTTGTTGGCGGCGGCGATGGTCGTGGGCGCCCTCCGGCTCGACACGGGAAACCATTGGTTGGCCGCAGGGCTGTAGCGCCCTCCCGTCTCGCCGTTCCAGAAGAGGAGATCAGATCCGGTCCAGACCGCCTGCGCCGGCCCTGCCTCCGAGTCCCCGCTGTAGGACGGGATCGCGCTCCACACGCCGGTCGCAGGGTTGTATCGGCGGATGGTCCCGAAAATCATCTCCGTCCCGGTCCACAGGCCAGGAACGTTGTCGGTCGCGACGTCCAGCGCATCGGCAGGGATGGTCGTCCAGGCGCCACCCCCGAGGCTGAGCCGCTGGCCGGAGGCGAGCTTGATCGTGCCCTGGCTGGGCTGCTGGCAGTTGCTGGCGCGTCCGCCGTAGACGATGATCTCTGAGCCGGTCCAGACGGCGATGTGACCCGCGCGCCGGAACATGGTGGGCAGGATCGTCCACGTGTCGGTCGCCGGCGTATACGAGACCACTCCCGAAAGTTGGTTGTACTGTCCCGGGCAGCCGTCCTGCCACAGCTCGCCTCCGAGGACCACCATCGCCGTACCGGTCCAGACCGCGGCGTGCCCCCGCTGGCTGCTGAGGATGGGGGTCGAGCCGGCGGGGGCCCAAGAGTCCGTCGAAGGACGATAGCGGCCGAAGACCTTCTCGATGATCCCGCCCGACAATCGGTTCACACCGGCGACGATCATCTCGTTTCCGGTCCACACGGCGGTATGGTCGGCGCCACCCGGCGGGGCGCCGGTCGGCGACGTCGACTGCCAGGAGTCGGTGGCCGGATCGTACCGGCCGCCGCTGTTCAGCATGACTCCGGTCCAGCCCCCCCAGACGACCATCTCCTGTCCCGTCCAGACCGCGGTATGGCCGGAGCGTGCCTCTGGTGTCGCCGCCTGGATGGACGTTTCCGACCAGGTGTCGGTGGTGGGGTCGTACCGGAGCCCGGTGGCGAGGCGAACGCCGCTCGCCGTCAATCCGCCCCAGACGATCATTTCGTTCCCGGTCCAGGCGACGGTGTGCCGGCTCCGGCTGCCGGGGACCACCGGCGCGGGGACCAGCCATTGACCGTCGCCGCAGGGCGCGGCGTTGATTTCCGGCAGAACGAGTCTCGTGGGAAGACTCATGTCCCGGCCGGCGAACGTCGCGCGGGCCTTGAGCCACCACTCGTCGAAGGATCGGCCTTCGTCCATTCGGACCAATGCGTCCGCCCGGCCGCGGTCGGTCTCGAAGCGTTGCCGGAGACGTCGGTCGACGAGTTTCGGGATCACCATCGCCGCCGCGATGCGCTCGGGGTCGTTCCCGAGCGCTTCCCACGCGCGCCGCAGCGCCTCCGGCGCCCGGGTATGGGACGCGATCCGGTTCAGTTCACCCTGGACCTCGCCGGCGTCCGGAAGAGCGCCTCCGAGCTCGAGCAGCGCTCCGGTTCGCCGCCGATCCTCATCGACCATGTCCGCGATTCTCTTCGGCGGCATGGACTGTTCGAAGGAGGGACGCGCTCCCGGATTGCTGGTGGGCCACTCGCGGCGCTCCCAGGCCTGCTTCGCGAGAGTCAGGCGGTCCTGCACTCTCCGTGTGATCGGAATCACCTTGGGCCGGGGGGAAGCTCCATCGGGGCCGCTGGCTGGGGTCGATCCTGCGGTCCCGGCAAGTGCGGACAGAACGACCAGGACGGCGATCGAGCGCAGGCGCATCCCTGACCTCCCTCCAAGCCGGCGCGGGCCAGTGCGAGATTGTGGCCGCAAAGTACGTCGACTCAACGGATTGGTCAACCGGTTTCGGGGTCCGTCCTTGACAGTCCCGGAAAGGGGTTGGTACGATTCCGCCCCTTCGACAGCTCCACCCGAGAAAGTGCCGCGGTAGCTCAGCCGGTAGAGCGAGGGACTGAAAATCCCTGCGTCGGCGGTTCAACTCCGTCCCGCGGCACCATCTTTCCTCCTCAGCCGGCGGGCGGCGCCTCCCACCCGCGGTCGGACCGCCGCCTTGCGACCGGCCGGCCGTCAGGGCCGGGCGCGTAGTGCTCCTCCCAGGTGACGACCTTTCCGGACGTCTTCCCCGGCCGCGTCGTCACCTCGAAGAGCGCCGGGCAGCCGTAGCAGAAGTGCTCCCGCAGCGCCGGCTCCCGCTCGACGAGCGCCGGGTCGCTCACCATGCGGCGTGCCTGGAGAAACTTCTCGTTGTTCCAGACCTGGGCGACCCCGGTGGCGAAGATGTTGCCGAGCGCGCGCGCGTCGTCGGATGTCGAGTACTGGTGCCCGATGCGGAACTTGCAGCACGGAATCACGTCGCCGTTGTACTTGATGACCATCGAGCTGTGCGGCCAGTGGCACAGCGGGATCCGGCGCCTTCGGCGGGGGCCGCGCACTTCGGAGTACTCCGGGTCGGTCTCGACGTAGTTGCCCAGATCGCCCCAGAAGTCGGTGAACTGGTCGACACCGATCTCCTCGAACATCCGGCGCGCCGGCTGGACTTCGTCGATGTTGTGCTGGTACTTGAGGTACTGCACCTCGACCTTGGGGTCGCGGCGCTGCTCCTCGTCGCGGAAACGAATCACCCGGCGCAGGTTGTCCAGCACGACCTCGATCCGCCCGCCCACTCGCGTCCGCTCGTATTTCGCCTGGGACAACCCGTCGACGCAGACCGACAGATGCGTCAGCCCGCTCCGCACCATGCGGCGGATGCGCGCGTCGTCCAGGGTGAAGCTGAAGTTGGTGCTGATGTGCACGTTGAGCCCGGCGTCGCGCGCGATCGAGCACATCGTGTCGAGGTCGGGATGGACGAGCGGGTCACCGACGTAATAGAGGGACAGCGCGGCCGTGCGGCCGCGCACCTGCTCGACGATGCGGCGGAATTGCTCCACCGACATCCGATGACCGGGCTGGAAGCGTTGCTTGGCCAGCGCCGGATCGCCGTTCGGGTCGGCGTGCACGCAGATCGTGCAACGGAGATTGCACAGCGGCGAGATGTCGATCTTCAGAACCGGCGGCAGCGCGTACGAGCGCTCCCGCTTGAGGAGGAAACCGGCGCCGCTCAGCGCCATGTTGATCCCCTTGCGGATCGTCATGCGCTCCAGGAACCAGCCCTGGCGTCGCCGCGTCCCCAGGAGGAGTTGGCGCAGGTGGTAGCGCTGCGCCACCGCCAACGCCAGGTAGAAACGCGGATCCATGAAGCGCAGCCGGCTCTGCCGCCCTGCCGCATGCTCCGGGTTGTACGCGTCGGTCGTCACCATGCGCGCTGCCGCGTCTCCCTGCGGACCCGCCAAGCGGCTCCTGGAAGACATGGTTCTTTGAGGCCTAGGAGTTCAGGTCGCCTGAGGCTATCACAAGCGGTCCGGCTTCAGTCGTTCATCGACGCGACGTGCGCCGGGTACGTCTGGATCATCGCCGCGAACGACCACGCCGTCAGCCCCAGGCAAAGCACGAACATCAGCCACAGCGCCGCGCTGCGCAGCGGCGTGCGCGGCTCGCCCGGATCGAGGAAGAGCCCCAGGAGGGCGCCGGGGACGAGCCCTCCGACGTGCGCGATGCTGTCGATGCCGGGGATGAAGAACATCATCAATCCGTACAGGAGCCACTGCGTCAGCTGACTGGTGAGCGCCCGCGCACCCGCCCCGGCCCGGAAGCGCCCGTACACGACGGCGAACCCCAGCAGGCCGTAGATCGCCCCCGAAGCGCCGATGCTCAAGGAGTTCGGGCGGAACCAGGCGCTCGCCGCGAAGCCGCCGATCCCCGAGAGCGTGTAGAGGACGAACAGGCGCCGGGCGCCGAAGGCCTCCTCGATCAGGGGGCCCAGGGTCGCGAGCGCCATGCTGTTGAAGAGCAGGTGCAGGATCCCGCCGTGCAGGTAGTTGGCGGTGATGAGGCGCCACCATTCATGGTCGAGGAAGATCGATTCGCCCCACTTCCCTCCCAGGGTCCAGAGGACCTTCCCGCCCGGCGACCAGAGCGCGCCGAGCCCGGTCCCGGAGAGCGCCACCGTGACCAGCATCATCAACGCGTTGGCGCTGAGCAAAAGGACGCTGACCGAGGGCCGCCCGGGGAACAGCAGACCCACCCCGCGGACGATGCCGCCGCGCGGGACGCCGCGCATCGACGCGCCGCAGGCGGGGCAGGTCGCGGCACCGCCTTCGACGAGCGTGCGGCAGGAGCGGCACATCCGCAGGGTGGTGCGGGCGCCGCGCCCGAGGTTCTCCCATTCCGCCGCCTTGTTCTCGGCGGCGGCCCGCCAGGTGCGCTTGCGCCACTCCCAGCGGCTGCCGCGCACCCCCAGCCCCTCGAGCAGCGAAATCCCCGCCTCGACGAGGCGCACGAGGAGCCGGCCCATCATCGCTGCCGTAAGGTCGCGATCAGGAGGTTATTTGAAGCTCCAGGTCACGCCGACCATGAAATCCGGATCGGCGTCGCCGAGGCCGACGCGCCCCTCGAAGCCCATGAGGATCCCCGAGCGCAGCTTGGTCTCGACCCCGCCGATGCCGGCGAAGGCGATCTCGGTGTCGCTGTCCCACTCGTCGTCATCGTCGTCGGAGTCGATCCAGTTGATGCCGATGCCGCCGCCGACGTACGGCTTCCAGACCTGCACCTTCGAGAAGATGTAGTGCGCCTCGGCCATGGCGGTGATCAGGGTGATGTCGTCGCCGAAACCCATCGTAATGGACGGGCGGAAGCGAACGTCGCGCGCGAAGTAGCCGAGATTGAAGTGCACGCCGCCCCACACCTGGTCGGGGTCCATGCTGACGCCGACGCGCGGGCCCCAGCCATCCCAGCGGATGCCGGCGGCGGTGGAGGAGGACTGGTAGTGGGGGGTGGATGTGGTCGTGGTGGTGTCCTGCGCGTACACCGACGGTGGAGAGAAGGCCGCGGTCATCGACACGACGACCATGGCCACGGGCACGAGCACGGCGCGGGTCACGTTGCGTTTCATGATCGGACCTCCCTTCGTAGGAATGGGTGAAAGCGCATTCGCGATGTCATACCGAAGGCGCGATGAAGGCGCGAAGGCTAACATGCGACCGCGGGGTGGTCAAATATACGGCCCGCGATTTCGTGATGGCGGCCACAGGACGGCCGCCCTGTCATTCATACTGGCGCAGGAGCGCCGTGACCACGCCGAGGACGCGGGGAGACTCGTCGCGCCGCCGGTCCCGGACGATCTCCCTGCCCCGTCCCGCCGCCGTCAGGATGGCCGCTCCGCCCGCCAGGATCTCCACCACCGACTCCCCCTCGCGCCGCGGCTCGCGCCGCTCGGCGATCAGCAGGTCGCCGTCGAGGATCTGATCCGCGCGGAGCGCGTCCCCCTGCACCCGGAGCGCGAACGTTTCCGCCGGACGGCGGACCAGCTCGCGCGGCAGGGCCACGCTGGCATGCTCGGGCATCGACGCGACCGGCGTCTCCGCCCCCAGGATCCCCAGGAGCGGCACGCTCACCGCCAGGCTGGTACGCGCCGCGGGGCGCAGCTCGATGCCGCGCCGCCGGCTGCGGCGGCGCTTCAGGAGTCCGCGCTCCTGCAGGAGCGCGAGGTGGCGGTGCACCGTGGCGACCGACGACAGGCCGCAGCGCTTGGCGATCTCGAGGAGCGTCGGGGTCTGTCCGGTCTCGGAGAGGTGCTCCTCGATCGCCTCGAGCACCGCCTTCTGGCGCCGGGTGGGGAGCATCAGTCCTCGCCGCGCGACCCCGAGCCGACGAACCACTCGTCGCGATCGCGGAACAGCACGTTGAACGACGTGAGGGAGCCGTAGCAGCGGGTCACGTACTGCTGCAGCTCGACCTTGTCCTCATGGGACAGCTTGGCGTGCGCGTTGATCCGCTGCTCCAGGACCCGCAGGCGATCGCGCACCATGGTGATCTTGTGGAACAGGGCGTCGACCGGGATGACCTTCTCCTGCGTGTCCGTCTTGCCGGGGCGGATCACCAGCGTCCCCCCCTCGAAGCGCCCGGCCATGCGGGTCTCGCCCAGGCCCAGGAGCTCGTCCACCGCTTCCTTGACCGCCTTCTTGATGTCGCGGCGGGTCAGGCTCGCCACCTCGTCGCTGTCACCGATACTCATCGCTTCCTCCGCAGCGCCACGGCGCTATTGCTCCTCGACCTCGGCCAGCTGCGGCTCCTTGAACTGGCCCGCCCGGAACGCCTCCGCGAAGGCGATCACCACCCTCCGATCGTAGGCCCGCTCCGACAGCTCCAGCAGCCGCTCGATCGCCTTGTCGAACGACATCGCCTTCTGGTATGGCCGGTTGGTCGTCATCGCGTCGAAGGCGTCGGCCACCGACACGATGCGAGCCGCGATCGGGATCTGCTCCCCCTTGAGGCCGAGCGGGTAGCCGCTGCCGTCCCAGCGCTCGTGGTGGAAGCGCATCCCCGGGATGATGTCGCGCATCGCCTTGATCTTCGACAGCATCTGCGCCCCCTTCTCGGGGTGCTGCTTCATGACCGTGTATTCCTCGTCGGTCAGCATCGCCGGCTTGCGCAGGATCTTGTCCTCGATGCCGATCTTGCCGATGTCGTGGAACAGCGAGGCGATGTGGACCTGCCGGATCTCCTTGTTCTCGAGGCCGAGCTGCTTGGCGAGGAGGACGGCGTACTGGTTCACCCGCTCGGAGTGGCCGCGGGTGTAGGGGTCCTTCTCGTCGATGGCGTCGGCGAGGGCCCGGATCGTCCCCATGAACAGCTCGTTGTTCACCTGCGCCGCCACCTTCAGCCGCTGGATGTAGTCCTGCATCTGCTGCGCCATGCCGTTGAACGTGGCGGCGAGCGCCCCCAGCTCGTTGCGGCTCCGCACCGCCACGCGGTGATCGAGGGCGCCGCGCGCGAATGCCTCGGTGCCGGCGGCCAGCGCGTGGATCGGCCTGGTGACCATCGCCGCGAGGGCGTACGCCAGGACGAGCGACAGCACCGCGGCGAGGCCGGCCCAGACCACCGTCGTGCGCACCATCTGCTCGACCGCCGCGTACGCCTTGCGCTTCTCCAGCTGGACGAAGATCCCCCAGCCCTGCGCCGTCCCGTCCACCGAGGCGAGGTACTCGATCGGCTTGCCGTCGCGCACCAGGCGGAACTCGGTGGTGATGGCGGAGCGCCCGCCGCTCTGGAGGAACTCCTGCACCACCCCGTACGAGCGGAGATCATCGCGACCGAGGTTCCCGGATTCGTCGACCGCGGCGAGGAGGTTGGCGTTCCGATCGAGCAGGTAGACGGCGTCGACGGCATGGCTGCTCGAGGACACCGGCGCCCAGACGACGTCGAGATCGATGAGACCGAGGAGGGTCCTCCCCGCTTCCGGCGGTCCGGCCGCGACCGCGATCGGCAGGAGGGCGTGCCGCTCCGGCCCGCTCGAAAGAATCGGATCGCCGCTGCGCGCTCCCGCTTCCCCGGGGGCGCCGAGGCTCTTGAGGGCCGCGGCGGCGTCGGCCGAGAGCTCGAGCCCCTCCCGGCGGGCCTCGGCGGCGCCCGACTCCCCCGTCAGACGCAGCAAAACCAGCCCCCCGCCCAGGTAGCGCTGCAGCGCCGCGCGGATGGCCTCCGGCGAGCCCGTGGCGACGGCGCGCGAGCCGGAGATCCCCTCGCCCAGGCGCCGCAGCTCGGCCACCCGCGCGTCGATCGACGACTCGATCTGGCGGGCGATCCCGGTCGCCATCTGCAGCTGCACCTCCTGCTGCGAGGTGACGAGCGATTCGCGGCTGATGGTGATGAGCTTGCGGGCCACCATGGCGAGCGGCGCCAGCCCCGCCAGCAGCAGCACCAGCAGGAAGGTGTAGACGATGCGCCCGCGCGGACGCTCCGGCGCCGGCGCAGGAGGTCGGCGCGCCTCGGCGGTGGGGACGGAGGCGACGGGTATCGGACGGTTTGGGCTGGTCGCTGTCGTCACGAAGGGCGCCCCGGCAACGTTCCCGCAGGCCCGGGGATTCTAGGCCGTCGCCGCGCGGGGCGTCAACGCGCCGGGCGGGCCGCGCCCATCAGCGATCCCGCGGGACCGCCATCATGCGCTCGAGCGCCTGGCGGGCGCCGGCGGCGTCGTCGGGGTCCACCTCGATCGGGAAGACCCCTTCCAGGAGCGCCCGTCGGACCGCCGGCAGGTCGATCATCTTCATGTAGGGGCAGTGCAGCCGGCAGCCGATGCACCCGTCGGCCGGAACGAATTCCCTTCCCGGGTACCGTTTCTTGAGCTGGTGGATGAGGGCCCACTCGGTCGCGACGATGAAGGTGCGCGCCTCGGGGTGCCGCGCCACCGCGTCGATCATCCCGGAGGTGGAGCAGATCTCGTCCGCCATCGCCAGGACGTCCTCGCGGCATTCCGGATGGGCGATGACCACCGCCTCGGGGCGGTCGCGCTTCACCTTGTCGACGCTCGCGGAGCGCAGCACCTCGTGGGTCGGGCAGGCGCCGTCGTACACCACGACGTTTTTCTCCGGGACCTGCTTCGCCACCCAGCGGCCGAGGTTGCGGTCGGGGGTGAACAGGATGTCCCGGTCGGGAAGGCTGCGCACCACCGACACGGCGTTCGCGGAGGTGCAGCAGATGTCCGACAGCGCCTTCACCTCGGCGCTGCTGTTGATGTAGGTCACCACCGCATGCCGCGGGTAGCGGGCCTTCCACTCGAGGAGCGATTCGGCGCTGATCGAATCGGCCAGTGCGCAGCCCGCCGCGAGGTTCGGCAGCAGGACGGTCTTGTCCGGGTTCAGGATCCGCGCCGACTCCGCCATGAAGTGCACGCCGCAGAAGACGATGGTGGAGGCATCCGTTTTCTGCGCCTGCAGCGCCAGGCCGAGCGAGTCGCCCACGAAGTCGGCCGCCTCCTGGACCTCCGGGAGCTGGTAGTTGTGGGCCAGCAGGACGGCGCCGCGCTCGCGCGCCAGCGCCTTCACTTCCTGCACGAGGGCCGCGGTCGCGGCCGGGTCGGCCGGCCGCCAGATCTCCGGGACGAACGACTCTGCCGCCGCGGCGTCAGCCGGCATAGCCCCTCCCGGTCACGCGCGCCCCGCGCTCCGGCCGGA
>Ga0111539_10001904_pt1 | contig 27778 bp, 18 predicted proteins | sample RhiMethybrSRZTD1_FD_79667 | JGI IMG/M metagenome (GOLD analysis project Ga0111539, IMG submission 79667) | Populus rhizosphere microbial communities from Tennessee, USA - Rhizosphere MetaG P. TD hybrid SRZTD1 (version 2) (version 2) | ecosystem: Host-associated > Plants > Roots > Rhizosphere >...
GCGTGTTTTGCAGGAGCGGAAGCTACGGCGACTGGGTGACGAGCTCGAACTGAAGGTCAATTTCCGCCTGGTTTCGGCAACAAACCGTGATACGTCGGCGCTGCTGGAAGAGGGCATCCTGCGCGACGATCTCTATTTTCGAATCAGCACGATTAAGATCAGAGTGCCACCCTTGCGCGAGCGCCTCGATGACGTACCGCTGATTGCCACCCATTTTCTACAACGCTTCAACAATCAGTACGGCAAAAGAATTCTCGGCCTTTCACAGGAAACCGTGTCGCATCTGCTTCGTTACAACTGGCCGGGAAACATTCGCGAGCTCGAGAGTGTCATTGAGCGTGCCGTAGTCTTTTGCACGGGCGATCAATTGCTACCCGAATGCCTACCGGAAGAATTTCATCGGCAGCGCTTCAACAATTCCTCATTCGTTATTCCGCCCCTAGTTCCCCTGCGAGACATCGAGCGCGAAGCAATCTTGCAAACACTCGAACGCACTTCGGGCAACGTCAGACGAAGTGCGCAGATTCTTCGCTGCCCCCGGCCCACGTTCTATCGCAAGCTCAAGAAACTCGGAATCAAAGTCGATCGAGATGGATCTGCGGGAAAACTCTCAACCCTTGTTTGAAATTCCTCATCCACAGATTACGCAGATTAGCTTTGATCATCTGCGTAATCTGTGGATGTGCTGATTATGACTCAGTATGAACCACCCGGCAGAGTGAACGTCTCAAGCTGAAACCGCCGCATTTTCGCTTCTCACGATTTCCCACAAAAAATTGGACCACGCTGTTCGGGGAATAGTTATTGCAACGTCAGCACTAAACTCGTTCGAGCCCGCTCTCACGAGTGGCCCAGGATTAGGCGGTCAATCAAACGGTTGAGTTCTCCCGCTTGCCGTTCACATGGATACGAAGCTCACAGTACGCCCTTGGACCAACGGCCCACTTGCTTACTGATTCTTACCGAGCTTGTTCGGAGGAAAAGACAATGAAGAACACTGAGCCCAATCATCACAAGAGAAAGCTATACTTTCTCATTACTCTCGCGGCTGTTGTGTTGCTGTTGCCGGCCATCAGCGCCCGCGCACAAGTCCAACAAATAATCGAACCCGCGCCGGACGGTGGTGCTGCTCTTGCGCTTCCGGCTCCAACACCTGTTTGTGCACGCACAATCAAGGCAGACGTAGTCGCTCTTGATCAGGTAATCATGTACAACCGCCTCGGCACGATAAATCCGGGCGGAATGATCTACGCACTCAAGAAGGATGTCGTAGCAATTGATCCTTTGAAGGGGATCGTTGCCGGCAACGTCCGGTTGCGTTCCGACAAACGGCCGCGACCAATAGTGCTCCGCATGAACAGCGGCGACTGTCTGCGCATTACTTTCACAAACCTTCTCTCAGCAAGTCCTCTGAGTGACCAACCTGCAACCCGGTCTGCCGGGGTTCATGTCAATGGCATGGAACTCGTTGGCAGCATCGCTTCTGATGGATCGAACGTCGGCACAAACCCGCCAAGTTTGGTGGGTCCGGGCGGTTCGACCGTTTACACCCTTTACGCCACCCGTGAAGGAAACAATCTCATGTACAGCACTGCTGCCACCACCGGCGGCGAAGGTGATGGCGGGACTCTTTCGGAGGGTTTATTCGGCAGTGTCAACGTCGAACCCGCAGGCGCCGAGTGGTATCGCTCACAACTCACCCAGGCTGACATGAAGCTGGCACAGACCGGTACTACGCCAGGTGGCCAGCCGATCTTGAATTATGACGCAGTGTATCCGGTGGGCCATCCTCGCGCGGGCCAGCCGATCATAAAGATACTGAGTGTCGATACGATCGTTAGTACCGACTTAAACGCGATTATTACTGGTCCGAACAAAGGACGCTTTCCTGCCGGCACCTACCGGCCGAATGCGACCGAACCCGACCGCGACCGGCCGTTCCGCGAATTCACCGTGATCTATCACGATGAAATTGAGGACATTCAGGCCTTCCCACAGTTTCGCGATCCGGTTCTGAGTCACACGCTTCACAGCGTCGAAGACAAGTTTGCCATCAACTATGGAGTGGCAGGCGTGGGCGCCGAGATTCTGGCTAACCGACTCGGCGTTGGACCAATGTTCAACTGCACTGAATGCAAGTTTGAAGAGTTCTTCCTGTCATCGTGGGCAATCGGCGACCCCGCGCAAATCGTGGACGTCCCCGCTAACACCACCGATGCAACAGGCAAATTGATCACCGGTCGTAAGGCCACCAAGGTCTTGTATCCCGACGATCCTTCAAACGTCCATCACAGCTACATCGGTGATCCGGTGAAAATGCGTGTCGTACACGCAGGACCGAAGGAGCACCACATCCACCACCTGCACGCGCACCAGTGGTTGCAAACCCCCGATGACGACAACTCGACTTATCTCGATAGTCAGGCAGTCGGACCAGGCTTCGCGTTTACTACTGAAATCGTCCACGGTGGTACGGGAAACCGAAACCAGGTAGTTGGCGATTCAATTTTCCACTGTCACTTTTATCCGCACTTCGCAGAAGGCATGTGGGAGTTGTGGCGCGCGCATGATGTGTTTGAAGCCGGCACGGTATTGAACACTAACGGTATTCCCGTTGCCGGTGCTCGTGCCTTACCAGACGGTGAGATCACTGCTGGAACGCCGACGCCCGCACTCGTGCCGATTCCTACATTGGCGATGGCGCCGATGCCGACCGCAACTGTTCCGGGTTATCCATTCTTTAGTTCGGCAGTCGCTGGACACCGGCCGCCCAAACCCCCGCTCGACACGATCGACGATGGCGGTTTGCCGCGACACATCATCACGGGTGGTACTTTCACTCACAGTGAAACACGTCTTGACTTCAGCAAAGAACTAATCACTGCCGTTGCGCAGAGCATCTCTGAAACCGGAACGGCTGCAGAGGTCGCGGCAATGGTCTATCACGAACAGCGCTTGCACCCGAGCTTCAAACCCGACGGCACACCGGCTAACTTCATACTGAACGGATTGCCGCGCAAGCCCGGAGCTCCATTTGCAGATCCCTGCATCGACGACAATGGAAACGCGAAAGGGACTCCACGAACTTACAAAGCAGCCGCGTTTCAGCTCGACATCAAGTTGAACAAAGCCGGCTGGCACTTCCCGCAGTCACGTATTCTGGCACTCTGGTCCGACGTTGCTGCAATGAAAGCCGGAACAAAACCGCCGGAACCGTTCTTTTTCCGCGCGAATACCAACGACTGCATCACGTATTATCACACTAACCTCGCTCCTGGTGTTTACGAACAGGACGATTTTCAAGTACGCACCCCGACTGACATCATCGGTCAGCACATTCACCTTGTGAAGTTTGACGTCACTTCGTCAGACGGTTCTGGTAACGGCTTCAACTATGAGGACGGAACCTTCAGTCCGGATGAAGTACGAGAACGAATCAAGGCCATTCGCAAACAGAATGGTTGCACTGGCGTGGAGTCGGGCGACATCCGCGACGGCAGTTTCACCTGCCCGAAACCGAAAGCCCACCCATTCTTCGGCACTCTCGGTGCACAAACCACCGTGCAACGTTGGTTCGCCGACGACACCCTCAACAATAACGGCGTGGACCGAACACTCAGGACGGTCTTCACTCACGATCACTTTGGACCATCAACTCACCAGCAAGCTGGTCTCTATGCGGGTCTCGTAATCGAGCCGACCGGTTCAGTTTGGAAAAATCCGGAAACCGGCGTCACGATGGGAACGCGTACCGTTGATGGTGGACCGACGAGCTGGCAAGCGAACATCATCGAAACCAATGCGGCGAATAGTCACCGCGAGTTCTTGTTTGAGTTCGCTGATTTCCAACTTGCCTACCAGGCCGGCGCAGGCGTTGGCGCAAATGGCAAACCCATTGCCGATCCGCAGCGAGTAATCAATCCTCCGATCATTAACGAAGTTGGATTGCCTTTCCTCGTTGAGAACGGAATGGTTTGTCCCGGTGGCGTTCCGGCACCGTGTCCGGAAGCAATCTCCGCCGCGGATCAGGGCACGATGAGCGTCAACTATCGCAATGAGCCAGTGCCTTTACGCGTTCGCGATCCTTTCACCAACTTGCAAGCGAGCGGCGCCGCGGGTGATTTGTCCAAGGTTTACAAATCAAACATCACTCGCGCCGATGCGCAGTTCAACGTACAGCCAACGTTCTATCCGGCGTTGACTCAGGGCGTGCAACCCGGTGATCCATTCACGCCGCTCCTGAGAGTCTACGAGAATGACAAGGTTCAGATTCGCATCCTCGTGGGCGCGCACGAAGAAACACACAACCTGACTATCAGCGGTCACAAGTGGCTCCATCAACCCGGCACGCCACAGGATCCGTTGGCAGTCAACAACTCCGGCTATCGTAATTCGCAGATTGCCGGCATTTCCGAACACTTCGAATTTCTTACGGGTAAGGAATCGATTATGGGCGGCAGGCCGTTCGTCGATTACCTCTACCAGAACAGTGCTTCAGTTGACGGACAGTGGAATGGTGTCTGGGGCCTCATGCGTGTCTACAACGGTCGGAATGGATTAAAGACTGACCTGCTCGCATTGCCCAATAACCTGGAAGGCGCGGCGCCGTTGACAACGAACGACGCATCCTTCGCACTTGATACAACCACGACTGGCGCCACTGACTATCTTGACAGCACCGATGGATCTGTTCTGCTGGATTCCCAGACAACGTCGGATCCCGCGCTGTTGTCACCTACGATGCAAGGCACTGTCAGCACCGCTATTTCGCCGGATATCGCTCTCGCAGGGGCCACAATCGAATCGGCTGAAGCGCTTGTGATTGGTCCGGGTGGCGGCACTATTACGCAGATAGTCACAGCCAACCCGACAGACTTCGCCACCGGCAAGGCAAATGGCACAAGCATCTGTCCGGGTAATGCTCCGAAACGCACGATCAACGTGACGGCGGTCAATGCCTGGGCACTTCCGGGAGGCAAGTTGATCTACAACAGCCGCGCTGGTAACGGCGGCGCACTCAACGACCCGACTGCGATCATGTACTTCCGCAGTTCGGACATCGACACTTATGGCAATGTGAAACCAGGTGTTCCGATCGAACCACTCGTGGTTCGTGCCAAAGCCGGTGAGTGCATCAACTTCAATCTCGAGAACAGGCTGCCGAAGTCGCTGCCTGATCTCGACGGCTTCAACACAATGGCGAACCTGCTGTTCCACTTCAATGCCAATCAGGTGAAACCTTCGAATCAGGTTGGCTTGCACCCGCAGTTGCTCGCGTACAACGTAGCGAACAGCGATGGGAAGAACGTCGGTTTCAATCCTAACCAGACGGTTGGACCAGGTGGCATAGCACGATACAGGTGGTACGCCGGCGACGTTGTTATCAATGGCGGACAGAGGATAGCGACACCGATTGAGTTCGGCGCTACCAACCTGATCTCGTCAGATCCGATCAAGCACAGTAACAAGGGCGCGATCGGTTCGCTAATCGTGGAACCCGAGGGATCCACCTGGATCGAAGACGCGGGCTCACGTGCACAGGCGACAGTTACCAAGTCGGATGGCACGTCGTTCCGTGAATTCGTAGTGCAATTCCAGACTGACATCAACATGAGGTTCGCGGATGGAAGTCCGGTACCAAATCTTGCTGGTCCCACCGGTGCGGAAGATCCGGAGGATTCAGCGCAGAAGGCGATTAACTATCGCACTGAACCGCTTTGGAAACGGATGAATTATGCGCCGGAAACTCCATTTGAAATCACTCGTACTTTCGACTTCACGAACGTGCTGACCAATGCCGCGGTCGGTGGCAATCCGCAAACGCCGATCTTCACGGCTCAGGCCGGCCAGGCGGTCCGGTTCCGCATCTTGAATGCGAACGGACACATGCGCAACAACGTGTTCAACCTGCACGGACACTTCTGGCAGGATGAACCTTTCACCAACAACTCCAAGGCGATTGGCAACAACCCGCTATCAGAGTTCAAGGGAGCTCTATACGGGATCGGACCCTCTTCGCACTACGAAGTGATTCCGGTGAATGGTGCCGGCGGCGGACGCCGCGTGCCGGGTGACTATCTCTACCGGACTCAAGAATCCTTCATGTTCGATGGAGGACTCTGGGGCATCTTCCGAGTCACGCCATAACGCCCGCCTCCTGCGATTCGTCGCAGGTGGACTTACTGAGTGCAGCCTGCCGTAAGGCAGGCTGTGCTCTTGTTCCTGCTTGGGCCGGGTCACGCGCGGTAGCGGGTGGGTGCGCAGCGATTTGGGACCCCAGCTTGTCTACGACGTACCCGCTACCGCGCGTGACCCGGCCCAAGCAGGAACACTCAGTAGGAGGTTTTTGTGCAAGAGGGAGAAAGGCCATGACATTACTAAAGACATTCTTTGCCGTGCTTGTTTGTTATTCATTACTTACTCTTCCACCACACCCTGGCCCAATGCGAACAACTCCCGACACCCCAAATGAGCCCAGTGTGGTCAACGATGCTCTCCCACTTAACTTCGAACTCAATCAGGGACAGACTCATCAGCGTGTGAAGTTTCTCGCGCGCAGCGACGGGTATGTACTTTTTCTGACTGCAACTGAAGCAGTCATGGCTCTCGATAATTCAGCGGCGCACAGAAAAGGAAAAGAGGACCGCGACTTCGATTCGCGCGATCAAAAAGTAAAGCTGCCACGCTCGATCGTGCGCATGAAATTACGGGGCGCCAATCCTGCGCCGGAAATCGAGGGATTTGATCAGTTGGCGACGCGAAGTAACTACTTCGCTGGTTCCGATCCAACCGCATGGCGCACTGACATCCTGAATTATGCGCGCGTTCGCTACGCGCAAGTTTATCCGGGAATCGATATGGTCTATTACGGCAACCAGCGCCGGCTGGAGTACGACTTTATCGTCGCGCCTGGAGCTAATCCCGAGCTCATTGAAATCGCTTTCGGTGGAATTCAAGACTTCGAGATCAGTCGAACCGGAGACCTCGTGCTGCACACGCCACAAGGTGATATGCGTCAGAGCAAACCCGTTGCGTACCAGGAAGTGAATGGCGTCAGAGAGGAAGTGCCGGTCAGTTACGTTCCGCTTGGCACGGGCCGCGTTGGTTTTCAACTCGGGGCCTATGATCCAACCAAACAGTTAGTTATAGATCCGGTACTCGTATATTCGACTTATCTCGGCGGCAGCGGATTCGATCAGGGTTATGCAATCGCCGTTGATCCGCTCGGCAACGCTTATGTTACCGGCCAGACTGCCGCGATCGACTTCCCCACCACGTCGGGAGCCTTTCAAACAAACTATGGAGGGGGCGACGCGTTCGTCGCCAAGCTCAACCCAAGCGGCAGCGCGCTTGTGTATTCCACTTACCTCAACAGTGCGAGTGGCAACGGTATTGCCGTCGATTCTGGCGGCAACGCTTATATAACCGGAGATGCAGGTCCGGTTAGTTTTCCCACTACGGCCGGCGCGTTTCAAACCGCACCAGTGGGTTACGACACCTTTGTCACTAAACTTAATGCGACAGGCTCGGCACTCGTGTACTCGGCACGTTTCGGCGGCAATCTTGATGACTTTGGTCGAGGCATTGCGGTCGATGGAACGGGCAACGCCTACATTACAGGTTGGACCGTGTGTCGCTCTACGATCTGCACGTTTCCTACAGTCAATGCTTTCCAACCCAACTTCGCCGGCGGAAATAACGATGCCTTCGTCACAAAGATCGACAGCACGGGCACGTCTCTGATCTATTCCACTTATCTTGGCGGTGGAAAAATCATCAATGGCACCGAAGATTGGGGTGAGGCTATTGCTGTAGATAGTTTCGGGAGTGCTTACGTAACCGGGTACACCTATTCGCCGGACTTTCCTGTCACAGCCGGAGCGTTTGATACGACCCGTGCCGGACTTGACGCGTTCGTTACGAAGTTTACGCCCGATGGTGCATCGCTGGTCTACTCTACTTTTCTCGGCGGCGCAGGTCGTGAGCAAGGTCAGGGAATTGCGGTTGATGCAAGCGGGAATGCTTACGTCACTGGCATTACTGAGTCGTTCGACAGCCCGTTTACCTCGGCTTACGAGGGCTTCCCGGTAACGTCCGGAGCCTTTCAAACCAAAGGTAGCTATGACGCCTTCGTTACCAAGCTGAATTCGAAAGGTTCGGCGCTCGTGTATTCGACTTACCTTGGAGGAACTGCCGGCGTGGATCGAGGGTGGGCCATTGCGCTGGATACGGCGAATAATGCTTACATAACCGGCGACACTGCTTCGACTAACTTTCCGATTGCTAATGCAATCCAGGGTGCGTATGGAGGCGGGCCGAGCGATGCTTTTGTAACGAAGCTCAATGCTTCAGGTTCCGCGCTGCTCTATTCGACGTTTCTTGGCGGAAACTTATTTGATGAGGGCCGCGGCATAGCTTCGAATGGGAGCAGTGATTGTTACGTCACTGGCCATACTACGTCAGCGAATTTTCCTACCAGCAATCCGTTGCAGGTTAGTAACGGCGGTGGTATCGAGAATCATGACGATGCCTTCGTCGTAAGGATTGGAGATTTCGCACCAACGCCCACTCCAACTCCGACACCAACTGCAACGCCAACACCGATAGCAACGCCAACGCCGACGCCGACGCCAACGCCGATAGCAACGCCGACGCCGACTCCCACTCCGACACCAGCGCCCACCGCCGACACCATCAAGATCCAGCGCGCTGAGTATCAGCGGTCTAAAGGTGTTTTGCGGGTTGACGCTATTGGAAGTGAGCCGTCCGCAACGCTTCGTGTGTATGTCACCGCGAGTGGAGCTTTCGTCGGTACGTTGAGGAATAACGGCAGCGGCCGCTTTAGTGCCTCGCTCCCGTGGCCAACTTCTCCGGAGAACATCACAGTCCGGAGCAACTTCGGCGGCTCGGCGTCAAGCCCGGTCGCCCTCAAGTAAGTCAATCGGGCCGCAGATCCGCGCTTATCTGCGGCCCATTTTTTCGCAGCTCACCGGAAATTTCCCCACTTGGTCCAGGCTTAAGCTCAACAAATAGGGGATCTGGCGCGGGCATAAGGCTTGCACAAAGCTGATCAGTTTCTCAAAGAGGAGTGCACCAATGCGACCAACTCACCGAATAACAATTCAGCTCATCTTATTCGCCTTCTTTGTTTTCTCTGCGGCGGCGATATCGGCGCAAGACCAACCAAAGAGCACAACTCAGACACAGAAGATCGTGGAGCAGGGAGTAGCTATCGAATTCACTGCCGAGCCACTGACCCAAAATGCAAAAAGCATCAGGGCCGCCGAAGATGTAAACGTCAAGTTCAAAGTTACTGACACGACGACGGGAACGCCGGTGAAAGGATTGGGTCTCTCCGCGTGGATCAGCATGCGCGAGGGAAACAAACTTACGGAACCGGCACAGTGCCGCGAAAAAATTCAATCCTATTTGACCGGCAGCATGCGCGCCCGTCCCGATGTCGATCTCAACTCCTACTACATCCTCGCGCTCAACAAGAGTCCCGACATCTCAGTGATCGATCCGCTGTTAGGCTTTGGCGGGAGCAAGCTGCTCACGCTCGTGATGATGAAGAGCGAGGGTGAAGATTGGGTTCTGACTCGTGACGGCGAATTGCTTTTCGTCACCCTGCCGCTCATCGATCAGGTTGCAGTGATCAATACGCGCAGTTGGAAGGTGATGAACTACATCGACGTGGGCACGAAACCAACGCGCATCCTCGTGCAGCCCGACCAACAGTACATATGGGTCGCAAGCGATGGCGATCGAGACGGCGGAGTGACCGTGATCGATGTGGCGAACCTCAAAGTCGCAGCAAAGATTTCAACCGCTCCAGGAGAACACGAGCTCGTAATCAGCAACGACAATCGCTTTGCCTTTGTTTCAAATCGCAAGAGTGAATCCGTCTCGGTCGTTGACATTCGCAAGCTTGCAAAAGTTAACGACGTCAAAGTCGGTCAGGGCCCGGTATCGATGGCTTTGTCTGAACTGAGCAAAGCGATCTACGTGGCCAGTGAGACTGATGGCGTCATCACAGTAATCGACAGCGAAAGCCAGCAGGTGATCGCGCAAATGAAAACCAATCCGGGCGCGCGCTTGATCCGTTTCGCCCCAGGCGGTCGATACGGATTCGTACTCAACACGAAACAAAGCACCGTGGCCATCTTCGATGCGGCATCGAATCGCGTGCTGCATGAAGTAAACGCCGGCAAGTCTCCCGATCAAATCATGTTCAGCGAAACATTTGCGTTCGTGAGATCGCTCGAGACTGAAAATGTGGAAATGCTACGACTCGCGACGATCGGCAAAGAAGTCGATGTAACCGAGTTTCCCGGCGGACAGGTTGCACCCGGTAAAGGCTCAACACCGGTACGTGCCGATTCGATCGTGCTGGCCCCGGAAGGCAATTCCGTTATCGTCGCGAATCCGGTGGATAAAACCCTCTATTACTACAGCGAGGGAATGGCCGCGCCAATGGGTAACTTCCAGAATTACCGGCGCGAGCCGATGGCAGCCCTGGTAGTAGACCGCAGTTTGCGAGAGGTCAAACCCGGTGTCTATTCAACGACGATCAAGTTGCCGGCGAGTGGTCGCTACGATGTTGCCTTTCTCAACGACTCTCCGAAAGTTTCTCATTGCTTCGAAATAAGTGCTGACACCAATCCGGGGTTGAAAGAAAAGCAGCCGGTCGCACTTCGCCTCGAGCATCAGCTGAAGGAGACGAGTTTAGCGGTTGGTAAAGATTTCGTTTTCCGCTTCAAGTTGATTGAGACCGCAACCGGCAATCCTAAATCCGATTTGAAAGACGTTCGTGTGCTGACGTTCCTGAGTCCTGGTGTTTGGCAGCGTCGAGACATTGCAACGTCAGTAGGAAACGGAGTCTACGAACTAAAGATCAACGTGCCGCAGACGGGTGTTTATATGCTGTTCGTTGAATCGTCTTCTATGGGTGTGCGTTACATCGACCTGCCTCATCTGACGCTGCAGGCAACCGAGTAGAGGTGAATGAAAATGAATACACAATCAAGTTTACTTAAACTCTTCGGACTCACATTGATGATGCTCGTCGCAATCCAGGGAGGAGCACAATCAAAGTCAGAGTCGAGCGCGGCTGCGACGTGTTGTTCTCATGATGCTCATGCCGAAAAGCCTTCAAAATCAGCGCCGAAAGCCTACGTTTGCCCAATGCATCCGGAAGTTAAGTCGAGCAAACCCGGCAAGTGCGCCAAGTGCAAAATGGACCTGCGAAAGGTGAAGGCTGAATGCTGCGCCGCGGAGGCGAACACCAATCAACCGGCTCCGGCCCGCACTGGCAACAACATGGTGATCCCGGATGTCGAAGTTCTCGACCAGGATGGCAACGCCCTTCATTTCTACACGGACCTGATCAAAGACAAGACGGTGGCGATCAACTTCATCTTTACAAACTGCACCACTATTTGTCCGCCGCTGGCCGCAACCTTTGCTCGATTGCAAAGAGAGATGGGCGACAAGGTAGGCCGTGATCTCCACCTCATCTCAATCAGCGTGGATCCATTGACTGATACACCCGAGCGGCTAAAAGCGTGGGGCGCGAAGTTCAAGGCCGGCCCCGGCTGGACGTTTGTTACGGGGGAGAAACAGGAGATGGATAAATTGCTCAATGCCCTCGGCGCCGCAGTATCAAAAAGAGAAGATCACACGCCTGCGATGATCATCGGCAACGACAGTAAAGGTGTCTGGACGCGTACTTATGGTCTCGCGAAGATAAGCCAGATCACGGGTGTGATTCAGAACGTTATGGCAGGAAAAGTCGAAGAGTCGTCTGCAGTCGAGGAGGTAAAGCCATGAAGTTGAATTTAATCGTGGCCGCGCTGGTCGTCATGTTCCTGGCGACGATCAGCCTTGGGCAGGACCAAACGTCTGCGCAGAGACCGAAACCACCCGAGCCCGCTTCGTTGACGAAGGTGAGCGATGGTCCATCTGCCCGCTCCGCTGCCGAGAAATATTTTTCGGATGTCGAACTGATCAATCAGGATGGTCAGAAGCTGCGGTTCTATAGTGACGTGCTCAAAAACAAAGTGGTTATCATCAACACGTTCTTCACCACCTGCACGAACATTTGTCCGCCGATGAATCGGAATTTCGAAAAGATCCAGGACGCACTCGGCGACCGTTTGGGCAAAGACGCATTCCTGATTTCGATCACCGTAGACCCGCAAACCGATACACCCACGCGACTCAAGGAATACAGCCGCAGGTTTCATGCTCGCTCCGGATGGCTCTTTCTGACAGGCTCCAAAGAGAACGTCGACTGGGCGCTTTACAAGCTGGGCCAGTACGTCGAAACCAAAGACGACCACACGAGCATTTTCATTATCGGCAACGAGCCAATAGGACTCTGGAAAAAAGCATTTGGCTTAGCCAAGTCAGAGGAGCTCCTCAGAATCGTCGAAGACGTAATTGCCGATCGCTAGAAGCACTAACCGGACCGTACTGTAGGGGCGGCCCTCCGTGGCCGCCCCTTGCCAAGCGGTCAAGATCTTCGAAATTACTCTGTGCCATACGAGAGGCAGCGACTCGTTCGATTGGCCGCTTCGATTCCACGAAGGGGCGGCCACGGAAGGCCGCCCCTACAGTACGTACTGTGACAAGTAGGTTCAAATGATCATCAGACTCACACTCATATCACTCATCGCAATCGCGGGTTGCTTGATATGGGCTGGCCCTTCGTCAGTTCATTCGCAGGGCCCGGTAGTAACTCAACGCCGGGAACTCACGCTGCAGGAAAAGCGCGGCAAGGCTTTCTATCTCAGAGGCGAGAGCGCGTCGGGCCAGGACATTACGGCGCTGATGGGAGAGGTCGATGTGCCCGCTTCAACTCTTCCGTGCGCAGGCTGTCACGGCAACCGCGGCGAAGGACGAACCGAGGGTGGTGTCACCGCCGGCAATATGAGTTGGTCAAACCTCACGAAACCCTATGGCCACACAGACGAAGGCGGCCGCAAGCACCCTGCATTCTCCGAGGCTTCGTTTGTTCGCGCGATGACCTCGGGATTAGATCCGGCCGGCAACAAGCTGGCAGTTGCGATGCCTGTCTACCGCTTGCCTCAGGAGGACATGACAAACCTAATCGCTTATCTAAAACGGATCGAAACTGATGCTGACCCTGGTGTTAATAACACCAACATCGTGATCGGTACGGTTCTACCGGAGAAAGCGGCTTTGAGCGGCCTGGCCCAATCAATGGGCGACGTACTGCAAGCCTATTTTGCCGAAATCAACGCTCATGGTGGCATCTACAATCGCAAGATCGAACTGCGCGTCATATATGGCGATTCAAAAGCGACTGTTGCTAACATCAGGCATTTGATAGATGACGATCAGGTATTCGCACTCGTGAGCGGTCTCACGGCCGGTGCCGAAGATGGAGTAGCTGCGTTAACGCAGGAGAAGGAAATTCCATTCGTCGGCCCCTCGACATTGCTTCCGCAGCGAGCACTGCCTGTCAATCGCTACATCTTCTACCTGCTCTCTGGTCTGAACGAACAAGCGCGGGCGCTGGCGACGTTCGCAAGTAAGAAGACAGACGCTGCGAATTCGCATGTCGCTATCGTGTCGCCTGATATTGAATTCAATCGAAACATCGCCACGACGATAGACGGGCAGGCAAAGAAACTTCGTTTCAAGTCTACGACTACGACGTACTACCCGCGCGACGGATTCAGTGCAGCCAGATACGTGAGCGAGCTGAACCAGAAGGGAATCGACACGATTTTCTTTCTCGGCTCAGGTCAGGAAGCAGGAGCCATCTTGAATGAGGCCGCGGCCACCGGTTGGACCCCGAACGTATACATGCTGGGCACGCTGGTCGGAAGAAATGTCAGTGATGCCGTTAGCGTGAAGATGAAAGACAAAGTCTTCCTTGCTTTCCCCACTGTTCCGGCGGATGTTTCCGCGAGCGGCGCGGCCGATTACACCGGCTTTCTGCAACGGAACAAGCTTGCTTCGACACATGCGGCCGCGCAAGCCTCAGCGATCGCTGCCGCGAGAATTCTGGTCCATGCCCTTGAACTTTGCGGCAAAGATCTCAGCCGCGAACGCCTCATCACGACTCTCGAAGGACTCTACGAATACGACACCGGGTTGATACCTAAAATCACGTTTGGTCCGAATCGTCGCATCGGAGCGTTGGGCGCTTACGTGGTCACCATCGATCCCGAGAAAAAACTTTTTCCGGCGAGTGTCGAGTGGATTGCGGTCGATTGAACGCTGTAACATTGTCCCACCTTAATGATTAAACCAGGGTCGGTTTTCTAGATAGGAGGACCAATGAGTAGCTCACTCCACGATAGAGCTTCGATTGATGCGCACCGCGAGAGCGCGCATGTGGCCTTGACTATGCTGCGGCTTGGGCTCGGATGTCTTTTTATTTGGGTGTTCCTTGAGAATCTGGGAAAGGGTCTTTACAGCCCTTCCGGTTATTCCGGACTGATTAATTACTACATCGAAAAAGGCCACGCGCCACAATTGCTCAAAAGCGTCATGGCATTCATGGCGAATCACGCCGGCTTCGCTGGCCCAATGCAGGGGTTAACTGAGATCACATTCGGAGTATTCCTGCTGCTCGGATTCTTGACGCGGCCAATAGCCCTGGGGGCGTTACTGTTTCTGAGTACGCTCTGGGTCGCTGAATGGGGGACTGCGTGGATCTGGGAATTATTAATGCCAATGATCGTTGCGTTGGTACTGATGATCGGAGCGGCGGGACGCAAGTGGGGAGTCGATGAGCTACTAGCGCGACGTTATCCGCGTTCTTTTCTTTGGTAGCCGCGGATCATGAGCCGCGCGAGTGTTATGAGGATGCGACTCGCTGCCAACACGGAGCCGCGCACTGTCCCTGCGATTTTTGACTGGCCTCCCGCCCGTCGGCGATAGTCGACGGGTACTTCCAATGTGCGCACACGTGCCTGCGCCGCGCGCATCTGCATCTCCAGTGGCCATCCATAGGTTTCTTCGCGCAAGCCGAGTTTGTCCAACGTCTCGCGCCGAATAGCGCGAAATGGTCCCATGTCGGTGGAGTGAACGCCATATAAGACTCGGAGAATAGATCCCACCATATACCCGGCGAAGACCTGATGAAGGTTCATACTGCCGGGTTCCCTGGCCCCGCGCGTTCGCGAGCCAATAACAAAGTCTGCTCTTCCTTCGATTATTGGTCTTACGAGTTGAACCATCTGCTCCGGACAATCGCTACCGTCGCCATCGAGAAATACAACGATTTCACACTCAGGCGAGATTGAGCGCAAACCGGCGCGAAACGCGCGCCCGTATCCGGGAACTGGCTCCGTCACAACGCGAGCGCCGGCGAGGCTCGCAACTTCTGCCGTGCGATCCCTGCTGCCGTTATCAACAACCAGGATTTCGTCTGCCACATTTCGAGGAACGGAATTGATCACTTGTGCAATCGCTTCCTCTTCGTTCAAAGCGGCGATGATGACTGAGACAAATGTGCTTTGTTCATGAGGCAAGTGTAATCCGTCGCCTCCGTCGCAGCCAGATCACTATCAGTCCGAGAGCCAGGAAAGGTGCAAAGATGAGAGCCTTATAGATTAGGACGCGGTTCGGAGTGTCGTTGAGCCACGTCAGATAGAGCACGAAATTAGAAAGGCTCAGATAAAAGAAAGGAATCGATGGAATGAAGCATAAAAAAGGTATCAGCCAGGCGAAATACCATGAAAAATGAGGCGCTTGAAAAACCATGAAAAGGGAAGCAATAACTAACCCATTTCGCAGATAGCGAGTCTCGTTTCCTGGTTTTTCCCGCATCATCGAAAGCGAAAGAATCCCGAGAACAGCAGCTACAAAAATGAAGTAAGCTATGGTTGGGACATTTGCATTTAAAACCTGACGCGCAAGTGCCAGAAGAAAATACTGATCTCCACTTAATAGTCCTCGTTCACTGGAATAAGCCGGTAAAGATCCCAGCACTTTCATGGGTCCAACATTGAGGTATGGCAAATACGCGATCAGTACAGTGACAACGAACGCCAGCGGCATTTTCCAGCTTTTGCGTGTGTAGAGTGCCGGGAACAAAACAACTGGAAAAAGTTTAACGCACGTGGCGCACGCGATTAAAACGCCTGTCAGTGTTTCAGCGTGCTTGCGACGAGCCAGCAGTGCCAGCGCGATGAAGACAATCGCGAGGGCATCCGCGTGCCCGCTTCCGGCAAACTCCCAGACCGCGAGCGGATGCCATGCATAGATCAAAACCCGTTGTCGCGCGAAACCAAATGAGCTAAGCAACTGAATGATCGCCCAGATCGCGACAGCCTCAAATCCAATCATCGCGGCTTTCATCCACGTCACCGATTCGCTAATACGAGTGACCAAAAGAAAAGTAGCCTGTGCGATCGGCGGATAGATCGTCCGCACAGTCTCGCGCCTGTTGATGTGCGGATAGATCTTCTCGTCGCGGAGTTGAGCCAGTGGCTCCTCAGCCGGAATGTATCGATAGGGATTTATGCCTGCAGCCTGCACCCGGCCATCCCAGATGTAACGATAGATGTCGTCGGATAAATAAGCCGGGAAGAAGATAATGCTCAACCGGAAAAGAGCGGCGAAGACGAGTCCAAGCAACAATATCGACCGTGAGTCACTGCTCCGCAAACTGAGCCATGCGACAGCAAGGTAGATAACTGACTGAATGACGACGAGCTCGAGAAACCAGCGGATATCAGCCACGCCCTTGGAGTGAACTGCAATGCGAAACAACAACAGCATTGCCACACCAAGGAGCAGCAGCACAATTAAGCGCGATTTGGGCAGATGCGTTGCACTCCTTCGCTTTGAATTATTGCCTCAAGGAAAGCACGCGTGTGAGGAGCGGGATAGGCTCCGTTCGACGGCGAAGTAAAGAATAGTTCCTCACAGAGTCGACCGAGTGTCTCTGCATCGTCAACATCGTACCACGGTGTCAGCAATTGAACTGGCAGATCGATTTCTGCGGCGCGTTGTTTGGTGCGGGTGAGAACGTCCGACGTGCTCCACACGATGTCATTAAAAAGATTCCGGTGGGCATACTTCAGCCCAATCAGATAATAGCCACCGTCTTCCGCGGCTCCCAGCACCACCCGATCGCCGTCTTTCATAAGCGACTCAATGGCGCGAATCAGAATCGACTTCGGTAAGGTGGGACTATCTGAATTGATAAGACAGACAGCGCTGTAACCCTGTCTCAAAAGATCGTCAGTGGCATTGCAGAGACGATCGCCCAATGATGGACCGCGTTGGGCCAGTAATTCGAATCCCTTAGGTAAGATACCATCAAACGCAGACTCCGACCCGGGTGGCGAATAGACTACTAACCCGTGGGACTCGCGAATGTTCTGAATGTTTGCGGCCATGTCGCGCAGAAAGCAGACATTGAGCGCTGCGGCTTCTCCTGGCGTCAAAGGCGGCACGAGCCGCGTTTTCACTTCGCCCGCAAAGGGCGCCTTGGCCATGAGTCCGAGCGCGCAAACAGTCATGGAGACATTTAGCCACAGATTACACAGATAGAAAATCCGCCGTATAATCCGAGGTCAAAAACCTATGACACACGATGAAGCTACTTTGAAAGCCCGCGAGATCGCCAGTAGCGTGCTGGCGCCATCCGCGGGAAAAAACGACACTGACGGTCAATTCTCTACTGAAGCTGTCCAATCACTTGGCGAGGCCGGATTGCTTGGGTTGTTGCTACCGGTTGATGTCGGTGGTGCGGGACTAAGTCCGCGCACATTTGCGGATGTGACGGCGAGGCTCGCAGAGGCAGACGCTTCTGTCGGCATGGTCTACGTGATGCACATCTGTGGCACCGCGGCTATCGCAGCAGCAAGTCCGAGTCCCGCGCTTACCGGCATATTGAAGGAGATTGCTGCTGGTCATCACTTGTCCACTCTTGCTTTCAGTGAAGCCGGCTCGCGCAGTCATTTCTGGGCTCCTGTTTCGCGGGCTCAGCGAAATGGTGACGGCATCCGCATAAGCGCAAACAAATCGTGGGTTACGAGCGCCGGTTATGCACAGAGCTATGTCGTTTCCGCGCTTGCTCCTGATGGAACTGGAGCGACCGATTCGACACTTTATCTGTTTCCAGCAGAGACGCACGGACTTTCCGTCGCCGGCCCCTGGAACGGTTTGGGACTTCGGGCCAACGCTTCTGCGCCGATTAAACTGGACGACTGCGAAGTCCCATCCGAGTTTCAACTGACTGATGACGGGGCGGGTTTTCCGGCCATGCTGAATGTCGTGCTACCCCTGTTCAATTTGGGATCAGCCGCAGTGGCTTTGGGATTGTGCCGGGCAACAGTTGCCGGAACTGCGTCCCACCTCAAGAATGCCAAGTTCGAGCATCTGGGCCAGAGCCTGGGCGAGAGTTTGCCGACCCTTCGCGCGCAACTCGCGACCATGCAGATCGAAACCGACGGTCTGTCAGCACGCATCGATGATTTGGTCCAGCATCTCGAACAGCCGCGAGAGACGACCGTGCTCCGCGTGCTTGAAACCAAAGCTGCTGCCGGCGAAGTCGCTATTAGCGTGACCTCAACAGCAATGCGTGTTTGTGGGGGTGCCGCGTTCTCAAAGCATTTGAATATTGAGCGACTGTTCCGCGATGCGCACGCGGGCGCCGTCATGGCACCAACCGGCGATGTTCTGCGCGAGTTCATCGGGAAATCACTGCTGGGAATACCATTGTTCTGAATAGAGTGACTTATGAGTGAAGCAATCTGGCTGGGAGCTGTTGCATACGATCCGAAAGTGGTCACGATTTGGGAGGGGATGCGCCGCTATTTTCATGAAGAAGCGCATCTTTCTGTGGAAGTCGTACTCTTCCAAAGCTACGAGACACAGGTGCTCGCGCTCCTGGCTCAACCCGGCGATTCCGTTCCTCGTATCGATATCGCGTGGAACACAAACCTCGCGTATTTACAGGCCGATGAGTGGAGCGGCCATGCTTGTCGCGCGATTGGCATGCGCGATACCGATCTCGGCTGGATGACCAAGATCGTCACGGTCACCGGTGGCCCTGTTTCTACACTTCCGGATTTGAAAGATCGGACGCTCGCGCTTGGGAGTCTGGACAGCGGACATGCAGCGATTCTTCCTGTTTACTTTCTAGAGCAGCAAGGCATGTTCGAGGGAAAAGACTATCGTACGCTGCGCTTTAACACCGACATGGGGAAACATGGTGATACAGGCACCAGCGAGGTTGAAGTGGTGCGCGCGGTCCTCGACGGGCGAGCGGATGCCGGAGCGATCGGCAGTCCTTTCTGGAACACCGTGCGGAACGAGCGCCTCGTCCCCGAAGGTGGCCTTCGTGAGATATGGTCATCGCCGGCCTACAATCATTGTATGTTCACGGCGCGGCCTGATCTGGATCGCGAACGGGAGCAGCGCTTTGTCGAAGCGCTCACTGCCATGAGTTACGACAACCCGGCTCATCGCCCGATACTCGACGCCGAAGGTTTGCAACGATGGCTACCGCCACATCTCGACGGTTACGATGCCTTGCGCCAAGCCGCCGCGCAACAAGGATTCTTTGCCACAAAAGAAAACTAGCCACAAAAAAGCACAAAGGGCACATAATCAGATAAAAATCCTTTTTGTGCTTCTTGTGCCTTTTTGTGGCTATGCACAGTTGAAGATTTGTGCCAGCTTGTGGCCGTGTTTGCGTTCGCGATCGAAGGCGTGGCGGACGGCGGCAAAGGATTCGGAAAGAGGAAAGATGTTGCGCGTAACGAGCAGGTCGGAGTCTTCAGCTCCGACCGGATGCCAGTAGACGCCCTCAGCCGTGATCGTGACTTCCGGCACCAGATCGGCTCTGGCAACGGCGATCCCTTCAGTGGCGGCACCACGCAACGCGATGTGGCGTATCACTCTGTCTTCTTCCGCGATCTTCTGTTCGTCGAGGAATTGCCCAAACTTTTTCGCCTCATCGTCGGTCGAAACAGTTGCCGCCAGCCGCACTCGAAATCCCAGCTCACGAGCGTGCTGAATACCTTCTCGTGTTCGCGCCCATGTTCCGGGACCACGATGGAGGTCGTGTCTCGCTGGTGTCTCGCTGTCGAGGCTGATTTGCAGAACAATTTGATCGCGGGGTAGCACTTGCAAGCTTTCCCTGCGACGACCGGTAAACAACATTCCGTTAGTCAACACAGTGGTCGGAGCCGCTGCCGCGCATGCGATCAGGATCTCGTCAATATCTTCCAGCAGGAACGGCTCGCCACCGGTAACGAAGATCTCCTTCACGCCAAGTTCCGCCGCTTCGCGAGCAATCTGTTGCACACGTTTGAGCCCCAGTTCACGTCGCGGGGCAGTAGGCGAGGAACGCACACAGCAATAGTCGCAACGCAGATTGCAGTCGAAATTCGTGTAGAGCCAAAGGCGCGAGCCCACGGGCCGGTTTTCTTCGGCAGGCATTGCGACCGTTCCACAACGGAAAACCCATCGCGCACGACCATTCTCGACAGTCGCTTCAACCAGTGTGTTTCCGGTGAATCGACACCACGTTTCCAACTCGGACCCAATACTCGTGTCGTCAGCTATCAGACTGACGAGATCGCCGGGCCGGCTGCGTTGCAGCGCGGATATCAAGTCCGGCAAGAGACCAGTCGCGAATGTCTTATCCTTGATATCGAGATCGATGTCAGCCTTCATCGAATCATTGGGCGTTAATCCAATTGTCTGATCCGGTCAACTTAACCGCTACATCCGAAATAAAAATGTGCACCGTATTTCCGTCCGCCGTACCGTTGTGGTCCGTCGAGATATAGATTGGACCGGCCTTCTTGTAGCCTTCCCACGTTACGTTGACGAGACTCGGCTTCTTTGGCCCGCCGCGGTGATAGACCATTTGCTGGACGCGATTATCTTTGTCGAGGTAGAGATCCCAGGTGTCGCCGGGCGTGTACCCGCCTTCCGAGGGATACTTCACCGAGACCATCGTCGCCGAACCGTTGCCCAGCGGCAATGGTTTCGTTCCCTGGTCGGTAGCGGTGGCACTCTTGTCCCAAACGGCATGAAAGGGGAAGAGCAGCCAATAGTTATCGTTGATGAAAGCAGGATCGACCTCGTCTTTCACATTGGCAGGTTGACTACCGAGTTGAGAGCGAAGATATGTCGCTTTTGCGGGTTTGCCGTCTTTATCTTTTCCTTCAAAGGAAACTTTGTTGGACTTGGGTTCCCAAACCCATACACGAGAGATATTCACGCCTGGGAACTGTGCATTCCACGTATAACGAATCGCTTCGACTTGCCCGAACGAATCAAGCCCATGAGCCCTGGCAATTTGTTCGGCGCTGATCGGCGCAGTTTTAGCAGCAGGTTGTTCGGTAGCAACAGGCGGCGTGCTTTTTTGCGAGCAGGAGGTGGCCCAAAGGACCAGCACGCCCAAAAACAGGAATCCTATCGTCTTCGAACGGACAAACGTTGTCATGAAGCCCTCCTTATCAGAGCAGCAGAATGTAAAATTGGGGGTGAGCTCAGTTTACGCTTATCGTCGGGCCACCAAAAGCCGCAAAGGAGCTAAAGAAATTCTTTTTGTGTTTTTTGTGCCTGTTTGTGGCCCAATTCGGCGAGCAGATCCCCCCACGACTTTTCCTCGCGCGCGGGATCGAAAAGTGGCGCCAACTTTTTAATGCGACTTTTCAATCGCAGCAAAAATTTCGCATCGCACTCGGCGCGGAGCAACAGTTGGGCAAGTTGTTGCGAATTACCTAGCAAAAAAAGTCCCGGGTAATCCTTGCCGAGAATTCCAACGTTGCCGGCGACGCGCGACGCGAGCACCGGAACCGAGGCGACAATAGCCTCTGACATGACGTTGGCTCCTCCTTCAAGTCGCGATGAAATTACGCAGAGCCGGCTCTGAGCTAATGTCTTAAGTGTTCGCGATCGCGGCTTCTCGCCAAGCCAGCGATAGCGATGATTGCGTTGCACTTCGGCGCGTGCCCGTTTTCCCATTGCCGGCGTCATCGCGTGACCGATTTGCAAAATGCGAATGCGAGAAGATGGAGGAAGCAGCCGTGCCGCCATGGCAGCGCGAAATGGATCTTTCACACTGCGTAAATGACCGACGACACAGACGTCAAAACTGGCCTTTGTCCGAGATTGGTTTCCCAAAACCGGTTCGACGGATTGGTATATGACGCGTGTCTTGCGCCGCCATCTCGGTTTTAGCTCTTCGAGGGCGTTGGGTTGGAGCGCAACGATACGCGTTGCGATCTCGAGTGATTTGCGGGCCAGCTTATTTTTGCGAAGGTCTCGATAGAGATCGGTTCCGGTAAGCGCGACGACAACGGGCAACTTCGGATTCTCTTTATTGAAACGCCGGATTGACGAATAACTCCGGCGCGCATGTAGTGCGATTAATAAGTCATGACGCTCGCCTTCGTACTCCCGTAGGATCACGACCTGATGGCCCAGACTCTTTAGTATCCTCGCCCAGCGTAAGGCGGTGATTCGATTGCCGTGAGTTGATCGGGGAGGTGCTGGGGTGATTATTCCGATGCGCATTTTAACGACTAAAGGGCGCAGGTCCGAAATCCGCACCACACATCGCGCCGGTCAGGTTTGTAGAAATTCCGATAGGCGTTATGAATGAGCCGTGAGCGCGTAGTCCAGCAGCCGCCGCGCAGCACCTTGTGATCGCCGAACCACGGCTCAGAGTATTCCTTGTATGGTCCAGCGACGAAACCGGGATACGGGAGAAAATCGCTGGAGGTCCATTCCCAAACATTGCCAATCATCTGGCGGCAACCAAAAACGCTGTCACCTTCCGGCAGTGACGTCGCATCGACAGGTCCCATGGATTGCCAGTTCAGATTAGCGTGCTGTTTGTCACTGGCTGTCGCGGCCAGTTCCCATTCAGCTTCTGACGGCAGTCGTCGGCGAGCCCAACGGCAGAATGCTTCAGCTTCATACCAGTTAACGTGAATGACGGGAAGACGGCCTTCCAATGGAACCATCTGGTCAAAGTTGCGCCGCCACCATTTACTATCAATTGATTTCCAGTACACAGGATGTTTGGCGCCCGTTGATTCGCGCCACTGCCAGCCGTTATCGGACCACAATTCACGACGTTCGTAGCCCTGGTCATCCACGAATGCAGAGAACTCCGCATTAGTTACAGCAGCGCGAGAAATCGAGAACGATTCGACATGAACCTCGTGCGCGCGCAGTTCATTATCAAAGGCGAACGATTGATCGTTCGTACTACCAATGACGAATGTGCCGCCGGATATAAAGGCATCGCCAAGTTTTTCGTTGGTCGGTGCAGCCGGATTTTTCGTCGTTTGAGTGAATTGCGGTGCCGAGTATCCGAGTGTTTGGCGTGTGTAAGTAATCGCTTCTGCATGCATATCTTCGTGAAACAGCGCGAGGGAAAGAAAGTACGAAGCATCTTTGGAAGCGACCTCTGGTGATTGGTATTCGTCCAATACACGGTCTAAGATCGTTTGCGTATACGCGATTGTTTGAGCTTTTGAGGGTAGTCGCAGATCCCAACGAGTGTCGTGAGCCACCTTCGCTGAGTCATAAAGCGAATCGCCAGTGGAGCGTACTGGCAATCGTCCGAGGAGATGGCGCAAAAGCCAGAATTCCTGAAACCATGCAACATGCGCGATTTCCCAACGAAGAGGGTTCACGATTGCCAGATGCGGACCGATCATTTGTTCATCGTCCAAATCGGCAACGAGCGCGAGCGTGCGATCGCGAGCTTCTCGCAATGAGTCGAGTAGTGGAGTTAAATTGCTCGTTACCATCCTGGTGATGCGGGCACCTCTTTGGAGTGCGCCAACTTGTCGGCGCTTTGGTATCTTACCAAAGCGGTGACGCGTCACCGCACTCCAAACTAGTTTATGTCTACTTTTTGGAATAAACAGATCGAGCGAGCAGATCACCTCGCCACGGAGTCGAGCGGTTCAAAGCAGTTATTGGCGTTTTACGCTCAACTCCTTCGTGCACAGGCACAGGTTTACGACTCGTTTCGCAGCCGCAGAGACTGGTTGCCATCCGGCGACCTGGAAACTGACCTGCCCGTCGTTCGCTCATGCATGACGGGTTTACTGGAGCGTGTTGCCTCGCATGGCCCAACGTCCCTCGCCTCGGAAGCACAGGCTCTTCTCATCGAGCCAGACATCATAGCTTACAAACTGCTCGCTTATTGGCGTGCTCCTTCGGATACGGAGTTCTTCGCCAAGGCGCTTCTGCAACCTTACGCTCGTTGGTTGGCTGAAACGCAAACCACTCCAATCGGAAGGGAGCTTGCAGGCGGTGACCGGGCGTGTCCTTTTTGTGGTGGGCGGCCGCAACTCAGCTTTCTTCAGGCCAAAGAGAGCTCGTCCGAAAGCGGCAACCGCGATTTGCTGTGTTCGATCTGCCTTTCCTCGTGGGAATTTCGACGAGTGGTTTGCGCCAACTGCGGCGAAGAACGACCAGCAAAACTCGGTTACTTTCACTCACCCGAGTTCGATCACATCCGGATCGAAGCGTGCGATTCCTGCCAGCACTATCTTAAAGGAATAGATCTGACTCGCCTGGGACTGGCCGTGCCCCTGGTTGATGAGATTTACGCGGCGCCACTCGATCTCTGGGCCCGCGAACATGGGTATACCAAAATCGAGTTGAACCTCGTCGGCGTATGATCGTGAGAAAAACGACAAATCCAAGACAAATCTACTTCACACAAGTGGTCTAAATGATAGCCTGGGTTATGCCTATCCCCCAGTAACCTGAAGGTCCCCTTCCGAAACTCGACCAAACATATCGGAGGCTTTAATGGAAGTCTCGAGACGAACCTTCATCAAGACAACCTTGATTGGAGGGGCGGGTGTAAGTGTGTTCGGCTTCAGTCTCGCGCCGGTCTACGCGCAGACGCAGGGACTGAAGATTGAACGTACAACTGAGACGCGTAGTACGTGTCCATACTGTTCAGTAAGCTGCGGCGTGATCATTCACACGCTCGGCGACAAATCAAAGAACGCGGTACCGCAGGTTGTCCACGTCGAAGGTGATCCCGATCATCCGATCAATCGTGGCACTTTGTGTCCAAAAGGCGCTTCCCTCGAACAGGATATCGTCAACGAACGTCGCTTGCTGAAACCGCAAGTGCGACGTCCAGGCTCTGCTCAGTGGGACGACATCTCATGGGACCAGGCAATCGATGAGATTGCTCGCTGGACCAAGAAAACGCGCGACGCCACCTTCATCGAGAAAGATCAGGGTGGATACACAGTCAATCGTTTGGAAACAATCGGTTGGATCGGCGGCTGTACTGACACAAATGAACTGAATTTTCTCGCCGTCAAAACCATGCGCAGCATGGGGGTCTGCTATTTCGAAACGCAGGCCCGGGTTTGACACGGTCCGACGGTCTCCAGTTTGGGGCCCACATTCGGACGCGGCGCGATGACCAACGGCTGGATCGACATCAAGAACACGGACATGATGTTGATCATGGGTGGCAATCCGGCCGAAAACCACCCGTGTGGCTTCAAGTGGCCGGTTGAAGCAAAGCTGCATCGCAACGCCAAAATGATCGTGGTTGATCCGCGATTCACGCGCACCGCGACTCAGGCGGATCTCTTCTTACAAATCCGTGCCGGCACTGATATCGCCTTCCTCGGCGGACTGGTCAATTACGCGATCCAGAACAATCGTCTTGCCAAGGACTACCTGATCAATTACACGAACGCGGCATTCATCGTAAAAGAGGGGTTCAAGCTTCCGGATGACGGATTGTTTTCCGGATTCGACGGGAAAACGTACGAAAAGGAAACCTGGAATTACGAAGCCGGCGGTAACGTTGGACCAGTGGCGCAAGAGACGAATGCTAGTGCAGCATCAGGTGAATCAACTGGCGCTCAGAAAAGAGCTAGCGAAGAGTCGGCAAGGAATTTTGAACCTAAGTCCCAACCGGTTCGTTCGCAGCCTTCGACTCCCCCAAAAGGCGGGGGGGACGCTATGGGCCAGGGACATCAGGCCGCCGGTGGGCCAGGCGCATCAGGCCAGGGCGGACAGAAACCGCCGCCGATGCTTCCGCCGAACGTCGCTTACGACCTCTCGCTCCAACATCCGCGTTCGGTGTTCCAACTATTGAAGCAACAGTATTCGCGCTACACGCCGGAAATGGTCGAGCGCATTACGGGCATTCCGCAAGCTCAATTTCTGAAAGCCGCGGACCTGTTCACGTCGATCCGCAAAGACGGCAACATGAAGAAAGCCGGGACGATCATCTACGCTGTCGGTTGGACGCAACACACCTTCGGGACACAGATCATTCGCACCGCGGCAATTCTGCAATTGCTCCTGGGTAACGTTGGACGCGCCGGCGGCGGAGTGAATGCACTGCGTGGACATTCCAATATTCAGGGTGCCACGGATATGGGCGGCGTGTTCGATATCTTCCCCGGCTATCTCAAGATTCCACAGCCCGCGGATACGGATCTCGCGATATTCAACAAACGCACCACGCCGACTCCTTCGAAGCCAAACGAGTGGGACTCGTATAACTACTGGTCCAACACGCCGAAGTTCATGGCGTCGTTCTTGAAGTCTCTCTTCGGCGATTCAGCGACAAAGGAAAACGACTTCAACTATCACTACCTGCCAAAGATCGATCGCAAGTTCTCATGGACCGAGATGTGGGACGAGATGTATCAGGGCAAGGTCAAAGGCCTGTTTGCCTTTGGCATGAACGGCGTCGCCATCGGTCCTAACTCGCGTAAGAACATCGAGGCATTGAAGAAAGCCGACTTCCTCGTCGTTTGTGATCTCTATCCGGAAGAGACGGCGGAGTTCTGGAGAGCTCCCGGCACCACGAACGATCAAATGAAGACCATCAATACGACGGTCTACCGTCTACCGGGCGCGGGCTTTGCTGAGAAGGATGGCACGTTCGTCAACTCCGCGCGCTGGCTGCAATGGAAATATGTGGCTGTGCCGCCACCGGGTGATGCGAAAGTCGATCAGGAAATACTGGCGCGCATCTTCCTGAAAGTTCGTGAACTCTATCAGGCGGAAGGCGGAAAGTTTCCCGATCCGATCATCAATCTCTCCTGGTCCTATACAACTCCACTGAATCCGTCACTCGCGGAAGTGGCGAAAGAGATCAACGGCAAGGCGCTTGCCGATTTAACTGATCCGCTGCAGCCCGGCGTAACGATCAAAGCCGGACAGCAGCTTCCGGGTTTTGCATGGCTGAGAGACGACGGCACGACCGCGTGCGGCAACTGGCTCTACTCCGGTTCCTGGACGGAAGCGGGAGCGCTAATGCAGCGACGAGGCACCGACGATCCATCCGGGCTCGGAATTTATCCGAACTGGGCCTGGTCGTGGCCCGCCAACCGGCGCGTTATGTACAACCGCGCCTCGTGCGATCCGTCGGGAAAACCATGGGACGCGGAGCGGCGACAAGTTTGGTGGAATGAGGCGCAACAGAAATGGGTCGGCAACGATGTGCCTGATTTCAAAGCCGACTCGAAACCTTCGGATCACATGGGGCCGTTCATCATGAACCCGGAAGGTGTAGGCCGGATCTTCGCGCCACTCAACGCCTTTGCGGATGGGCCTTTTCCGGAGCACTACGAGCCCGTTGAGAGTCCCATCGCAAATCCTTTGCATCCGCAACACTCGAACAATCCGGTCGCGAAGAAATTTGCGTCCGACATGGACAAGTTCGGTACGCCGGATCAGGGTTTCAATATTGTGTGTACCACGTACAGGCTCACAGAGCACTATCACTATTGGACTAAGAACAATCCGATGA
>Ga0111539_10001907_pt1 | contig 27758 bp, 27 predicted proteins | sample RhiMethybrSRZTD1_FD_79667 | JGI IMG/M metagenome (GOLD analysis project Ga0111539, IMG submission 79667) | Populus rhizosphere microbial communities from Tennessee, USA - Rhizosphere MetaG P. TD hybrid SRZTD1 (version 2) (version 2) | ecosystem: Host-associated > Plants > Roots > Rhizosphere >...
CCGTTGCAGTTGGAAAGTCTGCGATTGCTGCTGAGCTGGGCGCGAGGTTTGAATTTAAGAGGATACGAAGTGGCGAGTACCTTTCAAAACTCGCTCAGCACCGCGGCGAGGGACATAGTCGAACCGACTTGCAGCTACTGGGTGACTCGCTGGACGAGAGTACAGACTATCGTTGGCTTATTGACGACGTCGCTGCCAAGGTCATTGAAGAAAGTCCAAGCATCGAGAATTGGCTTCTTGATAGCGTTCGCAAGCAGCGTCAGGTCGAGCACTTTCGATCGCGCTTTGGCTATTTGATATTTCATGTCCATCTGACTGCGCCTGAGGAAATCCTAAGGCGTCGCTACGCCGATCGGGCGATAGCAGGCGGGGAATATGCCGGGAACACCTCCTACGAGGAGGCCATCAAGCATCCGAACGAAGTCGCGGCCCGGCAACTCAAAGACATTGCCGACTACTCTATTGACCTCGCACAAGTCTCGCCATCCGCTGCTGCAGCGGCAATATACCGGCGTTGGGAGGACAGGAGAGTCTAAGTGCGCCAGATCGTTCTCGTCAGCGGAAGAATCTGTAGCGGAAAATCGGGCCTCTGTAGACGATTGAAGGAGGAGTTCGGATATCACCTTATCCGAACGAGCGAAATCCTCGCAAAATGCGCTGAGAAGCGCGGGCAAGAGTCTGGCAGGGTAGCTTTGCAGCTCCTCGGCGATGATCTGGATGCTGCAACAAGTAGTCGTTGGGTATTTGACGTTGTAGACGAGCATGCCAGGGCTTTGCCGGAAGCTATCCCAATTATTGTCGATAGCATTCGGACGTCAGCGCAATTGGAGCATTTTCGCCGGAACTATGATTGGGAGATCGTCCATGCACATCTTTACGCGCCGAAACACGAACTCCAGCAGCGTTTCGAAAAAAAGAATGCGAAGTACCCCGAGAGAGCGGAGGAAAGTTATTCTATCGCCGATTTGATAAAGAATGAGGACGACATCAAGTACTTCAAGAACGACGCAGATGTTCGCATAAACACGGCGCGAACCGACGGTCGAGACACATTAGTTAGAGTGGCTGCGCGTCTTGGCCTTTACTCGCCGCCAAACATCCGATGTGTCGATGTAGTCGTAGGGGGCCAATACGGAAGCGAAGGAAAAGGTCATGTAGCTGCGTATCTTGCTCGCAACTATGATGTTCTTGTGCGCGTCGGCGGGCCGAACGCTGGGCACACCGTTTCGAGCTCATCCGGCGTATACACCTACCATCATCTGCCATCAGGAGCACGCGATACGAGTGCACAGCTCCTTCTCGGTCCGGGAATGACGATAAACGTCACGAGGCTTCTGGAAGAAGTAAACGAATGCTCCGTTACTTCTGATCGGCTCTTCATTGACCCGCAGGCAATGATTATCGAAGCTGAAGACATAGCGAACGAGACGGAGTTGGTAGCAACAATTGCATCCACTGGGAGAGGAGGAGGTGCTGCATCCGCGAGAAGGATTCTTGGACGAAGACCGGGTGCCGTAAGGCTTGCAAGAGATGTCGAAGAATTGCGGCCGTATGTCGGAACTCCGCCGCTATTTCGAGGTTCCACCGTTGATCAGTTGGAACACGCCTACCGCAAGGGATTGTCAATCTTGCTAGAGGGCACTCAGGGCAGTGGTCTTAGCATCTTTCACGGGCAGTATCCCTACGTGACTTCACGAGACACCAACGTAGCGGGCTGCTTAGCCGAGGCCGGCATCTCCCCGAGTCGTGTTCGAAGAATCCTAATGGTCGTTAGACCAACGCCTATCCGGGTCGGCAACCCTGCAGGAGATCAAGGTCACTCTTCTGGAGGATTAAAGCATGAGGTGGATTTCGCTGTCGTGGCGAAGTCCGCGGGCCTAAATCCAGACGAGGTCAAGGCACATGAAAAGACCTCGACTACTCGTAGAGACAGACGTGTTGGTTGGTTCGAGTGGGAGCAATTCAGGCATGCCTGCGCGTTGAATGCCCCCACAGACATCGTCCTAACTTTTGCCGACTATATCGACGCAAAGAATCAAGGTGCTCGCAGATTTGAACAATTGACCGAGGATACCATAAAGTTCATCGAGGAGTTGGAGCGGATCGCGCGAGCACCAGTTTCGCTAATTAATACGCGGTTTCCGCGCGAGACAGAGGAAAAGATCGATCTTCGGACCGTTATTGATCGGCGAGATTGGAAGACCAGCCGGAAAGCCGAGTGACAACTGTCTACCCCGGCACCCGCGCATCCTTCTTCAACACCTCGATCGCTTCCGCCAACGGCATCACCTGTTGCCCCTCTGAACCCAAGCGCCGCACCGCGACCGTGCCCGCTTCCTGATCGCGTTTACCGACGGCGACCAGCAGCGGCACTTTCGCGAGGCTGTGTTCGCGGACCTTGTAGTTGATCTTTTCGTTGCGCAGATCGAGCTCGCTGCGCAGGCCCGCCTTCACCAGCTCCGCCTGAACACTCCGCGCATAGTCGTCGGCGTCGGAGACGATCGTGCACACCACGGCCTGTTGCGGGGCGAGCCACAGCGGCAGGTGGCCGGCATAGTGCTCGATCAGGATGCCGATGAAGCGCTCCATCGAGCCGAAGATCGCGCGGTGCAGCATCGCGGGGCGTTTCTTCTGGCCGTCCTCGGCCACGTAATGGGCATCGAGCCGCTCGGGCAGCACGAAATCCATCTGCAGCGTGCCGCATTGCCAGGTGCGGCCGATGGTGTCGCGCAGGTGGAACTCCAGCTTCGGGCCGTAGAAGGCGCCTTCGCCCGGCGCCATCTCGTACGGGTGATTGGTGGCGTCGATCGCGGCCTTCAATTGCGCCTCGGCCTCGTCCCACACCTCGTCGCTGCCGGCGCGCTTCTGCGGCCGGTCGGCGAAGCGGATCATGACCTCGCTGAAGCCGCAATCGTGATAGATGCCGAACAGCAGGCGGCAGAATTTGAGGCTCTCCTCCTTCACCTGCTCGGGCGTGCAGAAGATGTGCGCGTCGTCCTGGGTGAAGTTGCGCACCCGCATGATGCCGTGCAGCGCGCCACTCGGCTCGAACCGGTGGCACGATCCGAACTCGGCGAGGCGCAGCGGCAGGTCGCGATAGCTCTTGAGGCCCTGGTTGAAGATCTGCACGTGGCAGGGGCAGTTCATCGGCTTCAGCGCGAAGATGCGCTCGTCCGGGTGGCCGGCGAAGTGCTTGATGCCGTCCTCGTTCTCGGCGAGATACATGTTCTCGCGGAACTTCTCCCAATGGCCGGAGGCTTCCCACAGCTTGCGGTCGACCAGCTGCGGCGTCTTGACCTCGAGATAGCCGCCTTCGTCGAGGCGCTGGCGGATGAAATTCTCCAGCGTGCGATAGAGGGTCCAGCCCTTCGGGTGCCAGAACACCATGCCTGCCGCCTCTTCCTGCTGGTGGAAGAGGTTCATCTCGCGGCCCAGTCGCCGGTGGTCGCGCTTCTCCGCCTCCTCGAGCTGGTGGAGATGCTCCTTCAGCTGCTTCTCGTCCGCGAACACCGTGCCATAGATGCGCTGGAGCTGCGGGTTGTTGGCATCGCCGCGCCAATAGGCGCCGCTCAGCTTCATCAGCTTGAACGCCTTGCCGAGCTTGCCCGTCGAGGGCAGATGCGGGCCGGTGCACATGTCCAGCCACTTGCCCTGCTTGTAGATCGAGATCTCCTCATCCTTGGGGATGGAGGCGACCCACTCGGCCTTGAACGTCTCGCCATGCTGCTTGAAGTAATCGACCGCCTGGTCGCGCTCCCACACCTCGCGCGTGATCGGCTCGTCGCGGTCGACGATCTCCTTCATGCGCTGCTCGATCCTGGCGAAATCCTCCAGCGTGAAATGCTCCGCGCGGTGGAAGTCGTAGTAGAAGCCGGATTCCGTCGCCGGGCCGAAGGTGATCTGCGTGCCGGGGAACAGCTCCTGCACCGCCTCGGCCAGCACGTGCGCGGCGTCGTGGCGCAGCAGCTCCAGCGCGTCCTTGTGGGTCTTGGTGACGATCTCCAGCTTGGCGTCGGTGGTGATGGGCAGGCTGAGGTCCTTGACCTCGCCGTTGAGCTTCACGGCGAGCGCGGCCTTGGCAAGGCCGGGCCCGATCGCGGCGGCCACCTCGGCCCCCGTCACCGGCTTGTCGAACTGGCGCTGGCTGCCATCCGGCAGCGTGATCGTCGGCATGATTTTTCTTACGCAAAGGGTTGCAAATGACCGCGAAACTGGCGGTTGGCGGCACTCTAGGGAACAAAGGCGGGGTGTCAAGTTGGGGCCCGGACCCTGATGCCACCCCCAAACCGTCACCCCGGCCTTGAGCCGGGGTCCATTCTTCCGCCGCACCGTCCGTGCAGTAGAGGGATGGACCCCGGGTCAAGCCCGGGGTGACGTGAGGAGAGAGCGGGTGGAGAGGTGCTCTACTGCGCCAGCGGCCCTTGGTAGGTCACGAAATCCAGCGCCAGGCCGTTTGGCGCGACGACGGAGAAATGGCGTTCGCCCCAGGGCTCGTCGCGCAGGGATACCGCGATCGGGATGCCGGCCTGTTCGGCGCGGCGATGGAGCGCATCGACGTCGGGGACCGAAAAGGTGATCCAGGCGCCGTAGCCGAGATAGGCGCGGCGGAACAGCGGCGACTGCCCTTCCTGCTCGGGCTTCAGCAGGCCGATCTGATGAGAGCCGAGCCCCAGCAGCACGAACCAGTCGCTTTCGAACCGGATCTCGAAGCCGAGCTTGCCGGTGAAGAAATCGCGGGTCTCGGCGAGGTTCGGGGTGACGTAGCCGAAATACGGCTCGACGGATTGGCCAGCGAAGATGGGATCAGTGCTCGGCATGGGCACCAGCCTACGCCGATATCCTGCCGGGAATTGTCAGCAGTCGGTTATTCGGCAGCGCGGCGGTGGGCGTGGGGTTTGCGATAGATCCAGACGCTGGCGGGCGGCAGGTTCTGCAGCACGCGGTCGCCGACCTCGCCATGCACGCCGTGGCGCCGGCGCGCGATGGGGGAGAACAGGGAATAGGTGAACTGGATCAGCGGCGCGCCCGGCTGCAGCACCATGAAGGCCTGCGCGGTGATGCGGTCCTGCAGGCTGCGCTTCATGGAGATGAGCGGCAGCGAGCTCACGATCGCCTTCACATGGTCGATGCCTTCGCGCTTCAGCAGCGATTGCAGGCGGCCCGCATCGCCCAGCAGCACCTTCACGCCTGGATAACGCTCCTGCAGCACCTTGTGCAAAGTGGGGTCGCGCTCCACCACGATCAGCTTTTCCGGCGGGGTGCCGGCCTTCAGGAGCGCCTTGGTGACCGAGCCCGTGCCGCCGCCCAGCTCCACCACCCAGCCCGGCCCGCGCGGAACCTGGCGCGCCATCGCGGCCGCGAGCTCGGACGAGCTGACGGCGACCGCGCCGATCTTGCGCGGATTCTTGAGCCAGAGTTTGAACAGCAAGCGGGATTCAGAGAACATCGGGCAAGGCCGCTTTCGGCGGTTGCGTCACAAGACGTAAACATGCCCCTTCCGCAAACGTGCCACAACGGGAAAAACGCTGTGGATAAGAGGCATTAGCCGAAAGCACGAAACTAAATCGCCGCACCCGTCAGCAGCACGACCTTGCCGGTGGATTGCCGCCCCTGGATCAACTCGAACGCCCGACGGAACTCCGCGAGGGGCAGGCGGTGGGAGACGAGGGGCTTGAGCTGGCCCGCCTGCACCATCCCATCCAGCGCCGCGAACGCCCGAGCCACCAGATCGGGCCGGCGCTGGCGCCACGAACCGAAATAGAACCCCATCGCCGCGACATTCTTGACCAGCAGGATATTGGCGGGAATCTGCGGCACCGGGCCGCCCGCGAACCCGATGATGAGGATCCGCGCGTTCCAGTTCGCCACCCGCAGCGATGCCTCGAAGGTGGCGCCACCGACCGGGTCGTAGATCACGTCGACGCCGCCGACCAGGGCTTTCACCCGCTCGCGGATGTCTTCCGCCTTGTAGTCGATGACGTGATCCGCGCCGTGCGCCCGGGCGATGGCGCATTTCTCCGCGCCGCCGGCCGTTGCGATCACCCGCGCGCCGAGGGCTTTGCCGATCTCCACGGCGGTGAGGCCAACGCCGCCCGCGGCGCCATGGACCAGCAGGGTTTCGCCGGCCTGCAATTTGGCTTGATCGACCAGCGCCACGTAGGACGTGCCGTAGGCGATGGGAAAGCCGGCGGCCTCCGCATCGTCCAGACCCTTGGGCGCGGCATAAACACGATCGACCGGCAGGATCGCGACCTCCGTGAAGGCGCCGGCTTCGGGGATCGCCATCACCCGGTCGCCTGGCTTGAACGCTGTGACCTGCGGGCCGACAGCCTCGATCGTGCCGGCCGCTTCGAAGCCGGGGATGAAAGGCGGGTCTTGCTTCACCTGGTATTTGCCGGCAGTCACCAGCAGGTCGGCGTAGTTGAGACCGGCGGCGGCAATGCGAATGCGCACCTGCCCAGGGCCTGGCGCGCCGGGATCGGGCCGCTCCTCCAGCACCAGGCCGTCGATGCCGGTCAGCGCGTTGCAGACGATGGCCCGCATCAGAAGGAGCTTTGCACTAGAAGGATGGGCGCACCTGGCCGGTCGGCGTGCCGGCCCAGTTCTTGACCGTCGGGGTCAAAGTGGTGGCGAGAGTCTCGGCCATCTCGTCGTCGATCACGCCGAGATGGCGCAACACCTGACCCATCACCACTTCGGCCGCGCGGCTCGCGCCGTCCGTCACCTTGAGGCAGATGCCAAGCCCGTCCTGCGGCAGCGCGCCGCAATAGACGCCCTCGGCGCCGATCTTGATCGCGGCCTTGCCGGGGATCGCGCTCATCACCTTGGTGCAGAAGCGATCGGTGCCGGCGACCATGAAAGGATCGGCCATCATCGCCTCGAGGATGCGGTGGCAGGCGGCGGCGCGCTCGTCCGGCAAGTGGTGCGGATCGGCCATCTGCGCCATCGCGAAGGCGGTGTTGGCGATCGGGATCGCGATCACCGGGATGCCGCAGCCATCGATGCCGCGCGGCACGTCGCCCAGCTCGCAGCCCGACATCTGCTCGAGCAGGCCGAGCAGGCGCTGCTGGATGGGATGCTCGTACTGGATATAGCCCTTGGTCTTCTCGCCGACATGCAAGGCGGTCGCGAGGAAGCCGGCATGCTTGCCGCTGCAGTTATTGTGGGCGCGGGTCGGCTCCGCCCGCGCGCGCAGCATCGCCTGCATGGTCGGCTCGTGCGAGGGATAATGCGGCCCGCACTCCAGATCCTCGACACCCAGCCCGATGCGATGCAGCCAGGCCTTCACCGTCTCGACATGGCGCGGCTCGGCATTGTGCGAGGCGGTCGCCAGCGCGAGCTCCGGCGTGCCCAGCTTGAAGCGGTCTGCCGCGCCCGTCTCCACCAGCGGGATCGCCAGCAGCGGCTTGATGGCGGAGCGGCCATAGATCGGCAGCTCGACATCGCCCCAGGCGCGCACGATCCCGCCATGGGCGTCCACCACCGCGACGCTGGCGTGATGGCGGCTCTCCACCATCCCGCCGCGCACCACTTCGGCGAGGATCGGCGATGAATCCTGCGGCAATTCGGTCCTGACCGAGACACTCATATACTAGATTCCCAGAAGTTCGGCGCCACCTTGCCGCCGGACGAGCCGGGATGCAAGGCAGGCGTGGCCCTTATGGCTCGGCCCAACCACCCCCCGTCATGCCAAGCCTTGGGGTGACGGAGTAGGGTGGTGCCGCCAGTGATTCGCCGTCCGACAAAGGACGGTGGTGACAATCGGGACAAGTTCGCGCTGGCGCTTCGGCTTTGCGCGGCGATAATCGCGCCGAATTCGTGACGAGACACATCATGCAAATCCTCGCCGAGCTTGCTGCGATGCCAGACGAAATCGCGGGCCTCATCGCCCAGGTTCCGGCCGCAAAGCGCGCCTGGGTGCCGGAGAGTTGGGACGGCATCCCGGGCGAGCGCTTCACCGCGCTGGGGCAGGCGTGCCATCTGCGCGACATCGAGATCGACGGCTATCACCTGCGGTTTGGGCGGACGCTGCGCGAGGATCGACCCGACCTCGCCTCGATCGACAGCTATGCGCTGGCGCGCGAACGAAACTACGACGCCGACGATGCCGAGATCGCCATCAACGCGTTCCGCAAGGCGCGGCGCGAAACCGTCGCGATGCTGCAGACCGTCCGTCCTGCCGATTGGGATCGCGAGGCCACCTTCGCCGAATATGGCGAGGTCACGCTGCGCGGCCTCGCCCATATCCTGCGCAGCCACGATCTGCAGCACCTCGCCTGCCTGCACTGGCTGCTGGCGAAGATGGCGCGCTAATCCGCTTTCCGATAGCGCTGCACCTTTTCCAAGGTGCCGCAATCATCCATCGCGCACCAGCGGCGGGAGAGGTTCTTGCTGGAATCGTAGAACAGCCACAGGCAATCGTGGCGCGGGCAGCGCTTGATGCGGCGACGGTCGCCGATCAGCAGGCCGGCCGCATCGCGCGCGACCGCGTGGCGAAACCGGTCGATGAGGTCCGCCGCTTCATCCTCGATCGCATAGCCGCCCTCGGCCATCACCAGACGCTCGGCCGCGCGGGCCTCGGCGAGTTCCGCATTCAGAACGGACAGATCGGCACCGGTAGGCGGTCGCTCGCCGTTCACCGCATCGAAAATCCCGAACAGCGCCGCGCGCAACCGATGCAGCCGCGTGAGCGCTTCGGGATCCGGCGCCCGATCCAGCATCGTGCCTCTCCGCCTGGTCCAGCCCAGGAAATCGGTGGGGGTGAGGATGCGGTCCTGCGGCCCCTGGCGCCGCATGCGCGAGAGGCTGTTGCAGAAATCGAGCGCTATGCGGCCAGCCAGAAATTCATGCTTCGGCAGGCCGACCGGCGCAACAGGAACGGCGCTTTCCGTCATGTTCACCCAGCTCACACGTGTCACCAATAAAAATCAATTGACCGGTTACACGATCCGGCCGCATATGTCACCGGTCATTTTATCATAGGCGGTTACATGGCCGAGAGCCTGGTGGGAGTTCAGCGCGCAAATCCGCCGCAGGTCGATAAAAGCGCCCTGCGCACGGCGCTGGGTGGCGTCTTCATCTCCGGCCTCGGTCCCCTGCTGGTGCGGGATTCGCCGGTCGATGCCGCGGCGACCGCCTTCTGGCGGCTGGTGATCGCGCTGCCGGCCGCGCTCTGGCTGGCGCGGCGGGAGGAACCCCTGCCGCCGAAGGCAAAGGCGATGGCGATCCTGGCCGGGCTGCTGCTGGCGGGGGACCTGGTGCTGTGGAACCGCGCCATCCTCTCAACCACCATTCTCGAGGCCACCCTCCTGGTCATGATCTATCCACTGCTGGTGGCGGTGGGCGGCTTCCTGATCTGGCGCGAGCGGATCACGGGGCGGCTCGGACTCGGCGGCGCGCTTGCTTTCGCCGGGCTCATCATCATGACTCTGGGGCCGGTCAGCGGGCAGTCGAGCGTCTCCGGCAACCTCTATGCCGTGGCGGCGGCGGTATTCTATTCCGGCTGCATGCTGATCACCGGCCGGTTGTGCCGCGCCTATCCGACTATCGCGGTGACCGCCTGGTCGTTCGTCGGCGCGGCGCTGGGATCGCTGCCGGCGGCTCTGTTCGAGGACCAGTTCCTGGCGGTCAATCTCTATGGCTGGGCCTATCTCGGACTCTATGGCGTGCTGACCCTGGTCGGCTACCTGCTGATCAACCGCAGCCTGGGCAAGCTGCCGACCGCGTTGGTGGCGGTGCTGGGGTACGGCCAGCCTGTCGTGGCGACCGCGCTCGCCATCCCGCTGCTGGGCGAAGTGCCTGGCCTTGGCGACCTCGCCGGCGCCCTGGTGGTGGTGGCCGGGTTGGTGCTGGCGACGCGGCCGGCGAAAGCGGCGGACATCTAGTTCACGACCCCCATCACGTCCGCTTGTCTTGCCAGCGGACGCATCGCTGCCTTAGCTTCCCCGCATGAGCGAAGCCAAGGCGATGCGGGGTTATTTCGGGATCGGGGTCGAGGGTATCTCGAAGCCGATGAATCTGGGCGCGGTGCTGCGGACGGCGCATGCCTTCCGCGCCAGCTTTGCCTTCGCGATCCAGCCCGCGATCGACGTCAGCGAGCTGCTGCAATCCGATACGTCGATCGCGGTCGAGAACATGCCGGTCCATGTCTATCCCGCGCTCGACCGCTTCACCCTGCCCATGGGCTGCCGCTTGATCGGCGTGGAGATCACGGACGACGCGATCGATCTGCCGAGCTTCAAGCATCCGCTGGCGGCCGCCTATGTCTTGGGGGCGGAGCAGGATTCACTGTCGCCGGCGCTGACCCAGCGCTGCGACTATGTGGTCAAAATTCCGACCCGGTTCTGCGTCAATGTGTCGGTGGCGGCGGCGATCGTGATGTACGACCGCATGATCAGCCTCGGCCGGTTCGCCGAGCGTCCGGTGCGGGTTGGCGGGCCGGTGACGCCGCTGGCGCCGCATCGCCGCGGCCTGCCGAAATGGAAGCAGCGGCGCTTGAAGGAAACCGGCGGCGGCTAACTAACATCTTCCGGGGTCTGGATTTTTCTCGCCAGCCCTGATACCAGCACCGGATGATTTGGGACATGAGGGCAAGACTATTTTCCGTGATCATGGGCTTGGCGGCGCTGCTGGTTCCAGCGGCGGCACGGGCGGACGACCTCGGAAATTTCGGGAGCTGGTATGCTTTCACGCAAGGTGAGGGCAAGGACAAGCTATGCTACATGATCGCCGCGCCGAGCCAGTCGCTGGGGGAAATCCCCAACCGCGGCGAGGTCGGGCTGATCGTGACCCACCAAATGGGCGGCAAGGTGCGCGATCAGGTGAGCGTGGCCCTGGGCTTTGAGCCGCATAAGACCAAATATACCAGGGCCAAGGTCGATAAGAGCGGCAATGTGCTGATGCGCCTGGTAGATGGCGACCGGGCGTGGATCCGCGACGCAAGCGCCGACCGGCAGCTGGTCGGCCGGATGAAGAACGGTCAGAACCTGATCGTGACCGGCATGAGCAGCAAGGGCGTCGCTTCGCAGGATACGTTTTCGCTGGATGGATTCACCAGGGCCTACGCGGCGATCAGCCTGGCCTGCGGCCTGAAGTAGTAGAAAGATGAGTACCGAAAAGCACGCGGAACAATTCGCCCCGCCGGAAGTGGACGAAGCCGGGCGGCGCAACCTGGTCGGGTTGTCGCGCGAGGAACTGACCGCGGCGATGGCCGAGATCGGCCAGCCGGCTTTTCGCGCGCGCCAGCTCTGGCACTGGATCTATCACCGCGGCGCCACCGATTTCGCGGGGATGAGCAACCTGTCGAAGGAGTTCCGCGCGGCGTTGGCCGAACAATTCGTTGTGGGGAGACCGATGGTGTCGGTTGATCGGCAATCGATCGACGGCACGCGCAAATGGCTGCTGAAGTTCCGCGACGGCCAGGAAGTCGAATCGGTCCACATCCCGGAAGAGGATCGCGGCACTTTGTGCGTCTCCTCGCAGGTCGGCTGCACGCTGACCTGCAAGTTCTGCCACACCGGCACGCAGCGTCTGGTGCGCAACCTCTCCGCGCCGGAAATCGTCGCCCAGGTCATGCTGGCGCGCGACCATCTCGGCGAATGGCCGAGCCCGAAGGACGGACGGCAGCTCTCCAACATCGTCATGATGGGCATGGGCGAGCCGCTCTACAATTACGACAACGTCGCCAAGGCGCTGAAGATCGTGATGGACCATGAAGGCATCGCGATCTCCCGCCGCCGCATTACACTGTCGACGGCAGGCGTGGTGCCGATGATCGAGCGCTGCGGCGCGGAACTGGGCGTGATGCTCGCGATCTCGCTGCATGCGGTGCATGACGAGCTGCGAGACCGAATCGTGCCCATCAACAAGAAATATCCGATCGCGGACCTGCTGAGGGCCTGCCGCAACTATCCTGGCCTCAACAACGCGCGGCGCATCACCTTCGAATACGTGATGCTGAAGGACGTGAACGATAGCCCGGGCGACGCGCGCGCCCTGGTGCGGCTGCTGAAAGGCATCCCGGCCAAGGTCAACCTCATTCCCTTCAATCCCTGGCCGAACGCGCCGTTCGAGCGCTCGACGCCGGAGAAGATCGCGGCCTTCAGCGACATCGTGTTCAACGCCGGCTATGCCAGCCCGGTGCGCACGCCGCGCGGCGAAGACATCATGGCTGCCTGCGGGCAGCTCAAGAGCGCCAGCGTGAAAGAGCGCCGTTCGACTCGCGACGCGGCACAGCGCGCGGCGGTGTAGTGCGTCCCTTTTTATTGAGCGCGCTGCTGGTTCTGGCAGCGATCACGCCCGCCCTCGCCGACAGCGAGGATGGTGAAATCGCGCAGATGCGCGAAGCGTGCGCCAAGGCGGAGGTGCCGCAGGACCAAGTCGACGCCTGCACCAAGCTGATCGACACGCGCCGGCTGCAGGGCAAGGACCTGGCGCGGGCGCTCTATCAGCGGGGTTCCGGTTATGCGGCGATGGGGGACTATAAGACCGCTGTGCGCGAATTCACGCAGGCGCTGAAATTCGCGCCGGGTTCGACCGACGCGCTCTACAATCGCGGCGGCGCCTACAGCAAGCTCGGCCGCTGGGACGAAGCGATGGCGGATTTCGACGCGGTGCTGAAGATCGTGCCGAACGATCCCAACACCTTCTATGCGCGGGCCTGGGTGCATGCGCAGCGCGGCGAGGACGCGGCGGCGATCGCCGATCTCGACCAGGTTCTCGGCGAAGCGCCGGACGACCAGGAAGGGCTGCTGGATCGCGGCGGGCTGAATATCCGCGCCGGTCGCTACGACGACGCGATCAGGGATTTCGGCCTTCTGCTGAAGCTGGATCCGAAGGCCGCGGCGGCGGCCTATAATCGCGGCCGCGCCTATTATGCCAAGGGCGATTTCAAGAACGCCGCGGAAGATTTCACGCTGGCGCTGTCGTTGCGCGCCAATAATCCCTATGCCGCGCTCCGGCTCTATCTGGCGCAGTCGCATCTGGGCGCGGGCGACGCGGCGGTGCTGAAGAAGGGCATTGAGGCGCTCGATCCAACCATCTGGCCTCGCCCGCTGCTGGAACTGTTCGCCGGCACCGGCACCGATCCCGCGCTGATCGCCGGGATCGAGGAACTGCCGCCGCAATTCCGCACCAACGTGTTGTGCGAAGCGCATTACTATCTCGGCGAGCGCGCCTTGCTGAAAGGCGACAAGAAAGCGGCACGCGATTACTTCGCCGCCGCCGCTGCCACCGGCGCCAGCGCCACGACCGAGCTCATCGACGCCAAGGCTGCGCTGGCAAAGGTGGAGTAGGCAGCAGATTCAGCGTCATCCTTCCAAACTCCGTCGTGGTCGTGCCAAGCACGACCATGACGAATAGGTGCAGGGCCGGCGCTTGCCTTACGTCCTGCGCCGCTTCACCCACACCCGCGCATTGTCCGCGCTGGGCTTGAAGCCGGCCTTGGCGAATAGCGAGCGCGTGCCGGTCCAGGCGAAGGGGGCGATAAGGTTCTGCCCCGGTTGCTGTGGCGTGGGATAGGCTTCGAGCACGCGCGCGCCACGCTCGAAGGCGGTCGCCATCGCGGCCTTGAGCAAAGCGCCGGCAATGCCGCGCTTGCGCCAGCCAGCCGCAATGAAAAAGCAGTTGATGCTCCACGTCTCGGGCGCGGCCTTGTAGCTCAGCACGCGCGAGCGCTTGAGGCGCGGGAAGTCCTCGCGCGGTCCGAAGTTGCACCAGCCGACCGGCTTGTCCTCGGCGAGGGCAAGAGCGCCTTGCACGCGGCCTTGCTTCAGGAGCTTCAGGAATGCACGGCGATTAGGGTCGCCCCAGGACGCATTCCAGGTCTTCCCGCCTTTCTCCACCCGCCAGTGCATGCACCAGCAGCCGCGGCAGACGCTGTTTGCGCCGAAAAGCTGCGTGATCACGCCGGCGTCGTCCGGTGTCACGGGCCGGCACGCAAACTGGGATTCACTCTCCTTCATGACGCTGCTGCCTCTCGGCCCGATGCACGTCGTGCGTGACGACGCCGAGGCCGCGCGGACGCTCCAGCCATTCGGGATGCGTCAGGGTGCGGCGGATGTCGGTCAGGCCCCCCTCCCAATGCTCGCGCATGGTGGACAGACTGAATTCGTAATCCTTGTGCTGCGCTTCGTACTGCTTGTCGCGATAGATGAGCTGGATGACGTTGTAGACCTTGGAGCAGGAGAGATCGCGCAGCGCGACGATCTCCGGATCGGCGGCGGTGTCCGCCGGCAGGCAATCGAGCACGCGCTTCAACGCCCGGCGCAGCCGCTGAAGTTCGGTAGCGGCATCGGTCGCGAGCCGCGTGCGGCTGGAATAACGGATATCCTTCTCGCGCTCCGCCACGTCGAGGATGTTGCTGGGCCGCGGCCCATCGGCGCTCCACAGGTCGACCTGAAAGGCGATGGTGTCGCGGCGCGGCGTGTGGCCCAGCACTTCCGTCAGCGGCGTGTTGGAAACAAGGCCGCCATCCCAGTAATGACGCCCTTCGATCTCCACCGCCGGAAAACCGGGCGGCAGCGCGCCGGAAGCCATGATGTGCTCCGGCTCGATTCTGATCGCGGCATTGTCGAAATAGGCGAAATTGCCGGTCTCGATATCGACGGCCCCGACGGAAAGCCGCGTCTCGCGCGCATTGATGCGGTCGAAATCGACCAGGCGCTCCAGCGTCTCCTTGAGCGGCCGGGTGTCGTAGAAGCTGGTCGCCGCGATGCCGCCGAACGGCCACAGGAAAGGTGGCGGCACGCGCGGGGTGAAGAATCCATCCTGCCCGCCGAGCAAGGCGCGCCCGGCGGCGAACGCGCTGATCGCGGCGCGCGCCGGCCCGGTGCCTGCCAAAGCGGTGATGCGCTCCTCGATCGTCGCATCGGGCAGGAACGCCGAGCGGCAGATGGTCTCCCAGAATTCGGTGAGGCGCGGCACCCTCAGCTCCGGCGCGTTGCCAGCCATGATCGCGGCATTGACGGCGCCGATGGAAATGCCGGCGAACCAGTTGGGCTGGATGCCGGCCTCGTGCAGGCCCTGATAGACGCCAGCCTGGTAGGAGCCGAGCGCGCCGCCGCCTTGCAGCACCAGGGCGACGGTTTCGTATGGCGGAAGCTCGATCTTGCGGAGCATGGGTTCAGTCTAGACGACCCAGCGCCCCTTGGTCATCCAGCGATCATGCTGCCGCTGCTCGCGCAACACCGTGCCCTTGACCTTGATCGGCGGGCCGGAGGCGGGCGTATCGAGCGCGGCGAGCGCGGCGACCAGCCGGTCCTCGAACAGGCGGCTGGCGGCGTTGCGGATCGGGAACGGGTGCTTGCGCATGGTGGCAAAGGTCGGGTTGGTGTTGATCTCGTAGACCTGCGGCTTGCCGCCGACCAGGCCGAAATCCGCCCGGCCGAATTCGATGCCGCCGATCTCGAATGCCGCGCGTAGCGGCTCGGCGTGGCGGTTCTCATCGATCATGCGATACTCATCGTCATACAGATCCTGCCCGGCGATGCCCTTCTCGCCATCCTTCGCGATCCAGCCCGATTGATGCACGCCGAGATTCGCGACCATCGTGCTGCCGACGCGGAACATCGCGAGCTTGCGGAACAGGCCTTCGCGCAGCGGCTCGGCACAATATTCGACGATCATCAGTTCGCGGCGCGGCCGTCCCTTCGCGAGGGCGGCCGCAATCTCGCGCTCCAGGCTCGGCCGGTCGGGAATGAGGCCGGTCAGCGAACCCCGGTGTGCCGATTGGGTGCGCAGGAATACCGGATAGCGCTCCGGCCATTCCTCGGCCTCGACGCTCCATACGTTGAACCGGTTGAAGCCCGCGCGGTGCAGGCGGCGCAATAGGCTGAATCGCTGAGCCGCCGTTGCCGGATCATTCAGTACTGTCTGTTGCGCACCGACAAGGTTCCTATGAAACCGGGCCGCCAACTCCAGCTCCCAGAAATTCAGCCGGTCGAAATCGGTAAAGATCCAGGTCGCGCGCGGCAGGGACCGTGCGCGAAACAGCCGGTCATACGTCCAGACCTTGACCTTCGGCAGCCCAGCGAATGCCAGCAGGCGATCGAAGGTGTAGCTATGCGCAGCAGTACAGACGAAACAAATCATAGGAAACGGGAATCCCAATCCGATCGCTTCTAAGCTCTTCTCAGAATATGCGCGGTTGGCTATGGTGAATAGGCAGATCGGCCTCGGTCTGCGCCGGCGTCCTAATGTCGGAGTTAGGATCGGCATATAGTTTCCATTGCGGGGGCATACCATGACTGACATCAAACTCGATCCCAGGAAGCTGCTGGGATTCAAGATCATCGCGGCGGGCGATTCGACGGCGAAGCTGTATTCGCCCAAGATCGGTGCCAAGGGTTGCCCGGTCATCTCGTCGGACGCCTGGCAGGGGAATAACACGGCCATCCTGCGCGCCAAGATCGGTACCAAGACGGGCTGAGGCTCGCGGGAGTTCACCGCTATCTGACGATGGTCGAGCGCTTCCATTTCACTCCGGACGCGGCTCATGCTGCGCGCTGCGACCGCGCCATGCATGCAGGGCTGGCCGACAGTCTTCGGCAGATTTGCGAGGCGAGCGACGGCAAGGTCGCATTCGACCGCGGCGCGATCGAGCGGTTGATCGGCGCGATCGAGGCTGGTCGCCGCCTGCCGCCCAATGCCTTCGCGCTCTATTACGAATTGGTGCCGGCCTTGCTGGAGGGCAGGCTGGATGCGGCGCCCGCCTTGTTCGCGGAACTGGCGCAACAGCAGCCCATCGAAATGCCGTTTCGATTGCTGGCGTTGGGGGAGCCGGCGATGGCGGACCGGCAGCAACGCTATATGCGCTTCATGAATGACGACAGCGCCTACGATCACGTTTTCCTACCGCCATCGGCGGACGATCTGGCGGCTTTTAAGCGCCAGTTCGCCAGCGTGATGGATTTGCTGAACCAGGCAGCACCGGAATTTCTCGCCGAACTGAAAGCCCTGATCAGCGAGTTGATCCTGGTGGTCGGGCCGAAGGATGCCAAAGTGCATTTCGACGGCGGCTCCTCCTATCAGCTGTGGGGCGCCTTGTTCCTCAACGCGGTGCGGCACACGACCCGCATCGACGTGATCGACTCGCTGGCGCATGAGAGCGCGCATTCGCGGCTGTTCGGTCTCTGCACCGAAGAGGCGCCGGTGCGCAATGCCGACGATGATCTGCATCCCTCGCCCCTCAGGCCGGAGCCGCGGCCGATGGACGGGGTCTATCACGCGACTTTCGTCTCCGCGCGCATGCATTGGGCGATGTCGCGCCTGATCGCGAGCGGCCTGTTGACCGAGGAAGAACTGGCTATCGCAATCAAGGCGCGCGACGACGACAAGCGCAATTTCGAGAAGGGCTACGGCACCGTCGCTGCCCATGGGCGGTTGACGGATACCGGCCGCATCGCCCTCGACGCCGCCCTCGCTTACATGCGGAACGCGGCCTGAATCCGGCTCAATGCCGGAAATGCCGCGTGCCGGTAAAGACCATGGCGAGGCCCGCTTCGTCGGCGGCCTTGATCACCTCATCGTCGCGCATCGATCCGCCGGGCTGGATCACGGCGGTCGCGCCGGCCTCCGCGGCCGCCAGCAATCCGTCGGCGAAGGGGAAGAACGCGTCGGAGGCGACGACGGCGCCCTTGGCCCAGCTTTCGGAGCCACCCGCTGCCTTCGCCGCCTCGGCCGCCTTCCAGGCCGCGATGCGCGAGGAATCGACGCGGCTCATCTGTCCCGCGCCGATCCCGACGCTCGCCAGATCGCGGGCATAGACGATGGCATTCGACTTCACATGCTTGGCGATGGTGAAGGCGAACAAGAGATCGGCGATCTCGGCCCCAGTCGGCGCGCGCCTGGTCACCACCTTGAGATCGCTTGCGGCGATGCGCACGCCATCGCGATCCTGCGCAAGGAAACCGCCGGCAAGGCTCTTGAAGGCGAGGCCCTCTGCGGCGGGATCCTGCATCGCGCCGGCCTCCAGCAGTCGGAGGTTCTTTTTCGCGCCAAGCGCCGCCAGCGCTTCGGGTGAAAAAGCCGGCGCGATGATGACTTCGGAGAACAGCCTGCCGATCAGCTCCGCGGTCTTGCCGTCGAGTGTCCGGTTGGTCGCGATGATGCCGCCGAACGCGCTGACCGGATCGCACGCGAGGGCACGCTCATAGGCCTTCGCGAGATCGGAGGCGGATGCGACGCCGCAGGGATTGGCGTGCTTGATGATGGCGACGGTGGGGCCTGAGAATTCCGCCACCAGCTCGAACGCCGCGTCGGTGTCGTTGAGGTTGTTGTAGCTCAGCTCCTTGCCCTGCAATTGCCGCGCGGTGGCAAGGCCGGCGCGCTTGCGATCGGTGACGTAGAAGGCGGCGCGCTGATGCGGGTTCTCGCCATAGCGCAGCAAGGATTGCCGCTCGCCGGAGAGGATCATGCGTTCGGGGAACGGCTCGCCCAGGTCGCTCGCCATCCAGGCGGCGATGGCGGTGTCGTACGATGCCGTGCGCGCGTACGCCTTGCGCGCCAGGCGCCGGCGGAAGTCGAGGCAGGCCGCGCCATTGTGGGTGGCAAGCTCCGTTTTCAGATCCTCATAATCGGCCGGATCGACGACGACAGTGACGAAATCGTGGTTCTTGGCGGCGGCGCGGATCATGGCCGGGCCGCCGACGTCGATGTTCTCGATAATGGTGTCGCGATCCGCGCCCTTGGCGACGGTCGCCTCGAACGGATAGAGATTGACCACCAGCAGATCGATGTCCGCGATCCCGTGCGCCTTCTGGGCCGCGACATGTTCCGGCACATCGCGCCGCGCCAGCAGGCCGCCATGGATCTTGGGGTGCAGGGTCTTCACCCTGCCGTCCATGATCTCCGGGAACCCGGTATGGTCGGAGACGTCGGCGACCGTGAGCCCGGCCTGGCGCAGGGCCTGCGCGGAGCCGCCGGTGGACAGCAGCTCTATGCCCCGCTCGGCCAATGACCGCGCCAGATCCACCAGTCCGCTCTTATCGGAAACCGAGAGCAAGGCACGGCGAATTGGACGAAGCGTGGCGGGCATGCTGGACAACTCCGGCGGGCTGGTGAGCGCGCCAGTTATCGCTTGGGGCCTTCCTTTTGCAAGGCCCATTTGACCTGGGTCGTGTCGTCCTCGATCACGCCCTGCACCACAAGTTGCTGGGTGCGGCGGACCATGCCCGATTGGCCGAGATAGATGCTGTCGGTCAGCGACAGTTCGCCGCCCTGGACCCTGAGGCGCCAGCCGCCGCCCTGGGTCAGTTTCAGGAGCGCGGCCTGGCTGCTCTGGGTCATCGAGACCTGCACGTCGGGATGCAGATGGAAGCGCAGGGCAAAGCTCCTGCCACCGCGCCCGCTCAAGGTCTCTTCGCCCATCAGCTCCAGCCCGTCGGGGCTGAGAAACAGGCAGCGGCGATGGGTGAGGTTGAACGGCTCGTCATAGCCGTTGTGCCGCGCATCCAGCCATTGCCCGGCTTCGGTCGCCTCGCGCCGCACCACTACGGACCGCGGCGTGAGTGTCAGACCGCCGAATGGCAGCAGCATGCTGGAATTGGTGTCGTCCACCACCAGGGTCGAATGCGCGGCGGTCGCGCGCTGGACCTGGCGCCATTCCGCGGCACTCGGATGGGCGCCGCAATTGACGATCATACGCTCGGCCCCGTGACTGAATTCGAACGACAGGGTGCCGGCGTGGGCGTGCCTGTCGAGGCCGTGCGGCGGCGGCGCGCCGGTGTCGGAGATCAGCACGCTCCTCCCCGCGACCATGCGCTGGAAACCGGTCTGCGGCAGCTGCACGAGATGGCGCGCCTCGACACCGCTTGCGGCATCGGCGCGCATCAGGGTCAGCATGATGGAAGTCGCCTCGTCCTCGGTCGAATCGTTGAACAGGGCAAGGCCGCCATCGGGATGGCTCAGCAGCTTCAGCGCGGAGGCGAGGTTGCCGATGGTGGAGAGCAGCTGGGCGGGCAGCTTTCGTCCGGTCAGCGTCAGCACGTGATGCAGGTCGAGCAGATGCTGCAGCAATTCCAGCATGACGGCAGGGCTGCGCTCGACATGGCCGCCATCGGGCAGGATCTGCGCGTGCAGCTCGCGGTCCAGCAGCGCGCCGCCCTTGCGCAGCCATTTGTCGCCCCCCTTTGAACCCTGGGGCGGCAGCAGGGCACCAGCCAGCATCAGGGCCACGCTCGCTTTCAGCAGCGCCGCGCCGTTGAGGCCGTCGGGCAGGGCGCGCGACAGGTGCTCCGCTTGGCGGTTCAGCGGCCGCAGCAGATGGGCGCGGAACAAGGCATCGCTGTTGGTTTCGAGAAACGCGCTGTTGATGAGGCAGCGCCGCAGCCGCGCGCCGACCAGATCGGCCGACCAGGTGAGGGAATCGTAGGCCGCCGTGTCGGTGAACCAGGCCAGCACCACGTGCCGCGCGAATTGTCGCGCCGCCGGCCCGCCCAGCGCGTGCAAGGAATCGAGCCAGACGAAGCTCGCCATCTGGCGCTGCCAGCTTTCAGTGGCGCCGAGCGGATTGTGCAGCGGCTTGGGATTCTTCAGCAGTTCCGTGCCGAAGCGGAACTCGCCATTCAGCAGCGCAAGGCCCGGGCGCGAATCCGCCGGCCAGGCTTCGGTCGGGACAGCGGCGAGCTCGCCGCTCGAGCGCTTGCCGAGGGTCGAGCCATAGAGCCGGCTGCGATAAAGCGGCTGCAGCAGGCGCCGCATCGCGCGCTGTGTCAGCAGGCCGGCGGGCAGAGCGAACAGGGTCTGCAGGCGCGGGGCCAGCAATTTGGGGCGGCGGTTGCCGCGCCTTGCCTTGCGCGCGGACGGCTTGTGAAGTGTTTCAGCGAGGGCCGTCATCGGCCTTTCCTTCAGCCGCGCAACGCAGCGATGTTGGCGGCGTATGTGTCGGCGCCGCCCTGGAAGGTCGCGGTGCCCGCCACCAGCACGTCGGCGCCAGCCGCGATCGCCAGCTTTGCCGTGTCCGTATTGATGCCGCCATCGACTTCCAGATCGATCGGCCGGCCGCGCTGCGCCTCCGATACGGCGTCGATGCGCCGGCGCAACTCCTTCAGCTTGCCGAGGCTGGATTCGATGAAGCGCTGGCCGCCGAAGCCGGGATTGACGCTCATCACGAGCACCAGATCGATGTCCGGCAGCAGCCAGTCGATGGCGGAGATGGGCGTGCCGGGATTGAGGGACAGGCCCGCTTTCTTGCCCAGCGACTTGATGAGCTGGACGGTGCGGTGCGGATGCGGCCCCGCTTCCGGGTGAAAGGTGATGATATCGGCGCCTGCAGCCGCGAATTCCGCGACATAGGGGTCGACCGGCGAAATCATCAGGTGCACGTCGAACGGCAGCTTGGTATGCGGGCGCAGCGCCTTCACCACCATCGGCCCGATGGTCAGGTTCGGGACGAAATGTCCATCCATCACATCCACATGGACATAATCGGCGCCGGCCGCGGCAATAGCGCCCACCTCTGCGCCCAACCTGGCGAAGTCGGCGGAGAGGATGGAGGGGGCGATGCGCGTCTTCTGCTGCATGGCCGATTGCTTACCATCGGCGGAGAGTCGGGGGCAAGGAACGGGCGCGAAGCGCTTGCCGGCCGGTTAGGGCGACCCGCCGCCGCCCTTTTCGGCCGTCCGCTGCTTGTACTGCCCTTGGACGACGCAAAAGCGCTGGCCAGTCGGTGCCTCCATGACAACCCAGGTCTGGACATGTTGGACGACCTTGGCGCCCAATCCTTCCAGGCGCTTGACCTCGGCAGGGATGTCGTCGCTCTCGATGTCCAGGTGCACCCGGCTGGGGTGGTCGACCTGCTGGACCTCGATATTGATGCCACCCGGTCCACGGGCAAGCGTGCGATAGTTCGATTGGGCGTGCGGTTCCACGGGAAGGCGCAGCGCTTCGGACCAGAACCGGGCCGCCTGGTCCAGGTCGCCGGTCTTGCAATCGATGATGAAACCGGCCAGTCCACTCTTGTGCATCGTCAGCTCCGTCGTATCTCTTGTCTAAGATTAACAAGATGTCTTGCTGGTCGTCCCGGCGGCCTCAATTGGAATTTGAGCCGGCCGGCCCCCAGGCATAAGGTTCTGGCAGCCCAACGTCCCGGCAATTCACCATTCACGAGGTATCGGCCATGCAGGCCGCATTCTACAGCGAACTCGAGCGGACCCTGGAGCAGATCAAGGCCGACGGGTTCTGGAAAGCGGAGCGCCTGATCGGCACGCCCCAGGGCCCGGCCATCCACCTGGCGGATGGGCCGGAAGTGCTGAATTTCTGCGCCAACAACTATCTGGGCCTGGCCAATGATCCCCGACTGGTGGAGGCGGCGGCCGACGGGCTGCGCAGCCACGGCTTCGGCATGGCCTCGGTCCGCTTCATCTGCGGCACCCAGGACATCCATCGCGAGCTGGAGGGCGAGATTGCCCGGTTCCTCAGGATGGAGGATTCCATCCTCTATTCGAGCTGCTTCGACGCCAATGGCGGGTTGTTCGAAACCATCCTGGGCGACGAAGACGCGGTCATCTCCGACGCGCTCAACCATGCTTCCATCATCGACGGGATCCGCCTGTGCAAGGCCAAGCGCTTCCGCTATCGCAACAACGACATGGGTGACCTGGAAGCGCAGTTGAAGGCGGCGGACGAAGCCGGCGCGAAGGTGAAGCTGATCGCGACCGACGGCGTCTTTTCCATGGACGGCATCATCGCCAACCTGAAGGCGATCTGCGACCTGGCCGACCGGTACGACGCGCTGGTGATGGTGGATGACAGCCACGCCGTCGGCTTCGTGGGCGAGCGCGGCCGCGGTACGCCGGAATATTGCGGCGTCGAAGGGCGCATCGACATCCTGACCGGCACCCTGGGCAAGGCACTGGGCGGGGCCAGCGGCGGCTATGTCGCCGCGCGCAGCCCGGTGGTGGAACTGCTGCGCCAGCGCTCGCGCCCCTATCTCTTTTCTAACGCCCTGGCGCCCAGCATCGTCACGGCGTCCCTGGCGGTCTTGAAATTGCTGCGGACCGAGGATGGGGCCGAGCGGCGGCGCAAGGTGGTTGCGAACGGCCGCAACTTCCGCAAGGCGATGGCGGAGCTGGGTTTCGACTTGGTGCCGGGCGATCATCCCATCATCCCGGTGATGCTGGGCGACGCGGCGCTGGCGACCAAGATGGCGAATGCGCTGCTGGCGGAAGGGATCTATGTCATCGGCTTTTCCTTCCCGGTGGTGCCGAAGGGCCAGGCGCGCATCCGCACCCAGATGTGCGCGGCGCACACCGATGCGCATATCGAACAGGCCGTCGCCGCCTTCGCCAAGGTGGGACGGCAATTGGGCGCTATCGGCGCCAACAAGAAAAGAGAGGCGATCTGACATGCGAGCCCTCGCCAAGCTGGAGCGCGCTCCGGGCCTCACCCTGACCGACGTGAAGAAACCGGAGGTCGGCCATAACGACGTGCTGATCAAGATCAAGAAGACGGCGATCTGCGGCACCGACTGCCATATCTGGAAATGGGACGAGTGGGCGCAAAAGACCATCCCCGTGCCCATGCAGGTCGGCCACGAATATGTCGGCGAAGTGGTCGACATGGGGACCGAGGTGCGCGGGTTCGAGATCGGCGACCGCGTCTCCGGCGAAGGCCACATCACCTGCGGCCATTGCCGCAACTGCCGCGCCGGGCGCCGGCACCTCTGCCGCAACACGGTCGGGGTCGGCGTCAACCGCGAAGGCGCCTTCGCCGAGTACCTGGCGATTCCTGCGGTCAACGCCTTCAAGATTCCCGATGGCATCAGCGACGAAATGGCTTCGATCCTCGATCCGTTCGGCAATGCGACCCATACCGCGCTCAGCTTCAATTTGGTGGGCGAGGACGTGCTGATCACCGGGGCAGGGCCGATCGGCATCATGGCGGCTGCCATCTGCCGCCATGTCGGTGCACGCCACATCGTCATCACCGACGTCAACGATTACCGCCTCGATCTCGCGCACAAGATGGGCGCCAGCCGCGCTGTCAACATCGCCAAGAATAATCTCAAGGATGTGATGAACGAGCTCGGCATGGTCGAAGGCTTCGATGTGGGCCTCGAAATGTCCGGCGTGCCGACCGCCTTTTCCCAGATGCTGGAGCACATGAATCACGGCGGCAAGATCGCCCTGCTCGGCATCCCGCCCGCCAACACCGCGATCGACTGGAACCAGGTGATCTTCAAGGGGCTGGAGATCAAGGGCATCTACGGCCGCGAGATGTTCGAGACCTGGTACAAGATGATCGCCATGCTGCAATCCGGCCTCGACCTCTCGCCCATCCTGACCCACCATTTCCCGGTCAGCGATTTCAAGAAGGGATTCGAGATCATGCTCAGCGGCCAGTCGGGCAAGGTGATCCTGGATTGGGCGTGATCTATACGATCGGCCATTCCAACCACTCCGCACGGCGCTTCATCGATCTGTTGTTGGGCGCCGGGATCGAGTGCCTGGCCGACGTGCGCTCGACGCCGTTCTCGCGCCGCAATCCGCAATTCAGCCAGAAGGCGTTGGCGGCGTCGCTCAAAGACGCGGGCATTGAATACTGGTTCCTGGGGGACGCGCTGGGCGCGCGGCCGAAGGACGCGGATTGCTACGAAGGCGGCAAGGTGAGCTATGCGCGCATCGCCGCGACGCCGGCGTTTCAGGAGGCGATCAATACCTTGATCGAGGACTCGCACGCCAAGCGGATCGCCTTGATGTGTGCGGAGAAGGAGCCGCTGGAGTGCCACCGCACCATTCTGGTTGGGCGTGCCTTGGTGCAGCGCGACACAGAACTGCAACACATCCTGGCGGATGGGCGGATCGAACCCCATGCCGAGACGGAACAGCGCCTGCTGCACCTGGCGAAAGAGCCGGTCGACCTGTTCGCCGACCGCGATGCCGCGTTGGCGCGCGCTTATGACAAACGCGGCCGGCAGATGGCGTTTTCGCTCACGTCCGATTGATCGAGACGCCGCCATCGACCAGCATGGCCGTGCCGGTCGTGAAGCTGGATGCATCCGAGGCCAGATACAGCACGGATTTCGCAATCTCCTCCGGAATGGCGATGCGCTTCAAGGCGTGCATCCCTTCGACAAAGTGGCGGCCTTCGGGCGTACCGATCATCGCCTGCGCCATCGGCGTGTCGGTGCCGCCCGGCAGGATCGCGTTGACGCGGATGCCTTTCGGGCCGAACTCGGCCGCCAGCGCCTGGGTGAGGCCGATCAAGCCGGCCTTGCTTGCGGCATAGGAGGCAACGCCGGGCATGCCGGCGGTGTGGCCGACAAAGGTCGAGGTGAAGATCAACGATCCGCCGCGGCGATCCAGCATGAGCGGGATCTGATGCTTGGCGGCGAGGAAGGCGCTGAAATCTCTGAGGGCTGTTTCGACCAGACACACATGCAGAGCCTCGTCTCTGACATCGCCGGCGCAGGCAATGGCCTCGCCGCCGGACCTTGCGATCTCACCAACCAGCGTGTCCAATTCCCGCCGTCGGCGCGCGGCGACCACGACTTTGGCACCCTCCGCCGCAAATAGTTTTGCAGCTGCGCGTCCGATCCCGGAACTGGCGCCGGTGACGATGGCAACTTTGTTGGTGAGCGCGGGCATTGGTTTTCTCCATCACTTGATGGAGGGAGGATGCGCGCAGCGTGGCGGCGGCTCACTCCGCTTCTTGCGCGTTCGGCCTCAGCCCTGCTTCACCAGCCGCGCTGCATAGAAACCATCGATGCCGCCGAGTGGCGCGAGGTGCGAGGGCAGGGAGCGCAGGTCGCCTTCTTGCGTCACGAGTTCCTTGAAGCCGAACAATTCCTCCGCGCGAATGGGCACGCGTGCGAGCGACGGGTGGCGCCTCAGGGCGGCGGCGATGCGCTCGGGACCTTCCTCGGGCTGCAGCGAGCAGGTGGAATAGAGGATGGTGCCGCCCGGCCGCACCAATCGCCCGGCGGCGTCCAGCAGCGAATCCTGCGTCGCGGACAGCTTCGCGACGTCGCCCGGATCCTTCAGCCACGCCACGTCGGGATGGCGGCGGATAGTGCCGGTGGCGGTGCAAGGCGCGTCCAGCAGCACGACGTCGTAATCCTTGCCCTTCTGCCACAGCACGGCATCGGCGACTTCGCAATCGACCGCGAAGCGCAATCTCTTCATGTTCTCCGCGACGCGCTCCAGGCGCTTGCGCGACCGGTCGAGGGCGGTCACCTGCGCACCGGCCAGCGCCATCTGCGCCGACTTGCCGCCCGGCGCCGCGCACATGTCGAGCGCGCGCCTGGCCGTCAGGTTGCCGAGCAATTTGACCGGCAGGCTGGCGCCCAGATCCTGCACCCACCACATGCCCTCGGCGAAACCGGGAATATCCTCGATGCGCGGCGAGGGTCGGTAATTGTCGGGCGCATGGGCCGCGCGCCGCACCGTGCCGCCGGGCAGGACCGTGCCGCCCAGCATCTTGGCCCAATGGTCGGGATCGCGCCGCACCGTGAAATCGAGCGGCGGCTCCTCCAGATGCGCGATCGCGATCTGCGTTGCCTTGGCCACGCCATAGGCCTTGACCCAGCTCTGCCACAGCCAGTCGGGCAAGCTGATCGCGCCGGTGAAATTTCCGTTGCCCGGCGCGAACTGGCGGAAGAGGTCGGCCTCGCGCGCGATCCGGCGCAGCACGGCATTGACCAGGCCCTTGTAGCCGGCTTCGCCGCCGCGCTTGCCGGCGAGCGTCACCATGGTGTCGACCGCGGCATGCGCCGGCGTTTTCAGGAACAGGGTCTGCGCGGTGCCGAGGCGCAGGATGTTGCGGATGGCGCTGGCGCGCGCCGGCAGCGGCTTTTCCAGGCACTGGGCCAGCACATGGTCGATCTGGCCGAGATGCCGCAAGGTGCAGATGACCAGCGCGCGCACGAATTGCCGGTCGCGATTGACCAGCCGCTCCAGGTCCGGATGCTCGTTCAGCGCCTCGTCCAGCGGCTTGCGGCGCTTGAGGACAGATTCCAGCAGCTCGATCGCCACCGCGCGCGCGGACAGAACAATGCTGCCGGATTCGGCCGGCTTTTCTGGTCGAGGGTCGGCGGGCGTGCTCATGGCCCGCCTTATGCCTGATGATCTCGGCGGGGCCAAGTCCCCCTCCCCCGTGCGGGGGAGGGGGTGGAGAAGGGGATCAGCTTCCCTTCTTGACGTTCTGGAACGAGAACAGCCCGAGCGGGCCCTGGACGAAGCCCTCGATCTTCTTGCTGCAGACGTTGCGGAACGGGCTGTAGTAGAGGTCGATCAAGCTAACCTCGTTGCGCGCGATCCGCTGCAGGTCATAGTACATCTGCTGGCGCTTGGCGGGGTCGGTTTCCACCCGCGCTTTCGCGACCAGGTCCTTCACCTCGTCGTTCTTGTAGTTGGTCCAGAAGTTGTTGTTGGAATCGTGGCCGAGGGCGAAGGTGATCTTCTCATCCGGGTCGATGATGTCGTTGGTCCAATACACCTCGCCGAGGTCGTAATTGCCCTCGACCAGGGTCGTGACAAACTGGCTGGCGTCCACCTTGTTGATGTTGACGGTGACGCCGATTGCAGCGAGCTGCTGCTGGACCAGCACCGCGGTCTGCTCGTTGACCTCGTCGCCTGCCTGGACCACGTAGTTGAGGGTGAGGTCCTTCACCCCGGCCTTTTCGAGCAGCTTCTTGGCCGCTTCGGGATCGTACGCGTGGGTCGGGTTGTCGGGATTGTGGTACAGTCCGCCCTTCGGAATGATCGAGTTCGAGACCGTGCCCGCGCCGAAGGTGATGGTGTCGACCAGCGCCTGCTTGTCGA
>Ga0111539_10001912_pt1 | contig 27739 bp, 27 predicted proteins | sample RhiMethybrSRZTD1_FD_79667 | JGI IMG/M metagenome (GOLD analysis project Ga0111539, IMG submission 79667) | Populus rhizosphere microbial communities from Tennessee, USA - Rhizosphere MetaG P. TD hybrid SRZTD1 (version 2) (version 2) | ecosystem: Host-associated > Plants > Roots > Rhizosphere >...
GCTGCGATGTCGACCGCCTGGAAGTCCTCTTTGTGTAGCCGGGCGACCGGCGCCTGGCCCGTGATGCACAGGATCGGGATTGAATCGCCTGACGCGGAGTACAGGCCGGTGACCATGTCAGTGCCAGCTGGCCCGGACGTACCGAGACAGACGCCAATATTGCCTGCTTTGGTCCTGGTGTAACCCTCAGCCATGTGCGACGCGCCCTCGACGTGACGCGCGAGCACATGCTCGATGCTGCCATTGCTCTTGATTGCCGCATACAAAGGATTGATGGCGGCACCGGGAACCCCGAAGGCGTGTTTTACACCTTCGCGCTGCATAATCGCGACCGCTGCGTCGGCAGCCCTCATTCGAGCCATTTCGATCCTCCTGTCAGGCCAGCGGACGGCGTGCCATGTCGCTACGTCGGTCGGGCCGAATCGTGCGAGTCAGCCGGGGCGACCCGACAGCTCTCGAACCAGCTTGAGCAAGCCGGAGTGGTCTAGGCCGCCGTCGCCCCGTGCGACCATTGCGCCGACCAGTTGGCTGACGACTGCACCGAGCGGGATAGCCACACCGGCCTCTCGGGCCGCGCTCTGCACGATGCCTAGATCTTTGTGATGCAGTTGCAGCCGGAAGCCGGGGCTGAATTCACCGGCCAGCATCGACGCGCCCTTCCGGGCCAGCACGGTGCTCCCAGCGAGGCCACCGCCGAGCACCTCCAGTGCAGCCTCCATATCGACGCCGTACGCCTCGAGGAACACGATCGCTTCCGCCACCAGCTCGATGTTGCCCGCGACGATCAGCTGGTTGGCGGCCTTGACGGTTTGCCCAGCACCCGCCGGGCCGACGTGGACGATCGTCTTCCCGACGGCCTCCAGCACGGGCTTGGCGGTCTCGAAGTCAGCCGGCTCGCCGCCGACCATGATCGACAGGCTGGCCTCGATTGCCCCAGCCTCGCCTCCGCTGACCGGCGCGTCCAGCACCCGCAGCCCGCGCTGCCGGCCGAGCTCCGCGACCCGCGCCGACACGTCCGGCCTGATCGAGCTCATGTCGATGTAGAGCGCGCCCTCTTTGGCGTTGGCGAAGATCCCGTTCTCCCCGGTAGTCACGGCCTCGACGTCAGGGGAGTCGGGCACCATCGTGATGGCGATATCTGCATCCCGTACGGCGCCAGCCACGTCGTCGGCACCACGCCCGCCGACGCCGATCAGTGCGTCGACCGGGGGGCGGGTGAGGTTGTAGCCAGTGACGTCGAAGCCGGCCTTGACAAGGTGCGCCGCCATCGGACCGCCCATGATTCCCAAGCCGATGAAGCCGATTGTTGTCATCTGTACACCTCTCGCTGTAGGTCAAAGTGGTCGAGGCAGCCTCAGCCAGTGGCAGATCGCCGTTCTGGCGGCAGCCATCCGAATGAGTCGACGCTCTTCCCGCTGGGCTTGTACTCCAGGCCCACCCAGCCGTCGTAGCCGGCGGCCGCGAGGCGGCTGAGGTAGTAGTCGATGTCGAGGGTTCCGGTGCCCGGCTCATTGCGGCCGGGAGCGTCTGCGATCTGCACGTGACCGATCCGGCCAGCGCTGGCATCGACGGCGGCCTCCACGTCGTCGCCGTTGACCGCCAGGTGATAGACGTCGAACAACAACCGCAGATTGTCCACACCGTCAGCCGAGGCCCGGTCGATCACCTTCAGCGCGTCGGCAGCAGTGAGTAAGGGGTAACGAGGCGCCCCGCTGACAGGTTCCACCAGCACTACGGCACCTATACGCTGCGCGGACTTGGCGGCGAGCACGAGGTTCTCCGCCGCGAGGTCGTCTTGTTCTTCGGGTGTGCTGTCGTCCACTCTGTTGCCGTAAAGCGCGTTGAAGGCCCGGCACCCCAACCGCTCTCCCAGGGCCACGGTGATGTCGATGTTGTCTTTGAACTCTCCGCTACGGGCCGGCCAGGACACCAGACCACGGTCTCCTCCCCCCATATCGCCGGCGAAGAAGTTGAGGCCGACGAGTTGCACGTCGGCGCTGGTAACGGCAGCAACGAACTCCTCGACGTCGGCATCGGAAGGGACGGCGACCGGCCATGGCCACCAGAACTCCACCGCGTCGAAGCCTGCCTGCTTGGCGGCCTGCGGACGTTCAAGCAGGGGCAGCTCGGTGAACAAGATCGAAAGGTTGACGTCGTATGGCAGATCGCACCGCCTGGGCTCCGATTCCGTAATCCGGAATGCGAGTTGCAACAAGGAGAACTCTAGGCTCGCCCGCTCGGAGCGTCAACGGCGGTCGGATCGCGCGTCAGTCCACCATCGCGTAGGCCGGCAGGGTCAGGAAGTCAGCAAAGTCGTCGGCCAGGGCCACTTGTTCGAATAGCTGTCGCGCGTCATCGAATCTGCTGGAGCCGTATGCCTGATCACCAATCTCTGCGCGGATCGCCGCCAGCTCCTCATCAAGGATCCGCCGGACCAACTCGGCCGTCACCGTCTCTCCCGTGTCGAGGCGGACACCGTTGTGCACCCACTGCCAGACCTGGGAGCGGGAGATCTCAGCGGTGGCGGCATCCTCCATCAGATTGTGAATGCCAACTGCGCCATTCCCGCCAAGCCATGCCTCGAGGTATCGCAGGCCCACATCGACGTTATTGCGCAATCCGGCCTCCGTTTGCATTCCTGGCACGGCCGATACATCCAGCAGCTGCGCAGCAGTGACCTGGACGTCATCCCGCCGGACATCAAGCTGATTGGGACGGTCACCGAGGTATTTGTCGAAGACCTCCTGGCAGATAGGCACGAGATCGGGATGAGCGACCCAGGAGCCGTCGAACCCATCGCTGGCCTCACGCTCCTTGTCCTCGCGCACCTTAGCCAAGGCGCGCTGGTTGACCTCTGCGTCTCGTCGGCTCGGAATGAATGCCGCCATGCCGCCAATCGCGAATGCCCCGCGGCGGTGACAGGTGGATACGAGGAGATCGGTATAAGCCCGCATCATCGACGCAGTCATCGTGACTGCCGAACGATCCGGGAGAACGAAATCAGGACCTGCATCCCGGAACGTTTTGATCATGCTGAACAGGTAGTCCCAGCGGCCGGCGTTGAGCCCGGACGCGTGGTCTCGCAGCTCGAAAAGGATCTCCTCCATCTCGAACGCGGCGGGGATCGTCTCGATGAGCACGGTGGCGCGAATGGTTCCCTCCGGGATGCCGAGGAACTCTTGGGCGTACCGGAACACGTCGTTCCACAGCCGTACCTCGAGGTGGCTTTCGGTTTTCGGCAGGTAGAAGTACGGACCGCTTCCGCGATCCAGCAACTCCCGAGCGTTGTGAAAGAAGTACAGGCCGAAGTCCACGAAGGCGCCCACCGTCGGCTTGTTGTCCACGAGGACGTGCCGTTCCTCCAGGTGCCAGCCACGTGGGCGTACGACGATCGTCGCGAGACGCCCCTCATTGAGGCGGTAGGGCTTGCCCTCTGGGGACTCGTAAGTCAGTCGCCGACGCACCGCATCGGCAAGTGCCACCTGGCTGGATATGACGTTCGTCCAATGAGGGGTGTTCGCATCTTCGAGGTCGGCCAACCAGACGCGCGCTCCTGAATTCAGCGCGTTGATCGCCATTTTCGGCTCGGGCGGTCCGGTGATCTCGACTCGTCGATCAACAAGATCGGCCGGTGCCTGAGCCACAGCCCATTCCGACGTGCGTACTTCCCGTGTCTCGGGTAGGAAGCCCATCCCCCCAGCCCGGGAGATCTCATCTCGGCGGACACGCCGTCGGCGAAGTAGCTCATCGCGCCGCTCGCCGAAGCGCCGCTGCAACTCCTGCACGAACGCCAAGGCGTCCGGCGTCAGAATCTCATCGCCACGCTCATCGACGCGGCCAACGACCTGGATGTCGGATGCATCGTTGTCCACGTTCGGCCTCACTTACCTGACGGCTCCGGCCGCAATCGCGGGCCCTGATTGCCTTTTGAGAGAGGGTCTGGACCAGAGCGGCCAACGGACTAGCGGACGCTGCTGGAACGACTAAAATCGGCTTACAGCGACTGGCGAAAACGGATGTTACATTCTGTATGGCGGAATAGCAAGGTCCCGTTAGTCAACCAACAGGCGCATGGCGGAAAGTGAAGTGCGTGTGGCGCGGACCGGCAAGGGTGAGGCCGAAGACGACACCGGCGGAGGCGTACAGTCGGTCGAACGCGCCTTTGAGATCCTCGAGGTGATCGCCAAGCATGGCGGGGAACTGTCACTGTCTGAGATTGCCGAGGGCACGCACATGCCGGCGGCGTCGATTCATCGACTCATTCGCACGCTGGTGACTCTCGGATACGTACGTCAGGAACCGTCACGCCGATACGGTTTGGCGGTTGGGCTGATCCGGCTGGGAGATGGTGCCGCCAAACGGCTGGGGACGTGGGCCCGGCCAGTACTCGCCGGGTTGGTCGAGAAGATCGGTGAGACAGCCAACCTCGCGATCCTGGAAGGCTCACACGCACTTTATGTCGCTCAGGCGCCGGGCCGGCACTCGATGCGCATGTTCACCGACGTAGGAGCCCGGGTCCATCTTCACTCCACAGGCGTGGGTAAGGCACTACTGGCTCAGTTGACCGACGACGAGGCAACTAAAATCTTGGAACTGGCCGGTATGCCGGCCCTGACAGATCACACGATTACCGATCCGAACGTGCTTCAACACGATCTAGCGGTGACTCGGGCACGGGGCTACGCCATTGATGAGGGAGAGCAGGAGACTGGCGTGTCATGTGTCGCGGTGCCAGTTCCGGGAGCACCCGTCCTGACAGCGATCTCGTTCTCCGCTCCCGCTCCCCGCTTGACGCCTGACATCATCCGGCGCGCAGCGCCCGCGCTGCTTGAGGCCGCTGAAACGCTGACTGCCCGGTTGACTGCCGAACGGGCTGTCACCAACTGATTGTCACCAACTGATTGTTGGCTTGCAGCCGATCGCCAGGCGCCGACTCTGAGCACGCCAGGTTGGATATGGGACGCAAGCAGAAACCGACTGCGCTCCGATCTCGCGCACGAGCACCTCGGTCTTGACGCCCCACAGCATGTCGGCCTAGGTTACTCCGCATAGCGGAACAATAATTCTGCTAAGCGTTGATCGTCTTGAGGTCGCTCATGGCCCCAGGCGCGCCATGAGTGCGTCCAGATCCGTGAACGAGCCGAGATGACTAACAACTGGCTCATCTAACCCGGCTGCGACTGGAGAGGTTGCTGCCAGCATGACTTTGTCCACTCATGTGCTGGACGCCACCAGCGGGCGCCCGGCTCCCAACGTGGCTCTGACGCTGCACCGCCGGGCCGAGACTGGGACGTGGGAACCGGTCGGCGAGGGTGTTACCGACGACGACGGACGGTGCCGCACCTTGGCTGCGGATGGCCTGCGGGCCGCCATCTATCGGCTGGACTTCGATACCGGAGCCTACTTTGTGGCAACCGGGCAGAAGGGGTTCTACCCCGAAGTGTCCATCGTCTTCGAGGTGACCGAGCCCACGCGACACCATCACGTGCCGCTGCTCTTGTCTCCGTTCGCCTATTCCACCTACCGAGGGAGTTAACAATGGGTGTCAAGCTTGGCTACAACCAGTACGGCAAGGCCGAGAATCGGGTCGTTCGGGTGTTCCGCGACTCAGATCCGCATGAGATTGTCGACTACAACGTCAGCGTCGCGCTCTCCGGCGGGCAAGAAGCCCCGCACCTCACCGGCGACAACGCACCAACGTTGCCGACCGACACACAGAAGAACACTGTGTACGCCTTCGCGGCCGAGGATGATGTGGTGGCCCAGCCGGAGTCGTTCGGCGTTCGCCTAGCCCGCCACTTCGTTGACAACACAGAGCCGATCACCTTCTCCCGAGTGGGGCTCGAAATGTACCCGTGGACGCGGCTGGACAACCCGCACGCCTTCGTCCGCGAGGGCCGTTACGTCCGCACGGCGACCGTCACCTACGACGGCACGACCACATGGGTCGTTTCGGGGATCAAAGACCTGATCATTCTCAAGTCGACTGATTCGGAGTTCTGGGGCTACATCGAGGACAGATACACCACCCTGCAACCGACACGCGACCGGATCATGGCCACATCCCTCGAGGCCCAATGGCTGCACGACGGCACCGACGTTGACTGGGGGAAGTCCTACGACACGGCGTTGCAGGCGATGCTGGACAGCTTTGCCGGGCATCACAGTCTGGCATTACAGCACACGCTGTACGAGATGGGGGCAGCGGTGATCAATGGTCAGCCCGGGATCGCCGAAATCCGCTTCTCCGCGCCGAACAAGCATCACTTCATCTACGATCTCGCCCGGTTCGATATCGAGAACAACAACGAAGTGTTCCACGCTGACGACCGCCCTTACGGCCTGATCGAGGCGACGGTCCGTCGCGACGACGGCGGAGATCCCGGCCTGGCCTTCGATCCTGGTCAGGGCTGGTAAGGAAGGCAACGTCACAGGGGCCAGTCATCCATGACCCAGCAGCCATTCGAGCACGTTTCGTTCGACAGGCCCGACGCTGTGCGGGAGGGGGAGAATTGGCGGCTCGACCTTGTCGATCTTGCTGGCGGCGCCCAGGTTGGGCGATTGACGATCCAGCCCGGCTTTCGATGGACCGAGCACGTCCGGCCAGTTGTCGGCACTGAACTCTGCATGGCACCGCATCGGCAATATCACCTCAGCGGGCGGATCCACATTGTCATGGAGGACGGCACCGAGACTGAAGCGGGTCCTGGTGAAATTACCTCCTTACCTCCGGGCCACGATGCCTGGGTGGTCGGCGATGAACCCGCTGTCACGATTGACTGGCAAGGCGCGTCTGTCCGGGGGCGGCCGTTATAGCGCCTGTCGATCCAGCTCCCCACCCATCCTCAAGATTCGAGGGGCCTCTTCCTAGACAACTTCGAGGCGCCCCCGGCGGTCGACCGGTGCAGGGGTAGTCGCTGCCGCCGCAAAATGCCTCTCCAGGTCGCGCCATCGGTCTTCGTCACGGTGGAAAAGGCAGGATGGGCGTCGTGACACTGCCAAGCGTGCCCGCAATAGGCCGGACGCGTTTTGGCCTTGAGGTCGTGATCGTGCTCGGCCTGTCCCTTGGCCAGTCCGCCGTCTACTCGGTGCTCCGAATCATCGAGCGACTGACACGCAACGTGCCGTTAGCCCAGCAAACCTCCACTCTGAACGCCTCCGTTACACCGGATCGGCCCTGGCTCGACCTTACGTACCAGCTGGTCGGCATCGCCTTTGGGCTGATGCCTGTGTTATTGGCGCTCTACCTGCTCAACCTCACCGATCCTCCGGCTGGCCGAACGATCGGCTTCGACCTGACCCGGCCGCGATTCGATCTTGGCTTCGGTGCATTGATAGCGCTAGCGATCGGCATTCCGGGTCTCGGCCTGTATGCGCTGGCACGCGCCATTGGGATCAATACCGATGTGCAAGCCTCCGGGCTCACTGACAACTGGTGGACCATACCTGTGTTGATCTTGTCTGCCGCCGAGAACGCTGTCTTGGAAGAAGTCGTGATGATCGGGTACCTGTTCACCCGATTACGGCAGCTCGGCTGGAACGTATTTGCGATCATTGCGCTCAGCGCAGTCATCCGCGGCTCGTATCACCTCTACCAAGGCATCGGCGGTTTCATCGGCAACCTGATCATGGGCGTGATCTTCGGCCTGATCTACGTGCGCTGGAGACGTGTCGGTCCTCTGATCGTCGCTCACACCTTGCTGGACATCACCGCCTTCGTGGGGTACGCACTCGTCGCACCTCACGTCAGCTGGCTCTGAGGCCGTCAGCTCTTGGTAACCAGGCTCCGCATGAAGAACTTCAGATTCGAGGGCCTCTCGGCGAGGCGTCGTACCAGGTAGCCGTACCAGTCCGTGCCATAAGGGACATAGACACGTACGGCGTGCCCGAGGCCGACAAGGCGCTGCTGCTCGGTCGGCCGGATGCCGTACAACATCTGGAATTCGAAGTCTCTCGGTCGACGTCCATAGTCATTCGCCAACTTGAGACCAATCTCGATCAAGGTCGGGTCGTGAGTGGCCAGCATCGGGAAGCCGCCGCCGGCCATCAAGATCTTCATGCAGCGTACGTAGGACTTGTCGATCTGGCGACGATCTTGGAATGCCACACTCTCGGGCTCCGCGTACGCGCCTTTGCAGAGTCGCACCCTCGATCCAGTCTCAGCTAGATCGCGACAGTCGAGCTCGGTCCGGTACAGGTACGCCTGCAACACGGCGCCGGTGTTCGGGTACTCCTTGCGCAACGTGCGCAAGATCTCCAGCGTCGAGTCCGTGATGGTGTGATCTTCCATGTCGAGGGTGACTGCAGTATCGGCCATCCTGGCCGCCCGGCAGATCAGCTCGGCATTCTCCAATGCGATTTGCGGGCCGTCTCGAAGATGGAGGCCCAAGGCGCTGACCTTGATCGAAACCTCGGCAGATTGGCTGAAGCCGGCCTCCCGGAGCTTGGTGAGCAGATCAAGATAGGCAACCACAACGGCATCCGCCTGCGCTGGGTCAGTGGTGTCCTCCCCCAGGAAATCGATGGTGGCGAGGAGGCCCGCTCCGACGAGACGGCGCGTGACGGCTACCGCGTTCGCGGAGGTCTCGCCGGCGATGAAGCGCTCAACAACCCCGCCAGTTACTGGCGCCGCAGTCACCAGGTTCTTGATCTTGTGGCTGCGGGATACTCGAAGCAGGGCGCTACGCAGCATTTGCTTCCTCCCTTCGCGGAGGCGTCGTGATTGACGTGCACCATCTGCTAACTGCCCCGACTCTAGCCTTGAGTTCATGAGCATCGATCACACGGTCGTGCTGCTGCCCGGCGCGGCCGAGACTAGCGCTCGGGTGGCAGTGCGGAAAACGGCGCTGGAGAAGGTTGCGCCGGTGATCACTCCGGACATCCGCATCAGTGACACCACGCCCGTGATCTTGGAGGATCCAGCCCTCGCTGTGCTTGCTGCGATAGCCGATGCCGGCGGCCAACGGGTCGTGCTCGTTGGCCATGGCTGGGGAACCATGGTGGCACTCCAGATCGCCGCCAGTCACGCCGAGCGGGTGGCCGGGCTCATGCTGAGCACCAACGCCCGCCTCGAGACCATTGCACTGCGATCCATCCTCTACGGCGTGCTGGGCCTGCTCCCCGCAAGCCTCGTACAGCAGCTCGGCGGCACACCAGCAGATGTCGCGGGCCTTCTGGATCAGGTACGTCCGGTGGATTTCAAGCCGCTTGCCGATCGGGTGCCCGCGCCCGCCCTCGTTATTGTCGGTGAGCGAGATGTCGCCAACCGCGGCCCGAGCACTGCCCTGGCCAGATCACTGCCACTCGGCAATCTGCGCGTCGTGCCGAGAGCGGGGCCGGGCTGGCAAGCTCAGTACCCGCATCTCGTTGCGGAGCTACTTGTCGACTTCTTGTCCAGCTCGAGCTAGCGGCGCCGTTCGGGCGAGCATCGGCCGAGTGATCGGCTGATTACCACCAGCCCTGCTTGCGAGTCCATCGCAGCAAGATCAGTGATATGACGAGCATGATCAACAGCAAGATCGTGAGCGCCACCCAGTGCGTGGATTGGTTGACGATGACATTCATGCCCAGAACCGAGGACAGGGATGTGATCGGCAGCGTGATCGCCGCGATGACGGCCAGCCGCTCCGCAGCAATCGTCATCTTGGTATCGGTCCGCGCCCGATAGAACTCGGTAACGCCCATCAAGAAGCGCAGTTGCGACTCGCTGATGTGGGCGACCGTCTCGTACTGGTCGAGCACGTCCTTCATCAGTTCCAGGCCCTCGGGTGGTGCAAACCTGGTCAGCTTGATCGCCCGACGATAGATCTCGCTGGCCTGCTCAGCCATGGTCTTGATCGCCAATAGCTCATGCCGAGCCGCGAAGAGCTGGCTCAGAAACTTCTGCGGATCCTCATCAGCATCCGCCATCACGCGTTGCTCCATCAGGCCGACCTCGCGTGCGATCTCGGCGACCATCTCAGCTTCCCGGCGGGCGATCGAGGAAACGATCGCGTAGGTGAGACCGAACGGCGAGGTAGGGTGCAGCCGGCCGCTCTTCGTCCGTGCCGCTACCGCCTCGGTCTCACGCAACGCCGCCTCCAACGGAACCTTGGGACTGATGGGGCCATGCACAGTGACCAGGAAGTCTGCGCCAATGAACTGATCCAGCTCGAGATAGTGCACATGGCCCGCTGCGCCGATCTCGGGTGCATGCACGACGATGAACACGTGGTCCGGATAGACATGCAGTCGGGGCACGTGGTTCCGGTCCTTGCTCTTGGCGATGGCTATCGGATGAAAGCGAAACTCCTTCGTCAAGATCGTCTCGGCATCGTCACTCCACTCCGGAATATCGAGCCACAGGAACCCATCGGCGCGCTTCCGCAGGGCCTGTAGTTCAGTCAGGTCGCACTCGCCCACGCCTGTGGAGTCGATCCAGCGCAGCTTCATCGCCAGTCTCCCTTCCACGTTCTCTATACATCCCACCAGCGATCGCGGCAGTCTCAATGGCTATCTGTGCTGAAGTGCCGGCACAGAGGGGTCAGTCACGTGACCGAGCGTTCATGCTGATGGCATGCGCGACTATCTGAAGTGGCACGACGCCTACGACGACCCCACATCAGATCTCTCCTGGCGGCTAGGCCAGGTTCAGGCGTACATCCGCGCAACGCTGGACCAGATCCGAGGGCAGGCCAAAGTGCTGAGCCTTTGCGCAGGCGATGGTCGTGACGTATTGCAGGTACTGGCCGAACGAGACGACTCATCGCGGATCAAGACCACGCTGATCGAGCTGCATCCGGTTCTGGCGCGACGAGCGCGCGAGTTCGCGGCGACCGCAGAGCTGGCGGAGGTGACCGTGCGAACTGTCGACGCCGGCGACACCGCAGCGTACGCCGACGCAGTCCCGGCGGACCTGGTGATCATGATCGGCATCTTCGGCAACATCAGCACCGAGGATCTGCGGCGTACGATCATGACGGCACCGCAGCTGTGCCGACCCGGTGCGGTCATGCTGTGGTCGCGAGGCACCAGCGGCAGCGAGGCAAATAGCTTGGTCCGTGGCTGGCTGACCGACGCTGGCTTCGTGGAGCTGGACTACCGCGAATTCGATCAAGCTGAGGGTGAGCGGGCAGCGCTCGGCTCAGCCCGATACGTCGGTCCACCTCAGCCACTGATCACCGGAAGGCAGATGTTCACATTCCTGGCATGAGTTCGTGGCAAATCCGAGTGATCGACGGACCAGTGGTCACGCACCTGCGCTATCGCATCGATGGTCCTGGGATCACGTCGCTGTTAGCTGCTACGAGGGAGGCGGCTCCAATGGGCGCCAGGAGGACTGGGGACGACAACGGCGTACCGACCACCGTCGTGGTCAGGTCGCGCTGAGTCACTCCATGCAGCATGCGGGGTAGGATCCGCCACCGCGCGAAGGCGGCGCGATTGTGCTCCATGGTCCGGCCGTCGCCCGCCCCACCAGCGACGTAGGCCCACGCCGTCGGTGACATCAGCTTCTTCGCGCGTCGCTCAAGATTGGCGGCGTCAGTGGGAATCGAAGGGGTTCGACCGAGGGCCCCGGCTCGATAGATCGCGGCCTGACGCGCCCGGCCCGGCCCGATATGAGGTGGACGGTTGCCTGGTGATGCCATCGTGCTCTCACTCCCGCGCAGTAGTCATAGACACAGTTTCGATGGTTCGGAGGCAGCAATTCACCCGACAATCCCTGAGCCGGCCGGGCTCATCTTTCAGATACGTTTCTCCGCACAAGGCCAAGAATGAGCGGCCAGATCCGCGATTTGGACCACATCCGTGGCCTTGTGCGGAGAAACGACCCGTGCGGTTCGCGCCACGGCTCCACGCCGCCTTGGCGCGTCCGACCGCGTCTCAGAGCGCGCTAGCGACTCCGGCGGCGTCCACCGCGTACGAGGGCTGGATGGGGGCTGCCAGGTGCAGCCGTGCAAAAGCCAGCGATTCGGCGAGGTCGGCTTCGCGCTGCGCCCTCGTGCCGCTCTTGCGCGAATTGACCTCGAGTATGACGTGCCCTGCGAAGTTCCGCTCGGCCAGATACTGCAATACCCGCCCAACCTGCTGGTCGCCGCGGCCAGGCACCAGATGCTCGTCCTTGACCGACCCCGAACCATCGGTGAGATGCACGTGCCGCAGCCGGGATCCCCAAGTACGCACAAGATCAATCGACTGTTGGTTGGCGGTGGAGGCATGGGAGAAATCCAGCGTCAGATCGTCGTAGTCGAGGTCGGTGGGATCCCAACCGGGCACGTACGCCTTCAGCTCGCCGCCCGGCGTGCGCCAGGGATACATGTTCTCGACGGAGAACAGAATTCCGGTACTCTCCGCCAGCCGCCGGACCCCCTCCACGAAGCCCCGCGCGTATTCACGCTGCCAGCGGAACGGCGGATGGACCACGACGACATCGGCGTTCAGTCGCTGCGCCGCCTCCGCCGATCGCTCCAGCTTTGCCCACGGATCGGTTCCCCACACCCGCTGCGTGATCAACAGGCATGGCGAGTGAATCGCGAGTACGGGCACCCCGTGGTAGTCCCGGAGCTTTTCAACGGCGTCGATGTCTGCTGCGACGGGATCAATGCCCACCATGATCTCCACCCCGTCGTAGCCCAGACGCCGTGCGAGTTCGAATGCACTCGAGGTGCTCTCCGGATAGACAGATGAGGTGGAGAGTCCAACCCGGGCCGGCGGAATCTTGATCAGCTGGCCTTCGGAGTTCACCCGCACCGGGCCCGCTCCCCGTCCCGTCGCGGGTGGAGGGTCTTCTGCGGGCACGCGCCAAGCCTAGACCTCAGCGCGACGGGCATACACTGTCGCGCGTGCCAGAAGTGTTGATCGGCTTCCCCCGCGCCTTCGTGGAATTCCCCGATCCCGCTGACAAAACTCAGGTGTTTCGGTGCGACCTCACCTGGCTCACCTCTCGTTGGGCCTGCATCTACGGCAGGGGCTGCCAGGGTATCTACGCGAATCGGCCGCACGACGGCTGCTGCACCCTCGGTGCGCATTTCGCCGATGCCGAGGATGAAAAGCGGGTCGGCAAGGCGGTCAGGCAGCTGAAAGCTAGTCAGTGGCAATACAAGAAGGACGGACGGGTTGGCGGCTGGGCTGAGAAGGAGCGCCCTGATCACCTTGCCGAGGGGGAGCTACCCGGCAGGAAGACACGGGTGATCGACGGTGCCTGTATCTTTCTCAACCGCCCGGGGTTTCCCGCAGGTCAGGGCTGTGCACTGCACCTTCTCGCCCTCAGTCAGGGTCGCGACTTCTTGGAAACCAAGCCGGACGTGTGCTGGCAGTTGCCCATCCGCCGGCAGTTCCGGACGGTGACCCGGACCGATGACACCAGCTACACCGAGATCAGCATCGGCGAGTACGGGCGTGACGGCTGGGGCCCCGGTGGCGCGGATCTCGACTGGTACTGCTCGTCCAACACCGAGGCACATCACGGCGTACGCCCGGTCTATCTGGAGAATCGCGCTGAGCTCATTGCGCTGATGGGAACTGCCGCATACCAGGTACTGGTGAAGATGTGTGAGGATTTCGAGTCCCGACGCGGCACAGCCATGCGACATCCCGCGGACCCGAAGTGTTAGCACCGAGCCGTCGCGGATGGTGAAGCGGGCCCCCTGCTTCGCGTGGAACACCCCCGGCAACAATGTGGGCATGCACTTGGATCACTTGTCGTTTGCGGCCGGCCCGGAAGGTCTGGAAGCCACGGCACAGCGACTCGGAGCGCAGCTGGGGGTGACCTTTCTCGACGGTGGATTCCATCCGCGCTTCGGCACCCGCAACCGGATCTTGCCGATGACAGCCGGAAACTATGTCGAGGTAGTCGGTGTCCTGGATCATCCGGCTGCCGACAAAGCCCCATTTGGTCAGGCGGTCCGGGCGCGGTCGGCGCAAGGTGGTGGCTGGCTCGGCTGGGTGATTGCAGTTGATGATCTTGCTCCGTTCGAACAGCGGATCGGCCGCCCAGCGATCGAGGGTCATCGTCACCTGCCAGACGGAACGGTGCTGACCTGGCATCAGCTGGGTGTCAAGGACCTTCAGGTCGATCCCCAGCTGCCGTTCTTTGTGAAGTGGGCGGGCGACGCGATCCATCCATCTGCCGGCGGTCGCCAGGTCGAGCTTCTCAAGATCGAAATCGCCGGCGATCCAGCCCGCGTTGATCAATGGCTGGGCGGAAGCAGCAAAGAGATCTTGGCAGATGTCGACATCGACTGGTGTCCGCCGGGTAACCGGGCAGGACTGGCGGCCGCGATCTTCAGTACACCGCGCGGTGAGGTCCGGATTTGATCAAGCTCCGGTCTGCTATTGCGGGACTGCCGACCTACTCTGCCGGGAAGCCTGCCCCAAAGATGAATCAAGGGCCCTCGTTCAAGCTGTCTAGTAACGAGAACCCCTTTCCACCACTTCCTGGCGTGATCGAAGCCACCGCGGCGGGAGTAGCCCGGATGAACCGCTACCCCGATATTGCAAACACTGAGCTGACCCACGCAATGAGTAGCCGACTCGGTGTGCCTGGCGAACAACTCGCGTTCGCCACCGGCTCTGTGGCGGTGCTCTACCACCTGCTGCAGGCCACGTGTGAGGCCGGCGACGAGGTGATCTATGCGTGGCGCAGCTTCGAGGCCTATCCGATCGCTGTACCGGTGACGGGTGCGACGCCGGTGCCGGTTCCGCTGGGTCCGGGTGCTGTTCATGATCTCGACGCGATGCAGCGGGCGGTCACGTCAGCTACCAAAGCGATCATGCTCTGTACGCCGAACAACCCGACAGGCCCGGCGCTACAGCATGAGCAGGTGATCGACTTCATCGACTCGATTCCCGATCACATCATGATCGTTCTCGATGAGGCGTACGTGGAGTTCGTCACCGATCCGAAAGCTCTGCGAGGCCTGGATGCCATGGCCGATCGGTCGAATGTGGTCGTGCTCCGGAGCTTCTCCAAGGCGTACGGGCTTGCGGGCTTCCGAGTCGGTTATTGCGTGGCAGATGCTGATCTTGCTGCCGCGGCGCGGGCAGTGTCGCTGCCGTTCGGGGTCTCCATCGCCGCGCAGGCGGCGGTGCTGGCCTCACTGGAGGCTGAGCCGCTGTTGCTTGACCGCGTCGTTGAGCTCGTCAAAGCACGCGACGCACTGACCGTCGGCTTGCGCGACCTTGGCTTCGACATCCCAGATGCTCAAGGCAACTTCGTGTGGCTGCCCGGAGGCGAACACACGCAGGCGTACGCCGCGTCCTTCGCCCGCGCCGGCGTGATGGTGCGGGCGTACGCGTCCGGCGGTGACTGGGACGGTCTCCGAATTACGATCGGTGAGCCGGTTGCCAATGCGCGAGTCCTCGAGGTGGCGGCAGCGCTGCCTCGGTCAGCCGGCAGCTAGCGGCTCAGCCGATGATCGAAACATCGCGAGCACGAGGTGGTCGCCTGCGTGCCCAAATGGTCATCCCGATCACGCCAGCGCCTGTCAGGACCAAGGTAAGCGCGGTGCCGACGCCGAGGTAATGCGGCACTCCTGTGGCCGACCGGTCGAGGAGGGCGAAGAGGATGAACTCCGCCGATTGATGCATAGTGCCAAACGCGGTAACTCCGAAGAGCAGGACCACTAGCCGCCGCGTGATGACAAGGTTCACCGCTCCCCGACTCATGGTCGCATAGACCAGGAATCCGATAGCCACGAACTCCGAGATGGTGCCAACCGTGATCCAGGCGCCACCATGGGCGACCCAACCCGCCACCGACGACACGCCGTACCAGCCGGCAATGCTCATGATCACCAACGGAACGGCGACAGCAGCGCCGAAGATCTTGTTGCCGCGAGACAGTGACGACAAGATCAAGAAGACGATCCACGCAGTGGTTGCGAGCGTCAGTCCCAACGCAGCCAATGCGGCAGACCACGGCACCCGCAATGCCATCGTGTCAGCCTGGATCGGCAACATGTTCATGGTCGCGCGTAGCGTCACGCAGGCCTGAGATGGCGGATCAGCATTACACAGCGACCATTGGCGCAGAACTGAGAATGCCGTGGCGATGCCCGCGACGATCAGCAACCCTGCAGCGCTGAACCAGCTCGCCTCCTCCGATGTTGCCCGCCGCACATCGCTCGCAGGCTCAGTGGTCATGCTGCTCCCAGGGACGAATGATGCTCCGGTCAGAGTAGCCGAGCGCGCACGCACTCTGGGCCTCTTGCTCTATGTGCCTGAGCCTGCGCCATATGTCCCCTGAGCTTGTCGAAAGGGCACGACTTGCCGACTCCACGGTCCAGCGCAAATTACTGTCAGAGGCTCGGCCTAACTTCTGCGACATGCCCAAAACGAGCGCCAAGCCCAACCACACCTGCACCCAATGCGGCTGGAGGTCGAGCCGCTGGGTCGGTCGATGTGGGGAGTGTCAGGCGTGGGGCAGCGTCGTCGAGGTGGCGCCGAAGCCGAGTCAGGTCTCGTTGACCGTCCCACTCAGCAAAGCAGTGCCGATCGGCAGCGTGAACGCGAGGCTGGCGACCCATGCCCGCACTGGCGTGGCCGAGCTCGATCGTGTGCTGGGTGACGGTCTCGTTCCGGGAGTGGTCGTGCTGCTTGCCGGAGAGCCCGGCGTTGGAAAGTCCACTCTGTTGCTTGAGGTGGCCGCTTGCTGGGCGCGTCAGGGACATACGACGCTCTATGTCACCGGGGAAGAGTCGGCCGGTCAGGTGAGGCTTCGCGCGGGCCGTACCAATGCCGTCGCCGATCAGCTCTATCTAGCTGCCGAGACCGATCTCGGTACGGTGCTCGGTCATATCGAGGAGGTCGAGCCCTCTCTGATGGTGCTCGACTCTGTTCAGACCATCGGTACGGCCGAGGCTGATGGATCACCCGGTGGCATGACCCAGGTCCGCGAAGTGACCAGCGCTTTGGTCCGGGTTGCCAAGCGGCGTGGCATGGCCGTGATCATCATCGGGCATGTGACCAAGGATGGAAGCGTGGCTGGTCCGCGTCTGCTGGAGCACCTAGTCGACGTCGTACTGGCCTTCGAGGGCGACCGCCATTCCGGCTTCCGCATGGTGCGCGCGATCAAGAACCGCTTCGGTCCGGCAGACGAGGTCGGGTGCTTCGAAATGGTCGACTCCGGAATCGTTGAGGTGCCGGATCCTTCCGGCCTGTTTACGTCACAGCATGATCAGCCGGTGCCAGGCACTGCGGTCACGGTCACCATGGAGGGCCGCAGGCCGCTGCTCGCCGAGATTCAGGCCCTGGTCGTGGAGTCCACGCTGTCGCATCCGCGACGCATCGTGAACGGCGTGGAGTCGGGCCGTCTTGCTATGGTGCTCGCCGTCCTTGACCGACGCTGCGGCGTACGACTGAACGATCGAGATGTCTATGTGTCCACAGTGGGCGGGGCAAAGGTGAGCGATCCCGCGGCCGACCTTGCGATAGCGCTGGCGGTGTCCTCAGCTGCCTGCAACAAGCCGGTGCCGCAGCGCATCGTTGCCTTGGGAGAGGTCGGCCTCGCCGGCGAGTTGCGCCGCGTGCCGGGAACCACCCGACGGCTCAGCGAGGCCGCGCGGCTCGGTTCCGCCGAAGCGGTCATCCCGGCCGAAGCGGGGGATGCGCGAGAGCAGAGCATGACAGTGTTATCCGGCCCTGCATTGTCCGGCCCTGCATTATCCGGCACTGCATTATCCGGCACTGCTCCCACGACCGACACCCGCAGTGCAGACGGTCACGCCGGCATGCTGGTGCATTCGGTGACCACCGTCGAGCAGGCGCTGGCTGCTCTGGCGCTTCGCCAGTGTGATCCAACACCGCGAGACCTAACGTGACACTGGTGCTCCCGCAGCTGCCGCGGTTGATACGGTCGGCCGAGGGAGTGGGTCTGGTCGCAACGGCGCGGCAGGGCCCGCCCCCGTTTGAATCTCTGACGCTGGTGGAGGGAGCAATTGTGGCGTCAGGCCTCGATCGGCATCGCCGATTGCTCGACTACCTCGCGATGATGGCGCCCGGGACTCCGCTCCGGGATGGGTTTGAGCGGATCCTGCGGGGCCGTACCGGAGCCTTGGTCGTGCTTGGTCGGAACAGGATTATTTCTCAGATTTCGACCGGCGGTTTTGCACTCGACGTCACATACACACCAACTGCGTTACGTGAACTCGCGAAGATGGACGGCGCGATCATCTTCGATTGGGAGGACAACCGCATTGTGCGCGCCGGGGTGCAGCTGATGCCCGACGCAAGCACTGACACGGTGGAGACCGGAACCCGGCACCGCACGGCTGACCGGGTGTCGCGCCAGTCCGGGCTGCCAGTCGTCTCGATCTCGGCGTCGATGTCAACGATCGCGTTGTATCTGGATCATCGCCGTCATCTGGTCGAGCCCTCCGACCAGATCTTGACGCGAGCCCATCAGGCACTGCAGACCCTCGAACGGTACCGAGAGCGCCTCTGGGAGGTGACGACCCGGCTGTCGTCACTGGAGGTCCAAGATCAAGTAACAGTCAGAGACTTCGCGCTGGTCGCGCAGCGACTGGAAATGGTGCGGCGGCTCGAGGAGGAGCTGGACACATACGTCGTCGAGCTGGGTAGTGACGGACGTTTGCTGACGCTGCAGCTACATGAGCTTCGCGCCGGCATTGATGATTTGCGTTGCCTGCTGGAGCGGGACTATCGGCCGGGCGCCTCCTCAGTGTTCGGCCTCGTCGGCCTAAAGCATCTGAACACCAACGAGCTGCTCGATCCGCTGACAGTTGCGCGCGCTGCCGGATTCCCGCACAACGTGCACCTGGAAACTCATGTCACAACCCGCGGCTTCCGGCAGATGGCTCAGATCAACCGCTTGCCGTCATATCTCGGAGACCGGCTGATCGAGCACTTCGGCACGCTGCAGGCCCTCTTTGGCGCCAGTGCCACAGATCTCCAGGCGGTCGAGGGAGTGGGCGAGAGTCGCGCGCGAGTGATTCGAGACGGCCTGGTCCGCTTGGCTGAGTCCGCGTACACCGAACGCCTTTCCTAGCTGCGAGCGTCGGCGTCCGCGAGCAGCTCAAATCACAACCGGCCTAACCGACCTTCTTCAAGATCATTCGCAGCTTCACGGGATCGGCGCCATCCAGCTGCGCGGTTGCGGTGTATGTACCGGGGGGCGGCGCCTCCCGTGCTGACCGACAGTCGGGCTTGGAGCGCTTCCCGTTCCAGGTCAGTGACCAGGCGACGGCATGTTCGACACCAAGCTTACGGCTGATCGGCTTGATGTCGGATGGACAATCGTCGGTGCTCCAAATGTGCTTGGAGCCGGAGGTGATCTTCAGCTCGAAGTTCTTCGCAGTCACCTGCGCGATGCAGGTCTGATCCGATCCGTTGATCAACGACAACTGGAAAATCGCGCGCTGTCTGGGGGCCAGGCGCTGTTTGCCTGTGAGGGTCGCGCGCAATTCATCGGCTAGGCAGTCCACCGGACGACTGTGATGTGTCTTCGTTGACGATGCCTTCAGCTTTGGAGTCTCCGTCGTCGCGGTCGCCGAAGCCGATAGGTCCACGAAGGACGGCGTAGGGGTGGCCGCCACATTGGGAGTCGCCGACGTCGGGTTCGAAAACGCCGGGCTCGTCGAAGCCGGGTTGGGAACGGGATACTCAGCTGTCGGAGGCCTCGGCTGAGCGGCCGAACCACTGCTCGTACCACCGATGATCAACACCACGGCGACTGCCAGCACCGTTGCTGCGCCGAGGACCAGAACCCGCCGCGCCCAGTAGGTCCCTGGCGTCTCGGGGCCGACCGGGTGCAGCATGCCGCTCATGGCGCGAGCCTAGGGAGCCTGGCGAGGGCCGGGCCGGAGGCACGCCGCCCCGGGTGTGGAAACGAGCAGGTACTACGGTGCAGGCGTGTCCAATGGCGTAGTGGCCCGACAGCTCCCGAGCGGCCAGGCGCCGAGGATCGTGCGGCTGATCTTGGACTGGTACGCCAGGCACGCCCGCGATCTGCCGTGGCGACGCCCCGCCACAACACCGTGGGCGATCATGGTCAGCGAGTTCATGTTGCAACAGACCCCCGTCGAGCGGGTACGCGATCCATGGCATGCCTGGCTGGAGCGGTGGCCAACGCCCGCGTCCCTAGCGGCCGATCCGCCCGGTGAGGCGGTGCGAGCCTGGGGTCGTCTCGGCTATCCACGACGAGCGCTGCGGCTCCATCAGGCTGCTCAGGTGATCACCAACGACTACGCCGGCATAGTGCCCGAGGATCGCGAGTCACTGCTCAAGCTGCCCGGGGTTGGCTCGTACACAGCAGCGGCAATCGGTAGCTTCGCGTACGGGCACCGGGAGATTGTCCTTGACACCAACGTCCGCCGCGTACTGGCAAGAATCGGGTTCGGCCTGGCCTTTTCCGGTGCTGTGCCACCGAAGCGAGAGCTGGCGCTAGCCGACGAGCTTGCGCCGCGGGATCCGCAGCGCGCCGCTCGTTGGGCCGTCGCCTCGATGGAACTCGGCGCGTTGCTGTGCCGCGCCCGTAATCCGCTTTGTGACGCCTGCCCGGTGCGGATGCTCTGCGCCTGGCGCCAAGCCGGCTATCCAGCCTGGGCCGGGCCGCCGCGACGCGGTCAAACATATCTGCGAACCGACCGGCAGTGCCGAGGTGCATTGCTCGCCGTGCTCCGGTCTAGCGACGGCCCGATCGAAGATCGCGAGCTGACTGGCGCATGGCAAGATGTGGCGCAGCGCAAACGCGCGTTGGCCTCGCTCGTGCGGGACGGACTTGTGGTGCCCGTCGGCAGCGGATGGTCGTTGCCGGGCTAGGCCTAGACCTCGATCAGAAAGGGCACTCGCTCTGATGACTGCGCTCGCTCCCACGCTGCCACTTCGTCATGGTGCTGAGATTCCGGTGCTCGGCCTGGGCACATCACCGCTCGTCGGCACTGACTCTGTCCGGCAAGTTCGGACGGCTCTCGAGTCCGGTTATCGGTTGATCGACACGGCCGAGAACTACCACAACGAGGACGCCGTGGGACAAGCCATCCGCGATATCGGGATGAATCGCGACGAGATCTACATCACGACGAAGTTCAACCGTCGCTGGCACGACGTCGATGGCGTCCGTCAGGCGTACGAGGCCAGCCTGAGGCGGCTAGGTGTGGACTACATCGATCTGATGCTGGTGCACTGGCCGAACCCGGATCAAGATCGCTACGTCGAAGCAGTGCAGGGTCTGCAAGCACTTTTAGACAGCGGTGGACTCCGCGCGATTGGCACGTCGAACTTCAAGCCGGCCCACTTGCAGCGGGTGCTGGACGAGACCGGCATTACCCCGGACGTCAATCAGATCCAGCTGAGCCCGTACTCGACCAGGAACGAGAGCCGGGAATACCACGCCGCACACGACATTGTCACCGAGGCGTACAGCCCCCTCGGCGCATCAAGCAGTGACCTGCGAGGTGATCCGGTGATCACTGGAATCGCAAAAGATCATGGCAAGTCGCCAACCCAGGTCGTGCTGCGCTGGCATGTTCAGCTCGGCTTGGTCGCCATCCCACGATCGTCGAATCCCGGCAGAATTGCGGAGAACATAGACATCTTTGACTTCGAGCTGACCGAGCAGGACATGAGCAAGATCAGCGCACTGGACCGTGGCGAGTCGGTTGCGACTGACTCGGACGTCTTCGGCCATTAATCCATTGATGAGGAAGGGCTAGTCAGGTGCGGGCTGGTCCAAAGTTGTCGATGTCCGCGTTGCGCCAATACTGGCGATCACGACGCAGGCCATCGCGAGCCATTGGACAGGAGTCAGGAACTCCCCGAGCACGATCATCGCCGCAAGAGCCGCGGCAGCAGGCTCCAAACTCATCAGAATGCTAAAGAGCCGCGGTGGAATGCGGCGTAACGCCATCAACTCGAAGCTGTAAGGGATCACAGAGCTGAGCAAGCCGACCGCTACGCCGAGCGCGAGCACCGTCGGGCTGAGCAGCCGGCTACCGGCTTCGAGAATTGCCGGTGGTGCGAGAGCAATGGCGCCCACCATGCTGGCTATAGCGAGGCCGTTGAGACCTGGCCACCGACGGCCCGTCTGTGCGCTCAGCAGGATGTAACAAGCCCATGCAAGCGCCGCAATCAGAGCAAAACCCACACCTGCGAGTGTCAAGGTTGCCCTGGACAAACCGAGCAGGGCCACGCCCGTACCTGCCAGGCCGACCCAGATCAGGTCTGTGAGGCGCCGCGAACCGATCACGGCAACGGTGAGCGGTCCAAGGAACTCGATGGTCACCGCGATGCCTAGTGGGATCCGCGCAAAGGACTGGTAGATCGCCCAGTTCATGGTCATCAGGCTCACTCCGAAGCCAAGAACGATCAGCCAATCCCGACGTGACTGCCCCCTCAGGCGCGGACGTGCCATGATCAGCAAGATGATGGCGGAACTGACGAGCCGCAGCCATACCATCGCCGTCGGCGGTATCAGGTGGAACAAGTTCTTGGCGATCGCTGCACCGAACTGAACCGAGATGATTCCCGAAATCACCAGCCAGACAGCGGGGATCCGGTTCTGCAGCCGCACCGCGCCACTCTGCCAGACGTACCAGCAACTCGCCTACTGAGGCCCGTCTGGCCCCGGTGCCAAGCCTCCTCGAGCCGGCTGCGGGAACGAACGTGCACGTTCGTTCCATCCACCTCACACACTCTGCAACGTATGCATCGCGCCAGGAACGCACGTGCACGTGGGTTCCTGCAGCGGCGGAGGAAGCAAGCACAGGGTTAAAAACAGCAAGTCGGCCGCATCCTGAAGGATGCGGCCGACTGTTGTTAACGAGCTTGCTAGTCGTTGGCGGCTTCGGTGCCCTCGTTGAAGCCCTCGACGATGCCGCCGAACTCTACCGGGGGCACGTCCGGGGCTGCCGAACGCGGCGTGCCGGTGAAGGTGAACGGGTGCTCCGAGCCGGGGTCGGCGACGTCCACAACGACAATCTCCCCGGGCTTCAACTCCATGAACAAGATCTTCTCGGCGAGCAGATCCTCGACGTCGCGCTGGATCGCGCGACGCAACGGACGAGCTCCGAGCACGGGATCGAAGCCACGCTTTGCGATCAGCGTCTTGGCTGCGGGCGTGAGCTCGATGCCCATGTCTTTGTCCTTCAGCCGGATCTCGATCTGGGCCACCATCAGGTCGACGATGCGCTCGATATCCTCCTGACTGAGCTGGCGGAAGACCACGATCTCGTCCACCCGATTGAGAAACTCCGGACGGAAGTGCTGTTTGAGCTCGTCGGTGACCTTCGCCTTCATCTTGTCGTAGCCGCCCTCGGTACCGCTCGACCCGCTGAAGCCCAGGGAGACACTCTTGGCAATGTCCCGGGTGCCCAGGTTAGTGGTCATCACGATCACGGTGTTCTTGAAGTCGACCACCCGACCTTGCGCGTCAGTCAGCCGGCCTTCATCAAGGATCTGCAGCAGCGAGTTGAAGATATCCGGGTGAGCCTTCTCGACCTCGTCGAAGAGCACCACACTGAACGGCTTGCGGCGCACCTTCTCCGTGAGCTGGCCGCCCTCCTCGTAGCCGACGTAGCCAGGAGGCGACCCGAAGAGCCGTGAGGCGGTGTGCTTCTCGGAGTATTCGCTCATGTCCAGCTGGATCAGTGCATCCTCATCGCCGAACAAGAACTCAGTCAACGCCTTTGTCAGCTCAGTCTTACCGACACCGGACGGGCCGGCGAAGATGAACGAGCCGCTGGGACGCTTCGGGTCCTTCAGGCCGGCCCTGGTACGACGAATCGAACGCGAGAGCGCCTTGACCGCATCGTGCTGGCCGATGTAACGCTTGCCGATCTCCTCCTCCATCCGGAGCAGCCGGGCCGACTCTTCCTCGGTCAGCTTGAACACCGGAATGCCAGTGGCCGTCGACAGCACCTCGGCGATGATCTCCTCATCCACCTCGGCCACCACGTCAAGATCACCGGACTTCCACTGCGCTTCGCGCTCGGCGCGGGCATTCAGCAGTTTCTTCTCGTCGTCGCGGAGACCGGCCGCGCGCTCGAAGTCTTGCGCGTCGATGGCTGCTTCCTTCTCCAGCCGTACGGCAGCCACTTTCTCATCGAACTCCCGCAGGTCCGGCGGAGCCGTCATCCTGCGGATCCGCAGCCGAGCCCCTGCCTCGTCGATCAGATCGATCGCCTTGTCGGGCAGGAAACGATCAGAGATGTACCGATCGGCCATCTGGGCGGCCGCAACCAACGCCTCATCGGTGATTGTGATCCGGTGGTGCGCCTCGTAGCGGTCGCGTAGCCCGCGCAGGATGTCGATGGTGTGGGCTATGGAGGGCTCTGCGACCTGGATGGGCTGGAAGCGTCGCTCCAGCGCAGCGTCCTTCTCCACGTACTTCCGGTATTCGTCCAGCGTGGTGGCACCGATGGTCTGGAGTTCGCCGCGTGCCAGCATCGGCTTGAGGATGCTGGCGGCGTCGATCGCGCCCTCGGCAGCACCTGCGCCGACAAGGGTATGAATCTCGTCGATGAACAACACGACGTCCCCACGGGTCTTGATCTCTTTCAAGACCTTCTTCAAACGCTCCTCGAAATCGCCGCGATAACGACTGCCGGCCACTAGCGCACCGAGGTCAAGGGTGTAAATCTGCTTATCTCGCAGCGTCTCGGGAACGTCACCGCGCACGATGGCTTGGGAAAGACCTTCGACAACCGCCGTCTTGCCAACACCCGGCTCGCCAATCAGTACCGGATTGTTTTTGGTACGCCGCGATAGCACAGTCATCACTCGCTCGATCTCGGTCTCACGACCGATAACCGGGTCAAGCTTGTTCTCCCGAGCAGCCTGGGTGAGATTACGACCGAACTGGTCAAGCACCATCGATGAGGACGGGGTGCTGCCCTGCTCGGGAGCTCCTGAAGTCGCTGCTTCCTTACCTTGGAAGCCGCTGAGCAATTGCAAGACCTGATTTCTGACCCGGTTGAGGTCGGCGCCGAGCTTCACCAAAACCTGAGCAGCGACACCCTCGCCCTCTCGAATCAAGCCGAGCAGGATGTGTTCGGTGCCGATGTAGGAATGATTGATCTGTAGTGCTTCGCGCAGGCTCAGTTCCAGAACCTTTTTTGCGCGCGGCGTGAATGGGATGTGTCCACTGGGGGATTGCTGACCATGTCCGATGATCTCTTCGACCTTTTGCCGGACAGCCTCTAAGGAAATACCAAGGGACTCCAAGGCTTTGGCGGCGACGCCTTCACCCTCATGGATGAGTCCTAGCAGGATGTGCTCAGTGCCGATGTAGTTGTGGTTCAGCATGCGAGCCTCTTCTTGCGCCAACACCACGACGCGTCGGGCCCGATCTGTAAACCGCTCAAACATATTGGTTACTCCTCGCTCTCGGCGCGGCTCTTGCCTTGCTGGCTCGGACCGAGCACCGACGTCTCTCACTCTAGTCGGCCGCGCACTCTCTTGGCTTGTAGATCATTCGTAGCGGACCATGCCGCCGCCACCGCTACCGTCGATTGTCGGACACGCGCAACGACCACCTGCTAACGACTCTCAACCGTGCCGCACGCCGAATATTCCCACTGCCGCCAGCGCTTCCTGAGATCGGCTGACGCCGAAGATGGACCCGAAAACTCCTTGTGACATAGAAGCGCCCTGAGCGAGTTGTTCGCCCAGGGCGCAAGGAAGACACCCGTTTGAGACTAGAGATCTATGAGGAGGATCTGACGAGAAGAGCCGCGGGGCAGGCGACTCGGGGCTCACATCAAGCGTGAGCCTTCTCGTACGCCTCGCGTACCTCCGCGGAGACTCGGCCGCGACTGCTGACATCAAGGCCTTGGGCCTGTGCCCAGGCACGGATGTCACTGGTGCTCGACGAGCCGGACGCCTTGGCCGCCCGCTTACGCCGACCGCCCGTCTTCCGGGCATGTGCCAGCCATGGCGCCAGCGCGTCGCGGAGCCCGGCGGCATTCCTGGTCGACAGGTCGATTTCGTACTCCGCCCCATCCAGTCCGAAAGAAACCGTCTCGTCGGCGGTTCCCCCGTCATAATCGTCTTCGAGAATGATCTGCACGCGTTGCGCCATGCGTTCCTCCAGTGAAAAGTGAGAGCTACCTGACAGCAGTGAGATTACTCGCATTTCTCAGTTTTAAGAAGCAAAGTCGAGCGATATATCTACGATGGGTGCGGAATGCGTGATCGCTCCCACTGCAACGAAATTGACGCCGGTCTGCGCAACTTCGGTTGCGTTCTGTATTGTCAATCCACCGCTCGCCTCGAAAGTGGCTCGGCCCAACAACTCCGCGACGATACCGGCCATCGCAGCAACGCTCATATTGTCCAGCAAGATCTCGGTAGCGCCCGCAGCGACGACTTCACGCGCCTGCTCAGCTGAGGTCACCTCTACCTCGATCGGTAGGTCGGGAAATGCGCTCCGGACTGCGCGATAAGCCGCTACTACTCCCCCGGCTGCAATGACATGGTTGTCCTTGATCAGCGCAGCATCAGCCAATGACATCCGGTGATTGATACCCCCACCAATACGGACCGCGTACTTTTGCAGCATTCGTAGGCCCGGGATCGTCTTTCGAGAGTCGCGAACCTTGGTATTGGTTCCCGCAAGCGCGTCAACCCAGGCACGGGTGGCCGTGGCAACACCCGACATCATCGTGATCAAATTCAGAGAGACTCGTTCAGCGGCCAGCAGCGCCCGCGCATTGCCCGTGACAGAGATCAGCAGGTCACCTGGCGCGACACGGTCGCCGTCGGTTGCGTGCACAGTGAGCTCAAAGTCCGCAGTCTCCGAGCAGACCGCTGCAACCGTGTAGGCAGCCACCGGCAGACCAGCGATGGTTCCGGGCTTCCGGACGACGAACCTACCGTGGGCGACATCGCCGGCCGAGATCGTCGCATAGGACGTGACGTCGAGTCCGGCCCCAACCCCAGGCGGCAGCACGCCGCGTCCGCCCAGATCCTCATCGAGCGCTTCGGAGACGATCAAGGACAGCGCACCGACGGCGAGTCCTGCAGCTGCCACGAACCCTTCGACTTCGGCCAGCGTGGTATAGATCATCAACGGCTCGGCTGTCCGTCGGCCTGCGTCGGCCGGGCCGGCACGAAACGGTGTCGCAAGCCGCGCTGCGCACCATGATCGACAATGAGATGGCCGTGCCAGGCCTCCCGTCGGCCTTCGAAATCATCCCGCCAGTGCGCTCCTCGCGACTCCTCGCGGAGGCGGGCGGAGGCCACAACAGCGGTTGCCACGGTCATCAGGTTGGTTGCTTCCCACGACTCCAGGCCTGGCTCAGCGCCCGTCTGCCCCGCCAGCTCCACGAGTACGCGGGCACACTGATCAAGTCCGGCGGCGTCGCGCAATCCCCCGGCGTGGCGGCTCATGGCCTGCTGCATCGCAGGAACCACCGACCGATCGATCAATCCAGGCTCCCGCTGATCCTGCGCCGGAGGGCGACGTGCTGGTGGATTGTGTTGCAGCTGCCCGGCAATCCGGCGAGCGAAAACCAGACCTTCGAGCAGGGAATTCGAGGCCAGGCGATTAGCTCCATGCACGCCGGAGGATGCAACCTCGCCGCAGGCGTAAAGACCAATGAGATTGGTCGCGCCGTCGATATCTGTCTCCACGCCTCCGCAGAAGTAGTGGCAGGCCGGCGCCACGGGAATCAGATCGGTGGCTGGGTTGATGCCCGCTCGCCGGCAGCTGTGCCAGATCGTGGGAAAGCGGACGCGCCAGGTTTCCTCCCCCAACATCCGGCCGTCGACGTAAACATGATCAACACCCTCTGCCGCCATCTCC